>PVBE010531308.1_pt1 | contig 168837 bp, 148 predicted proteins | sample 1631181 | NCBI WGS metagenome assembly PVBE01 (sample SAMN08397723, study PRJNA350692) | Marine metagenome, whole genome shotgun sequencing project. | isolation source: water | place: Pacific Ocean | collected 2012-04 | reverse complement strand
TGCCTCGAAATCCCCTGCTAGGGACACGATGCTGAACCCGGCCAACCGCAGCAGATGCTCCATCTCAAAACGGTAGGTATAGCGCAGCATCAACTCGCCACGCTCAACATCGACGACGGTCCCGTTGTCGAGGATCTCGTAGAAGAATACCTGATGGAGGATCTGGGCCTCCAGAGCGTAGCCGCGCCGATAACGGACCCGCACCTGCCGCCCAGACCCGGATCTTAGCCCGGATTCTGGCCCAGACCCAGACTCAGGCTCAGGCTCGGGGAATTCCATATCGATGGGAAGGTCGGCGATGTCGTCGGAGGGTTCAGGCTCATTGAGCACGCGGACCATGTCAGCGGTAGGGTCGAACAGGTTGAGGACCAGACGCCCACCCGGAGCAAGCCGCTTTCGAAAGCCGTGCAGCGTGGTGAGTTGATCTTCGGTGGTCAACAGGTGCTGAAATGTGCGATACGGCAGGCTGATCAGTCGGAAGCCGGTGCCCAGGTCAGCCGGCAGGTCGCGCATGTCGCCCTCGGTGATCGTGACGCGACGCCGGACCTGCTCGGGAAGGTCCGCCCGACGCTGCCTGGCCTGGGCGACCATGTCGGGGGACAACTCGAGGCCGGAGATGTCGATGCCGGCTGCGGCCACGGGGAACAGGGTACGTCCCGTGCCACAGCCGGCTTCGAGAACCGGGCCGCCGCAGGCTGACGCCTGGGCCACATAAAATTCGACCTCGCCGTCCAGACCGGTGAAATAACTGTCGTAGAATCGTGCCTGCGCTCCCGTATAGGCGGCGGCAGGGCCGGGCAACTGGCTCAGCACAGCTCCTGCACGACGGCGCGCTCCTCCTGCAGTTCTTTCTCCGTGGCCACCAGCTTGGCCCGGGAGAACTCGCTCAGCGGCAGATCCTGAACGATGGATACGCCTCCCTTGCCGTCGGCACGCACCGGGTAGGAGAAGATCAGATCCTCGTCGATCCCGTAGCTGCCGTCGCCGGGCATGGCGGCGGAGAACCAGTCGCCGTCAGCCGTGGCACTCTCGACGCTGCGCACATGATCGAGGGCGGCGTTGGCCGCCGAGGCGGCGGACGAGAGACCCCGGGCAGCGATGACGGCGGCACCGCGCTGCTGGATGATGTCGATGAACTCCCCCTGCAGCCAGGACACATGACCGATGACGTCGGTGCAGGGACGACCGTTGATCTTCGCATTCTCCGCATCCGGGTACTGAGTCGCCGAATGGTTGCCCCAGATCGTCATGTTGGTCACGTCTGCCACCTTGACGCCGGCCTTCTGTGCCAACTGCGCCGCGGCCCGATTCTGATCGAGCCTCGTCATGGCGTGGAACCGCTCCCGCGGAATCCCCCCCTTCTCGCCGTGTTTCATGGCGATCAGCGAGTTGGTGTTGGCGGGGTTGCCGACGACGAGGACGCGTACATCGGATGCCGCCCTGGCCAGGGCCTTGCCCTGACCGACGAAGATGGGACCATTCTCCCGGATGAGGTCGCCCCGTTCCATCCCCTTGCCGCGTGGCTTGGAGCCCACCAGCAGTCCCCAGTTGATGCCGTCAAAGGCTTCGTCGGCATCATCGGTGACACGGATGTCATCAAGCAGGGGGAAGGCGCAGTCGTGCAGTTCCATCACGACGCCTTCGAGCGCTGGTAGTGCCGGAGTGATTTCCAGCAGGCTCAGGGAGACTCGGGTGTCGTGGCCGAAGACCTCGCCGGAGGCGAGTCGGGGTAGCAGGGCGTAGCCGATCTGGCCGGCGGCGCCGGTGACAGCAACACGTACGGTGCGAGGCATGGAGGAGACTCCTTTTCGTTCATTTGACATTGGGCGTTCGCCAAGGGAGAATCTGCTGTACCCGCTCCCCGGTGACAAGCCGATGGTCACCTTCCCCGTACCAGCTGGCCGTCCTATACTTGGCGCGCCGAAGCCAATCGCCCAAGACAAAGGAAGACCCCTCCATGGCAGCATGTGACCTGCTTCTGCGCGGTGGACATGTCATAGACCCGAAGAACGACCTTGATGGCATCGCCGACGTCGCCATCAGCGACGGCACCATCCAGGCCGTGGGAGTCGACCTTGACGTTGAGGCCAAGCGCAGCGTCGATGTGGCCGGCCTGTACGTCACCCCCGGCCTGATCGACATACATGTCCATGTCTATGGCGGGTACAACGGCTGGCTCTTCCCCGACCAGCATTCTCTACCGAATGGCGTGACCACCGTCGTCGACACGGGAGGACCGGGCTGGAAGGACATCGACGACTGTATCGAGACCATCGTCAAACCCGCCAGCACGCGGGTCTACATCCTCGTCAACATCGTCGGTGCCGGGATGATCGGGAAACCGGAGCAGGATGTGACGGAGATGATTGCCGAAAAGTGCGCCGAAGCCGTGCAACGGTATCCGGAGCACTGCATCGGTACCAAGGCCGCCCACTTCGGCGGTCCGGGCTGGGAGAGTGCCGGCGGCGCCATAGAGGCGGCGCGCATGTCGGATTCGATCGCCATGATCGACTTTGCACCGAAGCCGACACGCTCCTACGAGGAATTGTTGGAACGAATGGCGCCGGGTGATATGCACACCCACCTCTACGCCTCTCACATACCGCTTCTCGACGAAGACAAGAAGATCAACGACTACGTCTGGAAGGCGCGCGAGCGGGGTGTCCTGTTCGATACGGGCCATGGTGGCGGCAGTTTCTGGTTCCGCATCGCCGTGCCGGCCATGGAGCAGGGATTTCCGCCGGACACGATCAGCACCGACCTGCACAAGTCCAGCCGTATGATGGCGAATGCGACGATGCCGGCGACCATGTCGAAGTTCCTCGCCATGGGCATGAGCCTCCAGGAAGTCATCTTCCGCTCCACGCAGCGTTCGGCCGAGGTGATCCGCCATCCCGAGCTCGGTCACCTGACGCCCGGCGCCGAGGCGGATGTGGCCGTCCTCGATGTGCGGGAAGGTGACTTCGGCTTCGTCGATTCCGGCCGCGCCCGCATGGCCGGCCGCCAGCGGATCGAGTGTGAGCTGACAGTGCGCGCCGGACGTGTGGTGTGGGATCTCAACGGCCGCAGCCGGCCCGACTGGTCTGGCGCAGGCGACTACAAGAGCCTGGAGTGAAGCCCGCTGTGCCTTGACACTCTGGCAGATGGCCTTACGTTTTTCTGGCTGAGCTTGTCGGGGAGATACTCAAGCGGTCAACGAGGGCAGACTGTAAATCTGCTGGCTTCGCCTTCGCAGGTTCGAATCCTGCTCTCCCCACCATAAAACCAAAAACGGCGGGTCATCGTGACGATGACCCGCCGTTGCTTGTTCCTGACTGTCCTGCCCTGGCCTACGACTGATCCCCCGCCCGTCGCCCCTCTCCTGGCTCGAGGAAGGCGTCGGCCACGGCACGGATCACGTGCGGCTCCTCATAGTAGCCGTCCTGCAACTTGCGCCGGATCCACAACAGCCGCTCCTCGCGGCTGCGCGGCAGGCCATTGTCGCCCTCCATATGGCTGGGCAGGCTGTATTCTCGCTTGAAGTTCATGCCGATTACGTTGAGGTGTTTCGGGATCGAGATACCCACCTCGCGCTTCACCCTTTCGTGGTCTGGCCGCACCCACCGGGGCATCCTGTGAGGTCCCGGAGCGCTGTGCCGCCGATACTGAGCCGGTTGACGGACCGGATCTGACTCCGCCTACCCTGTATATCGACGATATGGCGATCTCGGCCACCTTCTCCGTGGCCGCTGTCAGGGCTGGGTGGTCCCTCACTGGCGCCACTCGCCCCGGATCGCCGCCAGCCGGTCCTGCTGTGCGGCGCTTCCCTTCTGCCACGCCTCCAGGACGAACGCCAGCAGCGTAAGTAGTACCAGGGCCGTCCCCGCACCGGCCACGGTCAGAATCCCTCGACGGGGGAAGCTGCGCGTGTGCGGCGGTGTCGCCAGATCGAGGACCTGCAATGTGGGCGTATTGCGTGCTTCGCCGTATTTCGCTTCCTCCAGTTTGGCGTCGAGAAAAGCGAGGATCTGTTCCCTTACCTGCATCTCGAGGGTCAGCGCCGCGTACTCGTGCATCAGGTCGGGCAACCGCTGCAGGGGTGGCCCGAGGCCACTGTCCTCGACGACGCTGTCACCGATCTCGGTGGACAGATCGCCTACCAGGGAGCGCAGGCGCTTCTGCAGCTCGCCGACCTGCAGCTCGAGGACCTTCCGGTCTGGATGTTCCGGTGCCAGCTGTTGCGACACGACACCGAGCTCCACCTGCAGCAGGGACAGTTCGAGGACGATCCCCTTGACGACGTCGACGGCGGCGGCAGTCTGGGCCTTCAGATCGACGATGCCGTGTTCGTTCTGGAAGTCTCGCAGTCGACCGGCATCCTGCGCCAGCTCGCCGCGGGTGCTATGCAGTCGCTCCGCGAGAAATCTCCGGGTGGCGCTGGCCTGCCTTGTCCGATACCCCCGGTTGAGGCTGTCCAGCAAGGCTGCCATGGTGTTCGTCAGCGCTGCCGCCAGCTGGGGCGTGCCAGCCGACACCTCGATGGCGAGACTGCCATCCCCTCCCCCTCCCAGCTCCCGCTCGACGTTCAGTGTCAGGATATCGATAGCGTGGTCACGGTGCAGTGCCTCGTATTCCCCGACCAGGCCGTGCCGGTCCACGGCCAACCCGAGCAGCAGACGGCTGTCCAGCAGGGTCAACAATCTCTCTGAGGGTGTGGAGGCACCGATGAGTCCGGCCAGCCCCGGCGGGATCACGGAGTTGGCGCCGCCGCCCAGCATCGACAGTCCCAGTCCCCCACTCTCCTCATCAGGGGGCAGTAGACTGGTACGTGCCGTCCAGCGTTCCGGCAGCAGGAAGCTGACACCGGCAGCGGCCACCGCGGCCACGAGGGTGCCCGTGATCAGCATCCGCCGCCACTTGACCAGGACATGGATGTAATCGAGAAGGTTGTGGTCGTCGGTTGAGGATGCCATGTCGCTCATTTGAGGATCGTGACGAATAAGAGCACTACGGTCGCCACCTGGCCAGTGACCTGCATACTCTGCGTGAAGATGGCCCAGTGGTCGCGCACCGGCTTCTCCTTGATCCAGATGCGATCGCCGGGCTCGAGAAAGTCGACATCGTCGGCATCCCTGCGGACGCCGGTACGGGCCTGGATGACGACCACGTCACTCGAAGCCCGCCACCCCAATCCGCCGGCACGGGCGATGTAGTCGGAAACTGAATAGCTCTCAACGTACGGGATCGCTCCCGGGTTGGCGGCCTGGCCGCTGACGAGCACAGTTTCCAGCGAGCGCGGTACGACGATCGCGTCTCCGGGATGCAGCAGGATATTCTGCTCGGCCTCGCCGTCGCCGAAAAGCTCGATGAAATCGACCACCATCTGGCCCTGCTTTTCGCGACTCTTCATGTTGAAGTACTGCTTCTCCTCTCGGTCCCAGGCTACGGGGGGAATGGCCATGATTCTGTTCATTTCCGGGTCATTCACCTGGGCGGCGTCAACATCTCGTATCACACGTGCCTGCGCCAGAGAGGCACTCTCCGTGAGCCCACCGGCCTGGTCCAGCACATCCTTGAGGTAGCTGCCCTCTTCGTCAACGACGTAGGAGCCCGGGTAAACGACTTCGCCGACGGCGAGGACCGTCGAGTAATGCTGGTAGTCGGGGAGCGAGCGTGCCACCAGCCAGTCCGCCGGCTGCAGCAACAGATCGGCGTCGGGATCGCCCGCCAGGGCCGCTGCCAGATCGACACGCTGCGGGCTCTGCCAGCGGCCATCGAGATAGCGGAAGAGGAACACGTTCTCCGGGTCATGGTTCGGCATTGGCCCCAGAGACAGTGCCGCCAGGTCACTGATGCGGTCCCCGGGGGCATGTTCGTAGGAGCCCGGACGCCGCCACGCCTCGCGTGAAAGGATGGTCCCTCCCCTGGACGGCACCACGATCAGATCGCCGTCCTCGACGAACGGATTGTGCCTTGTCAGCCCTGTGGTGCGGAAGAGCGTGAGGTCGATCCTGAGGACTTCGAGACTGTCCTTGTGGGGCTGTTCCATCGACTCCAGGTAGGTCTGGATCCGCCCTCGTTCATCGCCCTGCAGACGTCCACCGCGAATCAGCCGGATACCACGCCGCGAGGCGCCACCCGTGAGCCCCCCCGCCTTGCGGATCACTTCGCTGACCCGTTCGACGCCGCTGGCAATACTCACGCCAGGCTCATTCACCAGGCCGGTCACCGACACGGGGAACGTGCGCAGCTGGGCGAGCTCGAGGCTGATCTCCCCCGAGCGCAGCTGTGTCCGGCAGGCATCGAGGATCGCCTCCCGTGCTGCTGCCAGTCGCAGACCGCCAACCTGGACACGACCCACCCTGGGGATGAGGAGACCGCCCTCGGCGGTCACCGGCAAGGACACAGGCGCTTCCAGTCCGGGGATGAGGAGGACGAACTGGTCCCCGGGTCCCACGAGATAGCGGCCCGTCTCCAGGATCTCACGAAAGGCCTCCATTCCCAGGACCACATCCGGCATCTGGGCGTGCAACTGCTCGCCGAGTGCGTTCAGCTGATCCTCCAGTTCTCGCAGGTCATCCATCGTCGCCAGCTGTGACTGGCCGTGGCCGACCACTGCCGTGCCGAACAAGGCGGCAAGGGACAGCACCACGTGCCACAAGGGAGCGCGACGTCTGCCTGGCATCCTGGCCAGGTCGCGCGCGGGCGGGTGTCGATCTCGATCAGGACGATTCATGAATCTCCGTTCACTCCCGTTGCCAATGGTCACGCGGCCACGTCGACGTCTTCGACGACGACATCGATGACGGACACTGCCAGGGCATCGGCCACGGCGAGCCCTGACGGATTCAGCCGCAGCTGCTCCCCTGCGAAGCAGACATGGCCGCTGGCCGCCAGATGGCGCCACAGATCGGATGTCGCCAAGCGATGTTTTTCTTCGGTGGTCAGACGTACCCCTTCGCAGGTTCGCAGGCCCAGCCACAGTGCCTCGCCACGAGCCTCTGTCGGAGGCAGCGACTCCTCGCCGGCCCTGGCGCTGCCGCCTTCGCCGACGCAGCGGATGTAATCGTCGAGGCCGGTACCATTCCAGAACCTGCTGCCCGCCAGGTAGCTGTGGGCGGCGAGACCGACGCCGATGTATTCGCCCCCGGTCCAGCAGTCCCAGTTGTGTCGGCTGCGGTGTCCGGCACGAGCGAAGTTGGAGATCTCGTACTGTTCGTACCCAGCTTCCACTAGCACCTGAACCAGTTCCTCATACGCCGCCGCATCCGCGTCTTCCTCGACTTCGGGCAGATCTCCCTCTCGACGCCGCCGTTCGAAGGGTGTTCCCGGCTCGACGGAAAGAGCGTAGGCCGACAGATGATCGGGGCCCAGCTCCACGGCACGCGCCAGGGTCGCGGTCCAGTCGCTGGCGGGGGCTCCCGGGACGTTAAAGATGAGATCGCAGCTGACGCTGTCGAAGCCCGCCCCGCGGGCCACATGGTAGGCCTGTTCGGCATCGGCTGCCGAATGCATACGTCCCAGTCGCTGCAGGCTGTCGTCACGGAGGGACTGCACGCCGAGAGACAGCCGGTTGCAGCCAGCGGCGCGCAAGTCGCCGAATCGTCCCGCCTCTGCCGTTGTCGGATTCGCCTCGATGGTGATCTCCGGGGTGGAGCGCAGACCCAGCTCCCGGGCCGCCATATCGAGGATTCGTGCCAGATGGGCCGGTTCGAGCCGACTCGGTGTGCCTCCACCGAAGAAGACCGTATCGAGCCCACCCCGGTCCTGCAGATCCCTCCAGCTGGCAATCTCAGAGCATACGGCCTCAACGTATCGCTCGATCATGTCTTCACGTCCCGTGACGACGGTGAAGGCACAGTACGGGCAGCGTTGCGGGCAGAAGGGAACATGGACGTAGAGTCCCAGACGCCTGGGAGTGACGTGACTCATTGGACGGAGGCGCCGATCCGCTGCCACCGAAGACGTCCGGGGAGCGACGCCAGGCGAGCTGCGAACCCGGACTCCTCATCCTCTTCTCTGGCACTGAAATAGATCATGATAGCCCGACCGACAACGGCCTCCACGGAGAGGAATCCCCAGTGACGGCTGTCCCGACTGTTGTCGCGATTGTCCCCCATCAGGAACAGCTGCCCTGCGGGCACGGTTCGTGCCGCCAGATTGTCGCGTTGACCGCGGTTCGCCGCCAGGATGCGCGCATCGAGGTACTTCGAATACCGAGGATCCGGGAGACGCTCGCCGTCGACGTAGACCACCTTGCTGCGAATCTCCACCCGCTGCCCGGCAACTGCGATACAGCGCTTGATGAACGTGCGATCGGGGTCCTCGGGAGACTCAAAGACGACCACGTCACCGGGCTCGACCGTGTGGGCTGACACCTTCTCCACCAGGACACTGTCGCCGAGGAGCAAGGTGTCCTCCATCGAACGGGAAGGAATCGTGTAGCCCTGCAGAAACCACGAGCGTACGATGGCCGAACCGACGACGACGACGCCCAGAATGATCAGCCGGTGTCGCCGCCGCGTCGCCGCCTTCGATGACTGCGCCGAACGGCGTGTCGCCCGCCGCGCCGTCTTCCGCCTCGTTGTCCCTTGCTTGCCCACCCAAGCCGGCCACTGGCGCGGTCGGCGCCTACTCTTCCAACTGCAGGGCGGCGAGGAAGGCTTCCTGTGGAATCTCGACGCTGCCCACCTGCTTCATCCGCTTCTTTCCTTCCTTCTGCTTGTCCAGCAGTTTGCGCTTGCGCGACACGTCGCCGCCGTAACACTTGGCGATGACGTTCTTGCGGAAGGGTTTCACCGTCGTCCGGGCGATGACCTTGTTGCCGATGGCAGCCTGGATGATCACTTCGAACATCTGCCGGGGAATCAGCTCCTTCAGCTTGGAGCACAGCCGTTTCCCCCACTCGTAGGCTTTGTCCCGATGGATGATCACGGCCAGGGTATCCAGCAGGTCGCCATTGATGAGGATGTCGAGCCGGACCAGAGGGCCGGCACGCATCTCCTTGTGATCGTAGTCGAAGGAGGCGTACCCCCGGGACACGGACTTGATGCGGTCATAGAAGTCGATGACCACCTCGGCCAGCGGCAGGTCGTAGTGCAGGATGGCGCGTGTGCTGTCCAGGTACTCGGTATTGATATAGGTGCCCCGCCGCTCGTTGCAGACCTGCATGATGGGACCGATGTACTCACTCGGTACGAGCATCTGGGCGGCCAGGATCGGCTCGCGGATCTCGCTCAGTTCAGACGGTTGCGGTAGCTCCGCCGGGTTGTCGACCTCGAAGACCTCGCCGTTGTCTCGCACCGCCTCGTAGCGCACGTTCGGCAGCGTGGTGATGATGTCGATGTTGTGCTCCCGATCGATCCGTTCCTGTACGATCTCCATGTGCAGCAGGCCGAGAAAGCCGCAGCGGAAACCGAAGCCGAGAGCCGGAGAGTTCTCTGGTTCGAAACTGAGAGCCGCGTCATTGAGCCGCAGACGTTCCAGTGCGTCCCGCAGGTCCGAGTGGTGGTCGGGGTTCACGGGAAACAGCCCGGAAAACACCATCGGTTTGAGCGGCTGATACCCGGGCAGCGGCTCCACACCTTCGAAGCGCGCCCCGTCCATCACGGTATCGCCCACGCGGGCCTCATCGAGGACTTTGATGTTGGCCGCCAGGTAGCCTACCTGTCCTGTGCCCAACTCGTCCGTCTTGTGGCGTCCGAGGCGGAGGACCCCGATCTCCTCGACCTCGTATTCGCGGCCGGTAAAGTGGAAACGGACCTTCTGACCGGTGCGGAGTGTGCCATCCATGACCCGTAGATAGCAGACGATGCCTCGGTACTGGTCGTAGATGGAGTCGACGATGAGGGCCCGCAACGGCGCCTCCGGGTCGCCGGATGGCGGCGGGATCCTGTCGACGACCGCCTCGAGAACCTCGGGCACGCCGGTTCCGGCCTTGGCGCTGATGCGGAGGATTTCGTCACGTTCGCCGCCGATCAGGTCGAGGATCTGCTGCTCCACGGCCTCCACCTCGGCCCCGTCGACGTCGATCTTGTTGACACAGGGGATGATTGCCAGATCATGGCCCATGGCCAGTAGCAGGTTGCTCACCGTCTGCGCTTCGACACCCTGAGTAGCATCGACGACGAGGATGGCCCCCTCGCACGCAGCCAGGCTGCGAGACACTTCGTAGGTGAAGTCCACGTGGCCCGGCGTGTCGATCAGGTTGTACTGATACTCCTGTCCGTCACCGGCCTGATAGTGCATGCGCACGGCATGGGCCTTGATCGTGATCCCGCGCTCACGCTCCAGATCCATGCTGTCGAGGACCTGGGCCTGCATCTGCTGGGCTGTCAGGGTTTGCGTCATCTCCAGCATCCGATCGGCAAGTGTCGACTTGCCGTGGTCGATGTGGGCGATGATGCAGAAGTTGCGTATGCGGGACTGGTCCATGGGCTGACGCGTCGCGAGCCGGGGCTGAGAGCCGTCGTGCGGACAGGTGCGGGAAACGGAGTCTAGTGGGGGCAGGAATCGCTGAATCAGAGAAACTTACAGGTGCCCCATCTTCTTGTCAAACTGTCACTTACCGTCTTTTTCCCAGGTTCCGGCCGCCTCGATCACAGAGCCGTTGAGGCGGTCCAGGTTGGCCCGGGCACGGTGGTTGTCAGGATCAAGTTCGAGGGCCCGGGCGCTGGCCTGTCGGGCCTGTCCCAACTGCCCGCTGGCCGCCGCCGCCGCCGCGAGTCCGTTCCATATCCGAACGTCCTGGGGGCTCTCCCGGGCGGCAAGGCGGAAGGAAGCCAATGCCTGTTCCCGACGCCCGACGACGTGGCAGGCCGTGGCCAGCGCCGCGTGAAGCCCGGGGACGTAGGTCCCGGCCGCTACCGCCGTCTCATACACCGTGACCGCTTCCTCCCACTCGCCTGCTCTGGCTAACAGGTTTCCCAGATCGAACCCGACCTCGGCACGTCCCGGATAGCGGTCCAGAACCCGTCGGTAGGCATCCTGGGATGTCACGCCCTCATCCTCGAGGTCGAGCAACATCAGATTCACCGCCGCTCCTTCATAATCCGGGTCCGCGCCCAGGGCTCGATGCAGCCAGCCTCTCCCCGCCTCCCGCTCACCCTCTTCTACCCGAAGCAACCCCAGGTTGTTGGCCGCCGCTGCGGACGCGGGATCCAACTCCAGCACTCGCTCGTACAGGTGTTGCGCCGAGTCGGCTGCGCCCTGTATCTGCAGCAGACGCCCCCGATGCAGAATTGCGTCCACGTCCAGCCTGTTGCGCTCGAGCGCCGCAGTCAGAGCCAGCTCGGCGGCCTCTACATCACCGGTAGCCAGCGCCAGACGTCCCAGATTCGTCAGCGGTCCGGAGAAGACCGACGACAGCCGAACCGACTCGCCATAGGCTGACCGCGCCTCCTCGGGACGGGCTGACTCTTCGAGCAGCAGCCCCAGGTTGTTCCAGGCGCGGGCGTGGCCAGGATGCAGGTGGAGGGCACGGCGGTAGGCCGACTCGGCCGAATCCCGTCGGCCATCCGCATGGTATGCCAGCGCCAGATTGCTCCATGAGCGGAAAGAGTTCGGAGCCTTCTTTGCGGCTGAGGTCCACAGGGTTAACTCATTCTGCCACAATTGATTCTGCAGGATCGTCAGGCATCCCAATACGGCACAGATTGCTACGGGCAGAAGCCTCGGCAGCGACCGCGTCAGCCGTGGCGAGTTGACGGCGAGGGCGAACCCGGCCAGCGGCAGGTAGAGTCGGTGCTCGTTGATGAGGACGTTCAGAGGTACGAGGAAGGGTACTCCGAGGGCGGCGATGAACCACAACGAACCAAGCCCGAATCTCGACACTTGTCCCCGGAGCGCCGACCGGTACAGCCAGAGCCCGCTGGCAAGAACGAGACCGGCAAGCAGCACCGGTGGGTCCCAGAATCCACCGGAGACAGCGAAATCATGTTCCACGCTCAGCCCCAGGGGAACCACTGTCAGTTGCATGTAGTAGACGAGGGCTTTGGTCTGCGTCCAGATCTGCTCCGCGTATGGGCGGACATCCTGCGACAGCGAGCGTGGCAGGAAACCCTCGACGCTGACCAGCGTTACGTAGAGGAAGGTGATGCCAACGTGTGGCAGCAACTCTCGCCAGCGCCGCTGACCTGCAGCCTGTCGCCACTGCAGCAGCGCCGCCACGGGCAGCAGGGCGACGGCTGCTGATTTGGTCAACAGCGCCGCACCATAGAGGAACACACTCCAGCCGATCCGGCGAGTCTGCAACAGCACGAGTGCCCACAGGACAAGGGCCATACACATGGTCTCGGAACGGCTGCTCAGGTAGTTGACCGCCTGTGAATGCACAGGGTGCACGGCGAACAGTAGCGCCGCCGCCAGGGCCACGCCTGCCGGTACCAGATGCCGGAACAACGCCAGCACGGCGGCAGCGGCCAGCCCGTGCAGCAGGATGCTGACAAGGTGCCAGCTCCAGGCGTCGTATCCCGTCAGCGCGTAGTTCAGGGCGAACGTCGTCTGCAACAGAGGCCGGTACATCGCCATGTCGGGCTCGGCGGAGAAGGTCGCCGAGTCGAGGAAGAACCCGGGAATCGCCGACAGCTGGCGCAGATGTGTATTGCGTACCAGCGCATGTTCGTCGTCGTAGTGAAAGCCGCCGCCCAGGCCGTTGAGATGAGGCACGACAGCGACAGCCAGAACGAGAAGCCACGCCCAACGGCTGGTCTCGATCCGCAAACTCACGGTGTGTCGCCCAATTCTGCGAGTCGCTGCCGGACACTGCGGAAGCCGGGTTGCAGTCCTTCGACAGAGCCATAGGCCTCGATGGCAGTGCGATGCCAGCGCGCCGCGGCCCGGTGGTCATCCGACCGCGTCTCCTGCCAACGCCGGAAGCTGATCTCTCCCAGGTTGTAGAGCGGCGCCGGATCCTCGGGACTGAGATCGGCCGCCTCGCCGAACGCATCGATGGCCGCCCCCCAACGTCCGCGGGTGGCTTCGGCCAGGCCCAGATCCTGCCAGTTCCTGGTGGACACCCACCTCCCCCAGTTCGATCCCGCGCCGCAGAACATCGGCCGCACGAGGATTCCCCACGTTAAGCAGCAGTCGGCCATATCCTTCATGGGCCAGCGCCGACTCAGGCTCTAGACGGAGGATCTCCTCATACTGCCGGCCGGCTTCTTTCCGCCTGCCCTGAGCGGCGGCAACGGCAGCCAGATTCAGTCGCGCCGTCAGGTTCTCCTCTTCCCCCGCCGCCTCGAGAACCGCCCGCGACAGGTGTTCGGCGTCCTGCAGCCAGCGGGTCTGTTCCGCAGACGCCGCCATGTTGAGAGCCTGATCGAGCCGCAGTGCCGCCAGATTCACCTGAGCGTCCACGTGCCCGTGTTCGAGGTCGAGAGCGTCAGCAAACGCTTTGGCTGCAAGATCCATCTCCCCCACCCGCGCCGCGGCGACACCCAGGTTCACCAGAACCCCCGCCGACGGACTGCGCGCCGCAGACCGGCCGAGCAGGGGCCGGGCCTCTGCAGCCCGCCCTGAGTGCAGCAACAGCCTGCCCAGGTTGGCCTGTGCTTCCGGCCAGCCGGGACGCAGACTCAGTGCTTTGCGGAACGCGTCCTCCGCCTGCTTCGTATGCCCGGCTTCCTCGTAGACTACCCCCAGGTTGTTCCACGGCGTCTCGGCCTCGGGCCGCAACTCGATGGCGCGGTCGTAGGCCACGGCGGCGCTGTCGGCCTCGCCAAGATCGTACCACGCCTCCCCCAATCCGGCCCACACCCGCGCCTCGGTCGGGGCGAGTCGGGCCGCGTCCGTCCAGAGACCAAGCTCGTCCTGCCAGACCGCGTTGCGCTGCACGGTGAGAGTCGCCAGGGTGGCGAGTCCGACGATGACGACAGTTCTGGGAAGTGTCCGCCACAGTTGGGCACCGGCGATCGTCAGACCCGCCAGCGACAGGTAGACGCGCTGCTCGCTCACCAGCACATAGAGTGGCACGACGCTGGTGATTGCCAGGCCGCCATAAAACCACAGAAGCCCGAAACCTGCCAGGTTTCGGCGCTGCCATGCGAGGCCCCCGAGACACAGCAGGGTCAGAGTCAGCAAGGCGCTGGCGACGACGGCCGGCTCGGGTGCACTGGACTCGAAGAACGGATGGGAGATGCTCAACCGCACGGGGCAGATGGACAGATAGATGTAGTATGCGAGCGCCTTGAACTGGGTTGGCACCTGCGTCGCCATCGGGCGGATGAATCCGTCCAGGGCGGTCCCGTAGAACCCACTGTGCCAGGAGGCACCCACGTAGGCGACACACGCCGTGAGAGACGCCACCACGGCCCCCATGTGTCCGCGGCCCGGTCGTCCCACCTGCATCAGGGCGGTCAGGCCGGCGCCGGCGATCGCTGTGGACTTGGCCAGCAGGGCCGCAAACTGACTGACACCGGCCCAGAGCAACCGGGGTTGGCTGACGACGGTACCGAGATAGAGCGCTGCCAGGGCGCCGACGGCGGCGAGGATTCCGGAGCGGCTGCTGACGTAGTTGACCGCCTGGCTGTTCAGCGGATGCACAGCCAGCATGGCCGCCGCCCACCACATGGGCACGGTCCTTCCCGTGAGTCGCCGACCGACGAGGAACACGAGCAGGACAAAGGCAATGTGGCACAGCACATTGACCAGGTGATAGCCAAAGGGGTCGCCCCCTCCCAGCGCGTAGTTCAGGGCGTAGGTGACCAGCAGCAGCGGCCGGTACATCGAGACATCCGGGTCGGCGGAGAAGGTGCCGCCATCGACGAAATACGTCGGCACCGCTGCCAGCGTCCGGATCGCAGTATTGCGTTCGACAGAGTGATGGTCATCGAAGTGAAACCCGCCATCAAGGCTGTTGGCGTAGACGATAAGGACGAGGATCGCCAGCAGGGCACATTGTTGCCTGACCCCCTCGATCCGCAGCACGTTCAGTCTCTCTCCTTGAGTGTGCGCAGTCGTGACTCGATCGCCTCCAGTAGCTGCCGACCATTCGCCACCGCCGGATTCAGCCTCAGCGCCCGTTGGACCATTCGGTGAGCCTCCACCAGACGCTGACGAGCGGCTTCGTCCGTGTCACTGGCCAGGTCTCGATCGGCCAGTAGCAGCAGTACGCTGGCCAGGTTCTTCAGCGTCAGCCAGTCGCCGGGATGGAGATACAGGGCCTGGCGGTAGTGGCGTTCGGCAGCCTCGAGATGACCCAGATCCTGGTTGGCCACGCCGAGATTGCTGTGGGCCTGGTAGTGGTTAGGGCGCACTTGCAGGGCACGTTCATAGAAGATGATGCTCTGTCTGAGCAAGTCTTGTCTCGCCTGCCGTGTTTTCGCCCAGCGGGCCGCTTCCAGCACGGTGCTGCCGAGATTGATGATGGCATCGGCGTAATCGGGGCTCTTCTCGACTGCGGTCCGAAAAAGCTGCTCTGCCACGTCCAGGTCTCGCCGTGTGTTTCCTCCTGCTCGCTTCTCGCTATACAGGGCGAAGTGCACCCCTCCTCTGTTGTTCAGAGCCCGCAGTTGCAGGTCGAGATCCCGAGCCCGCTCGTACGCTGTCGCGTAGGATTCGGACGCCGCCTGCCAGTGTCGTGAGCGAGTCGCCACGTCCTGCGTATGCAGCGCCGCGTCTTTGTGAGCGTTGCCCAGGTACAGGTGGGCTCGCGACATGAGCGGTGCCTTGCGTACGGTATCTTCCCACAGGCTGAATTCGTCCGCCCACGTCTGACTCCGTTCGATGGAGAGCAGGCTCAGGACGAGGCAGCCGGCCCAGGCCAGGACCCGGCGCTGCTGCCGCATGCCGAGAGACGCCAGCAGGATGCCGGCGCCGACACAGAGAATGGCCATGGGACCGTAGGCTCGGCGCTCATTGACGAGCACGTTGAGTGGAACCACGAGGGTAGGCAGCAGATGCAGACACGCCCAGCACAGCAGGAAGAGCGCCCGCCAGCAGGCGCTGCGCGCCAGCCAGAACGCGGCCACCACCATGGACAGCAGCAGCAGCAGAGGGCCGGCCACTTCCACACTGAAGTGGGTCTGTTCGGCGAACTGCGGTTCCACGCTCTGCCGAACCGGTGTCGCCAGCAGCATTATGTAGTAGACAGCCCCCTTCATCTGGGTCAGGGCCTGCTCCCAGGGACCGCGTACTTCCTGCGCCACGGACCGTCCCAGCCAGCCATTGCCGCTGATGATGGCCAGGTACACGCCGGCCACGACCCAGCCTCCCAGATGACGATGGAGGAGCCGCCGCCCGAGCCGCCGTAGATCGCCGCGGCAGAGGACGAACAGGTCCAGCAGCAACAGCGCCGCTGGCAACGTGATCGTCGTCGACTTGCTGAGCAGGCCGGCTGCCATGGCCAGCCAGGCCCCCCAAAGCCAACGCCTGTTCCCTGATTCGGCGCGCAGGTACAGGCAGACGCCAAGCAGATAGAACAGTACCGACAAGCTCTCACTGCGACTGCTGATGTAGTTCACCGGCTCGCTGGCCACCGGGTGCAGAACGAACAGCACGCCGGCGAGCAGGCCGGCGCGGCGGGAGCCGCCCAGCAGACCCGTGAGCCACATCACCAGAAGGGCACAACCCACATGCAGCGCCAGGTTGACGACGTGGAATCCCACCACATCGTAGCCACCGACGCCGAGCCAGGTACCCGCGAGATGATTGAGGGCGAAGGAGGTCACGAGCAGGGGCCGGTACATGCCTTTGTCGGCGTCGATGGAGAAGGTACCGGGATCCGTCAGATACGTGGGGATGGCCTGCGTGATGGCAGCGAAGCTGGTAATGCGGAGATGTATGTTGTCGACAACGGAGTGGACGTCGTCATAGTGGAACGAATTGTGCAGCGTGCCGGCCCACACGATGAGACCTGCAGCGAGGACGAGCATCCAGGGTCTCATCGTGTGGGTCATCATTCGGCCGTTTCCTGCGCAGCTTCCAGCGCCCGTCGTGCCGATGCATTCCCCGGCAGCAGGCGGACGGCTCGCTGCAGCTGTCCTCGGGCACGTTGACGCCAGCCGCCTGTCGGCTCGTCGCTGGATCTGTGCAGGTAGAGGAGTCCCAGGTTGAGGGCGGCGGTGCCGCTGTCGGGGGCCTGCCCGACGACCGTTTCATACTCCGCCTGTGCCCGGGCAAGGTCACCGGCAAGATGGTAGCAGGCGCCGAGATTGAGCCGGGCCTCGTAGCGGTTGGGTGCCAGATCGAGTGCCCGCTCATAGAGTTGTGTCGCCCGCTCGAGAGATTCGCCGTCTGCGCCCCTCGATTTTCCGGCACGGGCATAGAACACTCCTCCGAGGTTTACGAGGGCATCCACGAAGTCCGGGTGTTCGGCCAGAACGCGGGCCAGGCGCCCTTCCGCACCGGACAGGTCGCCGGCTTCGGTTTCGAGGATGGCGAGTCCGTTGTGGGCCTGCAGAGTGAGCATCCGCTGCACCGGGTCGAGAGTGACGACTGCCTCGTAGGCGGAACGCGCCCCTTCCCGATGTCGCGCCACCGCTTCAGGGCGCACTTCCCGTCGGGCCGCAGCGACGCGGGCATCCCCAAGATACAGATGAGAACGGGCCATGCGCGGCCCACGATCCACGGCATCCTGCCACAGTGCCAGATCGGAAGCCCACACTTCACCACGCCCGTATGCCGATCACCGCCGTGGGCGCCGTGCGCCGCGCCACCTTGCGCCCACCGGCCCGGGACACGGAGAGCTCGTAGGCGGCGATCAGCAGCGGCGCCGTGGCAGCCGTCGCCTTGCAGCACAAGCCCGCGGCCAGCGCCCCCAGCGACAGCGCTCTGTGCAGCCGGGTGCCGTCCTGCCTGTGACCCCGGATATGCCCCAGAATACAGAGGAGCAGGAACAGTGTCGCCAGAGACTCTGAGCGGCTGCTGATGTAGCTGACCGGTTCGACCGCCAGCGGATGAAGACCGAACAGCACGCCCGCAGCCAACGCCGGGCCTTCACGACAGCCCAGGTCCCGCGCCAGCAGGACCACGAGCATGCTGACCAGAGCGTGCAGGGCGACGTTCACGGCGTGCCAACTCCAGCCGTCCAGGCCCGACCACCAGTAGTTGGCGACAAAACTCGAAAGCAGGAGGGGACGGAACATGCCGGCGCCGGGTGTCCGTGAGAACGCAGTGGGGTCAGACCACACCACCGACCATTCTACCGGGGACCTGATCGACGGATTGTGCACGATGGTATGATCGTCGTCGAAATGAAACCCGTGGGTCAGGGTCTGACCGTAGACGAGAACGATCAGAAGGCCCAGCGCCGGAGCCCAGCGCCAGCTGGAGGCTGTCACGCCGATCACAGAGACAGAATCCTTGCCGCCAGCGACAGAAAATGTGGCGCCGCGGCGTGCCGCGGCCGCACGGCGACGACCCGCTCGTGTAATCTTCGACACAACCCGGGATCGGCGAGCTGTTCCAGGTTTCGGGCCAGGGCGGCGGCGTCGCCACAGGTGGATACGAGGCCGATTCCATCCCCCTCGATCAGGGCCCTGGCCGATCCTGTCGGCAGACTGGCGAGAACGGGCCGGGAATGGGCGATATAGTCGTAGAGCTTGCCGGGAACGGCGTAGGCGTAGTCCGAGGATGCCAGCGACAGAAATCCCACATGCGCTCCCGACAACACCTCGGTGACCCGGGCGGCAGACAGGTAACCACCATACGTGACTCCCTGTCCGAGCCGAGGCAGCAGGACCTGTCGGCAATAGGGATTGTCCGGCCCATAGATCTCCACCTCGAGGCGCTCGGCCTGTCGTGGTGCGTCCCGTCGCAGCATCGCCATCGCCTCGCACAGGATCTCCGGGGCCTGGGCGCCGGACAGGGCACCGATATAGACGACACGGACAGGTTCGTCCACCGGATACCCCGCCACCGCCTCCGGAGCATCCCAATAACCATTCTCGGTCAGGTGAAGGCGCTCTTCTGCAAGCCCCTGACCGATGAACCCTTCAGCCACTCTGTCCGTGGCGACGGAGACCAGATCCGCACGTTCGAGCAAACGCTTCTGCCAGCGTTGTGCCAGCCAGCGGCGGGGGCCGTGGGACAGGCCCAGGTACTCGTCACGGAAATCGAGCACCAGACGGGAGCCGGTGCGCCGAGCCGTGTGGTAGGCGGCGATGTGGTTGGCCAGAGGCGGGTACACCGAACAGACCACGTCCTGCGGGCCGACGATGCGGCTGGCACTCCGCGCCGCCGGGGCCACCCAGTTGACGTAGGGACAGGCGACAAGGCCGAGACGGAACAGCACCTCTCCCGTCAGGTACCAAGGCACCGCCCGCGGCCGGTGTACGGGCCAGGTGGAGTCGATCACCATGTCCGGATCGTCGACGAAGGTGCCCAGCGCCTTCGAGATGTTGCCGTGGGTGACCACCTCCAGATCGCACCCCCCTGCCGCCAGCAGTCTGGCGAACTGGTACCGTCGGTAGGTCCTCGACAGGGGCGGATACTGAGCACTGATAAAGCAGACCTTCATGGCGCTGACTCCGGGTGTTGCCTCAGGAGCTGCTCCAACCGCTCACCGGCCTGTCGCGCGTACTCCTGATACCTTTCATCGGCCCCGAGCCGGCGGCGAGCCTGACCGTACGCCTGGAGGGCTTCGGCATAGAGCCCGAGATGGTCAGCGGCCCTGGCACGATTGAACCAGGCGCCACCCACCGGGTCGTCGGTGTTTACCCAGTACACGGAGTCACTCACCGCCCGGCGATAGGCGGCCAGGGCGTCCTGCCACCTGCCCTGCTGCTCGAGAGCCTGACCGAGGTTGTTGCGGGCCTCGACGAAGTTGGGATCGAGTTCGAGGACGCGACCGAAGTGGACGACGGCGGAGTCGATCTGTCCCAACTGCATGGCGACGTTGCCGAGGTTGTGGTGGACTCCGGCCATCGTCGGGTCGAGGCGTGCCGCCTTGCGGTAAGCGAGCGTCGCCCCGGTCACATCTCCGGCGCTGAGACGAAGCTGGCCCAGAACGACCCAACCCTCGGCAAAACCGGGATCCAGACGCAGCCCTTCGTCAAGCTGTCTCCGGGCTTCGACCAGATCCCCCTGCCTCTTGTGCGCCAATCCCAGGTTCATTCGCGGCCGGGCCGAGACAGGGTTCTTCTTCACCGCGTCCCGCCACAGGCTGACATCGCTGGCCCAGACCGCGTTGCGCTCGATGGTCAGCAGTGCCAGCACGATGCACAGGCCCACACCCACGGGGCGCAGAGCGCTCCCCCACCGGCGTTCAGCCTCTGTCCAGGCCCAGATGCCGATGAGGAACAGGCCGCAGCTGGCCAGGTACACGCGGCGCTCGGCGACGACGATGTTCAGCGGCACGACCAGGTACGGTATCATGGCGATGCCGAAGAAGAACATTCCTCGTGCCGGCAGGCACGCCCGATGCCGCAGGCTCAGTATGGCGATCGACAGGAGGAGAAGTAACGAAGCGGCAACCACGGGACTACCTGGCCCCACGGCCACGGCGAAAGGGTGATCGACGCTCAGCTGCACCGGACTGCTGCCCAGCCAGCTGTAGTAGACGAGGGCCTTGCTCTGGGTCCAGAACTCGGCCAGTGGCTGCCGCGGCAACTTGCCGTACGAGGAGACCAGAAAGCGTGTCCCCCAAAGGATCGACAGGTAGGTGACGGTCGACAGCACGAGCAGCAGATAGCGCCAACGATCAGGATGCAGTCCCCGCCAACCGTGTCTGGCCCAGGCGAGAGCCGCGGCGATGACGGGTACGGTCACGGCGACAGACTTGGACAGCAGGGCTCCGACGTAGAGCACGAGAAGCGGCCAGGCCGACAGGGCCCGCAGGACGACGAGGCAGGCCAGAGCGAACACGGCCACGAGCAGGTCGGAACGGCTGCTGACATAGTCCACCGCCTCGCCGTGCAACGGGTGCACGAGAAAGAGAATGGCGGCGCCGACGCCGGCCCTGGCTCCAATCCAACGACCTGCGAGTACGGCGAACAGAGCCGAAGCGATCACGTGTAGTATCAGGTTCGTGACCCGGAAGCCGGTGGGCTGGGTTCCCCACAGTGCGTAGTCGAGGCTGTACGACGTCATCAGAACGGGACGATACATGAACCCTCGCGTCCGGCTCGAGAAGGTTCCCGGGTCGACGAAGTGGTCGCCGACTCCCGACAGCGTACGGATGTAGGGGTTGAACTCGATGGAGTGCAGATCGTCATACTGAAAGGGCGCCCTCAGCGCATTGCCGAACACGGCCAATCCCAGCAGGGTCAACAGCAGCAGACCCCGCCACCCCGCAGCCGCAGCCCTCATTCTGCGACTCCGCCGGAGCGAAGGTTCTGCATGCCCCGCCCGGCCTTCTCAAGAGTGGCAGGTGATGCTTCCGAACGCAGTAGCTCTCGATAGATCGCCGCCGCCTTGTGTGGCTGTTGCTGCCTTTCGTAGACGAGGGCGAGAGCAAGGCGCGTCCTGCTGTCATTCTGCAGCAGCAGTGATGCCCGCAGCGCCTGCTCGGCCGCGACCAGGTCACCGGCCACCATATGCATCAGGCCACTGCGCCTCATGGCCTCCGCCTCGGGATGGCGAGTCGCCTGTCCCCGGATCGCCCGCAGTCCCTCAAGAGCTTCCACAGCCGGCGGGTAATCGGGTACAAGACGCAACGCTGCCTCGTAGCTCGATTCAGCTTCGGTGTTGCGGCCCAGAGCCAGCAGTACGGCGCCGCGGTTGTTGTGCAGGGCCAGCTGATCCCCCGGACTGAGCCGCTGCGGATTCACCTTCTCCGCCTGCGCGTAGGAGGTCAGTGCCTGTTCGTGTCTTGCGGCCTGAAAGTGTGCGTCCCCGACGAACAGGTACGGCCGTGGCATTCTGGGAGCCTTGGCGCTGGCATCCGACCAGAGGGTCATCGGCGAAGCCCACACCTGCGCCCGTTGATGAGCCAGAACTCCGAGCAGGAGCACGAGGACCACCGTGGCCGACAGCCCCCAGGGGGGTCTCTTCATCACCTGCAGAACCAGAAACGTCGCCGCCACCATCACGGGATAGAGCCGATGCTCGTTGACCAGAACGTTCAGCGGTACGATGAGGGTGGGCATCAGTACCAGCGGCATCCACGCCAGCCAGAAGCCGGTGCTGGAGCTGGTTCCCACACTCCTGACGGTCACCACAACCCCGCTGATCAACACTCCCAGCGCCAGCAGGACGGTGGCATCCCAGATCGTGCTCGACTCAGCGAAGGCATGCTCCACACTCAACCCTCGCGGCAGCATGATGAGGCGGGCGTAGTAGACGAGGGCCTTGGACTGGGTCCAGAGCTGAACCGCCGGGCCGCGAACCGGCTCTGCGATGAGTGCTTTCCCGAGGGCACCGGATACGACGAACAGGTATACGCCGGCCACGACCCAACAGGGTCCATGGCGCCAGAGCCCCCGTCGCCAACCGCCTTCCTCTTCGGTGTGCCTTCGCTGACGGATGATGTCGCAGCTGAGCAGGAGCAGCGGATACACAACCGCCACCGACTTGCACATCAGGGCCATGGCAAAAGCGACGGGAGCGGCGACGAGGCCGGCGTGCGTCCTCCAGCCGGAACGCTGGCTGCTGCCGCCCAGCCACAGATAGAAGCTGACCAGGAGGAACAGCGTGCACATCGATTCGGCACGACTGCTGATGTAGACGGCGGCTTCGGTATTCAGCGGATGGCAGACGAACAACAGGGCGGCGAGTCCGGAGACCACCCCCCCCACCCCCAGACGGAGCAGCACGACGGCGACAGCAACACCGCTGGCTGCGTGTATGGCGACATTGCCGAAGTGATAGGCAGCCGCGTTTTCACCAAACAGCGCGTCGGTCAGCGCATAGCTGAGCAGAACGAGAGGCCGGAACATCCCGCCGAACGTGAGGGTGGTGAAGGAGCCGGGATCGGTGAAGTAGGAGGGCACGTGAGTCAGCGATCGGAGTCGCAGATTGCCGACGATCGAATGGAGATCGTCGTACTGGAAGATGCCGGAACCGATGCTGGCGCCGTACGTGCAGAGAGCGGCCAGCAGCACCCCGACCACCGTCCACCGAAGTCGTGCCTCGGTGTCGCCGGAGCAGGCGGCCACCCGCCACATCATCCGCTGGAGTCCTTCCGTCCCAGAACACGGAAAGCGCTACCGTAGTCGTAGAGCCCGAGCAGGAGCAGCAGGCCTTGCATGCGCGCCCGGCGCCACCACCGCCACTGGCGCGATGCCGGAGGGCCCGGGACAAGACCGTCGGCGACGCGGGCGGTCCACCGCTTGAGACCGGTGCCATCGGCGCCCGAGTGGGCCTGGTAGGCGGTCAGCATATCCCGCATGGCCATGGGGAAAGACGCCTGGTGTCTGATGCTGTTGTCGTCGTACCAGCGCAGCAACTGGCTTACCGTCAGTGAGTCCCGGAAGAGCACCCCGTACTTGTCATACAGACGATGGTCGGCACTCGAGGTCACCCCCTCCCGCTGGAACGTCGAGCCACCCTTCCAGTCGAACCATCGGCGAGCCACACGAACCCGTTCCTCCACATCGTCGCCGACGAAGCGGTCGAGCAGATCACATTCCAGGTTGTAGAGGAAATGTCCGTACGAGTTGTAGATGAACGTGCACAGATGGCCGCCGGGGCGCAGCACACGGCACAGATTGTCGAAGGCGTCACGCATTCGGGGCGTGTGATGGATACACCCCAGACTCGACACGTAGTCGAAGGAACCATCAGCGAAGACCGAACTGTCGAGCACCGACGCGTGGCGAAACTCGACGTTGTCCAGGCCGGCTTCGGCGGCCCGCTCCCGGGCGTATTCCAGGGAGCCGTCGCTGGTGTCGATGCCGATGATACGCTCGGGGCCGAGGGAGGCGAGAAACATCGTCTCCTCCCCGGTGCCACAGCCCCCGTCGAGGATCGTCTTGCCGCGGAAGAAGGTGTCGGGGTCGATGCCGAGCATGGTGTAGACAGCCCGCCGATGACGCTCGTACCGGGCGTTGTCCGCCGGATCCAGAGCCGGGTAGCGCAGACCGGAGTACATCTCCCTCACGCGACGCTGACGCTCCGACTCGGCCTGTTCCAGCGGGGCTGCTCCCTCGACGTGATCGTGACTCATCTGTTTACTCACCCGCCTTCCCCGCAAACAGGATTTCTCGCACACTGCGCCCCACGGAGAGCAGGTTCTTGCGCCCGAGGCGCAACAGCCTGGTGGTGCCGCCCCGCCATCCCGCGGCCAGCACCTCCTCCCGCAGGACCCGACCGAGCCGTGCCATCTCATGCCGTCGGACAGCGCCATGCCACTGTCCGGCATGGGCTTCGGTACCCAGGGTGGAGCTGTGCCTCTCGAGTTCGGTGAGCAATCCTTGCGACTCCCGCTCCGCCATCACCGAGAGGTATCCCGCCTCGTCGAAAGATACCACCGTCAGCGATTCTACGGTGGCCGATTCCGACTCGACTCGGATCGTGGCAACCAGCGACTGCTGCCCGCTGCCCCGAAAACTGAGCCCCTGCTCGGGATAGCTCGGGAACAGCAGGTTTCCCAGACTGTAGCAGATGACACCACCGTGATACGATTCCACCGGCTGGGCCACGTGAGGATGAGTACCGAGCACGACCAGAGCCCCGGCATCGATCAGGGCTCGGCCAAGACGGACCGAATCCGGCGGCGGAATCGGGATGTATTCCTTGCCCCAGTGCAGGCAGACGACGACGGCATCGACCTGTGCCGCCAGGTCGGTGACGGCAGCCAGCACCGTCTCCGCCACCAGCGGCGCCACGCCTCCCCGGTTGGTGTCGGCGGCGATGGCCCCGACCCAGGGATCCGTCGAGGCAAATGCGAGCAGGCCGGTGCGGATCCCGCCGCAGTCGACGACGACGGGTGCATGGGCCGTCTCCTCGTCCGCGCCGGCTCCCGCGGCCAGAATTCCCAACTTGGCAAGATCACGACGTCCTCGCGCCAGCGAATCACGTCCCCGGTCGGTGCTGTGATTGTTGGCCAGCGACACGACGCCGACGCCAAGGCGCTCGAGCAGGTGCAGGTTCGCCGCGGGCGCATCGACGATATACTCATCCCGGTGCGGTGGCTCCCCTTCCGTGCCAATGGCGCAATCCAGACTGACTACACTGAGATCTCCGTCCCGGAACAGAGACGCCACCCCCTCGACGCGGGCCTGCAGATCCTCGCTTGATAGACCGGCCAGCACGCCCCCCAGAGCGACATCACCACCGGCGACGATGCGCACCGCCGCCATCAGTCGATGAACCGCCGATGGAAGAGTTCCACCGTCACCAGCGACTGCAGCAGGAAGAACACGGGCCATCCCCGATCGATCATGTCCGTCAGCCGCTGCAGACCCCGTCGATCGATGATACCCCGAGAGTAGGTGCGTTCATCGTCGGCGATGGCGAGATGGGCGCGTCGGAATCCCGCCTGCTGACGGAAATGCCGATTCAGGTCAGCCCGGTGGCTGAGATCCCAGCGACCGCCGCTGGCCCGCAGCAGGGCCAGAGACCCCGCCTGCCGCAACGGCAGGCGTTCGGCGAGACGATCAGTCCAGGACTTGCCGCGATCCAGTGGACGCCCGGTCTTGGCCCACGGAATCCGCGCCGCTTCAGGAGCGAAGCGGGTCAGAACGGCGCGGGAGAATGCGGCGCCCACCTTGTAGCGGGGCGGGATGCGCAGATAGAGATCCACGAGTGGCCGATGCAGTCCCGGATAGCCGTACTCAACGTCATGGCGCTGGGCATTCGGCAGGGCGACCGAGTAGCGGTTGCTGCGGTTGGCGAAGGAGAATCGGTGGATGAAGTTGCTCAGGTCCTCTTCCTCCACGCGCGCCATCTGCTCCGTCAGACTGTCGTGATTCGCCTGTTCATATTCCTCATAGAATCCCGGCAGAAAGGCCCGTCGCACGAAGTCGGGTCGGCACCGGCGCCACAGCCCGTTGATGATGTCGCGTCGCGCCCGATCGTCAACCGCCGGTGCGGTGGGCAGCACGAGGAAGGTGTCACCGAAAAACACGTCCATCAGGTACCCATCGAGAACAACATCCGTCCGCCCCCCCATCTTCTGCGCCAGGGGCTGAAACCAGAACTGGTGACAGTGGATGTTGCCTTCCGTCAACTGCGCCCCCCTTTCGAGGATCTGCGCATAGTCGAAGGTCAGGGGATCGTATTCGTGCCAGATTGCGCCGGCAGCCTCGGTCAGTTGCCGGGCGATCCGTGCCTCCCCGGCATACCAGGAGCAGTGATAGGCCGGCAGCTCCTGCCGCCGCTTGGAAGCGAAGGCGAGGATCGCCCGTGAATCGAGGCCGCCACTGATCGGCACGGCAACACGGGGGAAGCGCTCGAGGAAGAGGTCGACAGCCGACTGAAAACCCGCTCCTGCCTCGTCCACGAGGTCGTCGAAGGTGGCGGCTCCCGCGATGTCGTTGGTGTACTGCGGCGCCCAGTAACAACCCGTCTTCGAACCGCCCTCAGCGATCTGCACAACCGTGGCGCCCGGCAACAGCCGGATACCCTGCAGCATGCTGCGTTCGCCGCCGATGTAGCCGAAGTTGAACATCTCCTGCAGCGCCAGGCGGTCGACAGCGGCATCTACCACCGTGGCGAGACAGGCAAGGTGGGGGGCAAAGGCGACGAACTCCGATGTGACCGCACAGTACAGGTGTCGCGACCCGTGGCGCGACGTCAGCACCGTCGCTGCCCCCGTAGTACGCTGTACGATGCAGAGGTTGAAGTCGCCATCGACATCGGCCAGCGCCGGCTCCGCCTCCCGCTGACAGAAGGCGGCCAGCAGACGTGCGTCGGACCAGCTCGGCCCGGCCTCGATTTCGTGACGGGCGAGACGGTCCACGAGAACGTCCCGATTCAGCACGTAGCCATCCAGCAGAGCGACACAGTCATCCCAGTGTTCGAGGGGCGCCCCTGTCTGCGGCGAGGAAAGAGCCCGTACGGATGTGCTGCCCACATCGAAGGCGGCCCGTACCTGCTCACCCGCCGTCGGTGAGGCTGCAAGCATGCCGGTCACAACCGTTTCGGCATGTCGCTCCTGCGGACCGAGGTCGATGAAACCGTAGAGACCGGGCATGTCTATGCGTGCAGACCTACGAAGCGATCCCAGATGGGCTGCAGGAGATCGCCCCGCAGCCGCAGGTCTCTGCCACCTCGCCAGTTGAGACGGCATCCACTGCGCAGCCAGCGGGCCGGTGCCCTCCAGGCATCTCTGCGGTGATAGCGGACGCGCAACGACAGGGGCGCCGGAAAGTGGACGGGTTCGATCTCATCTCGACGCCCCAGTGCCAGGGCGACGCCCTTCCGGATGCGCTCGCGACTCTCCTCCACAGCGATCGACACACAGGCTCGGCGGGACAGCGATCGCTTGACGGCCACCCCTTCTGCGCCGGGTGCGAGGGCGAGCAGCTCGGCCACGGCCCTGTCGTCTCCGGTGAGACAGACCACGGGCACGCCGTGTTCTCCGGCAATCCCGGCGATGAGGCCCGCTTCGCCGATCTCGCGTCCATTCAGTCGCACCCACTCCAACCGGCGGCGCGAATAGGTGTGCCGCAGGTGGCCGTGGGCGTCTCCGGCCATGGCGTGCTGTCCAACGATGACCACTGCGGCACAGCTTGCGTCGAGCCCTGGCAGCCAGGTGGGCCGAGCCCCACCGTGAAGCAGTTGCGCCGGGCGTCGCAGTCCTCCCGCTGGCAGGGAGTCACCCGAACTGTGGTTGTCGACGACGAGGATCTCCCCTGCCCCGGCTGCCAGTGCACCGTCGATGGCGGCGTTCATCTCCCCTGTCCACAGGTCCAGCCAGCGATCGCGACGCGACGCGGCCAGAGGCGAGCGGAGATCGTGCACATCATAGCCACCCACACCGCTGACGCCTTCCAGGTCGGCCACCACATAGACCTTCATGGTTCGCTGTTTCCGCGCTGTCGATACCAGTCGGCGAACTCGCTGTACGTGGCGATCCAGCAATCGTCACCGAGGCCCCGTGCAGAAGCGAGGAAGCCGTCGAAATCGAAGCGTTCCGTGTCCTTCGGATCCAGATAGATGTTCGTGATCCCGCCACAGGCTGCGGCACGCCGCAGTTGCGCGCCAAGCACGTCAGCGAAGTCTTCCCGGTGCCAGCCGTCGCGGGCGTAGAATGCGTGCCACGTGTCCAGGGAACTGTGCGGGTGCCGTGGACAGGTCGTTACCGGAATTTCGACGACACCGTACTCGACCACGGGCAGACCGAGACGGCTGCCCCGAGGCGACAGCATGGAGGTGGAATAGATGAACCCCTGCGCCGCCAGTATCGGATACAGGGGCATGGGATCGACGTTGCCGAAGTGAGGGGCTCGGAAACCGCGTGCCGTCACTCCCAGCGTAGCCAACAGTGCCTTCTGGCAGCGCGAGATCTCGCTTCGCCGTTCATCGAGACTCAGATCCTCCCACCGCTCTTCGTTCAGGTCGCTGCGCCGCGACACAAACCGACCCGGGGCATTGATCAGCTCGGGGTGTGAATACGAGTGGTTGACGATCTCATGTCCCCCGTCGACGACGGTGCGGTGCTCCTCGACGAACTCTTCCACCCAACGGCCGACGCAGGCAAAGCTGGCCCCTATTCCGTGCGCGGCGAGACGCTCGACGACGACGGGCAGGGCCTCGCAGTCTTCCGGAAAATCGACGTCGAAGGACAGCAACAGGCAGGAGGTATGGCCATTCCAGGAGACGCCGGCCTCACGGAAGGTGGCATCGATGGGTCGGTTGACGAGGCTGGGAGCAAGGTGGCCGACCAGTTGCGCCAGGCGTCCCTCGCTACGCCCTATCAGGTCCACGTCAAGCCACCTGGGACAGGGGTGTCGTCGGATCCAGGCGATCATTGCCCGTGTCGACATACATGCGGAACCACAACTCCAGGCACAGCAGGCTCCAGACCAATTGCGAATGCCGGGCGGCGTGAGGGCCCCAACGGTCGAGCAGCGAGGCCACGTACGCCGGTTGCAGCAACCCGCGTCGCTCAACTCGTTCCGGTGACAGAACCCGGCGTATCGACGCCTCGAGTCCGTGACGCGTCCACAGGGCGAACGGTACCGCCAGCCCCTGCTTCTTGCGACGGGGAGTCGTCGCGGGTAGCAGCGGCGCCAGGGCTTTCTTCAGCACTTCCTTCTCGCTGCCACCCTTCACCTTGAAACCGTGGGGCATCCACAACGCTTCTTCGACGAGGCGATGATCGAGAAAAGGCGTACGCCCCTCGAGGGACACCGCCATCGTCATCCTGTCGGTCCGCGTGAGCATGCAGTCGGGTAGCCGCAGCCGCAATTCGCAGAACAGGAGCTGCTCCAGAGGATGCGACCCGGGTGTGTCGAGGGCGCACTCGGCGTACAGACGCTCCGCTCCGCGATCGACGGCCTCGGCGTCCACGTACATGGACCGACGTTCCTGCTCATCGAAGGCCTCGATCCACGTGAGCGCCCGCTGCGCCGGGGGCTGATCGGCCAACAGCAGCGCCCGGTGCAGTGAATCGGCCGACGGCACCCGGCTCGTCAGCGCGCTCAGGGCCGAGCGGACAAATCCCGGCAGCATGGCCAGCCGGCGAATCTGGGCGTCGCTGACGAAACGTGTGTAGCCACCGAACAGCTCGTCGGCCCCCTCTCCCGTGAGGATGACCTTCACGTGTTCGCGGGCAGCGGCGGCGACCTGGTGGGTGGGCACGATGATGGGGTCGGCAAAAGGGCTGTCGAAGTGGGACAGCAGCTGCGGCAACAACTCGACGCGGTCAGCCGTGCAGTCCACCTCGTGATGCCGCGTCTCACAATGACGCGAGACGGCCTGGGCGTGCGCCCCTTCGTCGAGGCGGGGTTCCTCACTGAAGCGGATGGCGAACGTCTCTACCGGTTCCTCCATGTGCTGCGCCATCAAGGCCACGATCCCGCTCGAGTCGAGTCCGCCGCTGAGAAAGGCTCCGAAGGGCACATCGCTCATCAGCCGCAGGCGTACGGCGTCGTCGAGCAACTCGCGGACCCGGCGGGCGGCGTCATCCATCGTCGCCGCCGGTGCCGGGGGCTCCCCTTTCCACGGCTCCCAGTAGTTGTGCGTCGTCCAGTTACCAGCCCGGATGTCGACGACGAGCGCCTGTCCTGGCAAGAGTTGCTGGATCCCCCGGAACAGTGTGGATTGACCGCCCGAATACCGCAGAGACAGATACTGATCGATGGCGGCTGGATCGACTGCCGGCGCCATGCCGGGCAGCCTCAGCAGCGCCTTGATCTCGGAGGCGAAGGCAAACATCCCATCGGTCTCAGTGAAGAAGAGCGGTTTGATTCCGAGCCGGTCACGAGCCAGTAGAAGCTGGCCGTTTCCTTCATCCCACAGGGCGATGGCGAACATGCCGTTGAGCCGCTGCAGCAGCTCGCCTCCCTCTTCCTCGTACAGATGAGTGAGAATCTCGGTGTCGGTACGGCTGGCGAATCGATGCCCTCGTGTCGCCAGATCTTCACGCAATGCTGCCTGATTGTAGATCTCACCATTGAAGACGACGTGGACGGTGCCATCCTCATTGTGCACCGGTTGATGGCCACCGGCCACGTCGATGATGCTGAGTCGGGCGTTGGCCAGGGCCACGCCCTGGCGGGCGATGCAACCGGACTCATCCGGCCCCCGATGCCGGAGGGAGCTGAGCATACGCTCGACGATGGAATCGTCGCCCTCCCTTGAGGGTGCACCCCGAAGGCGGACGAAGCCGCAGATGCCGCACACAGTCCTAGTGCCCTGTCTCAGAAGTAGCCTTGTGGAATTCGGGCGTCGAGACGCCTGGCTCGCAAGGCGCGCGATCGAGGTGGGTCAGTGGGACCCACGGAGTGAGCGGAACGCAGCGAGCCAGGATGGCTCGACGCCCGAATACAAGGATCGTTCTGAGACAGGGCACTTAGGACTCCCGTCCCGGGTAGACCACCTCGAACAGGACGAAGCTCTCGTCACGGTACACCAGTTTCAGATGGTGCTGCCGGAAGGCCTCGTGGAACGCATCGGTGAAATACTGCGGATAACCCATGGCGACCCGGCCCTGTGGGATCCTGATCATGCGCGCCACGTGTGTGATCTCGAGGTGCCGCAACTGACGCAGAAGATGCTCGTTGCCTCTGGCCGCATCGTAGCGCAGAACCGCCTGATGCGGATGGTCCCAGATGTAGTCCCGTTCACAGTAGAACCCCTTGACGATGCCCTGCAGAAGGATCTTCGCGTCTTTCGGTGTGTTGTCGTTGACGAAACGGAACAGCCGATAGTTGGCCTCGGTGCGGGCGAGGAACATCTCCCTTCCTTCGGCATTCGCCGCCACCGACAGGTACGGGCTGGCCAGGGCGTAGGCCCAGACCAGATTGAGACAGACCGTCAACAGGAACCCGCTGAGAAACAGCACGCGGACGGGGCGCCAGGATGATCCGGCCAGGCGGTGGGCGACAAGCCCGCACAGCAGACTGGCCACGGCAAACAGGACCAGTCCGTACCGGGGGTTCATGTGCAGCAGGCGCACCAGGAAGATGTAGTACCCGACACAGAACAGACTCAGGTACAGAACCACGCGTCGGCCCAGCAGCAACAGCACACCTGGCAGCAGTGCGACGAAGTAGACACCGATGGCCTTCTGCCAGCCCGCCGGTTCGAACGTCCAGTACCACGGATTCATCGATCGGGCGTACGTGTGGAACCAGCTGGCAGGCGGAATCATCAGGTGCCACCACGTGCCCGACGTTGATGCCCCGACTCCTGACATGACCGTTGGTTGGGCCCCGAAGGGAAATCCGTGAAACCAGCCGTTGGCCAGCGGCCAGACAGGGTTGCCCGAGTAGTAGAAGGCACGCCCATACCAGGGGCCTAGGAGCAGAAAGGCGATCCCTGTGTAGAGCATGACATCAACCAGCGCGCCACGAATGTCCCGGTCGACGACGAGGCGGCGCCAGGCCAGCACGAGCACCCCGACCACCAGTGTGGCCAGTCCCTGATGCTTGATCCCGGCGGCGAGACCGGCCAGGAGTGCCGCCAGCACCAACGCCCGCCTGTCGGGTGACCGGGCCCAGTTGCCCACCGCCCAGAGAGCGACAAACTGGAAGAAGCAGAGCCCCACGTCGACATACCCCTGGGGGGCAAAGACGACGATCACCGGCATGGAACTGAAGACCGCAGCCGCAAACACGCCGCTCTGCCAGCTCAGGTATCGACGACCGGCGGCAAAGACGGCGGCGCAGACGGCGCAGGCCAGCGACAGATGCAGAACCTGAGCCAGGATCCCGTTGCGCAGCGCTAGGGCGACGGTGTACAGCAGTCCCATGTTGGACGGGTAGAGCGCGCCGGTGATCGTCGGCTCGAAGCCAAGGTGGTGGGCGATCAGGTAGAGGCGGGGCAGTGCCAGCTGATACGCCAGAGGGTCGGTGGCGCCGTGGGGTGGCGCCAGGGCACGCACGAGGTGCAATGCCATGGTCAGGCAGGCGAGACCGCCCAGCCACAGGTAGGGGGAGCGGCGGTCCAGGCGAAGGGTGCGCAGCCCGGCAAGGTACGAGGCGCCCCGCAGCCACAGAAGTCGCCAGCCCGCCAGGCACCACAGGCCGACGACCACGGCGATGAGCGGACGGTAGAGTCCCCCCAGCATCCCCAGAGCGAGGGTCAGCATCATCAGCGTTCCCATGCCCAGAGCGAAGGAGAAAACGGTGGTCTCGGCGCGGTCGCAGCGGGGAGAACCCACGAGGTGGAGGGCGTGATGACCGATCCCAGTGGCGCCACCGATCAAGGCCAGTGCAAGGAGAACCTCGATCACGGAAACACCCCGATGACCTGCCCAGCCAGTTTGAAGATCTGCTGGGACTCGTAGTAGTGGTAGAAGATCGCCAGTGCCCAGAGCGTGAGCACGACCTGGAGGGCTCGTCCGCCATTCGAGGACGACTCCTTCTTCGGCGTTTTCTCAGGCATCTCTTTAGCGTCTCGTCCGGCGGCGCAACCACAACTCGAGCACCATCAGCGCCCAGAGTTGCTGGCTGAGATCCCGGCGGCCCTGCAGGTGGTCATCGATGAGGGTCCGCACGACCTGAGGCTCAAAGTACCCCCTGTCGCGCACGGCGTGCGTCGACAGAAGCTCTTCCATCCAGTCCCGCAGTGGTCCCTGCAGCCAGCCGTTGAGGGGAATCGAGAAGCCCTGTTTGGGCCTGTCAATGATGCTGTCTGGAAGGTACTTCCGGGCGATCCGACGCAGCAGGATCTTGCGCTCACGTAGAGTGACTTTCCATCGACGAGGTACTGCCGCCATGTACTCCACGAGACGGTGGTCGAGGAAAGGCGAACGCACCTCGAGTGAGCAGGCCATACTCGTCCGGTCCATCTTGGCGAGAATGTCATCGGGCAGGTAGGTGGCCTGATCGACCTGCATCAGATCGATGTCCGCTGCCGAATGTGGCCGCCCTCCGTCTTCGAGACACTCGGCAAAGGCTGGCGTATAGAGTCTTGCCTTGTCGGCCTGCAACAGGAAGAAGGCCCAGCTCGATGACGGATCTTCTTCCAGCGCCGCCGAAAACTCGACAAAGCGACGAAAGCGCTTGCGTCGGCTCTGACCGTAGTAGACGCTTGGTTCCCGCAGCATCGGCGCCAGTCGGTCCACCGCCCGGCGAAACGGTGCCGGTGTCCACCGCTGGTATTGCCGGGCCCACAGCCAACCCGTGTAGCGCCGGTACCCGCCGAAAACCTCGTCTCCTCCATCACCGCTCAAAGCCACGGTGACGTCGCGGCGCGTCATGCGCGACAGATGGAAGGCCGGGATCGCCGAGGAGTCGGCGAAGGGCTCGCCGAAATGATCGAGCAGATCCGGCATCAGGTCGCGTACATCGTAGGAAACGGTGAACTCCTCGTGGTGTGTCCCCAACGCCTCGGCTACCTGCCGTGCGTAGTCGAGTTCGTTGAAGGATCCTTCCTCAAAGCCGATGGCGAAGGTGCGCACGTCCCCCTCGGCGCGACACATGTAGGCCGTGATCAGACTCGAGTCGAGTCCGCCGCTGAGGAAAGCACCCAGAGGAACGTCGGAGACAAGTCGGTCATTCACGGCATCGGTCAGCAGGCCATCGACCTCCTCCTCCAGCTGCTCCACTGGCCGAGAGGGCTCCCCCGGTGAGATGGCAGGCACGGACCAGTAGGACTGCACGTCGAAGGAACCATCCTCGTAGACGGCGTGCGCACCTGCCGGCAACTTGCGGACGCTGCGCAGGGCGGTGCGAGGCTGCGGCACGAACAGAAAGCTCAGGTAGGCATCGATGGCCTGCTCATCGATCTCGGCAGGGATCGTCTCATCCTGCAGCACTACGTTCAGTTCGGACCCGAAGGTCAGGCCCTCTTCGTTGAGAGCGTAGAACAGCGGCTTCTTGCCGAGACGATCACGCGCCAGCACCAGTCGGCAACGCCGCCGATCCCAGAGAGCGATGGCGAACATCCCCCGCAGCAGGCTGAAGCAGGCCGTGTCCTGCTCTTCGAACAGGTGCAGGATGACCTCGGTATCAGAAGCGGTGGCGAACCTGTGTCCGCGCTGCTCAAGGTCACTCCGCAATTGACGATAATTGTAGATCTCGCCGTTGAAGACGAGCCAGAGACTGCCGTCCTCGTTCGCCATCGGTTGGTGTCCACCCTCGAGGTCGATAATCTTCAAACGTCGCATGCCGATCCCCGCCGGCGTCTCCACGTGTACGCCCTCGTCATCCGGACCTCGATAGCTCATGGCATCACACATGCGACGCACGAGGGCCTCCGATACTGGACGCTGTCGGTCGGCGTGGACCTTTCCGGCGATGCCGCACATGCCTTATTCCGCGAGAACGCCGTCGTAGATCTGGCGGGTCCGCAGAGCGGTGGCATCCCAGGTGTGGCCGCCACTGTCGATGCGCTGTCTGGCGCTGGCTCCCAGCCGACGACGCAGATCCTCGTCGCTGACCAGTCGGCGCAGAGAACCGGCAAGGGCGTTGCTGTCACCGGGAGGAACCAGCAGGCCGTGCACGCCGTCTTCGACCAGTTCGGGCGTGCCGCCGACAGCGGTAGCTACGACGGGGAGGGCACACGCCTGGGCTTCGAGAACCACGTTCGGGCGGCCCTCCGACAGGCTCGGTAGAACGAGGACGTCGGCAGCGGCCATCCACTTCGGGATCTCCGTTGCCGAGCGCCGGCCGGCAAAGACGACTCGCCCCTCCAACTCACTGCCGGCGAGGCGACTCTCGAGATCGGCCCGGAGTGGACCATCCCCCACCAGGACACAGGTCAGCGGCAGGTCATGCAGCAGTTGCAGCGCATCGAAGAGGTGATCGAGCCCCTTCACCGGGACCAGGAGTCCGACAAAGAGCACCATGACCTCGGCTGCGGGCACGCCGAGCTCCGACCGGGCCATCCCCCTGTCGGCCGGGTGGAATCGCTCGTCGACGCCGTTGCTGACCACATGCAGACGTTGCGGACTCACACCCACAGACCCGATCTGCCGGGCCAGATCCTCACTGACGGCGAGAACCGACGCCATACGCCGGTAGACGAACCGGTTGACCATGGCCCCGAGGCCGCTCTTGGAGAGGTGGAAATCGCTCCCGCGGACGGTGAGGATCACAGGCCGTCGAATCAACAGACTCACCAGATAGCCGACGAGACCGCTGATCGTCCACTGGCAGTGCAGCACCCTCGACCGGCGCGCCATCCCCAATGCCCGCAGCCAGAACGCGACCAGAAAGAACGGTACCTGCAGACGGGCTCCCCAGCTTTCGCGCAGGTTGGTCGGCATGCCACCGCCATAGGCAAGTCGCTGCCAGGACGGCAGAAAATAGCGGAACCGCCGGACGAGGATACCGTCCACTTCCTCCCGTGCGGCGGCACCGCGGTCGTGCGGCGCAAGCACACCGACGCGCAACCCCTGCCTGTGCAGACCACGCGCAAGTTCGAAGACAAAACTGCCGAACAGATCCCCTTTGAAACGGGGAAATCCCGTGGTCAACAGACACACGTCCAGGTCGCGACTCACGGCCTCAGTTGCCGACAACCGAACCACCGGGCCTCTGTGTCCTCATCAGTTTCTTGACAAGATCCTGTTCCCGACGCTCCATCTCCTCGCCGCTATAGGCCCGAATCGCTGCCCGGGAGCGCTCCCCCATTCGGGCCACTGCTCCGGGATCGTTGAGAAACTCGGCGAAGGCCGCGGCAAAACCCCTGGCGCCATCATCGACGATGCGGGCACAGGGTCCGCACACCTCCGGTTCGGACTCCCAGCGCGGGCGGTTGATGACGATGGGGAATCCGAGAGCCATGGCTTCCATGACCGTCATCGAGATCCCCGGCTGCAGGATATTCATGGCAAACACGTGGTGAGTCTGGTAGATCTCTGGCAGTTTGGCATTCGGTACGGCGTCGACAAAAGAAACCCGATCCGCGACGCCGGCATCACGGGCCGTCGCCACCAGGGCCTGCCGCAGTGGGCCGACGCCGATGAGCGTCAGTTCGGCATTGAGTTCTCGCAGAGCCTCGATCAGTGGCCGCTGATCCTTGCCCGAGAACTGTCGGCCCACGTTGATGATTCGCAACCGCTCGCCAGGTTGCAGTCGCGGGCGTAGATCCTGGAAGCGTTCGAGGTGGATCGAATTGTAGATCACCTCCACCTTTCCCCGGTAGCGCGACTTGCGCAGCAGCCGGCCGGCAGCCTCATACTTCGGCACCAGACGATCCGCATTGGCATAGACGTAACGTTCCCAGCCGAGCGCTTTGAGTCCCATCTGGTAGGCGGTGATCTTCCCGTAGCCGTCGCCGTAAGTCCAGAACCGCCGGTAGATGCTGATGTCGTCGTGGATCGAAACGAAACTCGGCACGGCGAGCCGCTGCGCCGCCCACACCGCGTAATACCCCTGCAGGAAGGGTCCGTGACCACGGATGATGTCCGGCGCGACCTGACGCAGCGTGTCCGCTGCTCGTCGTCTCAGCGTCAGAAGATCCTGAGGTCGGGGCTTGCCGATGGGATGAATCTGAAGCCTCCCCCTGCCTGCCATCACCTGGACCCGTTCCGGCTCGATGTCGTCATCGGCAAGGGTCAACACGTGTACCTCGTCGAAGATGTCGCCCGGATTCCAGTACCGTTCCTTCACCTCACCCTTCTCATAGGCCATCCGCAGACTGCCGTCCGCGATGACTCCGTACCTCAGCATGTTCGCGTCACTTGCTCTCTTCCATGTCGTAGAGCATGGCGAACAGCAAAAACTGCAACCCCATCATGATCATCAGGGCACAAACCACCGCACGCGGTCCGCTGACGCCGACGCCGATGTACTGTTGATAGACGAGAAAACCGCCGAAGATGACACCCATGGGCAGGAACAGCAGACCGAAGAGGTAGAAGAAGAAGAGCGGATGGAAGTCGCGGATCAGGTATTTGAGAAACAGTCGCCAGAAAAATCCGCGCACCAGCATGGGCGCAACTTTCATCGCATAGGGAAGACCCTTGATCTGTGACTGCCGCTCCCCCTGCAGGTAGATTGCCCGGCGTGGGATGTCCTTGCAGCGCAGGCCATAGGCGTTGACCCGAACGAGAAAATCCATCGGATAGCCGTAGCCCTTCCAGGCGCTGTCCCAGTCGATCAGGTCGATGGCACGCTTGGAGATGGCCGTGAAGCCGTCGACGACGTCGAAGATCTTGTAGAAGCCGGAGGCCATCTTCGTCATGAAGGAGATGATGGCGTTCGGCAACATGCGGGTCATCGGCATGTCCTCGAGCCCGTCGTCGGGCATCATGAAGCGATTGCCCTTCGTGTAGTCCGCCGTGTCATCGACGATGGGATCCAGCAGCCTCGGAATCTGCTCCATCGGCATCTGGTGATCGCCGCCGGTGACAACACAGATGTCACAGCCTGCCTCGCTGGCCTCCAGATATCCGGAGATGATGCCCTGACCGACCCCCTGATTGGTCTCATGTTCGATGAGAACGATGCGCGGGTCCTTCGCCGCACGTTGCCGAACTACCTGCGCCGTATCATCCGTACTGCAGTCGTTGGCCACGTAGATGACGTCGATGATGTCCGGAATGGAGTCGAGGGTTGGACCGATGAGCCGTTCCTCGTTGTACGCCGGAATAGCGAGTCCGATCTTGTTGTTTCGGTACACGAGTCAGTCTCCCCTAGCGGGCTTCGAGGTCTATGGCGATACCGCCCTGACGCAGCGACTGGGTCCCCGCCTCCAGGATCCTCACGACACGGAGTCCGCTCTCCCCGTCGGTCAGCGGCCGTGCTCCATCGCGTACGCAGTCGACGAAGTGACTGCACTCCCGTTTCAGCGGCTCTGTGAAATCGATCTTCGGAATCAGCAGATCCCCGGCCCGCTGTGTCAGTTGAAACTTGCCGAAGGAGTCGAATTCGCCCAGGGACGCGTACGGTGCACCCTCCGTGGCGATGGGCTCGCGGTCGATGCCCTTGTCGAAGACCTGGATCTTGGCCTCCGTGCTGGCATCGTCATAGACCACCATCTTCCGACTGCCGACGACGGTTGTGCGTCGCACCTTTCCGGGGTCGAGCCAGCTCACGTGTATGTGCACCGCAACACCATCATCAAATTCAAGGTCCAGGTAGACCACATCTTCGACGCCGGACTGCAGATAGGTGTAGCCCCTGGCGCAGACTCGCACCGGCTCCTTCTTCAGCCAGCGAAGGGCGATGGAGATGTCGTGGGGAGCCAGATTCCACAGGGCGTTCACGTCACGCCGGACGACGCCGAGGTTGAGTCGCTGTGAATAGATGTAGTAGATCTGTCCCAGATCGCGGCGGGCGATGAGGTCGTCTACGTACTCGACAGCGGCGTTGTACTCGAAGGTGTGCCCCACCATCAATACCAGATTCTTCTGCGACGCCAGGTCGATCAGCTGCTCGCATTCGGCGGTGCTGCCCGCAAGGGGTTTCTCGACAAAAACCGAACGCCCGGACGCGAGGATGTTGCGGGCCAGTTCGAAGTGAGTATCGGCGGGAGTTGCCACAACGACGGCGTCGATGTCGTTGCGCCCGAGCAGTTCGGGAACGGATTCGATGAGGTCGACTCCCGGATACAGCCTTCCTACTGCCTGCAGTCGTTCGGCGGACCTGTCACAGACGACACGCAACTGCGCCTGGTTGAGTGCGGCGAGATTGCGCACCAGATTCGGGCCCCAGTAACCGAAACCGATAACACCGATGTCTACCATAGCCTCATCCCTTCCACACTAGCGCTTACGGGCGCTGACGATGATGCCACGCCCCAAGGAGGACTTCGAAAACAACTGGTCGAAACGGAACAGACCCGCCACCGCTTCGACGAGTTGCCGGTTGCCCGCGGCTCTGGTATCGGTGCGCTGGTCACGTTCTCCGGCTGCCATCGACGCCGTCCGCTTCACCCAAGGCCCGAAGAGCAGCTTGTGGTAGACGCGTCCAAGAGGAAATCCCCAGGTCCGTACATCGTGGATGGCAAACCCGGTCTCTTCGAGCAACCCGACCAGTTCCTCGCGTCGGTAGCGTTTCACATGTCCCGCCCACACATCAGAATCATCCCACAGCTTCGGATTCAGCGGTACGCTGATGACGAGAGGCCTTTCGGGCTTGAGGACCCGGTGCAACTCGGCCACGGCGACAGAATCGCCGCCATCTTCGGGCAGTACGTGCTCGAGCACCTCGCCACAGACGACACCATCGAAGGAATCGTCATCGAAGGGCAGTTGCGTCACCGACGCCTGCTGCACCTGCACCTGGCTCTCCGAGCCATAACGTGCGGCTTTGTGTCGTACCAGTTCGACAAACTCGCTTGACTGCTCGATGGCATCGACGCGGAACCCCTCCTTCTGCAGATCCATCGCCAGGCTGCCGCTGCCACAGCCGGCATCGAAAACCCGGCCACTGTCACCCATCAGGGCACAGAACTGCCGAATGAGCAGGCGTTCCCTGAACAGGTGTACGGGGCCACGGATCTCATGCTGTCCCCAAGGGGTTGGCTGGATCGTTTCCGCGCTCATTCGGCGACCTTTCCTGATTCTGACCGCTCCTGCAGGGCTCTTGCCAGATCTCTACCCACGGCTTCCGGACAGCCGTGGCTTCGATAGACCGCATGGGCCGTCTGCGCCAGCGACAGGCGCAGCCCGTCGTCATCACGCAACCGCCGCACGGCCGAGGCCAGGGCGGGTCCATCGCCCGCCGGACACAACAGGGCCGACTCGCCATCGGTGAGCATCTCGCGAGCCGCTGGCGAATCACAGGTGATGATCGCCCGTCCCACCGCTGCCGCGTCGAAGACCTTGTATGGAATCACCCTGGCCGCCTTGGCTGTGGTGCCGAATACCCCCAGGCACACGTGCGCTTCCTGGATGTGTCGCACCAGCTCGGTCGGTGCAACCCAGTGATCGATGAACTCGGCCTCGACCTCCAGCGTACGGGCGCGCTCACGCATCCGAGGATACATCTGGCCATTGCCGATGAGGCAGAACTGGATGTCCCTTTCCTGGCGCAACTCGCAGGCGGCATCGATGACCGTCTCGATGCCGTGGAGCGGTACGTAGGTGCCGAAGAACAACACCCGGAGAGGATCCGGGCCCCGGGGAGCGGGCGGGACAAAGCTGAATTCAACGTCATCCTCCCCCACAAACGAACGCAGGAAACGTCCGGGGTCGAGGTCGAAGATGTCGGCGTAGTAGCGGGCTTGCTCGTCGGTGTCGACGAGAACCGCATCGGCTGCCTGAAAGGCGGAGCGGTCCAGTTGTTTGAGCAGGCCAGCCACCCGGCTGCCGGAAGGCAGGCGGGCCCGATCGGCGACGATGGTGTCGTACAGTGAGATGAAAGAGACGAGGGCCACCGGTCGGCCGCGAGCCAGCCAGTGAGCCAGGTGAACATCGAAGAAGCCGGGATAGCCGACGACGATCCAGTCGGGCGGGCACTCGAGCCGACGAAAGCGCCACCACAGCTGTCCCCATCCCCGGACCAGTCGGAGCCCCAGAAGGAGCAGACGCAGCGGATTGTGCGTCGACAGGGCGCGATGGACGAAGGGGCCCCAGACCTCGGCGCGACATACGTCCACCGTGTGGCCAGCGCGATTCAGTCCCGCGAGCAGTACGCGATTCACCGGATAGCCGGCGCCCACGGTGTACGTGCCGAAGAAACAGAATCGCACTCAACTCTCCTCCGTGCGCTCGAAACGCATCTGGGCGATCTGCTCGGCGAGCAATCCCATCATGAAGATGACGACGGAGGTCGTGAACAGCAGCATGGACATGTTGGTGAAGCGGTGCTCGGTCAGGAAGGTGAAGGCGTAGTAACCGAGCCCCATGAGGAACAGATAGATGCTTACCGGAAGGAAGATCTTCATGGGGGAAAACAGCATGCAGATCTTGGCGATGACGAGGAGAAACTTCGTGCCGTCAGAGACCAGTCGGATCTTGCTCTTTCCCTTCCGCTTCGCCGCCGTGATGGGTTCGTATCTGACGCTGAACCCGGCCCGCATCAGACACAGGGTAATCGTCGTCGGGTAGGAGAAACCATTCGGCAGGAGGGCGACGAAGCGACGGGCCACGTCGCGGCGGATGGCCCGGAAGCCTGATGTCAGGTCCTCGATTCGGCGTCCGGTCACGTAGGTGGCCAGCTGGTTGTACAGGCCATTTGCCAGATGGCGGTGCAGTCCGGCTTGCGAGCGCCGGTCGCGGGCGCCGACGACCATGTCATAGTCATCGCAACCGCGGAAGATGCGAGTGATGACCTCCGGGTCGTGCTGCCCGTCGGCATCCATGAACACACAGACCCGGCCACGGGCCTGGCGGATACCTGTCTTCACTGCCGCGCCATTGCCCAGGTTGTAGGGATGCCGGACCAGGGTCACGAGAGGGCTGGCCCGACGGGCGATCTCCCCCGTGCCATCGCTGGACCCGTCGTCGACGACGAGTACTTCAAACGCTCCCTGCAGTTGCTCAACGGCGCTGAGACGCTCACACAGACGCTCGAGCACGGGCCCGATCGATTCGGCTTCATTGAAGGCGGGTATGACGACGGTCAGGTCCACGAAGCTCGATCGCTCTCTCGGTTCGGGGACCTGTGTCGGCGGCGCGCAGGTCCCTTCAGTCGGCGCCCTTCGACGCTGCAAACAACGGCAACTGCCGGCGGATCTCGGCCTCCTCCTTCTGGTGACAGGAGGCACACACCGAGATCAGGTGCTCGAGCTTGTTGGCCTCGACGTTGGAGCGGAAGCGGCGGAACGGGATGCGATGATGCACGTGCAGGCGGCCACCGAGACTCTCCTCGGTGATGCCGCATGACTGGCACCGAAACTGGTCGCGCTCACGGGCACGGCGTGCCTGCAACTCCCAGTTCGCCCCCCGTCGACGCCTGCCTCTGTCATCGAGACGAACCGTAAAATCCGGCTCCGACTCGACCCACGCCTGGCGACAACGCTCGTCGCAGTAATGGAGGCCAACGTCGAGCCCCTGCACCCATTCGGGCAGGCTGACGTTATGCCCACAGTGTCGACAACGGACAGCAGACGAGGCGGACCTCGCCCTGTCGGACAGCAGGAAGCCCAGATGTAACTGGGGCTCTCCCTGAGATCCACAGCCAGTGGCCATGGCAAGTCTCCCCTGTCGGGCCGCCAGCCTGATCGAGAGACGTATTCAGTTGTAGGGAGTTGCTTTCCGGGTCCGTTAGCGTTGGGGCATTCGCAGAACCGGTGAAACGGAGGAGGGGTAAGTGGCGCTAATATACTGGAATTTCAGAGATTGTGTCAAGAAATGCACGGTTCAGAAATCATCCTGAGCGGTGATGATGAAATCCACATCAATCGTATCCCTGATGGTCACGGCCTGGGCGACGATCTCGGCCTGCCGGGGCCGATTGTCCCCGGGGCTGGTGAGGATCGCCACAGCGAGGCCATCGACGGTCTGGCTCTCCGAGGTGATGGTGCCGACGGTCGTGGCGAACTTGACGATGGTGTTGTCCTTGACCGGCTCTCCCCCGGCGCGAACGGTAGCCCATACCTCAGCCGTTGCCGTGCTGTCCTCGATCGAGATCCGCGCCGGATAGGACGCCAGTTCCAGACTCAACTCGTTGTCCTCGGACGAGGTCGGTGCCACGGAGAACGCACAACCGCCCACAGACAGAGTGATGGCCAGAAGGACAGCGGCCCATGAGTGGCTGAAGTTGCCCATGGCTGTGTCAGTTTGCATAGGCGAAATCCGGTGGAATCCACGAGAAGGTTCGGGCCATGGATGCCAGCAGATTGCTGACGACATCGTCGAGGGCTGATTCGTGGACCCGTGCCAGTTCTGCCGCCGTGCGGCCGACGGTGATGTCACGCGTGTCTGCGGGCAACAGTCGCAGCCTCTTGCGCACCTGGCCCTGGCCCACGATCTGTTCGGTGAGAGCCTCCATGCTGCTGCGATCCGCACTCGAAAACCACATGACCCGGTAGCGCAGCCCGACCTCGATCTCCGTCTCCGGCAACTCAAAGACAAAGGGCACTCGCAATCCGGCGAAACGATCGATCTCATACTGAGACACCGTCCCGGTAACGACCACGTCAACACCGATCCTGCGTGCCAGTTCGATGGACTCGGTCGGTGTCAGTGCACCCTTCTTGCGCAGCCCTGTATATCGACTCAGATCGACGACTTCGAGACTGTCATGAGGCTCGAGTTGGGTGCGAATCTTGTCGACGAGCCGTTCGCCGGCCTGGTATTCTTCGAAGCCGGCGAAGTCGACGACGGCGATGCGCAGCACCTGATCCGGCTCGTAGATACGTTTCGGTGGGGGCACGGGCTTGTAGAGAGAGAACCGGGGCTCGAAGCGCCGGCGCCCGCTGAGGAACCCGTGGGTGCGCACGCCGAAGGTGGTCAGCGCGCTCGTGGGGTGATCGAGAAAGCCGATCTCCCGGGCAAGCTCGATCTGTTCCTTAGTCCTGTTATCGGCAACCTAGGTGCGAACTTCAGGACTATTTTTCCGGGACGCGCCTCCCGGTCCTCGCCCTCTCCCCAGAGGGTTTACACCGGGGAACGACTCCCCCTGCGCCGCCAGCAATCACGAAACGTTCAGGCCACCGACGCCAGCCAGCCATCGTGGCTGTCTCGCTGTTGCCGGATCACACCCTGACAGCTATCTTCAACGGGTTCCGCCCCCAACGGTACCAGCTGAATAAAGCTGTGGAGCCGGCACCGAAGTGCCGGCTCCCGCTTCGCTTTCAGACAAAGCTGTGCCCCGTGGCTGTGGGGATGCGCGGCCTGCTTTCAACCACCGACCATCCAGATATCTGGATGGGGGGGTGTGGCGTCTGACAGGTCGCATACAGTGATGGGACGTAGACTTGTCGTCCGGAGATGAGCAAGGCTCGTGCCATGTTCTTCGCCAGTCTGACCACATAACCGTAACTTACTGTTCTCGAAATAGTTAGAGAACCAAGATCGCCGTCAGCGAGAACGGCAGGCCGGGAAAGAAGGTTTCCCCGGTTCGAGAAAAGGGAGCTTCCTGTGCCAACATTGAAAGCATCAAAGAAAAGCCTGCGGCAGGCGCGCCAGCGCCGGATCCGCAACAAGGGGGCCATGTCCACCATGCGTGGCGCCATCAAACGGGTCCGCCAGGCGGGTGATGGTGAGTCCGCCCGCGCTGCCCTGAGTTCTGCCATATCCATTATAGATCGTACCGTTCGCAAAGGGGTCCTGCACGCCAATACCGGCTCGCGCTACAAATCGCGTCTTTCCAGGCACGTGCAGAAGCTCGGCTGACGGCCAGGGCGGTCTGCACAACGGTTCGGCCACCTCCAGCAGACAGCAGCGGCCCGCGCTCCCAGTGAGTGCGGGCCGTTTTCGTATCTTCGGCCTGTCATGACACTTCCATCCCTGCTGCAAAGACCGGCATGGCTTCTGTTCGGCCTCGCCCTTCTGGCCCATCTGCCGGCACTGCGGGCCGTCGAGTTCCACTACGATGACGGTCACTCCCTCGTGCGCAACCCGCACGTGGATGACCTGGCCAACCTCCCCCGGTTTTTCACCGACCCCACTCTCTTCAGCGAGAATCCGGCGGACGCCATGTACCGCCCCGTCGTCCTCGTGGCGCACGCTCTCAATCGATCCCTCTCCTCCGATCACCCCGCTGGCTTTCTGGCGATGAATCTCGCCCTGCACGTGATCGCCGCCTTGCTCCTCCTCTTCGTCCTCACCTCTCTGTTCTCGAGAGGCGGGGCGTTTTTCGGGGCCGCACTGTACGCCATTCACCCGCTGCAGACCGAGGTCGTCAATTATGTCAGTGCGCGCTCCGAGTCGCTGGCTGCGGTGGGCATGCTGCTGGCGGTGCTCTCTTTCCTGCACTATCGGACCTCCGGTAAGAACCTCTGGCTCATAGCGCTGGTCGGCGGGCAACTCCTCGCTCTTGGATCGAAGGAAGTCGCCATCGTCACACCGCTTCTGCTGCTCTCCATTCACTGGGCCGTGCCGGCGGGCAGGGGGCGGGCAGCTCGCATCGGGCAGTTGATATCAGCTGCTATTGTTGTTCCATACTTGATTCTCTACCAATCTTTTAGGAGCGCCACATCAGATGAACCCGTACGCTCTGTGGGTCCGCAGATGGGCACCCAGGTCAAGGCTCTCATCCACTACGTACGGGGGTTTGCCATACCCGTAGACCTGTCGATCTCCCCCCAGTTCTCGGAGGGTGCCTCCCTCCTGACGGGTCCCGTCCCCATCGCCGCCGGAGTTCTGGCGAGTCTGGCCCTGTTGTTGTGGCGGTGCCGTCGACTGTGGCCGGCCTTCGGTCTGGGAGCCCTCTGGTGGCTGATCTGCCTCTCCCCCGCCCTCATCGTGCCACTGAACGTGCTGGTGAACGACCATCGCCCCTATCTCGCCCTGGGGGGGATCGCCATGGCCCTCGGAGCCCTCGGGTTGCGCCCGTCCAGCCTTCCCGATTGGATCCTGAAGGGAGCCCTGCCACTGGTCCTGGTAGCCCTCACCTGGCAACGGGCCGCTGACTGGAGGACGGAGATCTCTCTGTGGGAGTCCGCCGTGCGAGAAGGGCCGGAAGTCGCAGCTGCACACCACAATCTGGCCTTCGCCTACCATCAGAAGTCTCGCACACAACTCGCCCGTCGGCACTACGAACAGGCCATTGAGCTGAAGCCCGACTATCTGCGCCCCCTGACCAACCTGGGCGCCATCTACCGCAATGCCGGGGAGCTGGACAGGGCCGAGGAGGTCCTGTCGCGGGCAGCCCGCTCGGATCCAGGCTCGGTGGAAGCTCTGAACAACCTGGGACTGGTCTTTGCGGCCCGGGGACAGGCCGAGCGGGCCATGGACACCTATAAGGCAGCCCTGCGGGTGGATCCCGGCGTCGCCGACGTCTGGTTCAATCTTGGACTGGCGCAGCGAGACGCAGGACTCCGCCAGCACGCCGTGCAGAGCCTGCAACGCGCCCTGCAGCTGGACCCGGAGATCCGCCAGCGAGTGGGTGGTTCGGCCCCCTGAGCGCAACAGCTCAGCGTCGGGCCGCCCCGGCGGCTTCGAGACTGTCCAGCGCCCGAATATTGTCGCGGACCACCTGGAGCTCCGGAGAAAGCTCGAGGGCCCGCGTCCAGGCCACTCGTGCGCCCCTGGCATCCCCATCGCGGATGCGGAAGAAACCCAGGTTCACCCAGGCCTCTACCCACACCGGCGACTGGTGCAGTGACGACTCCAGTGTCCGCCCTGCCTGGCCTGACGCCCCCCGGGCATCCTGAAGCAGAGCCAGCTCCATGGCGCCATCCCGCAGGTCGGGCCTGAGCGTGAGAGCCTGCTGGAAGAGCCCTTCGGCGCGCCCCGGATCGATCTCCTTCACCGCCAACCCGAGATTGTAGAACAGGGCCGGCTCACCAGGGCTCTGCGCCAACAGCGGCTCCAGCAGTTCACGTGCCTCTGCCGTTCGGCCGAGGTCCAACAGTTGGGCCGCATGGCTGAGCCTGATATCGGTCGCTCCCCCGGAGAGCGAATCCGCCCTGGCAAAGGCCTTCAGGGCCGGTTCGGCCTGGCCCTGTCGCCGGTACACATCCGCGAGAAAGAACTGGGCGCGGGCGTTCTGCGGCGCTACCTCGATCGCCGAACGCCATAGCCGAATCTCGGCGGACCACGCCTGATCCCTCCGACGGTCCAGGCCGGCAAAGAACAGCAACAGTACGAGAAGCACTCTGATTCCGGCTCGCCGCCAACCACCCACCCAGACGGAAGCCCCCGAGACCGCCAGACTTGCCAGAGCAACCGTGCTGTACAGGCGATGCTCGCTGACCACCGCGTTCAGCGGGATGACGCTCGGCGGCAGCAGCGGCAGGATGGCGGCCAGGCAAAGCCAGATGACACGTTTCGGGCTTGCCGCCGCGATGACGGCAACCAGGGACAGACCCGCCATGAGAACCAGGACATCAACCGGGCCTGCCGACGGGCTGGCCGGCAGAGGATGCTCAACGCTCAGCGGATGGGGCACGACGAACAGTCGCAGCTGATAGGCCCAGGCCTCGAGAGTCACCCAGAACTGTTCGCCCGGCCCTCGGGGCCTGCCTGCCCCAAGTGAACGTCCGATGAGCCGTCCCGTACCCAGCACATAGGCCAGGACCACGACGAGGAAGGGGGTCCACCTCGCCAGCCTGGTCCGACGTCGCTGATTCCCCGGTGCGGCGCGGTCGAGACAGAAGATCACAGCGGGTGTGACGATCGCCGTGGACTTGGCCAGCAGGGCCAGGGCGAACATGGCAGCACTCAGGGCGCCGCGCTCCCGGCGAAAGGCAAGGACCGACCACAAGGCGAAGATGAGCGCCAGTGACTCGGAACGGGCACTGATGTAGATGGCCGGTTCGGCGGCGAGGGGATGCAGGACGAACAGCAACCCAGCCACCCACCCCGCCGATACCGAGAACATGGCTCGCGCCAGCAGCCACAGCATCCAGCCACTGAGGGCATGCAGAATCAGATTGACGACATGGAATCCCGCGGGGCCGTCGCCGGCGACCGCGGCGTTGACCGCATAGCTGAGCAACACGAGCGGCCGATACATCGCTCGTGTGGGGCTTTCTGAAAACAGCTGGGGATTGCCGAAAAATCCGACCGCATTGCCCAGATCGCGGGCCGCCGAATTGTTCACCAGAGAATGGTGATCGTCGTAGTGGAACGGGTCGTCCAGGGCACCGCCGTGGACGATGAAGACCGCCACGACCAGGACGATGAGGGCCCGCACCGATTCCCCCATGCGGCTGGTCAGCTCGATGTTACTCGAACACGCGGGCGCTCAGGTAGCGTAACCCGCTGTCGCAGAGGATCGTGACAACCTTCTGGCCAGGTGCCATACCGGCCGCCACCTCGGCGGCCACGTGGGCATTGGCCCCAGCCGAGATGCCTACGAGGATGCCTTCCTCCCGCGCCAGGCGGCGGGTCATGTCGAAGGCATCGTCGTCGACGATCCTGTGCACCTCGTCGACGATGTCGCGGTCCAGTGTGTCGGGTATGAATCCGGCGCCGATCCCCTCGATGTAGCTGATCCCCGGATCCTGGCCGGACAGAACAGCCGAACCCGCCGGCTCGACGGCGATGATGCGCACATGGGGCAACTGTTTCTTCAACACCTGCCCCACGCCACTGATGGAGCCCCCGGTGCCGACGCCGGCGACAAGGGCATCCACCTGGCCTTCCATCTGCTCCACGATCTCCACCCCGGTGGTCTGGCGGTGTGCCTGTGGATTGGCGGGATTCATGAACTGCTGAGGCAGGAAATACTCCGGATTGTCGCGCTTCAGTTCCATCGCCTTGTCGATGGCCCCCCGCATACCCTCGGCGGCCGGTGTGAGCACGACCTCAGCGCCATAGGCCTGCATCAACAGTCGGCGCTCGCGGCTGGCGGTGTCGAACATGGTGACGATGAGGTGGTATCCCTTCACCGCGGCCACCATGGCCAGGCCGATTCCGGTATTGCCGCTGGTCGGTTCGACGATCGTCCCCCCCGGGGACAGTTCGCCGCTGTCTGCCGCCGCCTCGATCATGGCCACAGCGATGCGGTCCTTGACGCTACCACCCGGGTTGCCGGCCTCGAACTTTCCCCAGACCTCGGCGCCACCGGGTGCCACCACCCGATTCAGGCGGACGATGGGCGTGGCGCCGATGAGTTGCAGGATATCTGTGGCGCGCTTCATACGTCCTCGGGGCCCATCTATCGACGCGGAGTTTCGAGTTGTTCGATACGCTGTTGCACAGCCTGACGCAGGGCAGCTGGGGCAGCACGGGAGCGTACGAAGACGCGGTAGTTGCCCAGCGCCTCCGCGGTCCGCCCCTGGGCCTCGAGGGCCCGACCGAGCTGGAGATACAACTTGGTCTGACCCGGCGTGTGACGCAAGGCGGCAAGGCCGATCACCTCTCGGCAGATTCGCTCCGCCGCGACAGGATCACCGGCGTTGAGCAGGAGATCTGCAAGGTTATTGGCGGCGCCATGGTGCCCGGCGTTCTGCTGCAGAGCGATCTGGTAGTGTCGCTGCGCTTCGTCGCCTCGCCCCTTGAAGTGGCCGTTGGCTGGATTGTAGAGATTGGCCAGGTTGTGGTGCGCTTCGGCGAGCCGCGGATCGAGCTCCAGAGCTCGCAGGTAGGCGCTTTCGGCCCCCGCCACATCGTCGGTCAGTCTCAGGGCCAGCCCCTTCCGCCGCCAGACCTCCGGCGATCGGGGCCGGACCTGCTCCGCCCGGGCAAGCAGGTCCCAGACCTGATCCCAGTCCCCCAGGCCCTGGTGATGGGCTGCCAGGTTCAACAGGGCATCGAGAAAGCGGGGATTCTGCTGCAGACTCCGCTCCCAGGAGCGGCGTGCCTGCAAGGGATGTCCCGTCAGCCGCAGGGCATTTCCCAGGTTGTAGTGCGTCTCAGCTCGCCCCGGCGCCAGTCGCGCTGCCTCGCGATAGCTGTCGAGTGCCCCGACGATATCCCCCTGCTCCTCCAGAGCGCCTCCGAGATGCAGGTGTGCACGATAGGCGTAGGGCGAGCGCTCGGCCGCCTCCGACCACAGGGCCTGCTCACTGTCCCAGACCCGACCTCGCTGCTGACTCAGGACCGCCAGGATTGCCAGCAGAATCAGAACGCCGGCGCGCGCGCCCCACAGACGCCTCAGGCGAGGCCACAAGGAGGCACCAGCGGCGATCGCCAGGCAGGCGCTGACAAGGTACAGTCGGTGCTCGTTGACCAGAACGTTCAGAGGCACCAGACTCGCCGGCGCCAGACCGAGGGCGACACAGACGCCCAGAAACCGGAGTTGGAATCCCCCTTGCTGCCAGACGACGAAGACGGTCGTGAGAAGCAGGACGGCAGACAGTACGACAACAGGAGCAAGAAGCGTTGGCGCCACAGAGAAATCGTGTTCGACGGACAGCCGCGCTGGCACGGCGAGCAGATGCAGGTAGTACGGAACCGCTTTCAACTGGGTCCACACCTGATGCAGCAGAGGCCGCACGGGCGCGGCAAGAGCCTGTTGCGCCAGGTTGGCCACCACCCAGAGATAGGCCAGTCCCAGGCCGAGGAAGGGGAGGACGTTGACAGGTCTTCGCCGCTGTGCCCTGAGCCCTTCGGCAGCCAGGAGCATTCCGGGCAGGGCGATGGCCGTGGCCTTCGACAGCAATGCCATACAGAAAGCGGCCAGGCTCAGCCCATAGAAGACAGCGCTACCTGCCCCGTCTCGCCAGCGGAGATAGGTCCAGAGCGCCGCCAGCATGCCAGCGGCGGCGAATGACTCGGAACGGCTGCTGACATAGTTGACGACTTCGCCGTTCACCGGATGCAGGGCGAACAGCAGCGACGCCGTGCCAGCGGCGATGGCGGGCAACCCGAGAGTCCGCGCCAGCACCAGCACGATGCCGGCGCAGAGCCCATGGGTCAGCAGGTTTACGAGCAGATGCGCCGACGGCTGCAGCCCGGCCAGAGCGTAGGTGACGGCGTACGACAGGACCACGAGGGGGCGAAACATCGCCCGCTCGGGTCGAACCGAAAACGTTGTGGGATCGGTCAGAAACGATGACGGGTCGGCGAGACTGCGCAGGTGCAGGTTCTGGACGACTGAGTGGATGTCGTCATAGTGGAAGACATTGTCCAATGCCCCGACGTGGGCGAACAGCAGGGCACCGAGCGCGACCAGAAGGCCGGCGAGAAGCCGCCTGCCAGATAGACGCCCCACGCTGCGCGACGGTGCGACCGGACCCTCAGCGACCGCCGGCGATGGCGGGCACGATGGAGACGCTGTCGCCATCCTTCAGAATGGTGTCCTTGCCGTCGAGAAAACGGATGTCCTCGTCGTTCACGTACATGTTGACATAACGACGGATGTCACCGCTCTCATCGAGGAGCTTCTCCCTGATGCCCGCGTGGGCCCCCTCAAGACTCTCGACCAGCTCTGACACACTAGCGGCCTCGGACTGTACTTCGGACTGGTTTCCCGTCAGCTTACGCAGCGGCGTGGGAATATGTACGGTAACTGGCATGATCAGAATTCTCCTTGCTCGTTGGGTATGGTAACTGGCAACGACTCCAGTTCTCGAATCATGACAGCCGCACTTCGCGCCAGATCCTCGTCGTCGCCGATGTCGATGACGCGTCGATAGGCATCGATAGCGGGTGCCGCCTCTCCCCTGTCCCGATGCAGGTTGCCGATGTTGTACCAGACATCCGTTCGCTCGGGGTCCCGTGATGTGGCTCGCCGGTAGGCGTCGAGGGCGAGATCGTCGAGACCCAGCCTTCTCAAGGCCAGGCCACGCCCCGAATGGGCATCTGCGTCCGCGTCAGCGCCAGCGGCGATGGCGGCGTCGAAATACGACAATGACACCGACATGTCTCGCCGATGGCGCAGCGCGATCTGTCCAAGACGGATCTGCGCCCGGCCACGTGTATGATCGTAGAGCAGGGCCGAGTCGTATTGCGCCTCAGCCACTCGCCAGCGCCCTCTCCGCAGTTCGAGATCCGCCAGATTCAGTCTCGCCGCCGTGTGATCAGGGGAGAAGGCGAGGAGCCGGCGGAATTGGGCCCCCGCGTCATCGGCGCGATCCAGGCTACGATAAAGCAATCCCAGGTTGTTGCGACTCGCCGGATGCCCGGGACGCAAGGCGATGGCGCGGAGGTACGATGCCTCCGCCGCCTCGGTCTGGCCGACGTGCGCCAGCGCGTCGGCCAGTCTCAGATGAGGTCGGAGCATCTGTGGTGCCTTGGCCGCCGCATCTGCCCACAGAGTCAGTTCGCTCTCCCAGTCGCTCGTTCGATCCATTGTCAGCAGAGCCAGCAGAATAGTATACGCGCCCAGCACACCAGTGGCTATCCTGCGCCCCCCTCCGACACGGCCCAGGCAGACCGCCAGCGGCAGCAGTACACCGATGGACGCCAGGTAGAGCCTGTGCTCGTTGACGAGAACGATGAGCGGCACCAGTGTCGTGGGCAGCAGCACCAGCCCCCACCAGCTGGCGGCGAGTCTCGTCCAGCGAAGGTGCCTCCCCAGCACCCAGGCGACGGCCGCCACCGACGACAGGAGCAGGCCGGCTGCCAGGGCGGCCGGCTCGCCGGCTCTGGAAACGTCGAACTGGTGCTCCACATTGAGACGCACCGGCATGCCGAGCAGTTGCCAGTAGTAGACGTGGGCCTTGGCCTGTGTCCACAACTGCGCCGACCATGGACGAACCGGGGCGACGAGCAGCGCCTGCCCGGCTGATTCACGCACGAACAGCAGGTACCCGCCCCCCAGAGCGGCGAGGGCGAGATAGGCTCGCCAACCGGCACGCACACGCTGCCAGCCTCCGGTGAAATGATCTCCCAGGGCGACCGCCACAGGGAGGACGATGCCAACGGACTTGGCCAGCAGACTGCCGCTGGCAGCGGTTATGGCCGCCAGCTGCGATCGCCGCTCGCCGGAGGCGCGGTAGCGGGCATGGAGGGCCGCGGCCTGCAGCAGACACAGCCCCATGAGCAACTCGGATCGACTGCTGACGTAACACACGGCCTCGCTGTGGACCGGGTGCACGGCGAACAGCAACGCCGCCACGGTGGCTACACGCCGAGACAGACCGATGGCCAGCAGCCATGAGAGCACCGTCAGGCTCGCCAGTCCATGCAGCAGAACATTGACAGAGTGATAGCCGGCGGGCTCAGCCCCGAAAAGAGCGTAGTCCACTGCGAATGTCGTCAGCAGGAGCGGCCGGTACATGGCGCTCTCCGGGTTGACGGAGAAGGCGCCAGCGTCCTGGAAGAAGGTCGGCACTCTGGCCAGATCGCGGATGCTGGGATTGTTGACGACGGTGTGAAAATCGTCGAAATGGAAACCATTGCCGATGGCGCCGGTGTAGACCACGGCCACCAGCAGCAGCAACAGCACTCCCGGGCCTGGACGGCTGCGCGCCACGCTCGAGACCCGCCTAGTCCAGCACGACGAGTTCAGCCTCGGTGAAATCCACCTGCTCTTCATCCCATGCGAATGCCTTAACCCCACGGGACTGATCACCATATACGGACACCACCAGATAGACCGCGTCAGGGAAGGCTGGTTCGTCCCAGGCCATGGCCCGCTCTTTGTCTTCATCCGAGAAGTAGGCGTCGCAATCGATGTGCGAGTGGTAGAAACCGCTGACCACCCCGCCTTCCTTTTCGGCGGCCTTGATGATCCGGACCGCCTCTCCGGGTTCGATGAAATAGGCGATACGAGAGTCCCGCGGATGCAACTGCGGGTCCTTGGCGTGCAGTTCATCCTGAATGTTGCGACAACGATGCACGGTCGAGACGTCACCGGGGCCTGCGGCTGTCAGGATACCGCAGCACTCCCCCGGGTATTCCTCTTTTGCCTGGGCAAAGATCGCCTCGAGATCCAGCGCTCGCAGCCTCAGCCTCATGCTCTCTCCTCTGCATCGGGCGTCGCGGGGCCGATGAGCCCACTCTCCTCGAGAGCCAGACGCCACATGGGGGTTGTCATGTATTTGTCGCCGCCGTCGCAGAATACGGTCACCACCGTCCCCTCCCGCAGCCGCTGCCCCACCTGGCAGGCGGCGAGGTAGGCGGCCCCGGATGATTGCCCGACGAGTATGCCATAGTCGCGCGCCAGGTGGACCGTGGCGTCGTAGGCGGCCTCCGTACTGACACCGATCTTGTCGTCGAGCTGGGCCGCATCATAGATGCCCGGTACGATGGAACTTGCCATGTGTTTCAAGCCTTCGATGCCATGAAAAGCGTCATCCGGCTCGGCGCCGACGACGACAACATCCGAGCGGTAACCGCGCAGGCCCTGTCCGGTTCCCATCACCGTTCCACTCGTCCCCATGGTGGCCACCAGATGGGTCACCTTGCCGCCGGTCTGCGACCAGATCTCGCGAGCTGTCGTGTCGCGGTGGGCCCACCAGTTGGCCGGATTGTTGTATTGATCAGGCTTGAAGTATAGATCAGGGTCTTCCTGCAGGATGCGCCGAGCCTCGAGGATGGCGCCGTCCGAGCCTTCTCCAGGATCGGTGAGCACCACATCGGCCCCGTAGGCGGCCAGGATGGCTTTTCGTTCATGGGTGACGCTGGCCGGCATGGCCAGTCGGACCGGATAGCCGAGGGCGGCACCGACCATGGCATAGGCAATGCCCGTGTTACCGGAGGTGGAGTCGAGGATGACCTTCCCCGGCCCCAGATCGCCGGAGGCGATCCCCTCCAGAATCATCCTGCGGGCGGGTCGATCCTTTACCGAGCCGCCGGGATTGAAGAACTCGAGCTTGGCATACACGGAGACCGCCGCCGGCACGTCCGCATTCGCCAGACGCAGAAGGGGCGTGTTGCCGATCTCGTCGACGATGCCTCTGGCCGCTACGCTGGCTCCGGAGGAGTCGCAGACTCCGGAGGAATCGACCACTGGTCCTTTTCCCTTGGCTAGGGCGGTGTCGGGGGAAGTGGGGCGAATATAGCGGCGCCTTCTAGCCTGTCAACGCGACCCCGAGCGGTTGCGCCAGGCGCTCCGCCAGGCAGAGTCGCGTTGACGATCCCCTTTCCCGGGCATAGCTTTGGCTACTTCATCTGGACCCACCTTCCGCCTAGATCCACCCTCCAAACCGCACCGGTCCGCATGCCCACCGACGAGAATGACCGTCGCCCTGACGCCCTGGGTGACTGGCAGCGCACGCACGATTGTGGCACCCTCACCGACGACGATCTCGGCAAGCCGGTGTTCCTCATGGGCTGGGTGGCTACCCGGCGCGACCACGGCGGTGTCATCTTCGTCGATCTGCGCGATCGACACGGCCTGACGCAGGTCGTATTCAACCCGCAGCACAGCACCAGCACCCACGCGCTAGCCGATGCTCTGCGCAATGAATACGTCATCGCCGTCCACGGTACAGTAGAAGCTCGACCGGAGGGGATGACGAATCCTCGTCTGACAACCGGGATGATAGAGGTCAACTGCGACGAGATCCGCATCCTCAATCACTCTCAGGCCATTCCGTTTCAACTCGATGACACCGTGGAGATCGGCGAGGAAACCCGACTCAGATTTCGCTATCTTGATCTCCGCCGCGAGCGCATGCAGCGCAATCTCTGTCTACGACATGCGGCCTACCAGAGCGTGCGACGACATCTCGATGAGCGACGGTTCCTCGAGATGGAGACGCCCTTTCTGATTCGCAGCACGCCGGAGGGGGCCCGCGACTTTCTCGTTCCCAGCCGCGTACATTCCGGCCAGTTCTTCGCCCTGCCCCAGTCGCCTCAGACGTACAAGCAACTGCTGATGATCTCGGGATTCGACCGTTATTTCCAGATCGTCAAATGCTTCCGCGACGAGGACCTGCGCGCTGATCGTCAGCCTGAGTTCACCCAGATCGACATCGAAATGTCCTTCGTCGATGAGAACCAGGTCATAGACATGGCAGAAGATCTCACGCGCAAGGTCTTCGCTGAGGTGATCGACACGACCCTCCCCGAGGCCTTCCCGCGTCTCACCTGGGCTGAGGCCATGGATCGCTTCGGCAGCGACAAGCCGGACCTGCGTTTCGAGCTCGAGTTGAAGGACGTCGCCGAGGCGGCACTGGCTTCCGAGTACAAGATATTCCAGGGCGTTCTTGCCGACGGTGGTCAGGTGAAGGGCGTGAACGCCAAGGGCTGCAGCCAGTTCCCGCGTAGCCAGGTCGACTCACTCATCGCTTTCGCGCAGGAGCAGGGCGCCAAGGGGTTGAGCTGGATCAAGCACACCGACAACGGCCTGGAGTCATCCATCGTCAAGTTCTTCCCCGAGGCGTCCCAGAGGCTCCTCATCGAGGCCCTGAATTCTGCACCAGGGGACCTGCTGCTGCTGGTCGCCGATCAGCCAGCCATGGTGGCCCGGGTTCTGGGGGCCCTCCGCCTGGAGCTCGCCAAGCGCCTGGATCTGTGCGCTGACAATGACTGGAAACCCTTGTGGGTCAATCAGTTCCCGCTCCTTGAGTTCGACGTGGATGAAGACCGGTACATCGCCATGCACCATCCCTTCACCGCACCCCTCGACGAGGATGCAGAGGCGATGCAGACAGAACCAGGCACGGTCCGGGCTCGAGCCTATGACCTGGTGCTCAACGGCGCCGAGATCGCTGGTGGCTCGATCCGTATTCACCAATCCTCGGTGCAGTCACGCATGTTTGAATTGCTCTCTATCGGGCCGGAAGAGGCAAGGTCCAAGTTCGGTTTCCTCCTCGATGCCCTGGAATACGGGGCCCCCCCTCACGGCGGCATCGCTTTCGGCTTCGATCGCCTGGTCTCCATGATGGCCGGTGAGGAGTCGATTCGGGATGTCATCGCCTTTCCCAAGACGAACAAGGCCGTCGGCCTGATGGAACACGCTCCGGGAGGGGTCGACGAGCGGCAATTGCGCGAGTTGGGGATCCGACTCCGCTGATGTTGCATTTCTGACGTAAACCTCTGTAAGGACTGGCATTTTCACTTGACATCCCCAGAGGCCGCTTGTAAGTTTCTGCCTGGTTTTCCGGTTCGTTAAAGAACCGGGTATTCGACGTTTTATTACAGCCGAATCCTACAATTTCTGAATGGAACAACCAAAGGGAGTTAGCTCGATGGGCGATCGTCGTTGCAGGATCCGCTCCGGCGGGCGGCACATCACCTTCGCTGCCGCTCTCCTGGCCCTGGGGCTGACCACAGCCTGTTCGTCTGGCCCGAACCAGAAGGAGCTCGCCCTCCTCGAGGAACGGCGGCAGGCGATGGTAGCGGCCGAGGAGAAAGTCGCACAGAAGAAGGCGGAGGAGGCCCGGCTCCAGCGGAAGCTCGCTGAGAAGAAGGCAGAGCAGAAGGCGGCAGAGCAGAAGAAAGCCGCTGCCGCAGACAACCTGGCTAACGTCCCCACGGAGTGAGCGAGTCTACTCGGACCCTCCGTGGTCCTTGCTCGCAGAGAAAGGGCATAGGAATGCGCAGACTGTTTACAATGAGCGGGCCTGTTTTCACCCTCGTGACCGCCTGCATGGTTATGGCACTGGTCGGAGGTGTGTCCGCACAGGAAGTAAAGATGACGGGCGATGAGTACAAGGCGAAACTCGCCGAGTACACCGACCGGGAAGCCAAGGCTCAAGACGACATCGTGACGCTGGATGCCAGCATCGCGTCGTTGAAGGAGCAGATCGCTGCCATACAGACCGCCATCGATGGTGTGAACCAGGAGATACTGGCTCTCGTCGATGCGAGCGAAGCCGAGGTCAGGGTCTTTGGCCAGCGCCTCGATAGGCTGCTGCGTCAGTTGCAGGGATTGGCCGCCCTCGCCCCGGAAGAGTTGCAGCGTCGCCGCGGCGAGTTGAAGGCCGCAGCCATGGATCTGGCCGATCTCAAGACGAGCAAGATCGCCGCCCTGCCCGAGATGCAGGACAAGATCGCCAGGGCCGAAAAACTGCTCGGCGATCTGATGATGCGCGCTCCCGACCAGATCACGTACGAGGTCGAGAAGGGTGACCATCTCTGGGGTATCGCCTCCAAGCCCGAGACCTACGAGGATCCGTACATGTGGCCGCGGATCTACCGGGCCAATCGCGATCAGATCAACGATCCCGATCTGATTTATCCGCAGCAGACCTTGACGGTACCCATCGCCGTCGGCGAGAACGAGTATCTCGTCACGTCCGGTGACTTCCTCTCGAAGATCGCCTCTGCCGTTTACAACGACCCGACCATGTGGCACAAGATCTACAAGGCCAACGCCGCACAGATTGTAGATCCCAGCCTCGTGTTCCCGGCACAGGTTCTGGAGATTCCGGCGAACTAGCTGGCCTCTGGCACGCAATAACCGACAGAGTATCTGTCTCGCGAAAAGGGGTTTGAGGCCAGGCGACAGTCCGGTCCTCGAGCCCCTTTCGCCATTTTCTGTGGCCGGGGACCTCTCCGGCCTCCCTCCCCCGGACGCCTCCTCCTGAAACAGACAATCTCCATCGCCGAGGTGGATCCAGTGACCCTCTTCGGCCACAATGACCGCAACCTGGAATCCCTCGAGAAGAGTTGTGGCGTCTCGCTGGTCGCCAGGGGTGACCGGCTGATGGTCGACGGCCCGGAGGAATCCATCCGCATGGCCAGCGACCTGCTGTCCACGGTCATCGAGAGCCTGCGTCGAGATCCTGATCTGAGCCACGAGGATGTGCAGGCCCTTCTGCGCCAGGATCTGCGGGCAGCCAGCCGGCCCGGCAACGCCGCGGAGGGAGAAGGCGTCGGATCGCGCACTGTCCGCACCTACAAAACCACCGTTCGTGCCCGCAGTGGCGGCCAACTCGCCTATCTCGAATCGGTCTCACGCAACGACATCGTCTTCGTCATAGGTCCTGCCGGAACGGGCAAGACGTACCTCGCCGTCGCCGCCGCGGTCTCCGCTCTGAAGCAGAAGAAGGTCTCGCGAATCGTGCTGGCCCGGCCCGCCGTCGAAGCAGGAGAGAACCTGGGATTCCTTCCCGGTGCACTCGAAGACAAAGTGGACCCCTATCTGCGTCCTCTGTACGATGCCCTGCAGGAGCTGTTGGAGCCCGATCGACTCGTCCGTTTCCAGGGCATGAAGATCGTCGAGGTGGCACCGCTGGCCTTCATGCGAGGACGGACACTGAACGATGCCTTCATCATCCTCGACGAGGCGCAGAACACGACACCGGCGCAGATGAAGATGTTTCTCACGCGACTCGGGGCCGGATCCAAGGCGGTGGTCACCGGGGATATCACACAGACCGATCTGCCGCCCCACCAACCATCTGGGCTGATCGATGTGCGCAGCGTTCTGCGCGACGTGAGCGGTCTCGATTTCATTCATCTCACAGAGCGAGACGTTGTACGCAACCCCCTGGTGCAGCGCATCGTTCAGGCCTATGAAGGACACGACGACGCAACCAAGGCGGACAGTTCGACGTGAACTCCACCGAGTGGAAACGTTGGTGGTCATCGCTGCGCGGCACGAGCCGCCGGTCTTCGGCCCGCGATGGTATCGGTCAGGCAGGCCTGCGGGTGTACCGACTCCTGCTGGCGCTGGCAGCCGTCGCCCTGCTCACCTATTTCTCTCCGTTGCAGCGCCCCTACAGCATCACTGACTTGCGCGTCGGCAGCGTCGCTCCCGAGCGGATCAACGCTCCGCTGCCCTTCTTCGTGCGCAAGACGAGTGACGAACTGGATCGTGAGCGGGTGGAGGCGGAACGCACGGTCCCCTCGCAGCTCATCCTGCACGAAGAGGTGAAGGACGCGCAGCTTGAACGATTGGACTCCGTGTTCTCCGTGCTGCTGACCAACATCCGCATGGAGATGGCGGACACTCTCAAGCAACGGCGCCTGCAGCGGGAACTGCCCGACATCATCGGCTCGTTGTCCGAGGCGGCTCTGCAGGATCTGGTGTCCACCTTGTCCACTGCTCACGCCGACACGGTGGCCAGCGTGCGCCGGGCGGGAATCCAGATGCTCGCCGACGCCTACAGCACCGGGATCATGCCATCCCGCGAGACGCCGCTGACGCGGCTCACCCGGCAAGCCCAGATCGATACCCGCCCCGTGTCCATCGATGCCCTGCACGATACACGGTCTCTGCGGGGTGGCGCCATGCTGACCTTGATCGAGGGCTACCCACCACTGGCGGGCAGCGGCGCCATCGAGGCCCTGCACGAACTGCTGGGACTGTTCGTCGCCCCCAATCTGACAATCGACGTACAGGCTACTGAACGATTGCGCAACGAGGCGCGACGCAGTGTGGCCAGTATCAAGCAGCGCTACCTGCAGGACGAGATGATCGTCGACAAGAATGCCAAGGTCGAAACGCAGCACGTCGAAGCCCTGGAGGCTCTGGCAGCACATCTGGTGGAGGAAGAACTGAAGGATAGCACAACCCGCCTGATGCAGACCGCCGCTGCCGCCGTGATCGCGGCATTCATCCTGGTCGTACTCGGATTCTATCTGGCAACGCGTGAGCCCGCAGTCTACAACAGTCCCGGTCTGCTGCTCCTGCTCGCCATCATCGCCCTGGTGACGGCGGCGATCGCCTCCTACATCCGCACCGAGGACATCCAGACGTTCTTCGTGCCGGCGCCACTGGCTGCCATGCTTCTCACCATACTGCTGAGCCCACAACTGGCGCTGGTCGTCTCCTTCCTGCTGGCGCTGTTCATCGGCAGCCTCTTCGGTGACTTCTACGTTGCTATGATCTGTGCTCTGACATCCGCGGTGGCCGTGTTCTCAGTGCGCCATGTGCGCCACCGCAATCAGTTCTACCGCGCTATCATCCTCCTGCCGGCTTCCTACGCCGTGCTTATCGCCGCTGCCGACCTGCTGCGCTTCGTCCAGCTGGATGAGATCTACAACCACGTTCTGCCCGGCATCTTCATCGGCGTGGCGGCGCCGATCGTCATCCAGGGCCTGCTGCCAATCTTCGAAAGCCTGTTCACCGTGACCACGGATATCACGCTTCTCGAACTCTCCGATCTCAACCGTCCCCTGTTGCGCGAACTCGCGATCCGCGCCCCGGGCACCTATACGCATTCGCTGATCATGGCCAACCTTTCCGAAGCAGGCGCCCAGCGTATCGGCGCCAGCCCCCTCCTGGCGAGGGTCGGCTGTTACTATCACGATGTCGGCAAGATGCTGAAGCCGGAGTATTTCACCGAAAACCAGGGCCTGCGCGGTGGCCGCAACCCGCACGATCATCTCACGCCGAGTATGAGTTTCCTCATCATCGACTCGCACGTGAAGGATGGCATCGAACTGGGCGAGGAGAACGGTCTGCCGAAGGCCATTGTCGATCTCATCCCACAGCATCACGGTACGACCGTAATCGAATACTTCTACAATCGCGCCATCGAGCTGGGTGTGGAGAATGTCCGCCGCGACGATTTTCGGTATGATGGTCCCAAACCGCAGACGAAGGAGGCCGGGATACTCATGCTGGCCGATTCCGTAGAGTCGGCAGCGCGGACGCTTACCGAACGTACGCCCAACCGCGTCCGGCAGCTGGTGCGACGCATCGTTCAGCAGAAGTTCAGCGCCGGTGAACTCGATGAGTGCCCGCTGACGCTGCGCGACCTGCACGCCATTGAAGAGTCCTTCATACCTGTGCTGATGGGCACTCTGCACGGACGCCTCGAATACCCATGGCAGAAGGACGGCCGCAAGGGGAGCCGGACGGATGTTCCGTCTACACTGCAGTCCCGATCTGCCTGACGGACTCGACCAGGCCAGCCTTGACGGGCTGGAGAAGGCGGCCCGCAGGACGCTGTCCCGTCATGCCGCGGGGGGACTCGTCGACATCATCCTTACTGGCGACGATGAAGTGCACAGGCTGAATCGGACGTTTCGGGGGCGCGACCAGCCCACCGATGTGTTGTCCTTCTCTTTCGTCGAGAATGGACAGCAGGCCATCACTGGCGACGACGTCCTGATCGGCGAGGACGTGCCGGCGGGAGAGGTCTACATCTCTCTCGATCGAGCCCGGGTGCAGGCTGACGAACTCGGCACGCCGCGCGATCGAGAGTTGGCTCGGCTCCTCATCCACGGCCTGCTGCATCTGGCTGGCTTCGACCACCAGACCGACGTAGACTTGCGGGAGATGGAAAGCCTCACCGACGAACTGCTCGATACAGTCGCCCATGAAGACCCGTCCTGGCGGACGGATTCACCGAAAGGAGTCTGAGAGAACCACTTTTGGAACCCCCACAACTTTTCGAACTCCTGCTGACGCTGTTGTCTTCGGCAGCCCTGTTCATTCTCGCCAGCTACGAGGCGACTTTCAGTGTCCTGTCACGCTCCAACCTGGAGCGGATGAAAGAGACTGGCACGCCCCGCGCCCTGCTCATGTGGCAGATCTACGAGCCTCGCCATCGCCTGCATCTGATGGCACGACTTGGGCAGGGATTCTGTGCTGCCGCCCTGGCGCTGGCCCTGTTCTTCCTGTTGCGCGCCTACGTCGACGCCCGGTATGCAACACTCGGCGTCACTGCTGCCGTTTCGCTTTGTGTCCTGTTTGCTACGGCCACGGCACGGCGTGTCCGCTTTGAGGACGAAGACGAGAACTGGTACGTGCCCAGAGCCGCCCTTCTCTTCGTGCCACTCTACGTTCTCCTGTTCCCCTTTACGGCACTCGCAGAGCGAGTGACAAACGGGGACTACTCCGACGAGGAGTTCAAGGCGGAGAAAGAGGAAGAGTTGCGCAGTCTCGTCGAATCGGAAGGCGAGACCGGGGTCCTTGAAGAAGGCGAACGGGACATGATCGAAGGCGTCTTCGGCTTTCATGACCGTGTCGTGCGCGAGGTAATGGTACCGCGTGTCGATGTCACAGCCGTTGAGCAGAGCGGCACGCTCAACGATCTGCTGACCACCATCCGCGACACCGGGCACTCGCGCGTCCCGATCTACCAGGAATCTCTCGATTCGATCCGCGGCATCGTCTTCGCCAAGGACCTGTTGCAGCTGATCGAGATTCGCGCAGACCTGAACGGTGACAGCCCACTGAGCCTGCTGGTGGATGGCATCCCCGCAGCAGATGGCGAGACCCTGCATCTGCTGCACGAACCATACTACGTTCCCGAGACGAAGAAGATCGACCAGCTGCTCAGAGATCTCAGTGTGGCCCGTACTCGCCTGGCCGTGGCCGTTGATGAATACGGCGGGACGGCAGGACTGGTTACCACCGAAGACCTGGTGGAGGAGATCGTCGGCGACCTGCAGGATGAGTTCGACGCCGAAGAAGCGCTCTACAACTGGCAGACCCCTGACGAAATCCTCATAGTCAATCCCCGGATCAGCATCGCTGAGTTGAACGACCTGCTTGGTTCGGACCTGCCAAGCGACGGCTTCGACACCCTCGGAGGCTTCATCTACAACCATGTGGGACACGTACCCGAAGGTGGACAGACCATCACTGTTCCCAACTTCGAAATCATCATTCTCGCCGTCGACGGACAGAGAATCCAGCAGGTGCAGATGAAGCGCATCGCGGCGGAGGACAACGGCAACGGGGAACCCGACGAGACGAGTGACAGCGAGTCTTGAACGAGGCTTCCACCGACTTGCGTCGGAGCCCGCAGTCCTTACTTTCTCTCTTCGTGTTGCGGGGTGGAGCAGCCTGGTAGCTCGTTGGGCTCATAACCCAAAGGTCGCAGGTTCGAATCCTGCCCCCGCTACCAAATCCATATCAGGGAGCCGGCTCCGGCTCCCTGTTTTTTTGTGCAGAACTGAGAGTTCCCATGCCCCGATTTGACCGCATCGCCGAGGACTCACCCACCGCCGGCCGCCAGGACCGGATCACGCTGGATGAGCGCTTCGTCGCGCTGTTCCTGCCGGAGACACCATTGGCTCGTGTCGAGAGTCAGGAGCTTCGGCAGATCGTCTTGCACGCTCTGGAAGAGTTGACTCCCCAGGAGCTCAAGGTTGTCGAAGGGCGCTATCAGCACAAGAGATCACCAGGCGCTGTCGCCTCCCATCTGCACATCCCCAGTGACGAAGTCCGGGCGCTCGAACGCAGCGCTCTGGAGAAGCTGCGCAAGCCACTGATCGAGTACATGGAGTCGTAATGTCGTCGCCGTCGGCGGAGCAGCGTGTTGTCTCCCTGTCCCCTCTGGCGGTTCCCATCGCGACCGGTGTCATCAGCGGCGTTCTCCACGGTCTGAGCCTGCCGGGATGGGGCTCAGGCTGGCTCGCCTGGGTCTGTCTCGTCCCCGTACTCTGTGTTGTTACTCGCCCACCGAACGGCGCCACCTGGACAACCCGAAGTGCTCTGCTCTGCGGTCTGGCGAGTGGTGGCGCAAGCGGCCTCTTCCGGGTCTACTGGATCGCCGAGACGCTGGGACGATACGGCGGGCTCGGGTTGGTGGAGGCCGTGGCGACGACGGCCCTTCTCGTCCTTTATCTGGCCGTCTATCCGATGCTGTTCTTCAGCATCTGTCGGCGTCTCCGTGACGCTGGCACGCCATCATCGTGGAACGCCGATCTCCTCATCCCCTGGCTGGTAGCTGCGGCGTGGGTGTTGCTGGACTGGGTTCAGACGTGGCTGCTGTCCGGCTTTCCCTGGGTGGTTCTGGGCACCACCCAGTACGACGAACCCTTGATCGCTGCTTTCGCCGCCCTTGCTGGCGTCCACGGCCTCACTTTCTGCATCGTCCTGGTCAACATGGGTTTCGCCCAACTGCTCTGCTCTACCCGTGCCAGGCAACGGATCAGTGCCAGCTTCGCCGTCCTACTCCCGGGTATCGCCATTGTCGTCTGGGGCGTCGGCCAACTGAACGCTCTGGCGTCAGAGTCCAAAATCGAGCCGCTGCGCATCGGCATTATACAGGGAAACATCCGTCAGGATGTGAAGTGGGAGCCGGGGTGGAAACAATCCACGACGCAGAGATACGCGGACCTCACCAGGGCGCTTGCCGAGGATTCCGGTCGTCTCGACCTCATTCTCTGGCCCGAGACCGCTCTCCCCTATCGCTTCGACGACGATGCTCACCTGAGCTACCGGCACGCCGTCGCACAGTTGGCGATCGACATCGACACACCGCTGCTCGTAGGCAGTCTCGGGACCAGATCACCCACCGGACGACCGGGGCTCTACAATCGTTCATTCCTCATCGACCGCCGGGGCGATGTGGCCGGCTTCGGGGACAAGGTTCACCTGGTTCCCTTCGGCGAATACCTGCCATTCGCCTGGTTGTTCGGCTACATGCACGAACTCACCGCGCAGAGTGGCGCCTTCGATCCAGGTGAGAGGCACGCTATCATTCCTCTCGGCACCGCACCAGAGAACCATCTGGGATTGTTTGTCTGTTATGAGTCCATCTTCCCGGCGATCACTCGAGATCTTGCCGCCAGGGGAGCCGGGTTCCTCGTCAACACGACCAACGACGCCTGGTTCGGAACCACGGCAGCCCCCTACCAGCATTTCGCCATGGTCGTTCTGCGGGCCGTGGAGACGGGGCGGCCAGTCGTGAGGGCAGCCAACACGGGCATCTCGGGAGCCATCGGTCCGGATGGACGGATCCATCACGCCACAGAGCTGTTCCAGACTGGCACCCTCGCCGTTGCGGTGCAGCCGCGCACCGAACTGACACCGTACGTCAGATACGGTGACGTCGTCTTCTTGCTTGGAGCCGGTCTCTGGGTCGGCTGGTTCTGCCTCGTCGGCCATCGCCGGCGAGCCACTGTCTTGCAGGATATGGCTGCGGCAGGGCTCGAACTCGACATCCTTGCAGCACAACCGACGCCGCTGCAACGCCCCGTGGTTCTGCTTCCCGGATACGATAGTTCCGCAGAGGCCTTCGTTACTCTGCGGGCGCATCTGGAACGTTGTTTCACGGGGACGTCAGGGCGCATCATCGACATCGACCTGCGACACAATCTACCGTTGCCGGACCTGGTCACCCACGCCGATGGCGCCCGTCCAGGTGAACCGTGCGACTACATCGGTCACAGTCTGGGTGGGCTGGTCGCCGCCGCCCTGTCCCGGGAGTCGGACGATGAGCCATGGGTTTTCGCCCTGGCCTCGCCCTTCGGCGGTACACGACTGGCAACGGTGGCTCGCTGGCTTCGATTCCCCTTTCCGGCCCTGCTCGCAGATCTTGCCGAGCAACGTCAGGGCAACGACGGGATGGTGCGTCGACAGCGCGGCTTCCGTGCCCTTCACCTGCGCGGTGATCCCATCGCTTCGGGACTTCCTCCAGGCAGCGATACGGCCTTTGACGTGCCGCTGCTTCTGCCCCCATGGCAACGCCATCGGTCAGTACATGCCGATCCGCGTGTCCTGCTGCGCATTGTGCTCGCACTGCGACAAAGACCGGGGGCCACGTCGTGACGGGCTGCTAGCGTGCGCAGAGGATAACAAAACTCGTAACCAGCAACGTTGCGATATACATCCCAAACCAGTCTCGCAAAGCTTCCGTGCGATCGGGATTGCCGTTGAGGGCTTTGGTCAGGTGGCTCATCCATCCATCTTCCGGGTCGTTGTCCGATCGATATTGATCGAGACGACACAGCAGAAGCAAGGCTTATGCCAGTTCTCAGAAGGAAGAGTCCGTTATATCTGTAACCTACGTGTTTACAACATGTTCCCAGTTATCGTTGCAGATTCAGACTGCACCTTTCATACCCTTGCGACAGCAGAATCCCTTTGCCTCGTCTCACTGTTGACACGCCAGAGGGCATCACTCCGAGCGCGAGACATCAATTATGATATTTACGTATCGTAATTGATACACCTGGACCGTGTCGACAACATTCACCTCGAGAACGGACGCCTGGTCACTCACCGTTCGCCTCATGCCCCGTCAGGAACTACTGGAACATCCACCCATCGGCGCTCCCGATCGGCGGTAACGACTGCTTCGGCCACCGCCTGGGCGCGCATGCCATGATAGAAGGAGGGCGTGCAGTCACGTTCCTGCCGAATGGCGCTGACGAACTCCCAGGCCTGGTCGTAGCGAAAAGTGCGACCCGGGTCACCCTCCCCCGGGTCACTAGGACTTCCCTGGCGTTTGAGAAACTGCTCCGGAACCGGCAGAACCCTGTACGGCTCACTCCGGCCTCGCCCGGCGAAGAGGATCTCGTGGGGGCTATGCAGGTGATACGCGGCGCTGGCCTCGGTACCATTCAGTTCGGCAAGATCGTGATCGCCACCAGGACCACGCCCCCTCGACAGCTTGCCCATCTCGAAGACGCAGCTCGCCCCGCTGTCGAACTCGGCGATCCAGGCCACCCAGTCCTCCACGTCCTGTGGCGGACACGCCTGACCCTCCCCTGTCTGCTGGCGCGGTACCAGTTGTTTCATGCTGGAGCACACTGAACGGATCGGCCCCATCAGATCCTCTGCATAGTCGATCCGATGGATCCCCATGTCACCCAGCTCTCCCAGTCCCGCCTGGGCCCGGTACTGGCGCCAGCCGATGGCGTTCTCACCCCAGTCCTGCAACCGCTGGATCCGGGCGTGTCGGATCGTGCCCAGTGCGCCGCTGTCGACGAGGTGCTTCAGGTACGCCATACCGGGAACGAAGCGGTAGGTGAAGGCCGTCATGTGGCGCCTTCCCGAGGACACGGCTGTCCGATAGATGGCGACCGTTTCGGCCAGATCCATACCGAGAGGCTTCTCGCACATCACGTGACAACCAGCCTCCAGGGCTCGTTCGATCAGACCTCGATGCAGGTGATTTGGCGTAGCGATGACGACGGCATCGAGATCAGTCTTGAGAAACTCGTCCACATCGGCGGTCGTCCTCTCAACGCCCCACTCGACTCGCCGGCTCTCCAGCAGAGCGGCATCCGGATCGCAGAGGGCAGCGATCTCCACGCCCGGAATCCGCGACAGTCCGGGAAAGTGCACGGCCGCGCAGACTCCCCCCACACCGATCAGCCCGACTTGCAGAGTAGCTTGGCTCATGCGACACCTCCAGCGGTCGTGGCCATCGGTGCACTCAGCAACCCCTCTTCGGCCAGCAGTGCGTCCATCATTTCGTGCACCCGCGGCAGGTCGGCGGCGGCCACATCTTCGGCGAAGGGTACCACGGGGCCACCCACAAGACCGGCGTAGTCCATGGCCGCATGCAGCAACGAAGCCGAATACCGGGCGCCATTCTCGGCGCGGAAGTCTTCGAAGGGCACCATCAGAGCCCGCAGCCGCTCCGCCTCGGCAAGATCACGACGACGGAAGGCGGACAGTAGGGAGAGGCTCATGCGCGGCAGGAAATTGGCCATTCCAGAGCTGAAGCCGACGGCCCCTGACTGCAGGTAGGTGATACTCGGATCCTCGGCCATGCCGCAGACCATGGCGCACGTCTGGCCGGCGCCGGCGACGATCTGCCGGAAGGAGTCCACGTCGTCAACGGCATATTTCAACCCGACGACGCTTTCCAGGGCACACAGTTCGACCACCGACTCCACGGGCATGATATCGAGGCGTCGTTGGTAGAGGACGATGGGCAGCCCCGCAAGATCGCTGATACGGCGCAGCCCCTCGTGGGAGCCCGGCGCTGAGGCCGGCCCGACGATGGGCATCACCATGGCGCCGGCAACCCCGAGGCCGCGGGCGATACGAGCCATTTCTAGTGAGCGTCCGTACCCGGGACCGATCCCGGGCACGACCAGTGCCTCCCCCGCCGCATCGACAAAGGCGGCAGTCACCTGCTCGAACTCGGCCATCGTGGCGTCGTAGACGAGGCCGGTGCCACACATGGGCATGAGGAACCGGACGCCGTTGTTGACGAGGTGGGATACGTTCCGATGTACGCCATCCAGGTCGACGTCGCCGTTGGTGCGCCGTGGCGTGATAGCGACGACGAGGACGTCGGCACAGTCGGCGTGGGTCAGGGCTCTCAAGTGTGTTCGCTCCTCGGGTTCGGTGGATTTGCTGACGAGAATATCCAGTAGGAACGCTACGTCCAGCGAGTGTCTGCACTCGTCGAAACGTGCCGATTGTAGCGGTCGATGTAGTCATCCCGGGGTGGGCTGAAGATATCGAGAACCTTCACCACCTCATCCCCCTCGACGATTCCCCAGTGAACGACGTCGCCGGGAATGATGAAGGCATCACCGGGACCAGCGACTCTCTCCTCTTCCCCGATCCGGAAACGCAAAGACCCCGACAGCACGAGCCCTGCCTGTTCATGGGGATGGCTGTGCTCGGGGATCTCGCAACCCGGAGCCAGATCGAGGAAGGAGAGCATCAGGTTATCCCCGTGAATGATGCCGCTGAGGGCTTTGGGAAAGAGCTCCAAGCGGGGCAGCTCATCGGCATTGACGAAGGGCATATGTCTTCAGCTCGCTTGAGAAAGGGTGTCCGGCTTGCGGACGAAGGTCCGCAGCCAGGTATCGGTGCGATAGCGCCGTCCCAACGGCAGGGCGCGCCCAATCATGAGCGCGGCATACGCCATCCACACCGAGAGCAGGCCACCGTCCAGCCACACGACCAGAACGACAGCGGTGGGTACGAAGAAGATGAAGGCAGCCACTGCCATGGCCCGGAACATGTAGGCCATGTCGTTGGCGCCGATGAAAATCCCGTCGAAGACAAAGACCACCGCGTTGAGCGGCTGCATGACGGCCACGAGAATCGTCAGAGCGCCGACGGCGGCGGTGACCTCGTCATGGGTCGTCAGCAGTGCAGCCAGTGACTCGAGGCCGGAGGCATAGACCAGACCAAAGCATAGGCCGATGACGAGTCCCCAACAGAGAATGCGCCTGGCGTAGGCCCGGGCACGGTCATTGCGGCCGCTCCCGAGAGCGCCGCCGATCAACGCTTCGGCCGCATGGGCAAAGCCATCGACTCCGTAGCTGACCAGGGACCACAGCTGCCAGACGACAGTGTGGGCCGCCAGGGGTACTTCCCCCATGCGTGCCACCAGTGCTACAAGGCTGAACTGTGCAAAGAGCAGACACAACGTGCGTCCGAGAAGGTTGATATTCGTGTCGAAGAGGTGACGCAACCGTGCCGGGTCGAACAGTCGGCGCCACGAGGGCATGGTGAGGTAGGCGCGGTAGCGTGTCAGCAACAACAGGACCCCCACCGCCAGAGCCACCCCGTTGGCCGCTACCGACGCCCAGGCGGCGCCGACCACTCCGAGTTCCGGTGCGCCCCAGCGACCGAAGATCAGCGCATAGTCGGCCACGACGTTCACAGCGTTCGCTACCACGGTGACCAGAAGGGGTCCCACGGCGTACGCCGTACCCAGAAAGAACCCGTTCAGCGCCAGCGTGGCCAGCACCAGGGGGACGCCGAGTACGCGGACATCAAAGTAGCGCTGTCCCCAGAACTGCACGCTCTCCGTACCGCCCACGAGGACGAATCCGTAGTGTGATAGCGGGCCGCGCAACAGCAGCACGACAACACCGAGTACGGCTGCCAGCAGCAGCGCTCGGTACAGCGCCGCCGTACAGTTCGTCCGGTCCTCGGCGCCATGATAGTGGGCGATGATCGAGGTGGTGCCCATACGCAGGAAGCCGGCACTCCAGAACAGGACGTCGAACAGGATACTCGCCGTGGCCACCGCGCCGAGGAAGGCGACCTTGCTCAAGTGGCCGACCATGGCGGTATCGGCAAGCCCGATGAGGGGCACCGAAATCGATGCCAGCACACTGGGGACGGCGAGACGCAGGATGGTCCGGTCGAGAGAGAGATTTCTGTCAGCCACCACCGGCACCCGGGTCGTCGTCCTGCCAGAGGAATCGACGCAGGTCAACGCGCCCGCCGACGAAGGTCACCCCCTCCGACTCCAGCAGGTCCTGTTGAAAATGGTGCATGCCGCTACGCGCCCGCGGCGAGACCTCGCCACGGGAATTGATGACGCGCTGCCAGGGGATGTCGGCACGGGATTCGGGCAGCGCCGCCAGGGCGTACCCCACCTGGCGTGCGTGCTGCGGGAAGCCGGCGATCCTGGCGACCTGGCCGTAGGTAGCGACACGACCGCACGGAATCCGGGAGACGACTTCGTAGAACGTCAGCCAGCGCGAACCACTCGTGTCGGCCAAGCGCTTCAGCAGTTCGACTGGGGAGGGACACCCGACGTCGTCGCCTCGTCTGTCCCTTCGAGCAGGTCGATGGCCTTGGCGTAGCTGCGTTTCTCAAGGCAGTGGAGCAACCCGGGCGGCGCGTCCTCGTTGAGTGTGTCTCGCAGACTGTCGAGTGTGGCCAGGTGCAACCGCAGGCCATCCCCATCACCGCTCTCGATGGCCTTCATAAGATCCTTGAGCGTCGAGCGCAGAGCCTCGGTTTGTGGCATCGGTCGATGGCTCCTCTCAGGCGGCCATAATCAGACTGGTCACCCAGTCCTCGGTGTCGTTGCGGATTCTGTAGCTTGTACCCGGTGGCAGGTGGATCATGTCACCCTCGGTGATGGCATGTTCGACGCCGTCCGACTCCAGCATTCCCCGGCCGTCGAGCACATAATAGACGAGTTCGAGTTCACTCTCGGTACGCTCGGCGCTGGCATTCAGCGGTTGCACCGCTTCGTGATCGATGAAGGCCATGCCGCGCAGGACCGCTCCCTCGGTGCCTGCACCCTCGGGACACAGCTGTCGCCAGTGGACGGCGCCAGCCCCGTCGCCGATGGCAGGAACCTGCCGCCAGTGGCTGATCCGGAACTCGCCGCCATTGCCCTCGACGTTCTGCGAGATCACATGATGCTCCAGCCACTCATCGCTGTCCTCGTTGAACATTTGATGATGGATGCCCGAGGGCAGGTATACCGCGTCGCCGGCCTCGACAGGATACCGTTCGCCGTCAAACAGTACTTCACCGGCACCGGACAGGATGTAGTACACCTGTTCGGTGTTCTCATGCTTGTGGTGATCAGACGTCTTGCGCCCCTGCAATGCGTGCCGGGCGAATCCTCCCAGCCGCTGCAGACGATCGCGCTCATCCTCGGAATCACGCTCGATGTCACGCAGGCCACCCCAGTGAACGGCGCTCAGATGGGCGATCTTCGGCTGGAAATCCCGCCAGTTCCTGAGAAAAATGTCGGTCACAGCGCCACGATCCGGCGCATGCGCTCGGCCATCTCGACCTGCTTGCCATGCTCTCCGCCGACTTCGTGAATCAGCGTGCCGTCGTAGCCGATGTTGCGCAACTCCGCCATCACCGTCGGCCAGTCCGTGTCACCGTCCATCAGGTCGACCCAGCTGCTGCCGCGGCGCACGAAGTCCTTCAGGTGCACCTTCTTGATACGCTGGCCGAGATCTCGGATCCAGTGTTCGGGGAACCCGTAGGCCATCATATTGGCCGTATCCAGGTAGATTCCCACCCACTCGCTGCCGATTTCATCGACGAGCTGGCCGGCCTCGCGCGGGCTCAGGAGAAACTTGTTCCACACGTTCTCCACGGCGATGGCCGCCTGGTTCTGTGCCGCCACCGGAGCCAGATCGCGCAGGCCACCGACAAGGTCATCCCATGCTTGAGCGTACGTACCTGCCGCGCTCAGCTGTCCCGGGTGCAGCAACACCGCCTCCGTCCCCAGGGTACCAGCGATCTCGAGAGCGCGGCCCAGACACCGGCAGCAGGCCTCTCGTTCGGCGCCATCACGACTCAGAAGATTGCCCCTCTCGGCATAGTGCCCGAGGATGGCGGCGATCGTTACCCCTGCCTCCCGACAACGGCCTGCCACTGAGGACAGCTCATCGACGCTCATGTCGATGTTGAGGTCCTTGCCCTCGGCGGTGAAGGTCAACTCCACCGCCTCATACCCGGCATCGGCACACAGCGCCAGGGTGTCGTCCAGGCTCATGTCGCCCAGGATGATCTGCGTTACACCGATCTTCACGATTCTTCGGCTTTCTCTTGGGAGGGACGTGTCGTGCAGGAAAATAACCGCGCTGGCTGAGAGCGTCCAGAAGCCCTGGACGGGGTGTCAGAACGGCAGTGTGAACAGTCCCGTGCGATAGCCGAATTGCAGCCCCACCGAACTCAGGCCCAGCAGGATTCCCACAGCGGCGCGGAGGATGAAGACGCGGAACAGGCGCAACCCCAGCCAAGTCGCATTGCCACTGAACCAAAGGCCCGCCACGGACAGCACGAGAAGGAAGGGTGACAACCAGAAGAGGAGGCAGGCGAAGAAACTGAGGATCAGACCCAGCGTTGCATTCACACCGGTTCCCGTCTTCGTACGCTCGAGTTGATCAGCTTCCTCCTCCTCCGGCGTGGGCCCCTCGTCCTCTGCAGGCGGCACCTCGGTCGAGATCTCGCCGGGTGGCGAGAAGGGTTGCCGACCACGAGAGGCCAGCAGCCGCGCTACCCAGACGAAGGTCCAGACGAGCACTCCGAAGGCAGCGGCGAGAATGAGGATCGACAGCAGCCAGAAGAAGGACATGGTTCGGGAATATACCGTCGGTCTCCAGTGGCGGGCGAGCCCGCGAGAGCAAGGTGGACGTTGTGGCCCATCAAGGCCGAGGCTACTTTCTGCGCTTCGGAGAGAACACGCTGACGGATATTTCACATCCACAGGAGCTTACACATGCCTCGCGTACGCAAGGCCGACTACACTGTCGGTGTTGTCGGTGTCGGTCGTATGGGCGCCAACATCGCCCGTCATCTCAAGGACGATGGTTTCCCCGTTTCCGTCGTTTACGACACCCACAGACCCCTGGCGACGAAGTTGGCTCGCTCGCTCAAGGCGAAGGTGGGCAACAGCCTCGCTGACGTCACCGCCCAGGCCGACTACATCATCACCGTCGTCACCGATGACGCCTCCATGAAAGACATCTTCTCCACGCGTGGTGACAGCCTCCTCGTCAACGCCAGGGGCAAGACCTTCATCAACTGCGCCACCATCTCCCCTGAGACCCATGTCGAGGTGGAGAAACGAGCCGCCAAGGCAAAGGCGCGCACACTGGAGGGCTGCATGGCTTCCTCCATCACCCAGGCCCGGGACGGCACGCTATATCTCATGTGCGGCGGCAGGAAGCCCGTATTCGACCGCTGCCGGCCGCTCCTCGACAGCATGAGCGTCAGCTTGCGCTACATCGGCACATCCGGCAAGGCGGCGCAGGTGAAGGCCCTGGTGAACATGGTGATGAACATCAACACCGCCGGCCTTGCCGAAGGGCTCGGCCTGGGCAAGGCACTCGGCCTCGATCTCAAGGTGTTGATGGAGGTCTTCTCCCAGACCGGTGCCAACTCCCGTGTACTGGAGACAGACGGCGAGGACATGGTAGCCCGCGATCACGAGTGCTACTTCTCCGCGGCTCACGCGGCCAAGGACTCGGGTATCGCGCTGAAGGTGGCGGCGTCAAAGAATCTCAGCCTGCCGTTGGCACGCGCCTCGAAGAGTCAGTTCGACAAGATGATCAAGATCGGCAAAGGCGAGCTGGACAAGTCGGGGGTTGCCGAGTTGACCTTCCCCGGTCGGTCAGCAGGAGCGGGCAAGCCAGCTACCAGCAAGAAGGCGAAGGCTGCGGCGAAGCGTCGCTAGAACACGCTCTGCTGACGCAGAGAATCAGGGGAGGCGTCCGTCGGGCGCCTCCCCTGAGGGCCGGCCGTGCCGGATGTCAACCATACGTGCGGTCAGTTCGTGCTGTAAGGGCTCATCTCGAAAGAACCGCACGAAGTCCTGTGCGGTGTAAGCGTAGTAGCGATGGAAGGCGTTCTGTGCGTGCCAGGCGATGTGGGGCGTGCAGAACACATTGGACAGGCTCCGCAGCACGTGACCGCTCGGCAGCGGCTCGGGATCGAAGACATCGAGACCGGCGATCAGCCGGCCTGCCTGCAGACGCGCCACGAGGGCGTCCTGGTCCATCACCTTCCCCCGCGAACAGTTGATCAGGATTTTCCCCTCTCCCAGTCGCTCCAGCTCGGCGGCTCCGATCAGTCCCTCCGTCTTCGGTGTGTGAGGCACCTGCACGACGAGGATGTCGGCGTGATCGAGCACGGCACCGAGGTCGTCCCGTGTGATCCCGAGTCGTGTGACCATGTCTTCGGATACGTACGGGTCACACACGCGCAGGTCGACACGGAAAGGGGCGAGCAACTCGATGAGCCTCTGGCCCACGTGGCCACAGCCGATGAGACCGACCCGACGACCGGTGAGCTCACCGTTGACGAAGTCGTCATTGCCCGCCGACGCCCAGGTATCGGTACCCGCCATCATCTGCCGATACACGGCCCCGGCGTTGCGCAGGCACAACAGAATCAACGCCAGATCCCATTCCGCCACCGGGTGTGCCGACGACAGATTGTCGGCGTCGACGACACGGACCTCACGGCGCGCCGCCGTTTCGAGATCGATCCCGTGACCGAAGCGATCCGAGCGCAGACCGACGATGCGCAGATCGTGGGCAGACTCCAGCACACGAGCACTCAGTCGCGGTAGCTGCGGTCCCAGCTTGATCAGGCCCGTACATCCGGACAGGGCTTGAATCAGACCATCCTCATCAAGCGTCTCCTCCACGGGGACCCGCTCGGCGATCTCCCCGAGTGACTTCTCTGCTGCCTCGTCCACCCAGCTTCCCGGATCGACCAGTACCCTCGGCTTCATGGATCACTCTTTCTGTTGGGCGCCTCAATGGGACTGTCGGCGCCGGGCATGGCGAACCACGCCCAGGCTCCCACGGCGAGATAGAGCAGAGAAGTGGCAACGAAGACAGCGCGGAACCCGGCCTCGGCACCAAGGTAGCCTCCGGCCATCGGCCCCGCTGCCCAGCCGAGAGCGGCTGAGCTCGACATGACACCGAAGGCCTTGCCACGATCCGCTTCTGTAACGAAGCGAGTGATGAGCGAGTTTGCTACCGGACGGGTCGCGCCGGTGGCGATTCCACCCAGAACGATGAGCGTTGCCAGCATGGGCACCGATGTCGAGAACCCCTGGGCCAGGGCAAACACCGAAGCCCCGAGCAGCCCCCCCACAAGCATTCGACGAGGGCCGATATGATCGCTGAATCGCCCCATGATCGCCGCCGACAGCGCGCCTACGAGCCCACCGGCGGCAAACACGGCCCCCGCAAGAGAGAGGATGTCGCTGCGACCCGCCAGTTGCTGGAGAAACAGCGGCAGGACGGGCATGATGAAGCCGAAGGCGAAGGACATGGAGGTGACAGTCAGCACCAGGATGAGGAAGGGCCGTTCCGACAGGAGTCGGATCATGTCCTTCCCAGGCATGCGGTACTTCGCCGAGCTTTCGACGGAGCGGACACGGGAGAAGTCCTCGTGGACCCACAGCTGCACGGCCACGCCGGCGATGATGACGACGGCACCGGCCCAGAAGAAGCAGTCCGTATAACCGTATCGGTCGATCAGTGGCCCGCCGATGAGGGGGCCCAGGGAAGATCCCAGCATGAAGGCGCCCTGCATGAGCCCGAGGGCGAACCCCAGGTGCTGTCGCGGAGTCGAGGTCGACACGAGTGTCAGACAGGCCGTGACGGTTCCTGCCAGTGCCCCCTGAATGATCCGGGTCACCAGCAGCTGCTCTACCGTTGTCACGTAGGCCATCAGGATGACGGCGAGACCGCCTCCCAGCATGGAGCGTACCACCATCGGCTTGCGCCCGTAGCGGTCGGCGAGACTGCCCCAGATGGGTGAGGACACAGCCATGGCCAGTCCGGCAGCCGTACCCATCCGGCCGGCCCAGACCAGGGCCTCGGAGAGGTCGGCCACATCGAACTCCTGGATGTAGTACGGGAGAAAGGGCTGCACGGCGTGGAAGCCGATAATGGCCGAGACCTCGGCGATCCAGAGGGTATAGAAGTTCTTGCGCCAGTCCGGATACTCGCTCTGCGTACGAGCCGAACTCAAGACGACGCCCGGACGGAAAGGAGGGCGGCCCGATGGACCGCCCTCCCGTCACTGCCGTGTACTGGCGCCGCCCGGGCGCAGGTGAGATTCACCGGAGTGCTGAGACTCCCCCACCCTTGATGGCCCGTGCTACCTCTTTCTCAACATCGGACTGCTTCACCATCGACGTGTCCCCGATCGTCTCCTGCACGAGGATGCCGTGCGCCGCCCCCCACTGGACTGCGTCGGTTGCGGGCTTGCCGTTGAGCAAGGCGGCGATAACGCCGGCGGCAAAGGAGTCGCCGCCGCCGGTACGATCAGCGATCTCGATATTCTCGCGCACCGCCGCCTGGTGGATGGTATCGGTGCCTACCTCGTAGAGAACGGCCCCCCAGTCGATGCGATCGGCTGACAGGGCGCCGCGAAGCTGAGTCCCGATGTACTTGATGTTCGGGTAGTCTTTCGACACCTGGCGCAGCATCGCGGCGTAGACGGCGAGCCATTCGTCGAAGGAGGCCCCCTTCGGCACGGTCTCCGTCTCGTAGCCGAGGGCGTCATCGAAGTCGTCGTGGTTGCCCACGAGAAAGTCGACGTGGGGTACGATTCCCCGATTGATTTCGCGCGCCCGATCCTTGTTGGGTTCCACCTTGGAGCGGTAGTTGAGATCGAAGGAGCGACCGGCTCCATGCTCCTCAGCCTTTTTCATCCCCTCCAGGGCCAGATCCGCCGTCTTGGGGGACAGCAACGTGTAGATGCCCCCCGTGCTGAACCAGCGTGTCCCCATCGTACCGAACAGATGATCCCAGTCCACATCACCCGGGCCGACCTCACGCACGGGCGTGTGGGCCCGGTAGTACTCCGTCACTGACGGCAGCACACCTTTGCCTGCCCAGGTGAAGTTGACGCCATTGTGCAGCGTGCCCTTGCCATCGGTGCTGAACTTGCCCTTGCCGGAATTGCTGAACCAGATGACGTGACTCGTGTCGATGCCGGCTTCGCGCAGCTGGTTTTCGATATTACGACCCGCGCCATCATCCACCAGGGCCGTGACCACCGCGGTGCGCAGTCCGAAGCAGTAGCTCAGCCCCTCGGTCACATTGGTCTCGCCGCCACCGTGCCAGATACGCGCCGTCCGCGCCCGAGCCGTCGGTACGGCGCCGGGATCGATGCGCAGCATCACCTCCCCGAGGGAGATAGCGTCGTAGCGCGTGTCGTCAGCCGACTTCAGCGTCAGCTCTGCCATATTCTGTCCTGTCTCCTGTGCATTGGTTGTTGATCAGTCGATTCCTCATCCCGCCATCGTCGGCAGGCCCTCGAGGGCTTTCATGTTTTCGTCGAGCATCTTGCCGGTGAACTCATGGCCCTCCAGGTCCCCTGCAAAGTAGGCGGCGTAGGCGGCCATGTCGAAGTGGCCGTGGCCGCAGAGGTTGAAGGCGATCACTTCTTCGTCGCCCGTCTCCTTGCAGCGCAGCGCCTCGTCGATCGCTCCCTTGATGACGTGCGTGGCCTCCGGCGCCGCCGCGATCCCCTCGGTTCGGGCGAACTGCACGCCCGCCTCGAAGCACTCCAGCTGCTGGTAGGCCCTGGCCTGCATGTGTCCGCCCTGCAACACGTGGCTCACCAGCGGCGCCGCGCCATGGTAGCGCAATCCGCCGGAGTGCACGGGAGCCGGCACGAAGTTGTGGCCCAGGGTGTGCATCGGCATCAGCGGTGTCATGCCGGCGGTATCGCCGAAGTCGTATCGGTACTCCCCTTTCGTCAGCGTCGGACAGGACGCCGGCTCACAGGCGATGACACGAAGATCGTCCTTGTCATGATCGAACCGGTGGCGCATGAAAGGGAAGGCGAAGCCGGCGAAGTTGGATCCGCCACCGAAGCAGCCGACGACGACATCCGGCAGGGCCTCACCGGCCTTCTGCAGCTGTGCCTCCGCCTCGAGACCGATGACGGTCTGGTGCAGCAGCACATGGTTGAGGACGGAACCGAGGGCGTAGTGTGTGTCCTCCCTGGATGCGGCGTCCTCCACCGCTTCCGAGATGGCGATCCCGAGAGACCCGGGAGAATCGGGGTCGGCGGCCAGAATCTGTCGTCCCGCCTCGGTCGCCTCGCTCGGGCTCGGCTGCACCTTGCCGCCGTAGAGCTCCATGATCGCCTTGCGATATGGCTTCTGATCGAAGCTGATGCGCACCATGTAGACCTGGCACTCGAGGCCGAAGAGACCGCAGGCGAAGGAGAGGGCGGTACCCCATTGACCGGCACCCGTCTCGGTGGCAATGCGGCTGATGCCCTCCTGCTGATTGTAGTATGCCTGGGCTACCGCCGTGTTCGGCTTGTGACTCCCGGTAGGGCTCACCCCCTCCCACTTGTAGTAGATCCGCGCCGGCGTACCGAGAGCCTTCTCCAGGCGGCGGGCCCGGTACAGAGGCGAGGGACGCCACAGAGCCAGCACCGAGCGCACCTCGTCCGGGATCTCGATCCAGCGCTCCTGAGACACCTCCTGCTGGATCAGGGCCATGGGAAACAGGGGGGCCAGGTCCTCGGGGCCTACCGGTTCCCGCGTGCCCGGGTGCAGTGGCGGCGGCATCGGTTCCGGCAGATCGGCCTGAACATTATACCACGCCTTGGGGAGTTCGCTCTCGTCGAGGGTGATCTTCGTCGCATCCATCGTCAGATTCCTGCTCCTACCCGCGCCTGCGGATTCTTGACTGATTTCTCCAATGATTCGAGCACGGCCACGGGGCCGAGCATGGTCTGTTCGGTCTCGTCGGTCTTTCCCGTCTTGAACATGCGCGTAAAATCCCTCACTCCCGACAGGTAGGGGCTGGCGTCCATGGGAATCGCCATGTCTACGCGGCCTTTCTCGGCGATAACCGAGATATGAAACGCTGGCCGGGCGCCGGGGCCGATCAGATTCATCGTTGCCACGACACCCGAGCGAAACAGGATGTGGGCGGCGTGATTCGGCCCCGATCCCTTGACGATCTGCACCCTCTGGAAGTCGTAGCCTACCAATCTCAGAAGCATGTCCACCTGGTGGATGCCGTAGAAGAAGATGCCCCCCCACTTGGATCGGATATCGCAGGGCCCGGTGGACACCACCGTCTGGATCGCCCCGAGCCTCCGGACCTGGCGCACCAGTTGCTGGAACGCATCCTGTTTTGGCAGTGTGGAGAAGGAGCAGACCGGCACGTCCAACTCCCGCGCCCGCGCCAGAAACCGTCTGCCTTCCGCCCGCCGGTAGCAGAACGGCTTGTCGATGAACATCGGCACCTTCGTCTCCAGAAACGGTCTGGCCGCCGGCAGATGCAGCTTCCCATGCCGATGGTCGACGACGATGGCATCAACTTCACCGATCATGTCCTCGGCGCGGCTGACGATGGTGGGAATCTGTCCCTTCTCCGCCGCCGCCCTGGCATACGCCCGGGTCTCACCCCAGACGTGAGTCGCCCGGACGCCACGGATCTTCTCATCGATGTTCAGCACCTTGGCGATCGCGGCAGTGTGACTGTTCTCCGCGCCCACCATCCCTACTCTCAACATATCCGTTCGCCTTTCGCGGCTATTGTTCGAAGGACCAGATCGACAGCGCCGTCTTCGCCAGAACCCACTCCATGTCCTCAGCAGAAATGAACCTGCTGAACTCCTCCTGCACGACAGACAGCGTCTGCCCGTACTCCGCCTTGTCGAGACATACCGGCCAGTCCGTCCCCCACATGATGCGACGGCCGCCGAAAGCCTGGTACACCTCCTCCACCAGGCCGTGGGTGTCCGGCCAGGGATAGTCCTGCCCCGAGATCGACCACGTGTGGCTGATCTTCACTGTCACGCGAGGATACCGGGCCAGGTCGGTGAGCAGCCGACGACCGTCCACATCGTCAGGGGCACAGTCGGCCATGTGGTCGATGACGAGATCCAGGTCGGGGTGGCGCTCCAGCAGGGGTATCAGGTCGCGCAGGCGCGGCGGCCGCGTCAGCAGCAGCAGCGGCACACCGAGCGACTCGGCGCGAGAGAAGATGGGATCCATCTTTGCCGCATCGGCGAACCAGTCCCCCCCCTCCCCTACGGCGGGGCTCAACCGCACACCGTGAATCCCCTTCTCGGTCCATTCGCTGAGGTGGTCGGCGGCAGCGGGGTCTTCGGGATTGACCCGACCCACCCCCATGAACTTGTCGGGATACCGGCCGATGACGTCGACGACGTAGCTGTTGTCCCAGCGATAGTGAATGACCTGCACCAGGACGGTGCGCTCCACGCCGTGAGCCGACATCAACTCTAGCAGCATCTCGGCCGTGCGGTCCTCCGCGGGAGGGTTCGCGTTCTCTGCGGGCCAGGGAAACCGGGGGTCGTTCAGCCAGACGTGAGTATGGGGATCGATGATTTGCATGAGATTCAACACGACCTTGTTGTGGAGTATGTTATAGGAAGCGGCAGCACCGGGTTGCTGTCAACGAAACGCCCGGAGCCGACAGGCACACAGAGAGATCACCGGGGTGGACGGATATAGCGGGCCGCGTACGAGCGCACATGGCGACCGTTGAGGACGTGGAAGCGGCGCAGTCGATCCACCGTGTCGGCCGAAAATCTGCGTAGAGGCAGGTAGACGAACTGCCGTCCGAAACCACGGGCCAGGCGACGCCAGCGCGGCGACGGGGCTTTGGGTGAAACCACGACGACACGCCGCTCCTGCGAATGAAAACAGGCGGCTGCCAGCAGTCTCTCCTCGAGGCTCTCGTACCCCTCGAGACGAGGATCGGTCCACACGTCAGGGATCGGCCGCGGCGGAAAGATGAACATGCAGCCCCCATAGAGCGACTGGCCGATGCCGGGACCGATGATGCCGTCTTCGTGCGGCGTGGCGAAGAAGCAGAGCGTCGACTCCTCCTCGTGCTCGGCGTACCAGGTGCTGCGCCAGCCGTATTGCGCCGGATCGGCCGGGACGTCGAAGAGCATGACCACCACCTCGATACCGCCCTTGCTCGGTGGCAGCTCCTTGACGTAGAGATCACCGGTGTGCCAGTTGCGCAGCGTCTCGCGAAGATCGAGGCCGTCCTTCAGAGAGGCGGAGAACTTCTCCACCTTCGGCAGATCGAGTCCCAGCAGCGTGCGGGCCTGCTCCCGCACGTGCTGCTGGAAGTTCTCGATACGGGTGTCTTCCGGCGGATAGGAGCACTGACCGAAAGGGTCCCACTCCATCCGCCACTGCTCCCGCAGCGGCGCCGGCGGTGTGGGTCGCAGGTGCAGATTGCGCCACGTCCGCGGCACTCCCTCCAGGCGGTTGCGGGTGTCGCGGAGACTGCCGCTATCGGTGTCGCCAGCCAGATCGCGGAAGTCCAGATGCAGGCCCGCTCCGCGCTCCGGTCCGATTCTCTGGGGTGGGTACTGCCGCGCCGTCTCGATCAGGGAGAGAGCGTAGTCATCACCGATGACCTGCTGAGAGGCCAGCGCCAGATCGTAGAGCTGTGGGGTCATACGCCCGTCCATCAGCGTCAGATTGCGTACGTACTGGAGCAAGGTCCGCAGACGATTCGGCGTCAGGGATGAGTCCTGCTGCAGGGCCCGGCAGGCAGCCGACCGCTCCGCCCGCAGGGCACTGTCCCTGGCCTCTATTAGCAGCGTCTTGACGCCATCGATGGTCTCCTCTGACCCGCTTCGCCCGGCGACCTCCTCGGCCCGCCGATGCTCGTAGAGGAAGGTGAGGTAGGGCAGCTCACCCAGCAGGAAGTAGAGGCTGTCCTCCGCGAGATGGCTGAGGGTTGGCATGTGCGGACGGCCGAAGGGCACCGGGTACCGAGCGCGACTGCGATACGCCTCACGCACCCAGGGCCAGTCGGCGAGAGAACAGACATGGACGACGCACTCGTGCTCGACTTCGAGCACGTGCAGTTGATGCGCCGTGTGACGGATGCGCTCTTCACGCTGACTGCCTGGAATCGGCGCCGGCAGCACGGGCAGGCAGGCGGCGGCGAAGGCCTCCCATCCCGTCTCCGGCAGCGGGTACGGATCGGGCAGCGCCACGTGCTCTGGTGACTCCCAGACCGCAACCTCCAGGTCGACCCAGGCACGGGCGACGCTCGCTGTCTGCGCGACCCGGATGGCCTCGATGACCGGCTGGCAGGGGTCGACGGGAACGTAGCTGCTGCCCCCCCGGCCGTCATCGCTGCCGGGATGCTCCTCCTCCTGGAAGGCCACCGAGACCCGGGGCAGACGTTCGACGCCGTCCTCGACGGCCGCGGCGAAGGAAGGTGGCAGTGGAATGGCCAGACAGTCCCAGCCGCGGGTAGTTGCCTGCCGCAGACGCTGCCGGACCTCCCGGGCGAAGAAGGCGGATCCATGGACGACGGGCAGAATCGTAAGCCGGCAGGACACGTCGAAGACGGGGTTTTCGAGACGGCTCAAGGAGCGCTCTCAGTTCTCGTCGATGTCTGGCGGACCACCATCGGGGGGTCCGTCACCTTCCTGTGCCTGGTCACCGAAGAACAGATCCTCGAGACTCAAACCGCCGCCGGTGGCCGACGACTGCAGAGCCCGCTGGCGCTCGGCGGCGACGCGATCAAGATCCGTCGCATCCTCCCCGAGAACCCCCTGCACCGCCTCGTGCCAGGCGGCGTCCGCCGACAGCGGATGCGGCCCGGACTCAGCCTGCGCCAGGCGCTTGAGGGCGTAGCGGATGATGTGGATACCGTCTCGGGGCGAATGCTCCAGATCGAGTGAGTGGGCCCGCTGCAGGAAATCCACGGTGAGCAGCAGCAGTTCATCGCGGGCAAAAGGCAGGTGGTAGCGGAGGATCTCCATCTCGTCGGAACGATCGGGGAAACCGAGCTCCAGCGTCGGCTGCAGGCGCGACAGGATATACTCGGGCACCTCGTACGTGGACTCGTCGTCGTTCATCGTCACCACACAACGGAAGTCGGCGTGGGCGTGGATGGTGACGCCGGCGATGACAGACTCCACATACCGTCGGTGATCGAGCAGGGGCGCCAGCGAGGCCCAGCTCTTCTCGCTCATGCGGTTGCCTTCATCCAGAACACAGACTCCCCCGCGGACCATGGCGGTGACGAGGGCGGACGCGTGGTAGGAGATCTTCCCCGACTCGGCCAGCACCGGCGTGACGAGCAGATCCTCCGGCCGTGTATCGCTCGTGCACTGATAGATGTAGAGATCCTGGCCCCGGCTGGCGGCTGCGGCGGACGCCAGTGTTGTCTTGCCGATACCCGGCGGTCCGATCAACCTGGGCGCCAACGGCAGGTCCTGCTCGGCCACGACCAGCCAGCAGGCCAGCAGGCTGCGCAGAGATTCGGCCTGGCCCACCCACTGGTGCTCGGTGGTCACCGGTCGTCCGAGATGCAGGGTGACGTCGTCGATGCTGACACTGCTGGAGCTGCTCATATCGTGGCTCATTTCTCCTCGCAAGGGCTGGTTGCTGCCGTCTCCGACCGTCGATATCTTCCCCCCGATTTGCTCATGAAACGGGCCGGCCTCCTGTGCCAACAGGACGTGGCCGGCCTTTCCACGTACGCTGTTGATGCAGGAGGCGGTCGCCCAAACTGGGCGGTGGAGGAACGATGGGCCACCAGAGTCGGTTCGATGTGACAACTCGCGGCGGCGTCACGGCGGGGCAGGAGTGGATCTGCGACGGCGATGAGCCGATCGCCCGGCTCGAACACGTCGTGGTCGAGCAACCGGAGCAAAACCTACGCTACTTCAACCGCAATCTCAAACCGGTCGTCCTGCGTGATCTCAAGCTGGCCCCGGGTGGTCGTCCCCTCGTGGCCGGGGTGCAGATGTTCTGGAATCTGCAGGTGCCGGGAGGGGCTCATGTCATCACATCACAGCTGCTCGATGTCACCGTGGAAGGCCGGGGCACAGACCGTCTCACCCTTACCGTGACCACCGCCGATCCGGGACGCGTGGCGGTCTCTCGTCGGGTCCTTTGTCTCTATTGGGACGAGGCGACGGCTTCCTACGTGTACGAGTTTACCTGCCACCTGGACCTGCAGGCTCCCGAGACCTTCGACCGCCCCGACTGCGGCCCCATTCACTTCGAGATCAGTGATCCCTGGTACTGCGACGTGCCGGCGCCGACGGTCGCCTTCGATGGCGGCTGGTCGGCGCACGGTTTCACGCGGCTGCTGGCAGAGCCGGTGGATGCCGCCGACGGCGTCTGGCAGATGCCGCTCAATCATCTGGCGACCGGCATCCCCACGCCACAGTCCTTCCCCGAGGGTGGCCGGCTCGTGCTGACCGACTGTCCGGGAAACAACCCCGCCTTCGAGTTCGTAGGCGATTCTGCCGCGCGCACCGGGATCGGCGTCTGCAACTGGGGCTACGACATCCACCTGAGCGCCGCCTACGCCCGCGACGAGCTCTACGCGCCTATCTGTGAGACCTTCCGTGTGCGACTCTGTCCGGACGATCAGGTTGCCGATCTGCTGCGACGGGTGGGCCCGGTCCCCCCTGTGGACTACGCCGGCCATGTCGAGCTGCCCCGCTACGAGCGACACTCGAGCTTCGACCGTCCCCTGCGGCTCGACGAGCCCGCCGGCGATCCCGACCCCTGGCCCTGGCTGCCAGCTGGTGACGGTGCCGGCTGGTGCAGGGATGCAGGTCGAAGCGATGACCACTCGCTGCAGATCACCCGCACCGACGACGGTGTCAGCGAATGGCGGATGGACCGCGAGGGCGAGGGCGCCTGGACTCAACGCTGGCGCCGCACCACCGGCTTCCGGGTGTCTGTCTGGGTACGCACCGACGACGTCACCGGCCGCGGGGCCAGCCTGGGCTTGCGCTGGATCCTCTACAATCAACCGGAACGCCATGCGCTGAGTCGCTCGACTCGCGTGCAGGGTACCACCGACTGGACCCGGTTGACGGCCGAAATCCACGGTCCTGTCCCCGACGCCGTCAGCGCCGTGGAGATTGTGCTGCGTCTCGATGGCGCCGGCTCTGTGTGGTTCGACGACATCGACGTGGAGATTCTCGAATTGGAGAGCGAATGTTTGACCTCGTAATCACCGGTGGTACCGTCATCGACGGGACGGGCGCACCCCGCAAACGGTCCGACGTAGGCGTCACCGCTGACCGCATCACAGCGGTGGCGGACGATCTGTCCACTGTCGAGGCTGGCAATCGCATCGACGCCACCGGGAAGATCGTAGCACCGGGGTTCGTCGACGTGCACAACCACTCCGACGCCTGGCTGCGCAAGATCCCTCACCTCGTGCCCAAGACTGCTCAGGGCTTCACCACAGAGGTGATCATGGCGGATGGAATCTCCTACGCCCCCGTCGACGAGGACACCGCACCGGAGTGGATCTACTACCTGCGCTCGCTCAACGCCCTGCAGTTCGAGGAATACAGCGGCTGGCGTTCCCTCGCCGACTACATGGCCGGCCTCGACCGGCGCATGGCACAGAATGCGATCACTCACCTGCCATATGCCAACGTCAAGGCCATGGCCGCCGGCTGGGGTCGGGGCGTACCCGACGACTTCCAGATGACGATCATGCAGGCTGACATCGAACGGGGCATGGCCGAGGGTGCCGTGGGCGTGTCTTTCGGCATCGACTACATCGCCCAGTGTTTCTCCACGACACGCGAGATGGTGGAGGCCTGCGCCCCCATGTCCCCCCATGGACTCTACGTCACCCATGTGCGCTACAAGAAGGGAACCCTGGAAGGCGTGCGGGAAGCTGTCGACATCGGCCGCAGGGCCAACGTCCCCGTCCACATATCCCATCTGAAGGGCACGACTCCGGAACAGATCGACGAGCTGCTGAGCTACATCGACAACACCGCACGCAATGAGGTGAGTTTCTCATTCGACGTCTACCCCTACCTGCCGGGCTCGACGATGCTCAATTTCCTGCTGCCGTACGACGTCTGGGAAGACGGCCCCCTGCAGGTTCTGCCGAAGCTCCGCGATCGCCGTGTCCGGCGGGAATTCGCCCGGGGCCTGGTGGCATCGAAGACGAATCTCGAAGATGTGCACATCGCCTGGTTGCCCGGCCGCGAAAACACCCGACACATCGGCAAACTGCTGTCCGAGTACGTGACCGAGGTCGGCAAAGCGCCGGAGGACGCGCTCTGCGATCTGCTCATCGAGGAGAACCTGGCTGTCCTGCTCGTCTTCCATCATGGCGACGACGGCCTCATCGGTGACTTCCTCGCCCACGAGTGTTACCTGATGGGGACCGACGGGATCTACTTCCCGGACGGCCGCGTGCACCCTCGCATGTATGGTTCGGCGCCACGAGTCCTCGGGCCCTGCGTGCGTGACGCCGGGCTGTTCAGCCTGGAAGTGGCCGTGGCCAAGCTGAGCGATCGCCCGGCGCGACGTTTCGGCTGCGCTGAGAGGGGGCAGGTGCGGGAGGGCTGGTCTGCCGATCTCGTCGTCTTCGACGAGGAGACGGTGGCCGACACGGCCACTTATGCCGATCCCCACCAGCTCCCCATCGGCATCGACCATGTCGTCGTCAACGGCACACCTGTCATCGCCGGGGGTGTCGCCGTCGATGACCTGACCGACCCGCTGCCGGGACGCTCGCTCACGTTTCAACCATGAACCGCCCCCCCGAGGAATTCGTCCGCGTCGACCCCGAATCACTGCGCCTGTTCTGCACCGGTTGCCTGCACGCAGCGGGCATGACGACGGCCCATGCCGAGCAGCTGGCCGGGTTGCTCGTCAACTCCGATCTGCGTGGCGTACGGTCCCACGGGACACGCAGTCTCGGCGGTTATGCGGGAGCCATCCGCAGCCGCAAGGTGAACCCAAACCCGGACATACGGATCCTGAGCGAAACCGACACCTCGATCCACATCGATGGCGACGGCAGCCTGGGGTATGCGCCCACCATGCTGGCCACCCAGATGTGCATCGAAAAGGCCAAGGCCAGGGGTACGGCAGTCGGCGCTGTTCTGGGCATCGGGCACTACGGTTCAGCGGGCCACTACGTGCGCCGCGCCATGGAGGAGGGACTGGTGGGTTTCTCGGTGCAGAGCGCCTCTCCTCAGTACTACCGCAGCAACGAGGGCAACCGCGCCGCCCACTACGGCAATCCTCCCATGTGCTGGGGACTGCCGAGCGAAGACGAGGCCCCCGTCGTCCTCGACGGGGCTACGTGCATCCTGGCCGACTATCAGCGGGGCGAGGAGTTCGAGGAGCTGGAGGAGAAGATTCCGGCGGCCTTCTTCAAGTCGATGGGCTACACCGCCATCGGCACTGCCATGGGCGGCGCCTTCGCCGGCCAGGCAACCGAGCGCGCCCGGGAGATCGGCCAGACCTGGCCGGCAGCCCGCATGGGCGGCATGATCTGGCTCGTCAACGCCTCGCTGTTTGTCCCCGAGGGCATGTTCCAGGGCGCCGTGGACGACATGGTGCGTCTGGCACGGGAGGAGCTGACGCCCCTGCGCGGTTATCCGGAGGCGACACTGCCAGGCGCTGTCGAGCACCGCCTTGAGGCCGAGTACAGCGCCGAGGGCATCAAGATGGGGCCGCAGGAAAAGGAACGCCTGACCGAGGTCGGTCGCGACTTCGGCGTGGAAACTCCCTGGTAGTCGACTCGGCGGAAGGAGGTCACTCTGCGGCGTTCAGCACGGTGTGTGCGAGATGCCAGTCCTCGATGTGGTTGAGGATGGTGGCCTCTGCCGGCAGGCTGCCGTCGTCGGTGCGACCCAGGCTGTTGTGGATGTCAGCACGTTTTTCCGCCTGGTGTTTTCGATTCCGCACGTAGGTGTTCCATTCCGTCACCGCTGTTGACACGTCGCGGCCTTCGAGACGTCCGATGATCCACGCCTCGAACTGCAGGTACGAGGGCCGTTCGCTGCTGAGATGATCGTTCACCTCGTCCCGGTCCAGACCCAGCACTTCGACGATGACACGTCTGTCGAGCCCGCCGCCCAATCCAGGGTACTCGGCGTGCAGCAGTCCGGAGGACTCGAGCACCACCTTGTGCCACGTCCGGGGTAACTGGCACACCCCCAGCGGACCGAAATCCAGCGAGCTGACCAACGGCACGACACGGCCTCGCCAGGCCGCCAGTTCCGCCCCCGACAGATCCCGTTCGAACCAGAAGTGCCAGTCTTCCAGGAAATTGAGCACGACCGCGCTCGTCACGCCGGAGTTGGCCGGGAAACGTAGCGTGCCGTAGATGTCGTCGAGTTTCGACTGTTTGTGCACACGGTCGGCGATGAGTCCGTTCCACTCACTGCGGACGCCGTCGTCAGGCACGCCGACCTGAGAGACCACCCAGGCCTCGAAGGTCAGATAGTCGGGCCGTGTTTCGTGGAGATAGGTGAGGACGGCGAACTTGTCCAGACCCAGTCGCTCGAGCACCAAGCTGTCGAGGCCACCCGTGGCTTCCGGGTAGTCGTCGGCGAGATGGCCGGCGGCGTTGAGTGAAACCTTCCACCACGTGCGTGGCAGCTGGCAGACCCCCAGGGGGCCGTAACAGAGACTGCTGACGAGTGGGATCATAGGGACCGTCTTTCCTTGTTTCAGATGACGCCGTCGGCACGCAGGTGTCGCAGATCGGCCGTCCCCAGACCAAGCCAGCCGCTGAGGATGTCATCTGTGTGCTCGCCGAGCTCTGGCGCAGCAGACACCAGGCGCGTCTCCGTCGTCGAGAATCGCAAAGGTGGCCCCGGCACGGCCACCTCCCCGCCCGCAAAGGGCTGCCGCTGCAGGATACCCCGGTGGCGTACGTGCGGATCAGCGACAACCCGGGCCACGTCGTTTACAGGGCCGCAGGGCACGCCGGCTGTCTCCAGATCTGCGAGCCAGTCGTCGACGGCACGCGTGCGGAAGACGGCGGCCAACTCGGTTTCGAGATCACCGTGGTTCTCGGTGCGCGATCGGTTGTCGGCGAAACGAGGATCCCCCACCAGGTGCGGGCTGCCGAGGACCTCGCACAGTTTGCCGAACAGCCTGTCATTGCCGGCTGCAACAACGACGTACCCATCGTCGGCCGCAAAGAACTGGAAAGGGGTGATCGTCGGATGCCGCGAGCCAAGGGGCCCCGGCGCCACGCCGGTGACGTCGTAGCGGGCGATGGCGTTCTCCAGCAGCGAGATCTGGCAGTCAAGCATCGACACGTCCACGTGCTGTCCCTGCCCCGAGGACCGTGCCCGGGTCAGGGCCGCCAGCACGCCGACGGCGCAGAACAGGGCGGCACTGAGATCCGATGTCGACGAGCCCACCCGCACCGGTGGCTGCCCCGGCAGCCCCGTGATCGAAGCCAGGCCGCTCATGGCCTGCACGATGACGTCGTACGCCGGTCGTGTGGAATAAGGGCCGCTCTGGCCGAACCCGGAGACCGAGGCGTAGACGATCTTCCGATTCCGCGCTGCCACCGTGTCGTAGTCCAGGCCGAACCGCGCCATGCTGCCCGGGCGGAAGTTCTCCACAAGGACATCACAGCGGACGGCCAGATCCAGTGCCAGCTGGCGACCGCGGTCCGTCCGCAGATCGATGGTAACCGACTTCTTGCCCCGGTTGACGCTGAGAAAGTAGGCACTCGCCGAGGTCTCACCTTCGTCCCCACCGCCGACGAAGGGACCGAAACCACGCGCCTCATCGCCACTGCCGGGCAGTTCGACTTTGATGACTTCGGCGCCGAGGTCGGCCAGAACCATGGTGGCGAAGGGTCCCGCCAGCACCCGGGTGAAGTCGAGGATCCGGACGTCTTCGAGCAGGGCCTGCTGTGAAGCATCGCCGCTCATGACGGAGCCGGCATGAGGGACGCGCCAGCCCCCGGGGTGGCCACGCCGGCATCCAGATCGAAGGCCGGCAATCCGAGATCGTCCCGCACGAGCCGCTCGAGGGCGTCGCGCTCTTCTCCGTGGAGGAACCGACGGGAGATCAGGCCACCGACGTTGCCTCCCCAACCGGCGCCGAGGCGCTGCACGGCCCCCGCTTCGGCGCCGTAACCGAGCAGGAAGTCGTTCAGGGCGGTCACCACGCGGTCGTAGGCCTCCGTCATGCGACCGTAGCCCCCAGGAACGAAGGCCAGGCGGGCACGCGGATCGTCGGGGGGGCGTGAGGAAAGGTTGGCCAGCTCCTCGGGGCTGACTTCCTTGTCGTAGTCGCCCGCGTGTGAGATCCGCACCAGCTCGAAGGCGGTAGTGATATCGCCGGCGGCGAGGAAGTCCACCATGGCCGCCACCCGATCCTGTTCAGCCAGACCGAAGGTGAATCGGCGGCGCAGGCGTACCGGGAAGTCGGGCGAGATCCGGGGAAACTTGTTGCCGATGTCACGCTCGTGCATGGCGGCGTACGAGGCCCCCACGCCAGCTGCCGCCGCCATGGCCTCGACCTCGGACAGCGTCGTCGTCGAGGGCACACAGGCCAGCAGCTCACACAGCTGCGGTGTCGTGATCCCAAGACGTTCAGGGGTGATGTCGCGGATCAGCTCGATACGTTGACGATAATCCGAGGCCAGGCTCCCCCACCCTGGGGCCCCCGCTTTGGCGGGCAGCAGGAGTTCACGCACGAACCAGGTGCCCAGCGGGTAGGCGAGCACGGTCTCTTCCTTGCCCGCCTCGTCGTAGACCCGGGGAACACCGCTGTCGAGGATAACGGCGACGTAGTCGGGAGGCAGTGGCGCCGAGCCGCAGTCCTGCGCCGGGAACACACCCACACTGACCAGAGCCCCCGCCTTGCCGAGAACCATGCCGCCGTGATCGGCCGTTCCCCCGCGGGTGCCGCGGATCCATTCGGACGTGCCGACACCGTCGATCGCGTCCTCCCAGCTCATATCGTCGCCGGGCGCGATGTCATGCAGCCTCAGGTAAGCCCAAGCGGTGGAGATCACCAGAGCCGAGGAGGAGGACATGCCACCACTTGGTGACACATTGCTGACGATGAGAGCGTCCATGCCCTGCGGTCGTTTCCCCGCCAGACGCAGCCAGCTGTCAAGATAGACGAGGCCGCCCTGCGGCAGGATGCTCCAGCTGTCGTCGAAGGTCGTACCTGTCGCCCGTTCCCGTTCGGCACAGACGTGTCCGGCGTAGTCGAGCAACCCCTGGCGGGATTCGATCGGTTCCGTCGCCGCCAGGTCTGACAGGTGAAATTCTGCCGGCTCGAAGCGGCAACCTTCACCGTTGTCATCCACGTAGAGGCTACGGAGTCGAATACAATCATCATCGCGGGCCGCCGCGAGGGTGACGGTGTCGTGCCCGCGGACGGCCAGGTGCAGGCTCGGCATGCCACCATAGTCGATATGCATCCCGGCGATATTCATCTGCCCCGGGCACCGGGAGATTGCCAGGGACCGGCTCTCGTCCTGATCCGGGAATGCCGTGTCGAAGGCATCGAGGGCCTCCAGGAGCCGACCCCGCCAGGCAGGGGCAGCGTCAGCGTACAGAGCCAGCAGGTATTGCCAGAGGTCGCCGGACTCCGCTGCGAGGGCCCGACGCCAGATCGCCACTGAAGCGGCGGACAGATTCTTCTCCCCCACGCCTTACTCCAGGGCCGCCACGTCGATCACCTCACCATCGACGGTGACGGTACCACCATAGGTGATGGGGTCGGTCGATGCGTCGATGGTCATGTCCACCACGATGGGCCCTTCCCCTTCCTCATTCTCGAAAGTCAGATCTCCTTTCACCGTGATCGGCGAGGCCAGCAGGTCCATGGCCAGAGCACCGGCCAGTATGAAGACGCCATCCGGCGAGTAGTCCTCGAAACGAAAGGTGCTGCCCTCGACGACGATCTGCCCGCCCCCGGCACCGGGCACCGTACCGCCACCGACGAAGAGCAGCCCGATGGCCTGCTCCACCGCCGCATTCATCTGTTCCAGCACCTGATCGTCGAGTGTGACGCCTCCCGTATCGGGCCCGATGACGTTGTCGGCACCGTCATCGGCACCGCCATCGTCGTCGTCGTTGCAGGCGAGCAGCAGCACGCAAGCCAGAGCACAGGTCAGACCCCTTACGCCGTGAGTCAGTATTCGTGTCATTTCAGTCTCTCCGGCGTCACGGCGTCACGCCGTCGGCGCCTGGAGCAACTGCTGCAGCCGCTCCGGCAGATTGGTGAGAATGCCATCGACACCGCAGCCGATCAACCGCAGCATCTCCTCTGTTTCGTCAGCGAAGAACGGGTTGACCTCCATACCCCGGGCGTGGGCGTCGTCCACAAGGGCCTTTGTCGTCATCCCATGTCCCGGTTGCAGGATACGGCACCCGATGCGCTCGCTGCGGGCCACGTAATCGTCTGCCGGTGTTACGGAAAGGTTGCAGACCTCCAGCGACGGCTCCCTCTGTCGTGCACAGACGAGAGTCGCCTCGTCTGCAGCCATGAAGGCGTTGTCCAACCGACCGGCCGCCGCGAGAACGTCGACGACCTCCGGCGCCACCAGTTGTCGATCATGATCGTACGCCTTCACATGCACATTCAAGCGCACGGCATCCGGGATCAGGTCGAGGGCCTCTTCGAAGACGAGAAACCGTTCACCGGAGAAGGTGGCGTCGAACCAGCTGCCGGCGTCCAGGGCAAGGATTTCTGCTGTTGTCAGTCCCGCCACACGGCCGCTGCCGTCGCTGGTTCGGTCCACCGTGCCGTCGTGGATCAGGAGCAACCCGCCATCGGCACTGCGGTGCACGTCGAGCTCGATGCTCTCCACGCCAAGACGAACGGCCTCGGCGAAGGCGACCGCGGTGTTCTCCGGATGGGTGCCGGAGGCGCCTCTGTGCGCGACGACCGCGAGCGGTCGTTTATGAGTTTCCGGGCAAACTGCGCCCGGAAGCTCTGACGACTGATCCGGGGATGCGCCGGCCTGACTCACTTGTGGATCTCTTCGTGGGCCTGGGCGTATCTGGACAGGGCGCTCAGATCCAGGTCGCAGCCCAGTCCTGGTTTCTCCGGAGTGGCCACATAGCCGTCGACGAACTCGATGGGCTCGGTGATGAGGTCGTCTTCGCGGGTCCAACTGCCGACGAAGTCGGAGGCCATCGTGCAGTTCGGTGCCAGAGCCGCCGCGTGGATGTAGGAGGTGTCCATGATGCCCAGGTCGTTGCCGGACCCGTGCCAGCAGGGCATGTCGGCGGCGGCGGCGATGTGGGCCAGATCGGGCATGCTCACCGGCCCGGAGCCAAGATTGAAGCAGTCGACGCATCCGGCCTGCAGCGCTTCCAGCATCTTGGCTCCGGATCCCAGGTGCATGGCGATGGGTGCTTCCACCTCTTCGTGGATACGGACCCAGCCTTCGATATCGGATTTTGGAATCGGATCCTCGAAGACCTCGACATTACCGAGAGCCACGAGCCGGTGGGCCAACTCGATGGCCTGCTCCGCTGTGTGGAACCGTTCGTTCGGATCGACGGTCACCTTGAACTCGACACCGCCCACATCGCGCATGGCACGCAGTCGATCCTCCATCGGCTCATCCAGTTTGCACTTGATCTTAACCCCGTGGAAACCGTGTTCAAGCGCTCGTGCCACACTCCGCCTGCCATCTTCCGGCGTCTGATGTCCCATCCAGTAATCGGCGCGAACACGCGACCGGACAGCACCGCCGAGCAACGCGTGGATCGGTTGCCGTCGAGCCCGCCCCACCAGGTCAAGCACGGCCATCTCGAACGCCTGATACGCCGGACCACCGCCAACACCTGCCGGTACTCCCAGCTCCGTACCGTCCAGCACACGCCCGTCACCGACAGCATAGACATCACGCAGGCACAGGACCTCAGGGTCGCACCCCAGCAACACTCGAGCCCCTTCCTGCACCTGCTCAAGGGGCACGCCACGCCCGGTCTCGCCAATGCCATGCAGTTCCGTATCCGTATTCAGCCTGAGGATGTGTTTCGGCACCTGATCCCAGCCCGTCTCGGGAACCCACTCGGGGCTGTGCACCCGCCCTGGAATCGTCGCCACGACAACGGTCCATACATCGACACTGGTGATCTTCACGTGGTTGCCTCCCGGTTCATTGTGGCCGGCGCCCATCTCGTTCCGATGGCACAGACGACGAAGTTCAACCCGAGGCCGACGACGCCGGCGTGGAATCCGTACACCTTCGTCATCCCGGCAGCCGTGCACCCGAGAGCCACCGCCAGACCGGCCAGCATGCCGCCCAGGGCCACCCCGGCCCCCAGTCTCTTCCAGTAGAGCCCGAGGAAGAAGCATGGTACGATCTGAATCAGAACTTCAAACTTCAGTTCCAGCAGGCGTACAAGGGTCTTGTCGGTACCGATGGCGATGACGACGAGGGCGGCGACGACGACCCACGAGACCACCTTACCCACCATCGTGAGTTCGGCCTCGGTGCTGTCCGGGCGAAAATGTACCTGATAGATATCTCTGGTGAACATCGAAGAAATACTCAGCAGTGCCGAGTCCGCCGTCGACATCAGGGCGGCCAGCGCCGCGGCGAAGATGACGACGACCAGCCAGTACCCGGCCACCGACTGCTGCATGATCAGGGCACACAGCCGGGCCAGAACCTGATCGGTGCCAACACCTTCGATTCCCGGCAGCACAACGCGCCCGGTGACGCCGCAGATCATGGCGATAAGGGTTGTCGTCAACGGCAGGAAGGCCATCACCGCCAGGGACCGCTTCAGCGATCGCACATTCTTGCTGGCGTACAACCGCTGGATGGCCTGCGGATAGATGGCGGCGCCGCAGCCCAGCAGCAGGATGAAACTGATCCACGTGTTGCACGTCTCCAGGGATGGCACTGTCACCATGGCTGGTTCACTGAGGCTCAATGTCTCGACGACGCGTGTCAGCCCGCCTCCGAGTCCGGGGACGACGAAGAGCAGGATGGAGAATCCCGTCAACAGTACCACGCCCTGAATCACATCCGTCCAGGCCACCGAGCGCATGCCGCCCAGGGTCTCATAGATGACCATGATGACGGCCAGGGCGATGATCCCGTACGCCGATGGCATCTGGCCGTCCGTGATGCCCTCGACGGCAGCTCCCATCGCCTTCAGCTGAGCCAGGGTGTAGTTGCCGAGAGCGTAGATCATCAGGATCGTCGCCAGCAGCGTCAGCACCGGTGAGCCGAAGCGATGCCGGATGTAGTCCCCCGGCGTGATGAAGTCGGCTTTGCGCGCCACGGCGACGAGGCGGGGCGCAAACAGCAGATAACCGACGATGATGGAGAACATGAACAGCACCGACACCGTCCACTCGAAGCCGATGCGGTACGACTTGCCCGTGTAGCCGAACATGGTGTTGCCACTGTATTGCGTCGCGTAGAGTGTCAGCAGCAGCACGGCGAATCCCATGGACCGCCCGGCCAGGTAGAAGTCGACCATGCTGTCGCTCTGACGCCGCATACGTCCCAGCCAGCCGACGCCGATCATCGACACCAGGTACAGGGCGATGACGGCCAGGGCTCCCGGGCCGAATCCGAGTCCCGTCACATCCATCAGTCCTGGCCCCCGTCCCAGTACCGGTGGATGACGTACGCCGTCCACAGCGCCAGTGCCAGGGTTGCGCCGAGACTGACAGCCGCCCACGTGGGCAGGCCGAAGATCAGTGCACCGCGGTAGCCCTCGGGCCAGTACCACGGGATGGCCACAACGTACAGCAGCGCATAGACGACCCAGACGATGCCATGGCGGCGCGGCTCGTCGGCGGGAGAATCGATGTCATCAGGGGGTGCGACGGACTCTGTCGTCATCTTTCCCGTCGGGACGCTCCACATGTTAGGTTACCAATCACCCTCGAACACTCACCGGAACCGTCAGGACGCAGGAATGACAGAACTACGTGCGGGTGGGCTCGTACTCTACAGGCGCCGTCCCGCTCGCGTCAAGGACATCCATGCCGGCACGGGCCGTATCGAGCTGGAGACCGAAGGGGGTGAAGCCCTGAAGGTCCGCCCGAAAGACGTCCTGCTCCTGCACGCCGGGCCGGTGACTCTGTCAGACCTGCGGGCGCCGGCGAGCATGGAGGACATCGACAGCGTCCGCGAGCTGCTGAGTGCGGAAACCGAGGGCGTCGATCTGGCGACGCTGGCCGACTGGCTGTTCGGTACAGCCACGCCGGCGGCGACGTGGGCGGCCTGGGAGATCACCACCGAGGGACTGCATTTCGAGGGGACGGTGGACTGTATCCGGGCCCGCACATCGGAGCAGGTGGTGGCCGAGCAGGAGCGGCGGCAGCAGGCGGCGGACGAGGCGGCCGCCTGGGAGTCGTTCCTCACCAGGATCAGCTCCGGGACCTGCGACCCGGCCGACGCCGACCACCTCCGCGACGTGGAAGGCCTGGCCGAAGGACGACGCCAGGACTGTCGCCTGCTCAAGGCCCTGGGCCGTGCCGAAAACCCGGAGAACGCCCATGCCCTGCTGCTCAACATCGGCTGGTGGACGGTGACACGGGTCCCCTACCCCGCACGCAGCGGCATATCATCGGGTGTGCCGGCGATCCGCCTCGACACTCCCTCGCTGGAGGGCCGCACCGACCTGACCCACCTGACGGCCTTCGCCATCGATGATGAGGGCAACCGCGACCCCGACGACGCCGTCTCCATCGACGACGACGGATGTCTCTGGGTTCATGTCGCCGACGTGGCTTGCCTGATCCCGCCAGACTCGGAGGCCGACGTCGAGGCGCGCGCCCGGGGGGCCACCCTGTACCTGCCGGATGGCCCGATCCCCATGTTGCCCCCCGAGCTGGTTCCGCGACTTGGTCTGGGACTGGCCGAGGACGGCGTGGGTCCCGCCCTCTCCTTCCGCCTGGAACTCTCCCCGGAAGAAACGGTCCTCCGTGCCGACGTCATCCCTTCCATCGTCCGGGTACAGCGCCTGACATATGAAGAGGCCGAGCCGCTGTTGCAGACCGACCAACACCTGCGTCGCATCGACGCTCTCACCAGGCAGTCCGGTGCGCGGAGACTGGCGGCGGGCGCCATCGAACTCGACTGGCCGGAGGCTCGTATCCGTGTCGACACGAGTGGCGATGACCCGGACATCGACATCCGCCGATTGGCCCCCCTGCGCAGCCGTCAGCTCGTGGCCGAGTCGATGATCCTGGCCGGCTCAGGCGCAGCCTGGTTCGCCCGGGAGGGAGACATCCCCTTCCCGTACTCGGTGCAGGACTCAGCCGCCGAGGACGAATCGGAAGCCGCCGCTCCCCTGCCGGCTGGGCTGCCCGGAGCCTACGCCCTGCGGCGGCGTCAGCTGCCGGCCCGGGTCAGCGGCACGCCGGCTCCCCATCGTGGCCTGGGATTGGATGCGTACGGTCGAACCACCAGTCCCATGCGCCGCTACGTCGATCTGCTGGTTCATCAACAGCTGCGGGCGGCAGCCACCGGAGCCGCGCCGCCCCTTGATGAGACAGCGTTGATGGAGCGTGCCGCCCAGGCCGAATCAGCTGCCAGGAACGTGCGCGCCGTCGAGCGCCAGGCCAATCGTCACTGGACCCTCGTGTGGCTGTCGCAGAGATCCTGGCAAGGACGGGGTATCCTCGTCGATACGCGAGGACGTCGTGGGCTTCTGGTGTGTCCGGAGATCGCCCTCGAGACCTGGGTTAACGTTGGCGAAGGACCTGCCGCGGGTACGGAATACGATGTGAACGTGAAGAGTGTCGATCTGCCACGTCTCGATCTGCACCTGGAACTGACGGCGGTCGACTAGAGCCGCACGGCTCTTGATCAGTCGGGGTTTGCGGCGAGCCATTCGTCGAGGGCGTCGGCCTGTTCCTGTTTCATCTTCCAGCGATGCTCGGGCGCGGGAAACTGGCGCTGCCGCACTTGATGCACATACAGAGCCACCCCAGCGGCGGCCTGCGGGCCGATCTCGGCAAAGCGCTTCACGTGTCGTGAGCCGAAGTCGTGCACGCCAAGGGCATCGGTGACGACGAGAACCTGCCCGTCGGTGTAGCGGCCGGCGGCAATACCGATGGTGGGAATTGAAAGGCGCTCGCTGATGATACGCCCCACCCGTTCCGGGATCGCTTCCAGTACGATGAACTGAGCTCCTGCGACCTCCAGTTCAGCGCACTCGCGCAGCAGACGGATGGCGTCCTCCGCCGTGCGCGCCTGGACCTTCTTCTCCGCATGGATCTGCGGATTGAGTCCCAGATGGCAGCACACGTCGATGCCCCGCTTACGGAGCAGACGCACCGTGTCGGGCTTGAAGCCTTCAAACTTCACACCGTCGGCACCGATGGCGCGAAATCGCAGGCTGTTGCCAAGGGCCTTCTCCGGCGTATCACACGATCCATAGGGTAGATCGGCGAGAAGATAGGAGCCCTTGCCGCTCAAGCCCCGTCGGACGGCCTTGAGGTGGTGGATCATGTCGTCCATCGTCACCTCGCGCTCGTCCTGGTACCCTAGCAGGTTCGTACCCAGGCTGTCGGCGCAGAAGACGATGTCCACACCGGCCGCCTCCTGCCACAGCGCCGACGGATAGTCCGAACAGGTCAACACGACCAGGGGTTCTCTCCGGGCCTTCTTGGCCTGCAGTTCCACGGCATTCACCGGACAGTCTCCGCCGTCGGGGTCACCGGGACCGGCCGCAGATCCACGCGCGTCGTGGTCAGGGCGCCGTCCAGTCGCAGCTCGTGCAACAGAACCGGGTGGGGTGCCTGGCAGAATGCCGGGGCCACATGGAACCGGGTGCCGGAGTCGACATCACCCTCGAGAAACGAATCGACACCTGGGTGGTAGTGTCCGGAAAGAACGAGACGCACACGTTCATCAGTCACCAGGGCATCCCGCAACAACTCACCGTCGCAGTAGGTGTGCGGCCAACCTTCATCGAGACGCGGCGTGATGACGTAGTGCTGCAGGTGGACCTGGAGGCGCGAATCGTCATCACCCAGAACCGAATCGAACCGGTCCCTTTCGTCGCCCTCCCGTCGCGGCACGTTCTCCGGGACATCATCCGGGTTGCCGGACTCATGCAGGCATCTGTCCCAGTCGTGGAACGCGACCACGCGGAATCCACTCACGTCCAGCTCTCGTGGTCTGTCGCCGAAGACATGCTCGAACAGTTCGTCGTGATCGTGGTTTCCGGGAAGGACGAACCATGGGCACGCCAGCGCCGACAGCGCCTCGGCGATCAACTCGAGATCGGCTACCCCCTGTCGCAGGCTCTGCTCACTGTCGGCAGCGTCGAGCGGATGATCCACCAGATCCCCGGTGACAGCGACGACGTCGACATGGGCCGCCTGCAGTGCCGTCAGCGCCTCGTCGAGCAGGTCGGGTATGTCACGACTACGGCGGTCGGGCACAGCGGATGTACCGGGCAGGTGATGGCGCAGATGCAGATCGGAAAGCTGGCCGATGGTAAGAGTGTCCATACTGCGGAACATACGTAACCGACCGACCGTACGCGCCCTCCTCACGGACGGGGCCACAGGCTGGCCCGGCCGCAGTCGAGACGCGGCGCCACACGGTCTCCGGGGCGCCATTGCCGCGTCTTGTCCACCAGCAGGTGCAGCTGCAGGCCCGCCCAGTCCACGACGAGGATGCTGGCCGGCCCCGTGTCTTCCACCAGGCGCACCCGCCCCTCGTGTCCGCCACCGGTGACGTCCACGGCTTCGGGCCGGATACCAAACCAGAGACGGTCGCCATCGGGCGCTGAGGATGGTACATCCACCCTCACGACCTGCGCCTCACTCGCGCGCGCGACGTCCATGCCCCCGGCATCGTCCATGTCCCCGGCTTCATCCACCAGCCAGCTGTCATCGACCCGTTTCAGGGGAATCATGTTGATCGCGGGTTGCCCGAGTTGCCGTGCCACCTCGGGGGTGAGTGGGTCGGCGTAGATCTCCTGCGCCGAGGCCATCTGCAACACCCGGCCTGCCGACAGAACCGCGACACGATCTCCCATGGACAGGGCTTCCGACTGATCGTGAGTTACGTACAGCATGGGGATGCCGAGCTCCCGCCGCAGCACGACCAGTTCCACGCGCAACTGCTCCCGCAGCTTGGCGTCGAGATTCGTCAGGGGTTCGTCCATGAGAAACAGTCGGGGTCGCCGGACGATGGCGCGTCCGATCGCAACGCGCTGCATCTCGCCGCCGGAGAGGCGTTCGGCGGGCCGATCCAGCAGCCCTTCGATCCGCAGCAGCCGCGCCGCCCATTCCACACGTCCTGCCACGTCGACCTGCTGGCGACCCGGCGCCTGCAGCGGGAAGGCCAGGTTCCGTCGCACCGTCCACCCCGGGTACAGCGAGAAGTTCTGGAACACGAAAGCCACGTCGCGACGCGCTGGCGACCAGGCCGTCACGTCTTCTCCGTGCAGCCGGATGCGTCCTGCTCGCGGCGTCTCCAGGCCGGCCACAGTTCGCAGCAAGGTCGTCTTGCCGGCTCCGGAGGGCCCCAGAACGACGACGAGCTCGTCTTCATGAACGTCGAAGGACACATCCTGGAGAGACAGGGTGGATCCGTACTGATGGCAGAGGCCGGTCAGGCGCAACGCCGGAGGGGTCATCGGAGTCGTTCTCCCGATTCGGTGTCGAACAGCCGCACCTGATCCGGAGCCAGAGCCAGACGCAACTTGGTACCGGCAGCATATGTCTCCGTCGTCGGCCGCCGCATGATGAAGCGGCCTGCCGGTGTGTCGAGGTGGACCATGCGGTGGGCTCCCAGCAGCTCGTCGAGTACGACCGTTCCAGTCAGGGGGCCACCGCTGTCCGGCAGCACCGACTCGGGTCGTGCCCCAAGAGTCAGGGCCCGGGTGCGGGATGTGCCCGAGGGCAGTGGCAGGAAGACGCCTCCCGGGGCCCTCAGGACATCCCCGTCCATGGACTCACCGGCAACAAAATTCATCCCCGGTGAGCCAACGAAATCGGCGACGAAAAGATCCTCGGGGTCACCGTACACCTGCGCCGGCGCCCCGGCCTGCCGGATCCGACCCCCTTGCATGACGACGATGCGATCGGCCAGACTCATCGCCTCTTCCTGGTCGTGGGTGACGTAGATCGTCGTGATGCCGAGCTCGATCTGTTTCGTGCGGATCAGCTCCCGCATCTCCAGCCGGAGCTCCCCATCGAGGGTCCCCAGAGGCTCGTCCATCAACCACAGCCGCGGCGAACGGACCAGCGCCCTGGCCAGAGCCACCCGTTGATGATCGCCGCCGCTGAGCTGTGATGGTCGCCGTCGCACCAGATCCTGTAACCCGAGACTCTCCACCATCTCCTGTACACGTCGACGGACCTGCTCGGGGGTGTTGCCCGTGCTCTGGAGGGGGAAGGCAATGTTGTCGAAGACGGAGAGATGTGGGTACAGGGCATAGAACTGAAAGACGAAGCCGACGTCTCTCGACTGTGGCGGCGACTGCGAGATGTCCTCCGATGACAGTCGTATCGAGCCCGATGTGGGCACCTCGAGACCGGCCACCATCCTCAGGGTCGTCGTCTTGCCGCACCCGGAAGGGCCAAGCAGGACGATGAACTCGCCATCGTCGCAGGCCAGATCGATACCGCCTACCGCCTCGGTGCCATCGGAGAACACTTTGCGCAGGGCGGACAGCTGCAGAAAGGGGCTCATGCCTCGGTCGTCCCCGAATCGACGTCGACCAGATGGCTCGTGACGATGTGCAGAAGGGTGAAGGCAATGGTGACGAAGAAGCCGTAGCGAAAGCCATCCGCCCACCAGGGCTGCAGCAGCAGGGCGACACCGGTGGCGAGACCGAAACGGGCGACGCGATCGAGACCGTCGATCACTGCTTGATCGTTCCGAAGGTCACACCCCGCAGCAGGTGCTTCCTGACGAGGACCGTGAAGAGGACGATGGGAGAGACGAAGAGCAGCACACCGGCCCCGACCTGGGACCAGGGCATGCCCTGCACATTGCCCTGCAGTCCGGCGAAATACACGGGTACCGTCACGGCGCCACGGTTGTTCAGCGTCATGGCGAAGCCATACTCGTTCCAGGCCGAGATCAGGCAGAACACGGCGGTCACCGCCATGCCCGGCAGCGCCCGGGGCAGCACGACGCGAACAAAGGCCTGCCAGCGCGTGTAGCCGTCGACAAGGGCCGCCTCCTCATAAGCTGCGGGAATGTCGTCGATGAACCCCTTCATCAACCACACAGCCAGCGACAGGTTGAAGGCGGTGTAGAGAATGATCAACCCCAGGTGTGTGTTGGGCAGACCGAGGCTGCGGTACATCATCAGAATCGGAATGACGACGGCCAGCGGCGGCAGGAAGCGTGTCGACAGGATGAAGAACAGCCAGTCCCGTGCTCCCGGAATCCGAAAGCGGCTGAAACCGTAGGCGCACGACGTTCCCAGCAGGACGGCGGCCACAGTGCTGCACGAACCGATAACGAGGGTGTTCATCAGATAGTGGTAGTACGGGTGTGCCGCCCCGGCGTATACGTCTCCCAGCGCCCGAAAGCCCTCCAGTGTTGCTTCGAAACGGATACTCCCGGGTCCGATGCCGGTGCCATCTGCAACGGGCACGAACCTAGCCGTCGTGGCAATGCTGTCGACGCGCGACTTGATGGCCGTCATCGCCAGCCAGAGCAGGGGCAGTGTGGCCAGGGATCCGTAGAGTGTGAGAACACTCCACCGCAACACCGCCATTACCGGCCTCCCGCCTGCCGTTGCAGCCGGTTGAGATATCGCAGAAAGACGCTCGCCAGGGCGATGACGACGACGAGGACGACGTACGAATAGGCCGACGCCATACCGACCTTGCCATCGCGGAACATCACTTGGTACAGCAGTGCACTCAGGGTCTGCGTGGCGCCGTCATTCGGACCGGTGACAGCCATGACCAGATCGAACTGCTTCAGCGCATCCGTGGCCCGCAGCAGTACGGCCAGGCCCACGAGGGGGGCCGACATGGGCAGGGTGATGCGGCAGAACACCCGCCAGCGACTGGCCCGGTCGATGGCGGCCGCCTCGTAGATGTAGGAGGGGATCGCATTCAGACTCGCCAGGCAGATGAGCAGCATGAAGGGCGTCCACATCCACACGTCGACGATGAGCAGAGACAGCAGCTTGAGGTCTGGATCCGTCGTCCACTGGGGCTGCCCGAGGCCGAGGAAGGACAGCAGATGGTTGAAGACACCGTAGCTGCCATCCAGGATCAGCTTCCAGTACACCCCCATCACGGCGGGAGGCATCATCATCGGCACCAGCAGCAGCGTCAGCAGCACCGCCTTGCCACGGAACCGATCGCGCAGACACAGAGCCAGCCCGTAGCCGAAGACGAGTTGGGCCGACACGGCGCCGACGACGAAGAGCGCCGTCGTACGCAGCGCCTCGGCATAACGAGGGTCGAAGAAGAGAAAGCTGTAGTTGAGGACGCCCACGGAGACCGCCGAGCCGCTGTCGATGAGGTCGGCGTTGGTGAAGCTCAGCCAGATGCTGTAGAGCAGAGGGAAGATGTTGACACACAACAGCAACAGCAGTGCCGGTGTGACGAAGCCGACCTTCAGCCAGCGATCACCATCTGCCTCCCCCATGTCGCCGTGCCGCCCCGCCTACTGGCCCAACCCGGCTCCGCGGAAGATCATCTCGTGCTCCATAGCCAGCCGCTCCAGGGCCGCCTGCGGTGTCCTTGCCCCGTCGAGGGCTTCGCCGAGGACCCGGGCGTTGGCTGCGAGCAGCTCGTTGTAGACCGGAACGTTCCAGAAATCACGCAGATGGTCCAGCGAACTGGCGAAGGTGGCGTTGAAGGGGTACCCCGAGCGGAACTCGTCGCTACTCAGCAGTTGCCTGTTGGCCGTGAAGGAACCCGGATAGGTGATCCACTTCTGTTGTACTTCCGTCTGTTGAAACCAGGCGATGAAACGCTTCGCCAACGCCTGCTGCGATTCGGAGACCTTCGTCGAAATACTGAAGCCCTGCCCGCCGAGTGAAATCGCGCGGGTCCCTTCATGCCCGGGAACGACGAAAAAACCGACCTGGTCGCCCATGGCCGCGACGATACCAGGGTAGAATGGGAAGTAGTTCAGCGCCATCGCCGTCGAGCCGTTGGTGAAGGCATCGAGCACGCCGAAGTAGTCGGAGTTGGTGCCCCCCGGCGGCGAGAACTTCAGCAGGTCGATCAGAAACTGCAGTCCCTCAGCTGCCTCCGGCGTGTCGAGATGCCCCTTCACGGCGAAACTCTCTCGATCTCCCCAGCTGCCTCCGAAGGCCCAGAGGAAGGGCTGGAAACCCATCGTGATCGAGTCGTACCCCCGGCCGGACAGCAGGGCGGCACCGTAGCGTTTGCTGTCGGGACGGTTGAAGAACTCCGCCACATCGCGAAACTGCTCCCACGTGTCAGGCGTCGCCAGATCTCTTCCGTAGTTGGCGCGGAACGCCGTCTGCTCCTCGGGGTCATCGAACCAATCCTTGCGATAGACAAAACCCAGGGCGTCAGTTTCGCAGGGCGCCGCCCAGACCGTGCCGCTCCCCGTGGGGTATTCCATGAGGTAGCGTTTGGCCAGAGGGTGGATCCCGTCCAGATCGACTGCTTCGCCGATCCAGTCGGTCAGCTCGAGGTAGAGTCCCTTGGTGGCGCCACGGCCGATCCATTGACTGTCGCCGATGACGATGTCGAAGGCGGTCGTCTCGTTGCCGTATTCGAGGAACACCTGATCCTGGTACGAAGGCCAGGGGATCTGGTGCACCTGGACCTTGATCCCGGTCTCGGCGGCGAATTCCTGGCTCAGTTCCTGCAGTCCGGCCGCGGGATCCCACTGGGCCCACCAGATCGTCAGGGACTCGTCCTGGGCGTCGGCTGCGCCGGAAATCGACAGGGTGACCGCCCCCACGGCGAGAAGCAGGGCAATGGCGGAATGTCGGGATAGGCGCTTCATGCTGTTTCTCCGGCGGTTCGCACAGCGGCGACCATCTGCCGCATACGTGCCGCGTCATAATCGGGGTGGGTCCCCACCAGAACGGTACGGGCGAGGAGTCTGAGTGAATCGGCACACATGTCCGACCTGTACTTCACCTTGCATTTGGCATTCGCCGGGATCTTGAATGGATCCAGCGCCGCATGGTGGGCGCCCTGCTCGCGCATGATGGGCTCCCAGCGTGTGTACACGTGGCGGCCCGTGTCCATCGGCAGAAAGTTGCCGACGCCACGGGACTTCAGACCATTCGAGAACGACCGGGCCGTGGATTCGTCTTCAAAGAGAAAGCCGGCGTGCGTACCGCACTCGTGATCGGGACTGTTGTTCGTGATCGACTGCAGCCCCGCCTTCTCGCCGGCCGCCAGCAGCCGCTTCTTCTGGGAGCGCATCTTCTTCAGCATGGGTTCGAGGCGCGACAACTGGGCGTTGAGAATGGCCCCCTCGAATTCGGACGCGCGGAAGTTGTTGCCGGCAAACTGCAACTCTTCCCGCCTCTCTTCCGGCTTATCATCCCAGTAGAAGGAGCAGCAGTCAACGGCGACCGAGCCGCGGTCGTAGACCGCCTTCGACTTCGTCACGAAGGCGCCCCCCTCGCCGCAGGTGATGTTCTTGAAGAAGTTGAAACTGAAAGCGCCGGCGTGGCCGATGGCGCCGAGCTTCTTGCCACGGTAGCCACCGCCCACTGCCTGACAGGCATCTTCCAGCACCATCAGCTTGTGTTTGTGCGCTACCTTCATGATGCCCGCCATGTCGCAGGGCAGCCCCACCATGTGCACTGGGATCACCGCACGCGTGTGTTTCGTCAGGCGGCGCTCCAGGTCCTTCGCCGACAGCGTCAACGACTCGTCCACGTCGGCGATGACGGGGATGGCGCCGGCAGCCAGCACGGCGAGGGCTGTCGCCATGTACGTGTAGGCGGGGACGACGACCTGGTCACCCGGACCGATGCCGAGACCGACGAGGGCCGTGTAGAGTGCGGACGTACCCGAACGGGACATGCGCGTGTACTTCACGCCGATGTGGGCCGACCAGTCTGCTTCGAACTTGTCACACTCACCGCCTGAACCATAGCGGAAGATTTTCCCCGACTCGATGAGACGGCGGATCCGCTTGACCTCGGCCTCCCCTATCCTGTACACGATTCACGCTCCTCCATTGACTCGTTTGCTTCGATCTTCGCATGCCCCGGGTCGAGACGGACCCAACGGCGCAGGGAATTGATCATGTAGACGGCATCGGCCCCGGCCAGATCGTCCTGGTGCACGATGGCCTCCTCGATCTGTCCCGACTCGAGCAGCTCCTCGCGAAACGTACCTGGCAGCAGGCCGCTGCCTACCGGTGGCGTCAGTCGCCGGCCCGCCACCTCGAGGACGATGTTACCGATCGTACACTCCGTCAACTCGCCTCGATCGTTGTATAGAATCACCTCATCCGGCGGATCGACCTCATCAGTTCCACGCCCTGCCAGGGCCGACTCGTAGACAGCGCGGCGTGTTGTCTTGTGATACAGAAAGACATCCTCTGTGTCGATGGGGTGAGCTGCCAGCACAGCCGACATGGCGGCCGGAGCGGGCGACATGTCAGCCGCTGCCACCCTGACCGATCCGTCCGCTGACAGACTCAGGCGCACGCGAGAGGTCTGCTCCAGTCTGGTGGCCACCGAGTCCAGCCGATGGCGCCACACTTCCTCGTCACAGACAAACCCGAAATAGCGTGCCGAGCCCGCCATCCGCAGCAGATGCCGTTGGACAAGATAGTACCCGGACTCTGGCTCGAACAGAAGCGTCTCGAAGAGATCGAATTCAGGATCGGATGCCAGATTCTGCGAGCTGGAGCCACGCAGAAACTGCGCCTTGTCCAGACACTCGGCATATTCGGCCGCAGGCTCCGAGTCCCAGGTGATGCCGCCGCCGACGCCGGCTGTAGCCGTCCCGGTCTCGCGCTCCACGATCACGGTGCGGATAGCGACGTTGAAGGTGGCCTCCATACCTGAAAGGCGTCGGTCTCCCCGGGCCGTTGATGGCGACACGAAGCCGATGCAGCCCGTGTACGCCCCACGAGGAACCGGTTCCATCTCTCTGATCACCTGCGTGGCTCGCACTTTGGGCGCCCCGGTGACGGAGCCGCACGGAAACAGGGCGCAGAACAGATCGTGGAGCCCCGCGTCCCGGCGGGCTCGAGCGGTGATGGTGGATGTCATCTGCCACACGGTGTCATAGCGCTCCACATCCCACAGAGACTCGACCTTCACCGAGCCCGGCTCGGACACGCGCCCCAAATCGTTCCGCAGCAGATCGACGATCATGAGATTCTCGGACCTGTCCTTTTCCGAAGCTCTGAGCGCCTCCCGCATCACCTCGTCCTGCACCGACCAGAGACCTCGTCTGCGTGTGCCTTTCATCGGGCGGGTGCGCACGCGTCCCTCCCCGTCCAGCGAAAAAAACAGTTCAGGCGACGCCGACAGGATGGCGCGGTCACCGAAGTCGGCATAGGCACAGAAACCGGCATTGCCCTGTCTCCTGCACATCATATGATAGAGCGCCGCAGGATCACCCTCGAAGTCAGCCGCCATGGGGAAGGTCATGTTCACCTGATACACGTCGCCGGCGCCCAGGTAGTCGCGGATGACACGAACAGCGTCAGCGTGGGAATGACTGTCCAGATGTGATTCCCATCCGCCCAGCGTGAAACGCCCTTCGTCCCGGGCCGTCTCGCCAGGCGTTATCTCGTGCCGTTCCGCATACAGACCGAACCACGCCAGGCAGTCGAGCGAGCCGTTTCCCGCGGCCGTGTGGACGGCGAGGGCACGATCGAAGGCGGACGCGGCTTCGTACGGGATGATGGCCACCGCATGAGTTCCGCCCGAGACGGCAGCTTCGACACGCTGAAACGCCAGCTGCATGTCGGCTGGATGTCGCACCACGACCTCGTCAACGGGCTGGCCGAAGCGGAAAGATCGGCCCTCCGTTCCCGGGCGGTAGGACTCGAGCAGGATCTGGTCGGGGACGGTCAGTAGATGAGCCCCCGGAATCGGCGCACAGTGTGCAACGTGATGAGATTGCCGTCGTGGGCGCTGTGCGCCCGGTGGTCGCCGGAACGCGACAGCACGAGTAGATCGTCCCCGTCGACGACCATGCTGGCGTAGTGCCGCGCCTGGCCGGCATCCGCTCCCTGGGCCACGATCCCGGCAGGACACCAGTCAACGCAGTTGGAGCTGAAATGAAGCGCCAGAATATGCCGTTCGTTGTTCGGTAGTCCATAGCGGTTGGCCGGCAACCGGTCGGGCCGTCGCATCGAATCGGTGGCCATCGTCGACAGCAGCCAGTATTTCTCCGATGGCTTGTCGAAGAGGATGTGGAACCGCATCTGCCCACCGGGACAGGGTACGTAGCGCATGGGCTCACCGGAAGGCGCTGTGACGGCCTCCGTACGCCAGGAGCCGTCCGCCGCCTCGGTCACCCGGGCGATGGCGGCCAGCCCCGTGCTGCCCGTGTGGGCGCGCATCCAGAGATAGAGAGTACGTCCCGTCGGGTCGTGCCACAGATGATCGGGGTCGGTGAACTCGACGACATTCGTCTCCAGCCAACCCGGCGGGTGCATGGCCCGACCCTCGCCTCCGCCGACAGAACCCTCATTCCAGAACGGCACACCCACATTGCGGGGCACGCAGTCAAGATCGCGGTAGGCCAACTGGCTGGCCAGCGTCCAATTCTCACGCTGCGTGAGGTCGGCCGATTCATCAGCCACCATCAGCACGGGTGCAAGCTCCGACACGGGCCAGCCCTTCACTTCGAAGTGCACGCGGCGTTCCATCACCAGCTGCACGCGCCCCCTGGCGCGATGAACGTTGCAGGCCGACTGATGCCAGTGCTCGCCTTCGGTAAGTGCCACCGGATCACCCCATGTCTCCCCGTCGTCGTCGCTCGCCATGACCGTGAGGTCGGCGTCATGCCCGAGGATGTAGACACGCCCCCCGGCGGCGAAGGGCCTGGCATGCATGAAGGGAAACAACGCCCGCTCCTGCCACGAGGCACCGTGGTCATCGCTCGTCCACACCCGGCCCTGCCAGGCGTTCCTGCCCTCGCCACGGTCGCCCTTGGGACCGCGAAGGCCGGCGACACCGGGCCCGCCCTGGTCCATGGTTGCCACGAGCCGACCGGACGGCAGACGTTCCAGCCCGGGCGTGTAGGCATAGATCCGTTCAGGGTCAGGTGATTCGTAGAGAGTGGTGTAGCTCTCGCCGGCCAGCAGCTTCAAGCATACCCCCCCGGAAGTACTACCTTCGACGCCTCATCCAGTGCCGCCATATCCTCGGCCGTCAACTCCCATCCCAACGCCCCGAACGTCTCGTCCACGTGTTCGGGCAGGTCCGGGCCGATCATCGGCGCTGTCACCTCCGGGTGTGCGAGCAGCCACGCCACGGCGACCTGCGCCGGTGTCTTGTTATGTTTCTTGCCGATATCGATCAGGCATTGCACGACACCATCATTCTGCTCGGACATGGCAGAATCAAAGTTCATCCTCCCCTTCGCCCAGGGGGAGTCTGCCGGCGGCGTCTGCCCCCGCCGGAACCGCCCCGACAGCAAGCCGATGGCCAACGGGCTGTACGTCATCAGGCCGATCCCGTGGCGCCTGGCCAGGGGCAGCAACTCGGCTTCGATTTCCACGCGTTTCAGCAGGTTGTACTGGTTCTGCAGACAGGCCCAGGGCGTCAGGCCCATGCGGTCCGCCGTCCACATGGCCTCTACCACCTGGGTGGCGGAAAAGTTGCAGGCGCCGGTATAGATCACCTTGCCCTGGCGCACGAGATCATCCATGGCGCGCAGCGATTCATCCAGCGGCGTCTCAGGATCCCAGTTGTGCAGCAGGTAGAGATCGATGCGGTCGGTTCCCAGCCGCTTCAGGCTGCGCTCCACCTCTCGCATGATATGGAAGCGTGAAAGACCGGCGTCGTTGGTCCCCGGACCGATGCGACTCCACACCTTGGTGGTGATGAACAGATCGTCGCGTTTGCCACGCATGGCCCGCGCCAGGACCTGCTCGGACCGCCCGCGACCGTAGAAGTTGGCACAGTCGATGAAGTTGCATCCCAGGTCGATGGCGCGATCGATGACACGCACGGCCACGGCGTCATCGTCCTGACCACGGAAGGCGACACCGAGGCATATGCGGCTGACGCGGACACCGAGACGACCCAGCTGAACGTATTCCATTTCTGCTGCCATTATCCCGTCGCTCCCTTCACGCTCCACACGGAGCCGGTTGTATAGGTGTTGCGCTCCGACAACAGCATTTCAGCCACCTCGGCCACCTCTTCCGGATCGGAATAGCGCCCCAGCGGGTTGCCGGGGTCGGCGATATGTTCCGGTGAAAACCTCGGCACCACCATGTCGGTGAGGGCCCGGCCCGGTTCGACACCGTTGACGAACACACCCTCACCCGAATAAGCGTTACCGAGGGACTTGATGAGGCTCAGAACGGCTCCCTTCGACACCGCATAGGGAACCTGGTTCGGCGATCCGTTGCGCGCCCCCGAGGTGATGGTCACACATCGTCCCCAACCGCCTTCCCGCATGTGCGGAATCGCGGCCTGGTGGGCGTGGTAGACGCCGTTCACGTTGATGGCCATCACCTTGGCAAACTGCTGTGTCGACTGCTCGTGAAACGGCGCCTCCAGGCCGAGGACCCCGGCGGCGCAGGCGAGGATATCGAGCCTCTTGAAAGCGTTCATCGCCATCTCGACGGCGTCCCTGACCTCGGACTCGATCGTGACATCGGTGAAGGCGAAGACGGCACGCTGGCCGAGGGCGACGATCTCTTTGGCAGTCTGCCGGCCCTGGTCCTCGAGGATGTCGGCGATGACGATGTCACGCCCCTCTTCGGCCAGACGTATGGCGATGGCACGGCCCAGGCCGCGGGCGCCGCCGGTGACGAGGGCGGCGCGACGTTCCTTGGGCGCCGCAAAGCGCAGATCGGGCAAGGGATCACTCTCTTCTGGTTGGCGTGCTGGCGCGATGAAGCAGGAGCGCAGTAATATAACCGCACACTTTTATCAATGGAATCCGATCATGAAAATCGACCGCATCGAATCCTTCCTCATCGGTGGCGGCTACGTCGTCCGCCTGACCACCGACACCGGACTCACCGGCATCGGCCAGACCGCCTGCTGGGGATACCCCGAGGCGGTAGCCAGCATTGTCAGCGCCTTCGAACGGTACCTCATCGGCCAGGATCCGCTGCGCATCGAGCATCACTGGCAGCACCTCTACCGCATGTCCCCCTTCCGCGGCACGGCACTGTCCGGCGCCGTCAGCGCCATCGACATCGCGCTCTGGGACATCAAGGGAAAACAGTACCAGGCACCGGTGTGGGACCTGCTCGGCGGCCGCTGCCGCGACAAGATCCGTCTGCATCTTCTCGGCGGCGCCGGCACCCCCGATGCCATGGTTACCGCCGCGCGTGAGACTGTCGAGGAAGGTTTCACAGCGCTGAAGTTCGACCCCGTCCGCCACATCGACACCGGCATCGACCGCATGGTGAAGACCGCCGTCGATCTCGTCGCCGCTGCCCGCGAAGGTGGCGGCCCCGACCTCGACATCATCATCGAGGTGCACCGCAAGCTGACGCCGATGACAGCGCTGACCCTGGCGGAGGCCCTGGCCCCCTTCAACCTCTATTTCTTCGAGGATCCCATCCAGATCGACAGCATCCAGACGCAGAGTGAGGTGTCACGGCGCTCGAACGTACCCATGGGCAACGGCGAACGACTGACGACGATCTGGGAGTTCCGGGAGCTGCTCGAGAGCGGCGGTCCACAGTATGTACGACCCGATGTCGGCCTTGCCGGGGGCCTGAGCCACTGCCGAAAGATCGCCGCCATCGCCGAGTCCTATCACTGCGCCGTGGTGACGCACAATTTCCTCGGCCCCCTGCTGACGGCAGCCTCGGTTCATCTGGATGCCACGATCCCCAACTTCATCACGCAGGAGTACACCAAGGGCGACGAGAGTGAAGCCAATGCTGTCTACAAGTGCGCCCACCGCCGCGAGGGCGGTTACATCCCCCTGCCGGAGGTACCCGGACTTGGCGTGGAGCTGGTAGACGACCTTATCCCTGAACGCCCGTTCCAGCCGATGAACAGCGGTTCCACGCCGCTGCGAGAAGACGGCTCCGTGGCCTACGCCGTCTGACCCCCCTCGGTCAGGCCTGGAACCTGCCCGCCTCGATGTGCAGGGTGTGATCCACCGGCGACATGAGGGGGATCAGCATCCGGAAGGCGTCCGGGGCGTCGGGACTGTTGTGCATCTTCCACATGGTGTGGGCACAACTGCCGGGACCGATGGTGATCAGGTCATCAGCCACCCGATAGACGGCCTGGCCACTCTTGAGAATGAGGGTTGTGCCAGCCTGCGCTTCGAGGATGGCCCCCTCCACCTCGACGGTTCCTCCCGGCTCGAAGAGAAGCTCGAGCTGGCACGGCACACCCTCGACGCCTCCGGCAGTGGTCACGCGCAGCTCGAAGGCCGTGTTGTCGCTGCCATCACTCGCCTCGCTGACCGCGAGCTCGATCGACATGGGCGGCAACTCGTAGGTCTGCCGCCGGGCCCGGACTTGTTGCCAGTTGCCGGCATCCACTTTCGTGCCATCGTCGACTGGCAGCCAGTAGATGGGCCGGTCATACGCCTTCTCGGGATAGATGGGATTCACCCCGGCGTGATGCAGCCGTCCGCCACGGTCGCCGTCGATGGGAGTCATGTCGAGACCGACGAACCGGCCGGTAGCGAAATACGTGGACGAGATGCGCACTGCCGACAACTCAGCCTCGCCCTGGCGCAGGCTGAAAGGTGTGTCCAGCCCCTCGGCCAGGGTGGCGCTGGCGCGATCTCTTCGAACCCTCCACAGACGGGCCGCCGGGTAGTACTTCCGGTAGGAGGTCGTCAGTGCCTCTCGGGGAACGTCGCCGTCGTCCCGCCATTGCGGATGGGTAAGAAAGGGTTCCAGTTCCCACGTGCCCCCAGGTCCCCCCTTCTCCAGCAACCAGTCGGCGACGGCAGCAAAACGCCCGTTGCCGTCGTGTCGGGCCAGCGTGTAGTAACTGTCGGCGAGCCCCGAAGGCACGACACGGGCGCCGCGGTCCTGCCGGCTCGAGACACTGGTAACCACCGTGGCATCGGCGTGCATCAGGTGGTAGGACATCTCCAGGTTTGCGCGCACGGGGTCGAGCAGTTCGGCCCGCCCGAGTGACTCGGCCGCCAAACGCAGGGAGCGATCCACGACGGGATTATATACCGATGTGGAACGTTCGATGAACTCCCCGTCAGCATTGACGTCGATCGTTTCGGCGAGGTAGGCTTCGACGGTGGGCATGACCTCATCGGCCAGATCGGGGAAGAGCTCACAAGCCATGGATAGCGCCGAGACGAGGACCCATCTATGGTTCGGGGTGTGGAAACCGCCCGATACCATGCCCGGCGCCGCCGTACGGATGAGCTCCCCGAGAGATTCCGCAATCCTCTCGGCGCCGTTGTCTCCGGCGCCGGCTGCCTGGCGCGCCGCCCGCACCACCGGCGCCAGACCCTGTACGGTGAAACCCGTGTCCGGAGAGGAATCGAAGTTCGTGACCAGCAGATCGAAGCGGCCCGCCGGTGTACGACGACGGCGCCCCCACGCGGCGGCGCGTTCGATACGATCCACCAGAGCGGTGTCCCCGTGATGGCGCGACTCGGGCAGGAGGTAGGCGTAACCGAAGGTGGCGGCGGAGCTGACCTGATTCGGTCCGGCCAGGCCATCCGGGCCGACAAAGCCGCCTTCGTCGGGATGCCCGGTGGTGTCGATCTGATGCGCCGCCAGCGCCGTGACCCGCTCATCGACGGCGGCCACCAGCCGCCGGTAGTCGTATGACATCGTACCTCCTGTCGAACCTGATTCGGTTGAGTGCGAGATGACCACTGACGATACGGACAGCACGGCAAACGCGCACGCCGCCCTGCCGGGGGCCGGGCCGATCGCCTGGACACCGGATCCCGAGCGCATGGCCGGGTCCAACCTGCAGGCCTTCCTCGATCGCTGGGACCTGTCCGGCTTCGACGAGCTCATGCAACGCTCGACGGCTGACGTCGAGTGGTTCACCAGCGCCGTGCTCGAGTTTCTGGGGATTCGTTTCGCCGTGCCCCCTGAGCAAGCCGTCGATCTGTCCCCGGGGATCCAGAGACCGGTCTGGTGTCCCGGCGGCCGGCTGAACATCACCACCAGCTGTCTGGACCGCTGGCTGGAGTCGGAACGGACCGCGTCCCGTCCGGCACTGATCGCCGAGCTCGAGAACGGCTCGCACCGGAGCCTGACCTACGCCCAACTGGCAGACGAGGTGGGGCGGTGCTCGAACGCCCTGCGCGGCCTCGGACTGGGACCGGGTGACCGCATCGGTCTCTTCATGCCCATGACGGTGGAGATCGTCGTCGCCCTGCTGGCCCTGGTCCGCATCGGCGCGGTGGTTCTGCCCCTTTTCTCCGGTTTCGGCGCCGGCGCCGTCGCCCAGCGCCTGGCGGACGCCGACGCCGTGGGCCTGATCACCGCCGATGGCTTCTCGCGAAAAGGGGCGACGGTGCCGCTGAAACCCGTGGCCGATGAGGCTCTGGCCAAGGTGGCGTCGGTGGACACGGTCCTGGTCCTGCGCCATGCGGGCATCGATGTCGACATGCGTTCCGGTCGCGACCACTGGTGGCACGAAGTGGTCGCCCAGGCCCTCTCGGATGCCCCGGCAGCCGACACCGCTGCAGAGGACCCATTGATGGTCATCTACACCTCCGGGACCACCGGCAAACCAAAAGGTGCCGTGCACACCCACTGTGGTTTTCCGGTGAAGGGCGCTCAGGACATGTGTTTCGGTACCGATGTGCATGCCGGGGACCGGGTGCACTGGGTCACCGACATGGGCTGGATGATGGGGCCCTGGCTCGTATTTGGCGCCACGCTGCTGGGCGCCACGGCCTTCGTCTTCGAGGGTGCGCCTGACTGGCCGGGGCCAGATCGGCTCTGGCAGATGGTTGAGCGACACCGCCTCAACCAGGTCGGGCTCTCCCCGACGCTGGTTCGATCCCTTACATCATTCGGGGACAACCCATTAGCCGATACAGACCTGTCCAGTCTGCGCTGTTTTGCCTCTACGGGCGAGCCATGGAACCCCGAGCCCTGGCATTGGCTGTTTGACCGGGTAGGAAGCGGAAGGATCCCTATCGTCAACTACTCGGGAGGCACCGAGATCAGCGGTGGTATCCTCATGGACAATCCCCTCCGACCGGCCAAGCCGGCAGCCTTTGCCGCTCCCTGCCCCGGTCTGGCCGTCGACGTCGTCGACGCGGACGGCAATCCGGTGCGTAACGGTGTGGGCGAGTTGGTGATACGGACACCCTGGATCGGCATGACGAGAGGCTTCTGGAACGATCCTGAGGGGGTGAGGTACACAGAGACCTACTGGTCACGCTGGCCGGCGATGTGGGTACACGGTGATCTGGCCATGGTGGATGACGAGGGCTACTGGTGGATTCTGGGGCGATCCGACGACACCATCAATGTGGCCGGCAAACGGGTGGGACCGGCAGAATTCGAGTCCATCCTCGTCTGCCACCCGGACGTCGTGGAGGCCGGGGCCGTGGGAGTACCCCATGCGGTCAAGGGGTCGGAGGTGGTTTGCTTCTGCGTCCTCACCCACACAACCCCACGCTCGGAACGAACTGCCCAGCTCGCCACCGCCCTGAGTGACTCCGTGGCCGGCGAACTCGGCCGCCCCCTGCGGCCGGGCAGGATCCTGTTCGTCGACGACCTGCCGCGAACCCGAAGTGCCAAGGTCATGCGACGGATCCTGCGGGCAGCCTATCTCGGAGAAGATCCCGGTGACACCACGAGCCTGGTGAATCCGGAGGCCATCGACGCCGTACGACGGGTCGCCGGGTGAGTCTATTTTCAAGTCTGTAAGCGGGCGATCTGCGGACGATCAGCGCTGACTGGGATCAGGGGTCCAGAAGCGGAAAGAGTGGAGCCACTGCGCCGAACATCCCCGGGAATCTGAAAAGCGGGTCATCAGCCCCACGGATGCGGCTGATGACAGCGGGAGTCAACATGGCCCTGGCGTCATCGAACAGGGCCGGCAGCCCCCCGGCTTCGTAGCTTCCGGCGGTCGCCGCAAGGTCCTGAGCTCTGGCGACCTCCGGACTGTCACCGACAACGCTGGCCATCTCGCTGAAGAGCCCGTCGAGCCGCGACCGGGCACCGGTCAGATCCCGGCACAGCGACTCAAAAGCTGCCGTCGTGCACGCCAGACGGGGTCCAGGATCTGCCGGCACGTCCTGACCGGCCAACGTCAGCGGCGCCGCGTGGCCTGCCAGGGGTGATCGATCCTCCGTCTGGAAGGAGACGAGCACCCGGCCACCGGGTCTGGGCCGTCCGCGGAACCGGACGATGCTCCCCGGCTCGACGAGAATCGTCTCCCCTTCAGCCACCTCTCTGGTACTGGGACCGTCAAGGCTCAGTGTATCGACCCAGGCCTGCTCAGCATGATGAACCCGCACATGCTCCAGAGGACGGCCGGATAGTCCACAACGGCCAAACGGCACTGAGATGCCGACCTCTCCCGACACCGAGATTCCTGGCTCAACAGATTGTCCCACATGCAGTTCCAGCTCCCTGGCCAGAGCCTCTGCTGCCGCGGTCTCGGTCACATGCACCGGCTCATACGCGGCCGATGATACCTCGCGGGCGCGAAATAGTACCGCGTAACCGAACAGGCGCGTTCGCAGGATGGCGCGTCGTCCGTCGGCATCGAGGCTGGCCATCAGCGCAACTGGTCGGCGTTCTCCGACACCTTGCGGAAGGCGGCGACGAACTGGTCGATGACGGCTGGCCGGTGATGCTTGAACCACGGGATCGAGTAACACCGTCCCGGCAGCGTCTCGGTCACGGGCAGGCTCCCGGCGGGCTGCCGTAAATCCCTGTCGGAGAATGCAATACGGGTTGGCTTTCCATCGCCGAAGACATCGAACTCGTTCAGCATGGGGTGTTCATGCATCAATATATTCGCCCCGGGGGTGATCCTGCACCCCGAACCTTCGATCTCGGCGTTGACGCCCTCGCAGAATCTGGCCACGGGGAGGCCATCGAGCTCCTCGGCGACGTACAGCCCTTTGGCGGCATACCAGCCCCCCATGGTGCTGCCGGATTCCTGCGGCGGTCGGTGCGGCCTGATCCCCTGCACCCCTTCGAGCTGATCCCAGAAGTAGTTCATCGCCTGCTGAATTTCGGCCACACGCTCGTCGTAGTAACGGAGCTGGACCCTGCCCACAGCAGAGGACAGCTGGTGCATGCGGTGTTTGTAGCCGCCGATCGGCATACCTTTCAACCGGCTCAGATCGGGATTCTCCAGGCCGGGGATCCGTTCGTAATGACCGAAGGCGGCGGCACGCTCATAGATGCCGTCGTCATCGGTGACGAGGAAGCCCCCTTCGCCGCAGGCCAGAGACTTTCCGGACATGATCGACATGGCCCCCACATCCCCGATCGTCCCAAGAAGCCGCCCCTTGTAGAGACCGCCCTGGGCGTGGGATACATCTTCCACGACCTTGAGGTCGTGCCTGCGGGCGATTTCCATCACGGGGTCCATGTCCGTAGGATATCCCGAGTAGTGCACAGGCACGATCGCCTTCGTCCGGTCCGTGATATGGCGTTCGATGTCGGCGGGGTCCAGGCAGAGGCTCTGGGGTTCCATCTCGGCAAAGACGACCGTTGCCCCCAGAGAGAAGACCTGCAGCGAGGTCCCCCAGTAGGTCATGCTCTGGGCGATGACCTCGTCTCCCCGGCGCACGCCGCAGGCCCAGAGGGCCGCCTGAATGGCCGCTGTGCCAGTATTGTGACACAGAGCGTGCTTCTTGTCGAAGTATACGGCCAGATCTGCCTCGAACTTCTGCGTTACATCGGTGGCCGACATGGCGCCTCGCCGCAGCACTTCCAGCACCGCCTGTTCGTCCTCGCTGGTAACGATGGGCCAGGTGAACAGGTCGCCCATATCCGTCGTCACCGCCTTCCTCCCGCCTTGAGCCGCCAGCTTCACGTCGCCTGCAACCGTCATTTCCTCTACCTCCTCTACATCGTGGTCGCCGAGCCACCACCCAGCTTCTTGAGCTGGAGGGTGGACGGCATCTGATCATGCTCCCAGACCCGTTCGATCACACCATCCTTGATATACGCCAGGCGGGGATACCCATGCCGCCAGGTGAGTCTCATGAAATCGGAGCTGGAAACCGAAGCAATCGTATAGCGGGGGCGCATCTGCTGCACGAAGCCGGCCAGATAGGGTGAATCGGGGGGAAATTCATTCAGGGCAACGATCCGAGGGACACCGGGGGTATCGGCCCAGTCGTTCAGCTTGGGCACGGTGCTCTTGCATCGGCCACAGCGAGGACTGAACAGCTCCAGCAGGTAGGCTCCCTGACTCAGATCGACCCCCTCCACGCCCTTGAGCTCAAGACCCGTCAGCCGCACGCCGGCCGTCAGGTCTGAGTTGGCCACGCGGTCGGATTCGGGTGCGAACCGCAGAACGAGCAGTCCGAGAGCGAGTACGCCGGCGCCGATCACGAGGCGCGACGCCTGCGGCCAGGAGGCCGCCGTCCAGCGATCCCTGCCCCAGCGCCAGGCCACCAGCAGCAGCGCCAGCATGACCACGTCCTCCACCAAGGCCTCACCCGGCGTTCTCTCGGTCAGAGCCCCGAAGCAACCACAGTCGATGTGGGCCTCTTTCTGCCAGGCCATGGCGGTGATGCCGATGAAGAGCACCATCATTCCCGTAGCGGCGGGCAAGGTGATCTTCGGACGCCAGCAGGTGATGAGGGCGGCACCGACGAAGACTTCAAGAGGCGCCAGCACCAGCGCGAGCCGTCCCAACTGCGGCCAGGCCTCGCGACCGGCTTCGAGCAGTTCGACGTAAGAGATCGCCTCCCAGTAGAACACGACGGGATCGAAGGACTTGGCCACGCCGGCCACGACGAAGACGAACCCCATCAGGATGCGCGCTACAGCGCCCGCCGTTGCCAGCCCCGTGGATCGTGCCGCGGGTGTTTCAGTCATGGGTACTTCTCCCTTCAGCTGCGGTGAATCTGCTCATTGTCGCCCCCCGCCACAATGGCATCGTCATGGCGCCATACCGCAATGGTAGCCATCTTTGAGCCATGCGCATCCACATGGTCACCGGTGATGACCTGACTCAGTTCCGCGGTGGCACCATTCACCTGATGGAACAGGCTGAAAACCTGCTGGCCCTGGGCCACGATGTCACGCTCTTCGCCCAGGATCGCGGCCCGTTGCCCCAGCCGACGCCGGTGCCCATCCGCTACCTGCCGGCCGTCGGTGGCGGCATGGTACGCCTTCTCAGTTACAATCTGTGTCTCTTCGTCGTCCTGATCTGGTCCGGGCTCCGGTGGCGACCGGACATCATGCATACGCGGCAGATGGGGTACTCGGCGACCCCGTTGGTTGCCGCATGGTTATTGCGGGTCCCCCACGTGCTCGAAGTCAACGGTGTCCTGCGTGACGAACTGGCCGGGCAGGCACCGCCCGGATGGCGGTTGAGGCTGATCGATCTTTTCGCCCGGCTCAACCTGCACCGCTCGGCGGCCTTTACCACCACAACAACCGAGTACCGCGATCGCTTGCGGACGCTTTACGATATCGATCCCCGTCGCTGGACGCAGATGCCCTGTGGCGTCAACGAGGAGCGTTTTCGCCCTGGAAATCGGGACGCCGCCCGCGAGCGTCTCGAGTTGCCGACGGCGAGTTTCGCCCTGCTTCACGTGGGCTCGCTCTACGACTGGCGCGCCCTCGACACACTCATCGAGGCACTTGCCAGGCTCGACACCGCACGTGTACCCGACTGCCAGCTCTGGCTCGTCGGCGATGGCGTCGAACGCCCTCGCCTGCAGGCTCTGAGCCGTGAACTGGGAATCGCGGAACGGGTGCGTTTCGTCGGCCAGGTCCCCTATGCACAGGTTCCGGAATGGCTCGTCGCCGCCGACGTCGGTGTCGTGCTCTACAAACCGACGCGCCCCGTACCCGGCGATCCGATGAAGATCTACGAGTACATGGCGTGCGGCCTGCCGGTGCTGGCGGGTGACTACCCTCACTATGGCGGCATCGTCGACGAGGCAGAGGCCGGTATCGTCGCCGATGACAGCGATCCTGGCGCCCTCGAGGACGCGATCTACCGGCTCTACGAAGATCCTGAGGCTCGCGGCGGCTTCGGTGAGCGCGGCGCCCGGGTCTCGGCGCGCGACCACACGTGGCGACGCCGGGCCGAACAGTTGGCGGCGTTGCTGGAGAAGGTGAGAACGGTCGAAGCGAAACCACGGTCTGAGGCCAGCGCATGAGTGAAGTACGTGCCAGCCTCATCATTCCATCCTTTGGCCGTCAGGAGTTTCTGCGCCAGACCGTGGACCGCTTTCTCGCATTTCCCTTTGCAGGCTGGGAACTCATCGTCGTCGACCAGACCCCCGCCGCATCCGCCGGCCTGCGCCAGCTGCAAGCGGAGCGACCGGATCAGGTGCGCTATATCCACATCCCCATGCCGGGCCTGCCAAACGCGCGCAACGTCGGCATCCGCGAGGCCCGTGGCGACATTGTCGTCTTCGTCGATGACGACATCGTGCCGGAAGAGGGATTCCTCGATGGGCACCTGGCTCCGTACGATGACCCGGACGTCGGCGGTGTGGCGGGGCGCATCGTCGAGGCGGTGACGCGACCGCGCACGATGGTGATCAGCGGTCGCGTCGGTCGGGTCCGTCGTCTCGATGGCCGCAGCACGCGAAACTTCGATTCGGAACACCCCTGCGACGTCGACTTCGCACCCGGGGGCAACATGTCCTTCCGCCGGCAGATCCTGCTCGACATCGAAGGCTTCGACCGTCGCTTCGGCGGCACCGCCCACCTCGAAGAGAGTGACGTGAGTCTGCGGGTCACAGCCCGCGGCTGGCGGCTGCGCTTCTCCCCCGCGGCCTCGCTCACCCACCTGAGCCTGCAGGTTGGCGGCTGCCGCGAACTCGATATGACGACGTGGTTTTATTGGTACGGGCACAACTATCTGCTCTTCGCCCGCAAGAATCTGCCGCACTGGGCTTTTCCCGTGTTCCTTGCGGCGCGTGTCTGCAAGCTGATCTTCACCGCCGTGCGACACGCTCGTCTCTCCTACTTCACGCGAGGCATGGCGGGCCTGCGGGACGGTGACGAGTCCTGGCGACAGGGAGCCGCACCGCTATAGGTCTGGCCGTCAAGCGCCACGCTGTCAGACGGTACCCGAAACGCCAACCGTCACGCTCCTGCTGCCGCTTCTTTGAGATGTGTTGACAGCCGCCAACGGAGTGCGCCCACCCAACTGAGATAGAACACGACGTACGCCGCCGACGCTCCTTCCAGTCCCCAGCGGGAGATCATGGGCGCGAGCACGAAGAAATAGAGAATCGTGCAGGCCAGCAGAACACCGAACGACTCGGCAGGTCGATCCATGGCCAGCGCTGCGGGATGGAAGGCGAAGCTGGCCATGGCCAGTCCGGTGGCGACGAGGTAGATGAGGGCGGCACCATGGGCCTCGGCGTAGTCGGGCTGCAACAGCAGAGCCATCACAGCCTTTCCCCAGACAGCAAACAGGACGCAGGCGACGAATGCCGCCAGTGCCGCCCACGCCGTGGAACGATTCAGCATCTGACGAAAGCGTGCGTGCTCCCCCGCCGACCACAGCCGTGCCAGCTCCGGATAGACAGCCTGATACAGTGGCTCCGAGGCCCGAGGCAGCAAGCTGGCGACTTGCTTGACGATCCGATAGAGACCTGCTCCAGCAGGTCCGAGCAGACCACCCACCACGAGCACGTCCGCCTCCTTCGACACCATGCGCACCGTACCATGCCAGTTCGTCGTCAGGAGGAATGGGACGATCCCTCGATGTTGTGCGGCTACCTGTCTGAGGGGCGCCATCGGCGCGCCGAGAACACCGATGCGGGCCGCTGCCGTCAGCGCCAGCAGTCCGCTCGTGATCAGACCCGCAAGGTCGGCGGCAATCCATATGGTGATGAAACCCTCGAGCCCCCATCCTTGCACGACGGCCCAGAGAACCCCAGTCAGTTTCACCGCAGCGGCCACCAACCCCTGGACGGCGAGCAGGTCAAACCGATCGAAGAGACGCAGGGCCGCCGTCCACGTGCCAGTGAAGTCGAGCAGCACGACGATACAGTAGAGCCGCGCCCACATCACGGTCTCCGCTTCCCACCCCCACAGGACCGTCCCCACGGGCCCGGCCGCGATCAGACCGACGATGGCACCGATACATGCCGTCGAAGCGTCGAAAGTGAAGCCGAAGCGCAACAGGCCGACCGTCGCCACCCGTCCCTGCTCGGTGGCCAGGTCGTACGCGGCCCCGGTGACGGACGACGGCCTGCCACGACTGGAAGTTGAACAACCCGTTTACGGTGAGGGAATAGGACTGCAGCAGCGCCAGGACGCCGAAAGATGCGGGATCGAGTTGACGTGCCACCAGCGCCAGGGCGAGCAGGCCCATGCCATCGCGAGCCACCCGCCCGCCGAGCAGGTAACCGGCGTTGCGCAGCAGACGCCTCCAGGCTGCGTCCGCCATCTACCGATCTGCCTCGTGGCGATTCCAGGTCGTCAGGCTGACGGCAAGGCCGGACCGCCCACCAGCGCCCATCTCAACCGACGTGAGAAGAATCCTCACCGTCACCCTTCGGGTCTGCCCCCTCCCCGATCCCCGCAAAGGCGTCGTCGATGGCGCCGTCAGCGATAGCGGTGTACTGCCGACGCACAAAAACCATGAAGAAGCCGAGAAGGACGAAGACGATCACCGACTGGGCAACCTGCAGCAGGGCGTTGATGCCGGTGGTGTTCTTCAACGCCATCGCCGACAGGCCGAGCCAGATCGTGACGACATAGATGATGAGCACGGAGCCCACGCGACCGACACGCAGGTCTTCGAGTCTGTGATGTATATGATCGCGCCCGGTGAACTCGATCCACTGATGGAAATTTCGGACCCGCCCGGTGCCCACACGCATGACGGTGGTAAAGGTCATATCGAATATGGGTACGCCGAGAATGAGGATGGGCACGATGAGACCGACGGTGTGGTGGCTCGCCCAGTCTCCCATCACCGCCAGCGCCCCCAGCATGAAGCCGAGGGAGGTACTGCCCGCGTCCCCGAGGAAGATCCAGGCTCCCTGCCCGGGACGGAAGTTGTACACCAGAAAGCTGAGGCAGGCGCCGAGCAGGGGCAGGGCCAGAAACATCATGTCGAACTGTGAGTTCTGCCAGGCAACCAGGCCGAAGAACAGGGCGTTGATTCCCGCGGTTCCAGCGGCCAGGCCATCCATGCCGTCGAGAAAGGCTATGGCATTCGTGATTCCTATCACCCAGAACGCGGTGAGCAGCCATTCCCCGACCATACCCCACACCGTGTCGGGCAGGAAAGAGATGGCGACGCCGTAATGGATGAGGATCGCCACCGCTACAAGTTGCGCCAGCAACCTCCAACCGGCCGGGATATCAAAGAGGTCGTCGGCAAGTCCGACGGCCAGAATCAACGTCCCGGCAAGCACGATCCCCTTCAACTCGTCGGTGAAGGCGAAATTGCGTAACACCGTCACGGCAAATGCGATGTACAGGGCGACCCCACCGAGCAGGGCTGTGGGAGCATCGTGAGCCTTGCGCCCTGCCGGCACGTCGATGGCGCCCAGACGAGGGGCCAGGGAATAGATCAGAGGGGTGACGACGAAACCTACGCCGAAGGAAAGCAGCAGCAGGTACGCCCAGCGCAACCCCGACTGGTTCAACAGGTCACGAGCCTCAGCACTAAACAGGAACGCCACGAAGAGGGCGACGGCCAGCTTGTCCATCGACCAGGGACGCAGGATGTCGCGTTTTTCGATCATGACAGGACTCGTGCCGCGACCTGGGCGACGTGTCGCGCGTCCGCATCCGACAGGGCGGGATAGAGCGGCAGTGACAGGGCCCGCTTGCGCATCTGCATGGTCCCGGGAAAGTGGCCCGGATCAGACATCGACTCGTGGAGTGCCTGGGGTACTGGCCGTCGGGCGGCCACTCCTTGCGCCTCAAAGGCTGCCAGGGAACCTTCTAAAGCGTCGGGAGCCACGGCCATCACGTAGCGGTAGTGGTTGCTGCCAACCTGTGGCGCCGGGGCGTCGGCACCGCAACCGCTCAGCGACTCGTCATAGCGGGCGGCCAGGGCACGACGGCGTTGCAGCAACTGGGGTAGGCGGCGCAACTGCACACGCCCGACGGCAGCGCCGACATCGGTGAGTTTGTAGTTCCAGCGTGCTCGTTCCAATGCCATGCCGTCGTATTCGCGAAGTTCGCGGACACGCTGGGCCAACTCTCCGTCATCGGTCAGTACCATCCCGCCTTCGCCTCCCGAGGTGATCACTTTCGTGGCGTAGAACGAACAGACAGCGGCGATACCATGCCCCCCGGTGCCGGTGCTGCCCAGCGCCATGGCCAGATCTTCGATGACGGGCAGCTGTGCCGACAACCCGCGCACCACTGGCGACGGTCGCCCGAACATGTGAGGTACGATGGCGGCGGCACAGCCCTCCGTCTGCGGCGGCACCACCGCCATGTTGCCCGTGGATCCGTCAACATCGCTCAACACCGGTTCCGCCCCCGCGGCGCGCGTCGCATGTACAAGAGCCGCACAGACGTAGCTCGGGATCAGCACCCGTCCATCTTGCACGCCGAGTGCCTGCAGGACCAGTTGCAGGGCGGCCGTTCCGGACGACGTGGCGATACCGTGTCCCCTGCCGAGGAAGGCCGCCATCTCCGCTTCGAAGGCGGCCACCACCGGCCCCTGGGCGACGTCGCCGCTGGCGACGACGTCTTGGGCAGCCTCAGCTTCCTCCCGACCCAGGTCGGGCCGCGAATGCGGAATCATGAAAGGTCCTGCATTCTCTCCGGACTCCGCCAGCCGACTTCAGGCGCCGAAAAACGCCCGTACCTGGCCGGCCACATGGTCGACGAGATCGTCTTCCAGATCGGGAAAGATCGGCAGGCTGAGAATCCGACGGCACGCCTCTTCGCTGACCGGGAAGGCTCCTTCTCTGTAGCCGAGGAAGGCGTAGGCCCTGGTCAGATGCAGGGGCAATGGATACATGACGGCACATTCAACTCCCGCCGCCTGCAGATGCTCGGCGAGCCCGTCCCGCTGCCCGGTGCGAATCGTGTAGAGGTGGTAGACGTGGCGCGCACCATCCGCCTCGGACGGCAGCCGCAGATCCGCCACACCTTCGAGCTGCTCGCCATAGCGCGCCGCAATCCGTCGGCGGTTGTCATTCCAGCTTTCCAGGTGGGGCAGTTTCACACCGAGAACTGCCCCCTGGAAACCATCCATGCGGTTGTTGTACCCCAGCTCGTCGTAGTGAAACTTGGGACCGGCCAGCGGCATCCCGTGATTGCCCAGTGACCTCACGCGCTGAGCCAGAGCCTCATCGTCACTCGTCACGCCACCCGCGTCGCCGTAGGCGCCCAGGTTCTTTCCCGGGTAGAAGGAGAAACAGCCAACGCGGCCCATGGCCCCGGTAGTTCTGGCTCCGCGTCGGGCGCCCTGGGCCTGGGCGGCATCCTCGACGACGTCGAGGCCGTGCCGGGAAGCGATCTCCCCCAGAGCTTCCGTGTCCGCCGGGTGTCCGTAGATGTGCACGGGCAGAATCACCTTCGTGCGCTCGGTGATGGCCGCCTCCACGAGGCTCGGATCGAGACACAGATGGTCGTCCTCCACGTCGACGAAGACCGGACGGGCGCCAACGTGACAGATCGCTTCACCCGTAGCTCCGAATGTGTGTGGCGTGGTGATGACCTCGTCGCCCTCACCCACACCAAGAGCCCGCAGGGCGAGCACCAGAGCGTCGGTGCCGTTGCTGACACCGACGCAGTGGTCGACACCACAGTAACTGGCAAAGGCTTCCTCGAAGGCACTGACCTGTGGTCCGCGGATGAAGCCACAGGAGGCAACCACGTCGGCCAGGGCAGCCTCCATCTCCTCACGGATCGGGGCATGCTGCAGGGCCAGGTCGTTCATCGGCACCCGCAGGCTGGCGGGCGCACTTGGAGCGGTAGTCATCTCTTCCTCACAGGATAAAATGTCGCAGAGGGACAAAGCCCTCGGCGTAGGTTACACGACCCTGAATCCCACGAAAATGGGCCGCGGATTGGGCGATATCGACGATCGTCATGGACTGGATGTTCGTATTCTGCACCTGCGAGGCATGCGCCTCGAGGGCTCCCAGTTTCTGGTGGATGACGGAGCCGATATCGACAAAAACGGACGGCAGAAACTGCTGCGAAGACAGACCTTCGAAAAACAGCAGATTCGGCACGGAGCGGGCTGCAGGCACGACGGCGCGGGCGATGTGCCGGTGATCCTAGTGCGTGTCCTCGCCGAAGTGGGTGTACACCGTATCCGGCTCGACCTGCCGCACGACCTGCTCGATCTTCATGATCGACTCCCTGTGGCATTCGAATTCGGTGTCCGCATACCCACCGAAGAACACCTCACGGGCGCCGATGATCTTGGCCGCCTCTCGCTGTTCTGTTGATCTCACACCGGATTCCCCACCCGCAGAGCCGTCGGTGATGACCATCATATAGACCTCGTCACCTCGCTGCGCGTGCTTGATCAGAGTGCCCGCGCACCCGTACTCCAGGTCGTCCGGATGGGCGCCGATGGCCAGAATCTTCATCTCGTCATACCTCCGGTGTCACTCCATCACCGTGTCTCGACCTGCACGCAGGATGCCAGGGCTCTCAGGACCACAGTTGAGGACGAGATCGAGGGCGGAAAGATGCGACTCGAAGTCGCCGAAGAGCTGGGGATAGGCTGTGGGGACGTACTCCTGGAAGATAACGTCGATCCCCGCCGCCGTGAAGCTGGATATGTCCAGGTAATTCCTCCCCTCCGCTCCCGAGAGATAGGCGGAGGCGCCGAAATGTCGGCAGATTTCCACCAGGCGCTGTGTCGGATCCTCCTCGGTCACCGGCAGATCAGATGCCCAGCGACGCTCGGTGTCGATTCCGAGGCGGCTGCCGAGCCAATCGATCGTCAGCCCGTTGACATCCCGCAGCAACCCTTCCCTCCCTCCGTACAAGTCTGCCAGAGAGTCCTCTTCGCTCTCCCAGAATCGCGCCTTGCCGTAGTTGCTCCGCAAGGCCTGTAGATGTTTGTGCCGCCACGGCGCCACGGCGTTGACGGCGACCTCGTCGATGCGCGCGGGAAAATGAAAGCGCACGGGGACCGTCAGCCACTGCGGTCCTTGGGCCGACTTCAGGCGATTCCGGTTCTGCCACTCATTCTTCTTGTATTGTACCGTATCGAGCAGGACGAACAGGTCGGCCTGATCCATCTTGTCGAAATACCCCAGCCAGGGCATGAACTGGGGCTGATGGATCGTTACCAGCACGCTCGTCAACCCGCCTTGTGCACGAAGATCGGATTTGACGTCAGCATCGATGTGCGACTGCGGACCAGCAGGCGGTAGTAACTCCGACTCCCGGGCATCATCCTGGTTTCGACGTGCTCAACAGAGAACGGCGTGACGCCGTCGAGTTCGGCAACGACCTGAACTCTACCGTCCGCATCCCCGCGCACGAGGCGGACCGCCACCTCCTCGCCCGCGCCATTCACCTTGTCGATCACACTCGACACCGTCCACACCTGCTCCGTCGTCAACACGGTCTGACCGGAGACAGCATCACCGTGATCGGTCTTCACCCCCCAGCGACGAAGCTGCAGGGCTTCGTCGCCTCCCCGCACTGCGTACGCCCGGCCTCGGGCGAGCGCTTCGAGCACCCCCGCACGGCTCCGCTCACCGACGAGCAACACCGTCTGAATGTCATGTATCCTGCCTCCGGGCTCGTTTCTATGGTAGTCGATCTCTCCCGTACCCCAGGCGGGACGCTGCCGATCCCCACGCAGATAGTCCACCAGTACCTGATCCCATTCATGCCCCGGTTCGGTGGCCGTGATGTGGTCGGCGTACAGTGCGGCAAAGCCGGTGTAGCGTTGGCTGGTCACCAGGTCACCGGCATGCCGGGGAGTGTCACTAAGAACCTGTGCCACGCCGCCCACGCTGTAGGGAGCGATCGTCGAGGCCCCCTCGGGATGAGACCAGTAGGCCAACCCCCCCGCCTCAGCGACTGCATCGATCCACATCTGGTAGGGTTGCTGACCGGCGTCCACGTAGGGATCGAAACGGGATCTGCGGAAGCCCTGCAGGGCACCCTCGAGCAGAAACAGCAGGCACACCCCACCGACGAGGGTTCGCAGGAGGCCGCCGTGCATCCGGCGCCCCAGCCATACGGCGTAGAACAGGCCGAGAACGGGCCACAGCATCCGTAGAATGCTGCCCCCGTCCTGTGGCTGCCACACGCCCTCGCCGCCGAGAAGGGGCAACGATCGATAGGCGGCGGCGTCATCGAGGCCGATGGCGAGCAGATGCTTGTTCCAGCCGCGGAGAGTAAATCGTCTGGATGGCCAGTCGACATCCCACGTATAGTAGGGGGCTGATTCGACACCATCGATGACGATGACATCTTCGAAGTTGGCATCGAGACGCCGCACCTCGGCCAGGTAGGCCTCGAGAGTGTCATCGGCAAGCAGTGACCGGTACGACTCCCTGACCCGCAGCAGTCGGCGCCAGGGCCACAGGCCGTAGGAGACCTCGAGCAGGTCGTCGTCGGTGACGATGACAACATCGAGATCGTGCTCCCTGGCCTGCTCTACGATCGAGCGCAGGGACTCCTCTCCCGTGCTGTACGATGAGTGGATGTGTATGGCCGCCCGCAGGACCTCATAGTTCGTGGGGTGCCGGACCTGGGCCGGCACCATCCCGGGCATCGATAGGGCCAGCGCTGCCGTCGCCGCCAGGACGAGGGATCTTCTACGAGGGCAACATTTCAAGGGTGGCCCCCCTCCCGTGCGGCGCGTCGACCTGGACGGCCTCTTCGTACAGTTCGCTCAGCTGGCACACCATGCCAGCACTGCTGTAGGCCTGGGCGCGCCGGGCCGCCTGCTGCCCCAATCGCCGACGCACCTCCCCTTCGACGGCAAGACGCCTCAGGACCTGCGCCAGTCTCGGCGGGTCGCGCGGAGGCACGAGGAGGCCTTCCACATCGTCGGTGATCAACTCGGGGATGCCGCCGACCTCGGTGGCGACGACGGGACGTGCAAGGTACATGGCCTCCACGAGAGCCTTGCCCATGCCTTCGTTGTGCGAGGGCAGCACGAAGATGTCAGCCGCCCGTAGAACGTCCCCGACATCCTGCCGCCAACCGCTGAATACGGTCCGCGGTGCAGCGCCCGTCTCCGCCGCGAGCCGGCGCAAGGCAGCCTCCTCCTCGCCATCTCCGATCAGCAGCAGTCGCGCCTGCGGTATCTGTGGCAGTATTTCGGCGAAGGCGCGCACCAGATCGCCCTGTCCTTTGACGGCAGTCAGCCGACCGAGGGTGGCCACCACCAGGTCTGTCGCCTCGATACCGAGTTCGGCCCGGATCTGCTGCGGGGTTTTTTCTACGGTATCAAGAGGTGCAAAGTCGACGCCACTGTGCACGATCCTCCACTGAGCGGGCGAGCCCACACCAAAGCGCAGGTGGTCGTCACGGTCTGCCGCCGTCAAAGCCACGAGGCGATGGCACCAGCGCGCCGCTCGACGTTCCAGACGGATGAATACACCGGTGACGGCAGCCCCATAGTAGCCGTAGAACACATGCCCATGGGGGGTATGGACGATGGCCGGCACCGCCTGTCGGCGGGCCACCCAACGACCGAGAATACCTGCCTTTGACGTGTGCGTATGCACCACGTCCCAGGGCTCGGCGGTCAGCACTCGTCGAAGCTGCGCCATAGCGCGCAGGTCGCGAAATGGCTGTGGCGCTCGTATCAGATCGGGAATGTGGACGAAGCGGACGCCCCGGTCCCGAGCTACGGTCTCGGTCGGGCTGACCTCTCCTTCTGTAGGTCCCACAGCCAGGGTGATCTCGAAGCGCTCGGGGTCGAGACCGGCCACCGTAAGCAGGGTGTTCTCCGCCGAACCGCCGCGATCGAGTCGGGTGATGATGTGCAGGATGCGCAGACGGCGCTTCATGCCGCCACCGACACGGCCTCTTCTGGCTCGGGCTCCAGCTTGGCGGCACTGACGACGAGCCCGGCCAGCAACCAGAAGGGCTCCATGATACGAACGATGATGAAGGTGTTGGCCCCCACGGCGTGTATGAGCAACCCCGTCAATCCCGCCAACAGACCGATGGCCAGTCCGGAATACAGTTCGTCCTCCGTACGTCGATAGAGTGCGTACGCCTGGCGGTAGATGGCGAGGATCAGTGCCGCAAAGGTGATGGCGCCGACCAGTCCTGTCTCAGCGAGCACCTTCGGGTACTGTGCGTCCAGGAAGATGTACCCGGTGATCCCGTAGCCCCAGATCGGACTGGCGGCCCAGTCGGTGATGGCCTCCTCCCAGCTCTGCAGACGAGCGGAGGTGGAACTGTCGAGACGCACGTTGCCGACCTGGACACGATGATGGCCTGTGGCTCCCTGATTGACGGTATAGAGGATCCGGTCCTTCACCGACTGTGGTGCCGCCAACGTGCCGATGGCGACGAGCACAACGAAAGCGGCGATCATGCCGAACCGGTTGCTCCGCTTGAGCACCGTCAATCCCAGGTAAGCGAAAGGCAGTGCCAGATAGGAACCACGCGAGAGCGTCAACAGGAAGGGCACAATCATGAACATCAGCAGTGTCGTCAGGAGCATGCGTGTTAACCGCTCACGCACCGACAGCAGCAGACCCGCGGCTACCGTTCCCGTCAGCAGCAGGTACCCTCCCAGCGTATTCGGCTCGCCCTGTTCGCCCTCGAAGGGCGCTGACACGCGGGTGACACCGGCGGGAATCTGGGCGATGGCGACGATGCTGACGATAAAGGCCGTCACCAGCATCACGATCGTCAGGCGCTTGATCTGGGCGCGGTCCTGGAGATTGTTGGCAACGATGAAATAGACGACGAAATACTCCAGGTATTTGGGTACGTAGAAAGCGCCGGTCACACCCTCGACATGGCCGATAATCAGTCCCATACCGGTGGCAAACACACAGGCTACCATGTAGGCTGCAATCGGCTGGTTCAGCGGCGTCGCCCGCACCAGTCCGAGGTCCTTGTGCACTGCGGTGCGCACTAGCCAGGCGAAACACATGACCACCAGTAGTAGATCCTCGGTGCGGATCGTCACGCCACGTCCGCCGGTAGTGTCGCTTGGATCAGCCAGCGCCCCCATACCGATCTCCGGCGACAACAGCATCGACAGGACCAGCAGATACAGGCTTGCCTCGGTGCTGACGAAACAGATGATGAACACGGCCACGGCCACGGCCACGCCACCGCCGATCAGATACGGTGCCAGAGCCAGCAGCGTCGACAGACCCAGACAGGTGACGGCGATGGCCGCCAGCAGCGTCCACGGCTGTCCGGACACGCCGTAGCGCGCTGGTTCATGAGATGGTGAGGAGGCGGACAGCAGATTCATCAGTCAGTGTCGGCCCATAGACGACCGGAGGCCAAGAGAGTAGGTGTTATGCAAACGTGTCCGTGGCGGCGCCGATCGGCCGTTCATGAATAACGGTGAGTCAGGCGCCTCGCCTCGCCAACCGCAGGCGATTGGCTACACGAACGTGTCATCACTGTCGCCGCGGACGATGGTGACCTGGCCCTGCTCCTCAAGCTGACGCACCTGCTGGACGATACGCAACTGCACTTCCTCGACCTCGCTCAGGCGCATGGGGCCGAGAAATTCCATCTCTTCCGAGATGAACTGGCGCACGCGTTCCGACATGTTGCCCAGGACCTTGTCCTTCAGCTCGTCTTCGGCCGCCTTCAGGGCCACCACCAGGTCCTTCTGGTCCACCTCGCGCAGCAGAATCTGCAGCTCGCGGTCGGTGAGCTTGTTGATGTCGGCAAAGGTGAACATCAGGTTGCGCACCGACTCGGCCACCTCGGGGTCCTGGGCGTCCATCTGGTCGAGGACGTTCTTCTCCACCGACGAGCCGGTCAGGTTGAGGATGTCGGCCACAACCTTGGGACCACCCACATCCTGGTTGCCACCGAGGATATCGCGCAGGCTGGCCTCGAGAGCCTCCTCGATCTCCTTGAGCACGGCAGGGGTGATGTTCTCCATGGTGGCGATGCGATAGGCCACGTCGGCCTGCATGCGCTCGGGCAGCTGGGCGAGGATGCCGCCGCCCTGCACTGGATCGAGCTGCGACAGGATGAGGGCGATGGTCTGCGGGTGCTCGTGGCTGATGAAGGGCGCCACCTGCTCGGGGGCCACATTCTTGAGCATGTAGAAGCCGGACGTCACGGTACTGGCCACCCGGTCGAGGATCTCCTGCGCCTTGCGCGGGCCGACGGCCCGTTCCAGGGCGCCTCGGGCGAAATCCATGCCGCCCTGGCTCACCCATTCGCCGGCCAGCAGGTGCTGCTCGAACTCCTCCAGCACCTTGTCCTGCATCTCCACAGTCACCGTCTTGAGATTCGCCACAGCCTGGGTGATCTCTTCGATCTCATAGTCGGAGAGGAACTTCATGACCTCCCCGCAGGTCTCCTGGCCGAGGGCGACGAAGAGCACGGCCAGCTTCGTCATCACGGGAAGCTCGGAATCTTCCTCCTCTTCGTTGACGGCTTCGTCAACCGAATCTGCCTGACTCATGCCAACCCTCCTGCCCCAGCGCCGGACACCCCGACGGGATGGTTGTATCTCTCAGTAAGTGTTAGTAAACATAGGGAATTACACGCATTTTCGCGCCCCCCCTTCTCCTTGTGTTATCGGCACAGATGATGGTGCCTTGACCTCCGACACCCTACTCGGGCAGAAGCAGGGCTGCCTCCTCGAGTGTTTCAAAGGCGCCGGCCAGTTCATCTGCAGCGCGACTGGCGTATTGCGGCCAGTCTCCGTTTGTGGCGTCCATGCCGCGGACGGCGTAGGGCAATCTCAGGATGGTGAACTCCTCGAGGGCACCCGCCTGTTGCAGGCGGCGAGCATCTGCATAGGCGAGTTCCCAGCTCTCCCAGCGCCCTACGAGCAGGCGGTTGTAGAACTCTCCCCGGACCTCGACCGGACTGAAGAACGCCGCCTCGCCGCGATCGCGAAGGGTCTGCAGGGTGGATTCCGCCCAGCGGCTGCCAGGTGGGTAGGAGGCGACACGTACGCTGTACGGCCGGTCGCTGACGACGACGCCAGCCGTCGCCGCCGGCACCACCGGCTCCTCTCGTGGCAGCTCCGAAGGCTCCGGAACTGTGGCAAGGGCCGCCGGTGCCGGGGTTGGCGCCGCCACAGGTCGTGGTACAGAGCGTGGTGCCGTGCCGACCAGCTCGACGACGACGGTCTCGGCCAGCCTGGATGCAGGAGGGGGGGACGCCTCGTCCAGCAACGTCCTTGCCCAGGACCAGGCCCCCGATTGCCAGAGCCCTCCCGCGAGCACGACGAGCAGTGCGCCATAGGCCAGGACCCGACGCACAGGATGGAATTCAGCCTCCTCGTCGTCGTAGTAACCATCCTCGGGCTGCTCGTCATCCTCTGACCAGCTTTCCGCGTCCCGGGGCTTCTCCTCACCGGTGTCCCACGTCTGCTCGTGCCGCGGCCTGTCTTCCATGCCCCCGCCCAGACCCAGTCTCTGCCTGAACCGTCGGGACCAATCCTGCACACGCTGTTCGGTGGTCCGCTCGGGCGTGGCGACATCGCTGCCGTAGGCGTAGTAGGCGTTGTAGCCGAGATCCTGGTAGTCTGAGCTCATTTCGGCACGAATGCCGTTGAGGACAACTCCGAGCAGTTCGATTTCCACCGAACGCATCAGAGTGGTCGAACGTTTCAGGGAGGTGCGGGCCACGTCTCCTGCCTTGTAGACCATCAGGGCGCCGTCGAGTCTCTTGCCGAGAATCGCCGCGTCGGTCACATGCAGAATGGGTGGTGTGTCGATGAGAATGACGTCGTAGGCTTCCCGCAGTTCGTCGAGAAACTCCGCCATGCGGCGTGAGTTCAGCAGCTCGGCCGGGTTTGGCGGGATGGCACCCGAGGTGATGATGTGCAGATTGCTGATGCCCTGTGTCTGCAGGATATCCTCCATACCCATGCCACCGGTGACGATATCGGTCACCGTGCGCACAACGTCCTGCCATTTATAGTTGCCCACAACGACCTCGGTGACCCCTGGCTCCTTGTCGAGTCCGAAGAGCCTCGCCGTCGATGGCTTGCGCAGATCACAGTCGACCAGCAGGGTCCTCTTGCCGAGTTGGGCCATCGTCATCGACAGGTTGGCGATCGTCGTCGACTTGCCTTCGTGGTGCATGGAACTGGTCACCATGAAGCACTTGACGCCCTTCTCCACGGTGACGAACTCAATATTGGTGCGCAGCGTGCGATACGTCTCGGCCAGCGTTGACTGCGGGTCGAAGTAAGCCACCAGCTGTGCCTTGCGCTGCACGGTTCGTTCGTCTGATACATCGACGCCGCGCTGCTGCAGTGACGCTCGCACGTCGTCGGTATTGATGAAGGGCACAATGCCGACGACCTGCGTCCCGGTGTACTCCTGCACGTCTTCGATCGTGCCGATCGACGTATCGAGTGTTTCGGCGACCACGGCAAAGACGACGCCGAGCACGAGACCGAGGATGACTCCCATGATGGCCCGCTGCAGCGGGTGATGCGGATTGACCGGCAGGGCGGGTGTCAGGGCTCGTTCGAGGACGGTGACCTCTTCGACCTTGTCCGCCTCACGGATCAGTGCCTCCTGATAGCTCTCCTCTAGGACACGTGCCACCTCCTGTCGCATGGCCTGTTCGCGCTGCAGTCGGCCCAGCTCGAGTCCGCGTGAAGGCAGCAGGTTGTACTGTTCTTTCAGCTCCGCGAGTCGACTGCGCTCGGTGGACAGGTCCCGCCGGAGGGCCTGGCGCCGCTGCCGCAGCTCGCCCATCAGATCCTTGCCGAGTTGATCGACCTTGACCTGAATCTGCTGGACATCCGGGTATTCGGGCGTGTACTGCACCAGCAGGCCGTCGCGTTGCAGCTTCAGCTGGTTCAGCTGCCGACTGAGGGCCATGAAGGTTTCACCCACCCGCCGGATCGAGGCCCCCTGCAAGGTCTCATCGGAGAGGACTTCGTTCTTCTCCATCTCCGTGACCATGTTGCTCACGGCGGCCAGATCGGCCTGGAGGCGCTGCCCTTCCCGCTCCGAGGCGGTGATGCCCTGCAGGTTCACCGACGCCTGACTCTCGAGAGAAATCAGTTCGCTCTCCTCGCGGTAGGAGCGCACCTGATCCTCGGCCTCCTCCAGGGCCTCACGCGCCGCAGCCCTCTGCCGCTCGACGAACTGGCGGTGTCGTACGGCTTGCTGGTTCTTCTGTTCGTGATCGTAATCGCGGTAGGTGGTGGCCAGTTGGTTGGCCATATCCCGGGCCCGCTCGGGCACGGGATCGGTGGCGGCCACGGCGATGATGTTGGTGAAACCTTCCTGACTCGTCTTGATACGCTGGGTCAGGTCGTTGAGGACGATGGCTGTGTCCTCTGCCGTCCGTGTCCAATCCAGCATGCCGAGGGACACGGCAGTGCGCTTGAGCACCGGGTGGCTGGTGATGATCGTCTGCTGGGTCTCGATGGCATCGCCGGTGTTATAGGCGATGGACTGCAGATACAGGCCCGTCAGGTTCTGATGCTGGTTGATCTGCACCTTTGACGTCGCCTGATACAGCGGCTGTGGCTTCCAGATCGAGGCGATGAGGAAGCTGAAGAAGCCCAGCAGGAACGCCGTGAACAGGACGATCCCCTTACGCCGACGCAGGATGCGCCAGTAATCACGGAGTGTGACCTCGTACTGGGCCATATGCGCACAGGATCGCAGTGCGCCGCCGGCGCGGGGTGGGCCGGTTGACGCGGTATCGGGGGCGGAGTGGACGACGAGGCGGCGGTGGGCGCGCAGCCTCGAAAACCTGGGACTCCGTTACGGTCTAGCGGCGGCCGGATCCCTTGTTGAACTTGGGACGCCGACCAAAGGTGGCTTCTTTTGGCTCCTCGGGTACCGGGGCAGGCTTTGGCGTGCGTGCAGGAGGCGCCGATTGAGATTCGCGGGGGGCGCGATCTCGTGAGCCGCCACGTTGCCGGGGACCTTCCTCACCACGGCCGCGGCCACCGCCCTGCCGTCGGCGCGGACGCTCTCCCCTGTCCTCGTCACGACCGCTGCCGGGCGGGGCTTCGATCTCAACGATCTCGCCGACAAAACCGGCATCGATCTCCTGCCGTGTGAGCACGACCTCGCCGCGCGCCCAGAACTCCACCCCCGCCTCGCCGGCGGCAGAGGCGGCAAAGACTTCGACGATGCAGGGCGCGGCCACGGTCCCGGCCCGGGATTCGGCGACCTCTCGTGTCGGCGACAGGTGCAGGTAAAACCGGTCTTCCGAACGGATGCCCTCTTCCTTCATCCGGCGCCCCTGGCCCGCAGGCACGCACAGGTAGAGATGCTCCGGCGCCTCCATCGGTTCGCCGTCCATCTCTACGAAGAAGCTGTGACCGTAGAGGGCCCGGACGCGATCATCGACGATCTCGAAGCGGTGTTGTCGTGATGTATCGATGAGATCGCGTATGTCTTCTTCGCCAACGGCGGAGTAGCGCTGCTGCACGGCCTCGACGACTTCCTCGAGGGGGATGAAGCCGTAGGCGTCCATGTTGAGGCCGAATTCGTCCGGGCGATGCCTCAATATCAGGGACAGTAATTTGGATATGCGTCTGCGGTCGGGCACGTGCGCTTCAGTCCTTTCGAAACACTAATTCCATTGTTCTCGATACGCCTCGAGAGCGGCCTTTATCTTGCTGTCCTGCAAGGCGAGGATGGCCGCGGCCAGCAGGGCGGCGTTGCGAGCGTTGTCGATGCCCACGGTCGCCACTGGAATCCCGGGCGGCATCTGCACGATACTGTAGAGAGCGTCCACCCCGTTGAGCGTTCCGGACGCGATCGGTACTCCGATCACCGGCAGCGTGCTGTGGGCTGCGACGACACCGGGCAGGGCGGCCGACAGTCCGGCACCAGCGATCAGGACCTGGAGACCACGGCCGGCGGCATCCCGCGCCCAGCCTGCCGTACGTTCGGGATTTCGATGGGCGGAACTTACCACGGATTCGAAGGCGATGCCGAGATCGTCAAGAATCCCGTCAGCCTTCGCCATCACCGCAGCGTCAGACTTGCTGCCCATGATTATTCCGACACGAACCTCTGATGCCATAACACATCCCGGGACAAGGAGTTAAGAGCAAGCTAATATGCCCCCGACCTCCCGTGGGGTCAACCAGCCCGCTCCCAACTCCCGCCCGGAGAAGACGCTGATGTCACGGTCCTCGTTCAGGCCTGCTGCTTGCGCAGGATGGCCGGGTAGTCGAGGTCACCACCGAGGTCTTCGTCCATGTCGGTGCCGGCCTCGACGCCTGCCTGCTGGACTCCCGCCAGGACTTCACGGCCCTGGCGGCGAGGTGTGACGTGCCGCGGCCCGACAGCCTTCGCGGTCTCGGCGACGGCTTCGAACTCTCCCTTCTTGTTCAACTGGAAGCCGGTGGCGATGACGGTGACACGCATCTCGTCGACCATCGACTCGTCGATGACGGTGCCGAAAATGATGTTGGCCTCACTGCCGGCGGCCTCCTGAATGACAGAGGCGGCTTCGTTGGCCTCATAGAGCGTAAAATTCGAGCCAGCGGAGATGTTGATGAGGGCACCCCGGGCACCGGCGATCGAGATATCCTCGATAAGGGGGCTCTTGATCGCTTTCTTCGCCGCTTCCAGCGCCCGGTTCTCGCCTCGGTGCGAACCGACGCCGATGATGGCATCCCCGCCCTCGGTGATCACCGTCTTCACGTCGTTGAAATCAAGGTTGATCATGCCGTTGATCGTGATCAGATCTGCGATTCCCCGCGTTGCCTGCAGCAGCACTTCATCGGCCTTGCCGAAGGCTTCCTCGAGCGTCGTGTCCCGCGAGCAGATCGACAGGAGCCGCTGGTTCTTGATGACGATGAGCGTGTCGACGTACTCCTGCAGCTCGGCGATACCGGCCTGGGCATTGCGCATCCGCGGAAAGCCCTCGAACTGGAACGGCTCCGTGACGATGCCCACCGCGAGAGCTCCCTGTTCCTTGGCGATCTGGGCGACCACCGGGGCGGCGCCAGTGCCTGTGCCGCCTCCCATGCCTGCGGTGATGAACACCAGGTCCGTGTCCGTGAGGCGTTCGGCGACACGATCGCGGTCCTCTTCCACCGCCTGGCGGGCGATTTCAGGCTTGGCCCCCGCGCCCAGGCCACGCGTGATACTCTCACCGATGCACAGTGTCACGTCGGCGGACGACACCTCAAGATCCTGATTGTCCGTGTTCACGGCGATGAACTCCACACCGTGCATGCCCGACGCCATCATACGATTGATGGCGTTCCCGCCAGCGCCGCCGACACCGACGACCTTGATGCTTGCCGCCTGGTCGAAATTGATAATCTCAAAAGTCATGAGCTGTCTCCTCGTCTGTCGTTAGCCGATACTCACAGTAGGGTGTTGAACCACTCACGCATACGACCGGCGACGCTGTCGAAGCCGCCCTCAGCCAATGTCGCACCACGCTGGGAACCCGTGTGGTGCACTTCCTCTTCGGCAGCCATCAATGCCAGCCCCACGGCAGTCGAATAGATGGGGCTGGCGACACGCTCACCGATTCCCTGTGTACCTCTTGGTGCTGCCAGGCGAACCGGCCGCTGAAAGACCCTCTCCGCCAACACGTCGGCGCCCTCGATGAGTACACCGCCTCCGGTGAGCACCACGCCGGCACTCATCAGTTCGCCATACTGCGAGGCATCGATCTGCCTCTTCACCAACTCGAACAGTTCTTCCATGCGGGCTTCGACGATGTCGGCCAGCTCGGATCGTGACACCTTCGTGCGCGTCAGGTCCGGCCCCATGTCGATGCTGTCATGCAGCTGCTCGTCTTGCTCGGCGTCGGCAGGCAGCAGGCTGCAGTGATCGATCTTCAGCCGTTCCGCCTGACTCCAGGATGTGCGCAGACAGATGGCGATGTCGCTCGTAACGCTCTGGCCGCCAACGCCGATGACGGCGGTCTTGCGCACGCCGCCCTGGAAGTACAGGGCCACATCAGACGTACCTCCGCCAACGTCGATGAGGCAGACGCCCATCTCTTTTTCGTCCTCTGTCAGCACGGCACGACTCGAAGCCAGTGGCTCCAGGACGATATCAGACACCTCGAGGCCGGCGCGTTGCACGCTCTTGCATACGTTCTGCACCGACGTGACAGCGCCCGTGACGATGTGCACGTTGGCCTCGAGACGTACGCCGAACATGCCCACCGGATCGCGGACACCTCGCTGATCATCGACAGCAAACTCCTGGGGCAACACGTGCAGGACTTCCCGGTCGAAGGGAATGGCCACGGTGCGAGCTGCGTCGATGGCGCGCACGCGGTCGTTGACACCGATCTCGTGCCGCTTGCCATCGACGGCGACGACGCCGCAGCTGTCGAGACAGCCAATGTGTTCGCCGGCGATTCCGGTGTAGACGGCCGTCACCTCTACCCCTGCGGTTGTCTGTGCCTCCTGTACTGCCCGCGAGATCGACTGTACCGTCTTGCCCACGTCGACGACGACGCCACGGCGCAGCCCGTCGGATGGCGCCGTGCCGACGCCGATGATCCGCCATTCACCATCCGGGGCCACCTCGGCGATGACGGTGCAGATCTTCGTCGTCCCCAGATCGAGGCCGACATAGATCCTGGAGGCGTCAACCATGGGACCGCCTCCGTGCTGGAGGCGCTGAGTCCGCCTCCTGTGGCTTGAGGCCGGGGCTTGACGAGTTGTCCGGTACCCGCGGTGACGGTCGTCCCACGACCGCCTGTCCGGCGAAACGCAGATCGACGTAGGCCGGATTCGGGCATTCGCTGTAGACACGCCCGAGCACTTCGTGCAGCGTCAGCAGTCTCTCAGCCACCTGACCGTAGGGCACGCGCACCTCCAGATTGTCCGCCACGAGTCGAAGCACGAGAGCCTCGCCGTCGTATGGCTCCACCTGTGAGATGTCCCCCGCCAACCGGGGAGACAGGCGCTGCGCCAGACTCCACCAGCTCAGCAGGCGCTGCAGGACACTGTCGGCTACGACCTCGCCGACGACGAGGGAGTCGCTCAATCCGGGTACCCGCAGGATGGGCAGATCGAGATCGTCGATGCCTTCGGTGGGCAGCTTCTCCGGTGGCAACAGCACGCCGGTGGCGTCGATTCCGTGCTGTTGCGAACGCCACTCGACCCAGGCGACCCGCCGGCGCTCTTCGAGGTGGACGACGAGTCGGTCGGGAGGCTTGCGCTCGATCCGCACCGAGCGCACCCAGACGAGACGATCCAGCCGTTGCGCCACGGTATCGAGGTCGACCTCGAACAGGCCATCGCCCACCTCGACGCCACTGGCTGCCAGAACCTGCTCTCCGGAAAGCAGCCTCAATCCCCTCACCTCCAGGGCGGCGACGCGAAACTGCGGCGAGATGATGGCTGCCTGTTCCGTCTGCCACACACCCCATACGAGGGCGACGGCACACAGTAGCGCCGCTCCCAACACGAGTCGGCGCCGACCGTTGACGGGACGATTCTCGGGACGGGCGGCCATCGTCGTCTTCTTGCGGGCCTTGGGATTCTTCAGACGAGCCATCAGACCTGTTGCTGCGTGAGCAGTGTGTCGAGTCTGGTGCCGATATCGCCGGCACCCATAACGATGAGCCAGTCCCCATCTGCACAGCCGTTGAGAGCCGCCCTCAGGGCCAGGTCCGTGTCGGCTTCCCAGCTGGCCGAAGCTCCCTGGGCCCGCAATCCAGTGACGATGACATCGCTCTCGACACCGTCTGCCGGATCTTCCCGCGCCGCATACACCGCCGTGACCCACACCTGATCGGCCGCGGCCAGCGCCGTGGCGAACTCGGCGTGAAATCGCTGTGTGCGCGAGTAGGTGTGGGGCTGCAGCACAGCCACCAGTCTGCCCTTGCCCATCTGCTGCCTGGCGGCATCGAGGGTGGCGGCGACTTCCGTCGGATGGTGCGCATAGTCGTCGACGATGCACACGCCGCCGACGCTGCCACGATGCTGGAAACGGCGATCCACCCCGGCAAAGCCGGCAAGCGCCCCGGTCACTGTCGCCGGGTCGAGGGACAGCACCTGCGCCACGGCGCAGGTCGCCAGCGCGTTGGCGACATTGTGCCGCCCCGGAATCCCCAGGCGAATCCGGCGAGTCCCGTCGCCGTCGACGCAAGCGAAGGTGGCCCCCCCTGTCTGTGAGCTCAGACCGACAGCGTGCACCTCACACTCGTCGGCGAACCCGAATGTTGTCAGCCGGGGGCCGCCCGGTGACTGTGAGAGACACCGTGTGACCTGCTGGCAGAGCCGGTCATCACCGTTGATGACGATGTGCCCGTCAGGCCGCGTTCGTTGCAGGAATGTCACGAAGGCCTCCACCAGTTCGGCGTCATCGACATAACAGTCGACGTGTTCCGTCTCGATGTTGGTCACCACTGCGAGCCAGGGCTCCAGCTCGAGAAAACTGCGATCGTACTCGTCCGCTTCGACAATCATCATTCCCCCCGTGCCGGAGGCGGACTGAGTCTGGCCGTTCACCCACCCGCCGATCGCGACTGTCGGCTGGCATCCCGCAGCGCGTGTGACGGCAGCGATCAGGCTGGCTGTCGTCGTCTTGCCGTGAGTACCGGCGACGGCGATGGTTCTCTGCGCCGCACTGAGTCGCCCCAACACCTGAGCTCGCCGCAGCTGTTCGATGTCGGCAGCAGCAGCGGCCAGTCGTTCGGGATTCGACTCGTCCACCGCGGCGGAGTAGATGAGCAGGTCGGCGCCGCGCACGTGAGCGGTGCTGTGTCCGGTGAACACCGCCACACCGCTGCGACGCAGGTCTTCGATGACCAAGCCGTCGACAGCATCCGAACCGGTTACACGATAGCCAGAGTCATGCAGCAATCGCGCCAGCCCTTCCATACCGGCGCCGCCGATGCCGACCATGTGCACACGCTCCACGCCAGGGCCCAGGGGCCCGTCGACTCCAGGGGGCAGCACGTCTGTTTCGCCTGACACCATCGTCATCGGTTCGCCGACGCGGCCGTGGGAGGGATCCAGCCCTTGGCGCCGCCACGGCTGGCGGAGCGCCGTCGATTCCATGCCAGATCACGAGCCAGGCGGCTCGACGACGACGATTCCGACGCCGTGTCACGGGCGACGGCGGCAAGAATCCCGATGCCGCTCAGATTCCAGAGAAGAGAGGAACCACCATAGCTGATAAAGGGCAGGGGCAATCCCGTTGTCGGCATCAGCCCGGTGGCGACGCCGACGTTGAGCAGGGCGTAGGTGCCGACCATAACGGTGATCCCGGAGGCCAGCAGAAACCCGTGGTACGTTGCTGCCTGCGTGGCAATACGATAACCGTGCACTCCCAGGGCGATGAACAGAGCGACCACGCTCAACGTGCCGAACAGGCCCAGTTCCTCGCCGGCAAAGGCAAAGACGAAGTCCGTATGGGGTTCGGGCAGGAAGTGCTTCTGCATGCTGTTGCCCAGTCCGACTCCGAACAGGCCGCCACTGCCGAGTGCCAGCAACGCCTGCGACACCTGAAAACCAGCGCCCTGCGGGTCCGGTTCACCCAGGAAGGTCTGCAGTCGCTGCATCTGGTATGGCGAGGACAGCACCGAGAGCACGGCCACCACCGCACCGAAGCCACAGGCGCCTGCCAGGTGAGCGGTACCGGCGCCACCGAGCCACAGCATCACCAGCGACACGGCGCCGATGGCGAGGGACGTTCCCAGATCTGGCTGCAGAACGATGAGGACGAGTACCAGCCCGACGATAATGAGCCGCGGCACCAGTCCCCCCTTCCAGTCTGCCATCTCGCCTTCCTTACGAGACAGCACGTCGGCCAGATACAGTACCAATACCAGTTTGACGAACTCGGAGGGCTGAAATGTGATACTTGCCACCACCGGCAGGTGAAAGGGCAACCAGCGCTGGGCGCTGCGTCCCTCGCCGAAGATGAGAACCAGCACGAGCAGGCTCACGCCGCACAGCAGCAATGGCCGCGCCAGAGAGCGCCACAGTCCTAGAGGTACGCGTGACATGGCGAACATGATCATCAGTCCGAGCCCGGCGCGCAGGATCTGACGCTGGAGGAAGAAACCCGAATCCTCGAAACGTGTCCCTGCCAGTGCAGAGCTCGAGCTGTAGACCATGACGACGCCGATCCCGACGAGGATGACGGCGATGAGCAGGACCTGACGTGCGGCCCGTTCCGCTATGCTGGACATGCCTTGAGTTCCGGCGGGAACGCAAAGGGGAGGCGGCAGACAACCGCGGTAGCACTCCGCGACGACTGCGACCCGTTGGGAGGAGGGGTCAAAGGGGTGGGCTGTCACACCGGGGATGGCGCGACAGTCGGGCAAACCGCCTGGGGAGGCGGGACTACGCTAGTGCTTCGACAACGTGTTCCAACTCCATACCGCGTGACGCCTTGATCAATACCAGATCGCCGGGGCGGGCGAGGGCTTCCAACTGACGCGAAAGGGAGTCGCGCCCGTCGAAGTGCTGGCTCTGCCCGGCATCGATTCCGGCCTCATGGGCGCCATGAACAGTGTGCTCGCTCAGGGGTCCGGTGCCCAGCAGTACGTCGATACGGCTGGCGGCGTAACGCCCTACTTCCTCATGCAACACCGGCGCCTGTTCACCCAATTCCAGCATATCGCCCAGAACGGCGATACGTCGGCCGTCGACCGGGATCTCAGCCATCAGGTCGAGAGCGGCACGGACGGAGTCGGGATTGGCGTTGTAACAGTCATTGATAACACGGATTCCGGCTTTCCGCAAGATTTCGGAGCGCATACTGACCGGCTCGAAATCTGCAAGGGCCGCCGCCGTTTGTGCCACGCTCAGACCACACTGATCGGCCACGGCGATGGCAGACAAGGCGTTGTGGGCGTTGTGGCGTCCGGGAATCCGAAGATGGAAGGAGGTATTCTGTAGAGAGAAGTGGCCGCAGCCCTCCTGGTCGAGGATGAGTCCCTCCCCACTGAAATGGCTCTCACGCGTCCAACCGAAGCCGAGGAGTCTCCCCTTTGTCCTCATAGCCTCCCCGGCAATGACACAGTCGTCCGCGTTGACGAGAGCCACGTAAGACTCATCTACGATAAAGTCCAGGAGCTCCCCTTTAGCCTTGGCCACTCTCTCTACAGATCCAAATACCTCCAGGTGTGCGGTGCCGATATTCAGCAGCACACCGATAGTCGGTTGCACGATACGACAGAGGTAGGCCAGATCACCTACCTGACGCGCGCCTATCTCGATAACGGCGGCGCCATGTTCCGGCGTCAGCCTCAGCAGCGCGCTGGGAACGCCGATCTCGTTGTTCTCGTTGCTCGGCGTCGACAGGACCTCGAACCTGCGGCCGAGGGCGGCGGCGATCATCTCTTTCGCCGTCGTCTTGCCAGTCGAGCCGGCGACGGCGACGACGGGAATGTCGAAGCGTCGCCGATACTGCCGTGCCAGTCGTCCCAGGGCCCTAAGCGTCGAATCGACGACCAGCAAAGGTCCTGAGCACTTCGGCGCTGCCACGTCACTGCCATGGCCGATGATCGCCGCACTGGCACCGGCATCAAAGGCCGACGCCACGTGCGCATGTCCGTCAAACCGCTCCCCCTGGAGCGCGACGAAAACCTGCCCCGGCAACAGGGACCGGGTGTCAGTCGATACGCCGGCTGCCATCACCGCCCGTGAGGTGGACGGGCCGATCCAGTCCGCCCGTGACCATCGCCTCACATCTTCAAGGCAGATATCCTGCCAGGCGCCCGGGGGGCTCAGCAATTCTCCAGCGCCTCTCCCGCGACACCACGATCCCTCAACGCCTCGCGCGCGACATCACGGTCATCAAAAGGCAGTATACGACCGCCGTCCAGTATCTGATACGGCTCATCACCCTTGCCGGCAAGAACGACGACATCACCTACTTCGGCGTTCCCCAAGGCGGCGTGAATCGCTGTTCGCCTGTCCGGCTCCTCCACGACCGCATCCGATGCCCGCATGCCAGCCGCGATCTGGTCGATGATCTGTCGGGGAGACTCACTCCGCGGATTGTCGGCAGTGAGGTAGATAGCGTCGGCCAGCGCCTCGGCAACCTGCCCCATCATCGGCCGCTTTCCCGTGTCCCGATCGCCGCCACAACCAAAGACGCACAACAGTCTCCGTGACGTCAACTCCCTTGCCGCACGCAAGACGGTTTCGAGACCCGCCGGCGTATGAGCGTAGTCGACGAGCACCTGGAAGGGCTGGCCCTCGTCGATGCGCTCGAAGCGGCCCGGTATCTGGGCCACATCCGCCACACCACGTCGAATCGCTTCCCCCTCGATTCCCAGAGCAAAACCCGTCGTCACGGCGGCCACTACGTTAGAGCTATTGTAACGCCCCGTCAATGCCGTTTCGACCTCGAATTCACCTTGCGGCGTGTCCATTGACAGGTGCGTACGATCTGCGTCGAAGCGTATGTTGCGCAGCCTCACATCAGCACCCGATTCGCCGAAAGTCCACACCTGTGCCGGTGTCAGTTCCGCCAACTTTCCCGCTCTCGGATCATCGGCGTTCAGTACGGCCGCCGACGATCCGGCAAGATCGCGAAACAGCAGGCTCTTGGCGGCGAAGTACTCCTCTTCCGATCCGTGAAAATCCAGATGATCCCGCGTGAGATTGGTGAACACCGCCGCGTCAAACCCAATCCCCTGCACGCGGCCAAGGGCGAGCCCGTGAGATGAGACCTCCATCGCCAGCGATCGGCAACCCGCGTCCCTGGCGCGCGCAAGAAGGGCCTGCAGAGCCCCCGCCTCCGGTGTCGTATTCGGCAGTGGCTCGACCTGGTCGCCCCAATGAAAGCCCAGAGTACCCAGGTAGGCCGCCGGTGAGCCGCTCGCAGCCAACAGATGACGGATGATGCTCGCCGTCGTTGATTTGCCGTTCGTGCCGGTCACGCCGACACACTGCATGGCCCGCGACGGGTGGCCGTGCAGGCGTGCCGCCAGAGCTGCCAGGGCCCGACGACTGTCATCGACGACGACCCGCGTGGCCGCACCGGTATCGATGGCGGCCTCTTCGACGACAACCGCCTCGGCGCCTCGCTCGACAGCGTCTTCGACGAAGGCGTGACGATCCAGTTCCTGGCCGCCGCGGATGGCGACGAACAGAGAACCCCGGGCAACCTGTCGCGAGTCGGATACCACGGTATCGATCGGTCGATCGAGAACCCCGGTTACGGACACGGGAGCGTGGGCATCGAGCAGTGTACGCAGATTCATGTCGGTGTCTGCCCCGATCTCACGAGTCGGGCTCATGGAGCCAGTGCCACCAGCGGTCGGTGTACACCCAGTTTGCGCATGAGCACGGCCTGGCGCAATGGCATTCCATGGAGCGAGATGGACGGCATGACCTGGCCCTGTCCAAGCTGGCAGACCAGCACGTCGGCCGTGCCCCGATCGAGGTTCGGTGCCGGGTCCTGGGCGACGACGAGCTCCCCCTCACCCTCGAGACGGAGACGCAGCCCTCGACGCTCCGCCTGTACATGAGCCCGCGCCACCGACAGTCCACGCAGATCGGGAATCGCCTCAGCCGTCAATGCAACGGTCACGGCGGCAGCCGCCGTCGTCGGACCCAGCGTTCCATCGAGGGCCAACACGCGCTCCATCGTGCGACGGAAAGCCGGAGCGGCCACGGTGCCACCGTACTTGCCGACGCGAGGATTCTCCACCACGACCAGGCAGATGTAGCGCGCCTCCCCCGTGGCCGGCAGGTAGCCGACAAAGGAAGACACGTACTCGTCCTCGGCGTAACCGCCACCACCGGGAAGAGCTCGTTGGGCCGTCCCCGTCTTGCCGGCCACGTCCATGCCGTCGATCGCGGCGCGGCGACCGGTTCCTCGGCGCACGACACCCCGGAGCATCTGCTGCAAGCTGGCCGCCGTGGCCTCGGTCACGACACGCCGTACGCGTTGCGGTTCGGTACGACGCAGTGGTTGTCCGTCCACTCCGCGAACCTCTGCCAGCAAACGCGGCGCCATCAGCTGGCCACCATTGGCGATGGCGCCGAAGGCCTGGACGAGTTGTACGGCTGTGACGCTGATCTCCTGGCCGATGGCGATCGTGGCCAGGGAGCGTTCCGACCAGTCGCGGGTATGGTGCAGCAACCCGGCACTCTCGGCCGGCAGGCCGGTCCCGGTCCGCGTACCGAAGCCAAAGGCCCGGAGTGATTCATAGAACTCGGGTCGCTCCAGTGTCCCGGCCAGTTTCACCATACCGATGTTGCTCGAGTGCGTCATGACCTCGGAGGCGGTGAGCCACCCATGGGCCTTCGTATCACGCAGGGTGTCGCCCGTGGCCAGTTCCAGCAGGCCCTGCTCACAGAACACGGAAGTGTCGGCCAGGGCCAATCGACCATCGAGAACCGCAGCCATCGTGATCGGCTTCAGGGTCGAACCGGGTTCGAAGGGATCGATGACAAGGCGATTCCGCCGGTGGGCGGCGGGAGAGGCTCCCGGCCTGTTGGGATCAAAGACGGGTACGCTGCCCATGGCCAGGATGTCGCCAGTGCGGGGATCGGAGATCATCCCGAGGGCACTCTCGGCGCCAGTCTCGGTCACGGTGCGCGCCAGCTCCTCTTCGAGGATGCCCTGAAAGACGGCGTCAATCGTCAGACGTACGCGGGCGCCGTGTCGTGCCGGTTCGGTGGCTTCCGAACGGTCGTGCAGCGTGCGGCCGCGGTTGTCGACGTAGGAGCGCGCCTCTCCCGGCTGTTCAGCGAGAACGTCGTCGAGGGCGAGTTCAATTCCTTCGCGACCTTCGTTGTCGATGTTGGTGAAACCGAGAACCTGCCCTGCAAGAGCCCCATACGGATAGAACCGCCGGACCTCCTCCTGCTCGAAGATGCCCTGGAACACTTGTGAACGGAGTCCTTCGAGCTCCTCGTCATGTGTCTGCCTCTGCAGATAGACGAAGGGCCGACCGGAGTCGAGCAACCGCTCGACCTCATCTACTGAGCGCACCGTGTTGCGGGCAAAGTGCTGCGCTGCGCCGGCACGATCGCGGACGGCGGCAGGGTGGCTGTAGAACGACACGGAGGCAACATCGAGAGCCAGCTCCCTGCCGGCCCGGTCGAGAATCTCACCGCGGCGGGCGCTCAGGGCGATCAGTCGCTGGTGTTGGGCGCGCGCACGCTCCGCATATCGGGCACTGTCGACGCCCTGCACCTGCACCAGGCGCGCTGTCACCCCGAGCCACAGGGCTGCCCCCCCCAGTAGCACCCAGCGAAGCCGGCGCACTGCGGAGGTGCGTGATGCGATGCGAGCCGAATCAGTCACCGACACCTGCCACGATCAGCTCCGCCATGAACATGGCCGTGGGATCTACCATCTGCAGATCGCGTGTCGCTCGCGCCCGCACAACGCCCGGGCGTTGGGCCAGGTCCACCGCCGCCTGCAGCTTGGCTCGCTCTTCCCGCAGCGTCCCGGAGAGGTCACGGGCGCGGGCCATGCCCATGGCCGTCTCGGAGATCTGCACCTTCACCCAGACAGTACTCGTGGTGGCGCCCACGAGGCCGGCGACGATGAGCACCCGGACCCAGTCACCGAAGATCCGGTTCAAAGTGCCTCCTGATCGAGTTTTTCGTAGAGGCGGAGAGCGGCGCTGCGAGCTCGAGGATTGGCCTCGACTTCCACGGGAGTGGCGCTCTGGCGGCGGCTCACGGCCCGAAAGCTCGGCAACAGACCACAGGCACATGCAGGCAACGCCGGAGGACACACACACCCCTTTACCAGCTGCGCCAGTTTCTGCTTGACGATGCGGTCCTCAAGTGAGTGATAGGAAATGACGGCAAGCCGCCCCCCGGGGCGCAGCAATTCGATGGCAGCATCGAGCCCGTTCTCCAACTCGACCAGCTCGTCATTGACGGCGATTCGCAAGGCCTGGAATACACGAGCGAGAGTTTTGTTCAGCATCTGCGGTTTCGTCGCCTCGATAGCCCGGGTGAGATCGGCTGTGGAATTCAACTCGCCTGCATCGCGCGCTCTGCAGACACTGCGTGCGATCCGGCGCGCCCCCCGCTCTTCGCCATAGCGGCGAATCAGCCCCACCAGGTCGGACTCCTCGATCTGCGCCAGAAGCCGGCCCGCAGGCACCCCAGCACTGCGATCCATGCGCATATCGAGAGGACCGTCCCGGTGGTAGCTGAATCCACGTTGTGATACATCGATCTGGTGCGAACTGACACCCAGATCGAAGAGCACCCCGCTCGCGGCAACCGCCACGGGTCGCACCTGTGACAGTTGCCGCAGGAGCGGGGCCGCCGACCGGGTGAGGGAGGAAAACGCGCACTGGAGAAAGATCACCCGCCCGCCGTGCGGGGCGAGTCGGCGGCCCGCCTCGTCCATAGCCGCCGAATCGCGATCACACGCCAACAGATGGCCTGACGGTCCCAGTGCCTGGAGGATGGCCTCTCCGTGTCCTCCGCCTCCGGCCGTTGCATCTATGTAGAACCCGTCATCGTCGACCACCAGGCCGGCGACGACCTCCTCTGCCATGACGGGAACATGGTACGTCACAGATCGAGGGTCTCAGCTACCTCTTCCAGAGCGTCCTCCGCCTGTGCCAGGCATGCCTGCCAAGCTTCGGGATTCCAGAATTCCAGTCTGTCCAGCGAGCCGATCACGACCATACGATCCGTGATCCCTGCCCGTTGCAGGAGTTTCCTGGAAATCGTGGCCCGTCCCTGACGGTCGAGTTTGACCGATGTCGCCTGGGACAGTGTGCCCCGGATATAGAGCCGTACTTTCTGTTCGGTTTGCGACAGTTGCAGCATTCGCTCGGCGATCTGCGCCCATGCGTTCTGGGGGTGGGCGGTCAGACAACCATCCAGCCCACGGACGACGACCAGCGTGTCATCCGCCTCCGGTTCGAGATTGCGACGCAGCTCGGCGGGAAGAAACACCCTCCCCTTGTCGTCCACGGGGACTTCGTATTCGCCGAGAAACTGCGTTGCCACAGGCTGTATCCAATCGAGGAAGGAAGGGTGACAGGGCGACCTGCGGGGCTTTTCCCCACAGAACACCCCTATACACCATTTTCCACCACAGCAAATGATAACCTTTCCAGATTGGGCATGTCAAGAGAAATCATGTCCGCCTCTGATATTGTTCAGTGTGTCTCGTTAACATACTGTTATTACAAGTCCTTATGGGCGTATCGAACAGGCGGGACAAGCGATCTTCCCCGGGCCGAGGCCGAAGACAGACCCGAGTCTGCCCCAGCCCTTGGTCTTCAGGGGAAAATGGGCTTCATGCAGCGGAGTGGTGCGTGGGGGTGGAGCGGATCTCAGCGCTTTTCGAGCACACGCCGGTTGATGGTGCTTCCCTGCCGGACAAACTTGTCCTCGTAGTTCGTCGACGCCCCGTCCCAGACGGCGTCCACCCGGTGGAAGCGGAGATCAAATGGCTCCAGGACCTCGACGATCGCCTCGTAGTATTCACTGTGGTCGGTGGCGATCCACAGCCGCCCTGCCGGCTCCAGAACCCGCAGGGTCTGATCGATGAAGTCGGCGTCGAGCAATCGTCGTTTGTGGTGCTTCTTCTTCGGCCACGGATCGGGAAAGTAGACGTGCATGGCGCGGACGGAGTCTGCTGGAAGAAAGAACTCAACGAACTCACGGGCGTCGCCGTGCACGAAGCGGAGGTTGGTCAACTGCCGACGTCGAGCCCGGTCATGGGCTAGTCGCAGATACTTCCCGGCCACCTCCACACCGATAAAGTTGTGCTCCTGACGACGCTGGGCGGCGTCGAGGAGCAAGCGGCCTTTGCCGAAACCGAGTTCCACTTCAAGGGGATGGTCGCTGTCGAAGGTAGCGGCCAGATCCAGCACGGGATCGACATCGGTTTCGTCGTCCAGCGATATCAACAGAGATGAATTCAACACGGTTCCCGTCGTCGTAGAATCAACGAACAAAGGGCGACCACCCGCCGGTGGCCGCCCTCGTTCATGTCCTGTCGTCCTGGCCGGGTCTCTTCGTCAACCAGCGGCTTCGGAATGGCCCGGAAGTCCGCAGAACTGCTCGTAGTCGATCAGTTCCTTCACGGAGGGTGCGTCGCCACACACGGGGCACGCGGTATTGCGCCGCAACTTGAGCTCACGGAATTTCATGTCCATCGCATCGTAGAGTATCATGCGACCGACCAGAGGCTCCCCCTTGCCGAGGACAAGTTTGACGACCTCGGTGGCCTGCACCAGCCCGATGGTGCCGGGCAGCACGCCCAGAACACCGCCTTCGGCGCAACTGGGGACCTCCCCCGGAGGCGGCGGCTCCGGGTAGAGGCAGCGATAACACGGCCCCCCGGAGGCTGAGTCATAGACCGTAGCCTGGCCTTCGAAGCGGAAGATGCTGCCGTCGACGACGGGCTTTCCGGTCAGCACGGCGGCATCATTGACCAGGTAGCGCGTCGGGAAATTGTCGCAACCGTTGACGATGATATCGTAGTCGGCCATGATCTCGAAGGCGTTGTGGGAGGTGACGAGATCGTGGTGGGCGACGACTTCGATGCCCGGATTCACGTCGAGGAGGCGTTCTCGAGCCGCTTCGACCTTGGGTCTGCCCACATCGCCCTGACCGAACAGCACCTGACGCTGCAGGTTGCTCTTGTCGACGACGTCGGCGTCAACGAGGCCGATCTTGCCGATCCCGGCAGCCGCCAGGTAGAGCGCTGTCGGACAGCCGAGCCCGCCAGCCCCGATGAGAAGCACCCTGCCCTGCAGCAGTTTCTGTTGCCCTTCCTCGCCTACCTCCGGCAGGATGAGGTGTCGTGCGTAGCGCTGCAGATCATCCTCTGACAGCAGCCCGCCGGTCTGGATTCTCAGACCTGCGTCCTTCCACCCCTTGATGCCGCCGATCATGGAACTGACGTTGGTGTAGCCCATGGCGACCAGATCGCGCGCCGCCAGGGCGGAGCGATTGCCACCGGCGCAGTAGAGGGCGATGGCCTCGTCGCGATCCATGGTGACATCCTCCTCGATGTTCAACTCGAGGAATCCCCGCGGGATCAGGTGCGCTCCCGGGACATAGCCGTCCATCACCTCGTCCCGCTCGCGGACGTCGACAACGTGTTGAATCTCGCCCGACTGCACGCCCCGCTTCACCTCATCGGGGCTGACTTCCTTGATCGACTTCTTGACGTGCTCGAGAAGCTGGCTCGATGTGAGAGCCATAGTGCCCTCTCCCGCTGAAGGAGTTGATATGCGTGATAGAGTGAGACTCAAAAACCTAGGGACGACCCGACTTCCCGCAAGAGCGGAGTTCTGCGACTTGCGCCTGCAGGGCGGTGACCTCACAGATCACCCGTGCCGCCGCACGCTCCACCTCCATCGCCGTCGTCGAGCGCCCCAGACCGAAGCGCAGAGAAGCCGCCGCCGTTGCCGGATCCAGACCGAGTGCGGTCAGCACGTGTGATGGTGTGCCGTCTCCCGAGGCGCAGGCCGATCCCGAAGACAGGGCTACATCCCGCAAGGCCGTGATCAGATCAGCGCCATGGATGCCGGGGAACGACACGTTGAGCGCATGCGGCAGCCGCTGTGACCTGTGACCGTTGATGACGACGGTCGTTCCCAACGCGTCCGTGAGGCGCTCCTGCAGTGAGTCGCGGAGACGGCGCAGGCGCTCCGCGTCGGCCTCGGACTCGTCACTGGCCAACCGGCAGGCCTCGCCGAAGCCGACGATGCCGGCAACGTTGAGTGTTCCTGACCGCAGCCCTCGTTCCTGCCCTCCGCCTTCGATCTGGGGCGTCAGCCGCAACGGCGGCCGGCGGCGGCGCACAAACAGCGCCCCCTGCCCCTTGGGGCCATGGATCTTGTGGGCTGAGATGGACAGCAGATCGATAGGCAACCGACGCATGTCGAGAGGAACCTTGCCGGCAGCCTGGGCCGCGTCGCAGTGCCAGACGACATCCCGGCCCCGCAAGCGTGCAGCGATCTCATCCAGAGGCTGGAGCACACCCGTCTCGTTGTTGGCGGCCATCACCGACAGCAGTCGGGCGCCGTCGTCGAGGGCGGCGTCCAGGGCATCCAGGTCGAGGATGCCCGTGGAATCGACGGCGAGGCGTGTCACGCGATGGCCGGCGCGCTCGAGACGCTGGAAGACGTCCAACACCGCGTGGTGTTCGGTGACACAGGTGACGAGGTGCATGCCCGACCCCGACCACGCCTCGCAGATCCCCTTCAGCGCCAGATTGTTGGCCTCCGTGGCGCCGCTGGTGAAGATGATCTCTCTTGCCGTGGCGCTGATGAGATGGGCTACGTGAGCGCGGGCCGCTTCCACGGCGGCCGCGGCGGCGTACCCGAAATCATGTGTGCGGCTGGAGGGATTCCCGAAGTTCTCGCGCAGACAGGGCAGCATCACCTCGAGGACCCGTGGATCCAGGGGCGTGGTGGCCAGATGATCGAGATAGATGGGCGCCGCGAACCCGGGCCCGGAAGCATCGGATGGTGCAGGATCAGACGCTGAAGGACTCGCCGCAGCCACAGGTTGTCCGGGCGTTGGGGTTCTCCACCTGGAAGCCGGCTCCCATCAGCCCGTCATCGTACCGCAGAGTCACGCCGTTGAGATACAGGCAACTCTTGGGATCGATGAAGATGCGCACGCCGTTGGATTCGATGACCTGATCCATCTCCGTCGGCCCGTCCTCGAATTCCAGCTTGTACTGAAACCCGGAGCAGCCTCCACCTTTCACGGCGACGCGCAGGCCGCGGTGAGATTCGCCCGACGGCAGGGATGGATCATCCTGCTCGAGAAGAGATCGGATCTTGGCAGCAGCCTCGTCGGAAACCGTCAGCATGATAGGCGTTTCTAGCGGCCGTAGATGGCACACTCAACGAGGTCGGGGACCTCGCCGTGACATTGATAGGTCTCACAGTTGTGACAATCGCGCTCGAATACTTTCGTGCTGCAACACAGACAACCTCGCAGCACATCTATGCCCCGTCGGTTGCGCTCCCGCAGTTGGCCGTACTGGGTCATCTTGGCTTCGATCTCGTCCTGTTGTATCTGCAGGATATCAATCATCCGGCGCGCCAGATCGCCGCCCGTTTCGGCTGTGTCCCGCAGGGCGAACAGGTCCCGAACCTGGTCCAGATCGAAACCCAGACACTTGAGGCCCTGAATGATGTGCAGCCGCCGCAACTGGTCTTCACAGTAGCGGCGGAAGCCTCCATCGGTCCGCTCCATGGGCTCCACGAGACCGAGCTCTTCATAATAGCGGATGGTTCGGGTGGAGACACCGGCGCGCTCAGCCAGGTCACCGATCTGCATTGTTGAGGCGGGAGGCGTCAAGTGACGTATCTTCCAGTGTTTAGGCGAATGTAACCAGGCCCCAAAGGAGTGTCAACGAGACGGGAACCATGGACCCTGACCCTTTCATACACGTCGACGAGACGCTGCGCAACGCCATCGATGAGGGCCTCGTAGCCGGTGCTGTTCTGATCGCGGCTCGCGGTGCCGACCGGCGCCACGAACTCGCCATCGGCCACGCTCAAGTCTCGCCCACGATCAGGCCCTTGTCGTCATCGACACTGTTCGATCTGGCCTCCCTGACGAAGGTCCTGGCCACGACATGGCTGGCCATGCAACTGGCCTCGTCCGGACACCTGGACCTCGATGCTCCCCTCGAAGACCTGCTGCCCGGCTATTATCCTGCGGACAAGGCAGGGCTGACGATTCGTCTGTTGATGTGCCATGCGGCGGGCTTCCCCTCGGGGTTGCGACTGCGGCAGGAGCTGGCCCCGGACACGGCCGGGGCCGCCCACCGCCGGCGTGTCATCGAGCGGTTCCTCGATGCCCCCCTCGCGGTCGAGCCGGGACTACGTGTGCTGTACAGCGACATCGGTCCGATTCTCGTCGGTGACCTGCTGGAGCAACTCGGCGGCGATGAGTGCCGCCTGGACAGAACCTGCGCCCGAGACCTCTACGCCCTGCTGGACCTCAACGACACCTTCTTCAGCCATCTCGACGACCCTTTGAAGGTGGCCCTGCGGCCGCCAGAAGCCTTTGCTGCGACAGAGAACTGTCCGTGGAGGAAGCGCCTGGTTTCGGGTGAAGTGCATGACGAGAATGCCCACCTGCTGCGCGGCGTGGCCGGCCACGCCGGACTGTTCGCCACGGCCCATGATCTGGAGCGGATCGCCCGCGCCTATCTGGGCGAGGCCGACATCGGTGTGGATGAGCAGACCCTCCGGCGACTGACCGCGCCTCAGGCGGTCGCCCCGGAGGCCTACCGGGCCTTCGGCTGGGACAGGCCCAGGTCGGATGGGCCTTCCGGCGACCGCCTCTCCATGCGAGCCTACGGACACACGGGGTTCACCGGCACCTCACTGTGGATCGATCCGGATCGAGACGCATATGTGATTCTGCTCAGCAACCGGGTACATCCCTCTCGCACCGACCGTGGATTTCTCGACTTGCGACCACGACTCCACGGGCAGATCATCGAGGCGCTGGACAGTTGACCGCGAGTCGTTTCTCACCCTGCGTGCAACGGAACGCCGTTTGGTGCGTCCAACTGCCGACCCGTCCCCCGAACCGGAGCACCTGTGCCGTGACTCACACTCACCGAGGTCCCGGGCTGCACGTCTGGCTGCAGTTGGCCCTGGTGATCCTCATGCTGTCGACGGTTTCGGCCTCCACCGTCCTCCCCTTGAGCGTCGTCGACCTTACCGAACGCTCCGGGAAGATCTTCCACGGCGTGTGTGTGCAGTCCAGCCCCGACGTCGTCGACGGCGACATCGTCACCCGTCTGCGCTTCGTCGTCTCGGAGTCGCTGAAGGGGATGGCGGACACCGACTCCCTCAGTGTCGTCCTGCCGGGAGGCACGATCGACGGGGTCCGTTACCACATCTCCGGCATGCCGGACTTCGTCGTCGGTGAGGAGGTGGTTCTGTTCCTTACCGGGCCGGATACAGCCGGCCGCACGTGGCCCGTAGGTCTCGCCCAGGGCGACTTTCGCGTGCGGCGGCGGGATGAGGGCGCGCCCCGGACACGGCGAGACTTCGAGGGCCTGAAGTTCCAGGCCTCAGCCCGGCCCGCCGGGCCCGCTCCGATCATCCCGCCGCTTGACCTGCCGCTGGCGGACCTGCTCGACGAGATCCGCACGCTCACCAACAGTACAGGAAAAACGCGCAGTACAGGAAAAACGCGGTGAGTCAGTGCCGCTGGATTCTGGCCTGGCTGTCGTTGGCGACGGCGCCCGTCGCCGCCTTCGTCGTGCAGAGCACGCAGTCCGCATCGGGCCACGTGATACAGGTCTCCTGGGCCGAAGATGACGTGCCCTTCCAGATCGACGCTGCCGGGTCCGCCGACCTCGGGGCTGCCCGGACGAGTCGCATCCTGCGCCAGAGCTTCGCCGTCTGGCAGGCCGTAGAGGGATCCTACCTGCGCTTCGTCGATGAGGGCATCTCCACGGGGCGGCCCGCGTCGCGCCGGGATCGACGCAATCTGCTGATCTTCGACGAGACCGGCGACGTGCTCAACGCGCCGCCGGGAAGCGGCATCATCGCCGTGACCCGGATCAACTCGGACGCGGTCACGGGAGACATCTTCGACGCCGATATCATCTTCAACGGGCGGGACTTTCGTTTCTCCGAACAGCCGGCGCCAGGTCGTATTGTGCTGAGCGACGTGGCCGTCCACGAGATCGGCCATTTCATCGGCCTCGACCACACGCCTCTGGGAGGGTCAGCGGCAGCACGGCCGACGATGAATCCCTTCTACTTCGGCGACGGGCCGGGTGAGGCCTCGACTCTGGCGGCCGACGACGCCACGGGGATCGGCGTGCTCTACCCGACAGCCGCTTTCACGGCCAGCACCGGAGCCATCACCGGCCATGTGGCGGTCCCCGAAGGGAGAGGTGTCTTCGGTGCTCATGTCACCGCCGTCGATGTGAACTCCGGTGAGATCTACAGCACCCTCAGCGGTGCCGAGACGGGCCGGCGAGACCGCGGTGCCTATGCGCTTCGGGGGCTGCCTGCAGGTGTTTACCGCGTCGGGATTGAGCCGGTGAGTGGCGGCCTCGACGAGAGCAACTTCTCAGGCCTGTTCACCGCCTTCGACAAGGATTTCCCCGCGGAGTTCCTGGGCAATGTCGAGGCGGCGGACAGAGCCGATCTGGTGACTGTAGTCGACGGCACTCCTGCGCCCGATGTTGACTTCACCACCGGCTTCATCGTCCCGGGCGTACCCTATGTACGCTCCATCGATGGTCCGGGTAATACACCCGACACCTTCGGTCCTTACGACACATTTTTCGACATCGTCAACGCCACACGCGTCGAAGTCGAAATTGAGATCGACGGCCTCGTCTCGACCACCGTAGCCGAAGACCTGGGTGCCGGCATGTTCCGCTCGCGGATTCCAGGCCAGCCCGTGGGAACACGTGTCCGCTACCGGCTGACCGCCGTCTCCGATGTGGGCGTCCGCCTTGACTATCCCGACGACGGCCAGTGGCTCGAGTTCAACATCATCGGCCTGTCCGGCTCTCCCCTGGCATTTGCCGTACTGCGTGATGCCGGGGCCCTCGGCGTCTTCGACACCGGCGCCGAGGGTGAAGTGGCCCGCGTCGACGTCGGCGATGACCCGATCCAGATCCTCCACTCTCCCGACGGTCGTTTCCTCTACGTGTCCAACCTGGGCTCCAGCGAGATCAGCGTGATCGAGAAGGCCACGTTCCGCGTCACCCACCGCATTCTTGTCGCCGCCGAACCCCTCGACATGGCGCTCTCACCCGACGGTGCAACACTCTACGTGTCGAACTCGGGCGCGTCGCTGCTGACCTCCATCGACCTGACGACGAATCGCGTCCTCGGCTTCGTCACCGTCGGCGCCCTCGACGAGGGCCCCTTCGGCATTGCCGCCAGCGCCGAGCGCGTCTACGTCACCGACCTCAGGAACAACGCCGTGCTTGCCATTGCCGATGGCCGCATCGTCTCCCGCATCCCCGTCGAAGGCGGACCTCGATCGTTGGCCACCGACAACGATGGATCGCACCTGTACGTCACCAGCTTCAACAGCGGCGACCTGACCATCATCGACACCGCCCGGGATGCCGTCGAAGCCGTCATCGATCTGCCCGTCTCCGGCGGCTTCGCCATCGCCGTCGATGCTCGCGGCGAACGGGTCTTCGTCACGGGCCACGCGGACGGTATCGTCGTCGTCGTCGACCTCGCTTCGCAGCAGGTCATCGAGACGATTCCCGTGGGTGTTGAACCGCGAGGACTCACGTTCTCCCCCGGCGGCGAACAGCTGTTTGTCACCACCTCGTCATCGGATGAGATCTACGTGCTCGACGCCGCTTCGTATGAGCGTCTGGGAACATTTGCCGCAGCTGGCGGCCCACGGGGTATCTCCGTCGTCGAGGCACCGACTGCGGCCGTCGCGTCAACGGCGGTTGGCGGGGCCGAGGCAACACCGGGAGCCTGGGCACTTTCCGATGTCTTCCCGAATCCGTTCAACCCGGAAACCCACCTGACGCTGTCGCTGCCGGCGGGCGGAGATGTGACGCTGGAGATATTCAATGCCGTCGGCCAACGAATCCGGCGCATCGAACTCGACCAGCGCCTGCAGGGGCGTCACGTGCTGTCATGGGATGGGCGCGACGACGGGGGAACTCCCGTCGCCAGTGGCGTCTATCTCTTCGTCGTACGTCTGGCGTCACCAGCGGCCCCGATTATCGCCACGCGCAAGGGTGTGCTGCTCAGGTAACCGGGCCGGGCACTCCCGTGTCGACAGGGCCGTCATTGATGAATCCGTCGACACTGAAGTACCGGAATCCGGTGTCGCACAGGATGGTGACCACCGTCGCCGCGGGCCCGAGACCTGCGGCAACGTCCAGCGCCACGGCGACATTCGCACCCGACGAGGGACCCAGCAACAGCCCCTCCTCCCGCGCCAAGCGGCGCGTACAGGCGAAGGCGGCTTCGTCCTCGACGACGATCACCTCATCGATCACCGAGCGGTCCAGAACCTCGGGCACGAATCCCGCGCCGATCCCCTGTATCCCATGCATCGCGGACGGCCCTCCCGACAGGACCGCCGACCGGGCCGGTTCCACGGCGATGACGCGGACCTCACCCAGTTCCTGTTTCAGCACGGAGCCGACACCGGTGATCGTTCCCCCCGTGCCGACTCCGGCGATGAGGGCATCCACCCGGCCACCGCTGGCGCTGATGATCTCTCGGGCCGTTGTCTCGCGGTGCGTCTGCGGGTTGGCGGCGTTGCGGAACTGCTGCGGCATGAAATGGGCCTCGGGATTGGTGGCAACAATCTCTTCGGCGCGGGCGATCGCCCCGGGCATATCCAGTGCCGAGGGCGTCAGTTCGATGCGGGCACCGTAGGCGGCCATCACCGAAACCCGTTCGCTGCTCATGTGATCCGGCATGGTCAGCACCAGTTCGTACCCCAGGGCGGCGGCGACCATGGCCAGGGCGATGCCGGTGTTGCCCGAGGTGGGCTCCACGATCGTCGTACCGGGCCGCAGCCTGCCCTCGGCCTCGGCCCCCCGGACCATGCTCAGACCGATACGATCCTTGACGCTGCCGGCAGGATTGAGGGCCTCCAGCTTGCCCAGGATCCGTGCCGAGCCGGCAGGCGTGATACGTGACAGCGGGACCAGGGGTGTGGACCCCACAGTATCCAGGATGGAGTCCACCGCCGCTGGCGGTGGCCCGTCAATCATGTTCAATCCTCTTCGCCTTCATCGCCATCGCGACCGCCACCGGCGGGCTTCGCCGTGCCGGGCAACATGCGCGTGAAGTTCGTCACCGAACTCGGAGGATCCCCGGTATTGAGCCGGAGACCTCCCCCGGTCGTATAGAGATCGCGGTACGTCGCCGGCAGCAGCAGGATATTGAGGAGCGGTTCGATCTTCGTGATCACGTCGTTGACGTCACCGAGGAAGCTACGCGGTACGAAGATGATATCGTCGTTCTCCAGCGACACGTTCTGACGGAAGTCACCGTGGCTGGTAAGGCGCTCGAAGTTGATGGAATACATCTGGGCAGCACCTTCGACGACGCGGATCAGTCGAACATCGTTGCGCAAGGCAGCCTCGGCGAAGCCACCGGCCTGCGACAAGGCCTCCATCAGACGTGCGTCGTCGGCGAACATGTAGACATTCGGCCGCGCCACCTCCCCCAGAACGATGACCTTCTTCGAGCGGAGACTCGTGCCGGGCACGATGACGATATCGCCCCCCTGCAGGATGGCGTTGTCCTTCTGCTTCCCCGAGGCCAGCACGCTGCGCAGGTCGAGACGGAAGGAACCATCGCCACGAATCAGCTGAACCCGATCCAGTTGCGCATCAGGCGTTGTGCCACCGGCTTCGAGGATGATGTCGAGCAGCGTCGTCTTGCCCTTCAGGGGATACCGCCCCTGCCCTGACTTTACCGTTGCCCGCTCGAGGGTTTCGATCGCTCCAAGAAGGGAGACGATCTTGCTGTGGAACTCCATCACTTCCACATCCACCTTGGGCGCCCGCAGAAACCTGCCCAGCTCCAGCGTCACGTCGTCGTCGAGCTCGGTCGGCGTCCGTCCGGCAGCCCGGACGTTCTCCAGCATCGCGAAAGAAATGTTGCCATCGGGACGGACGATGACTTGCTCGCTCGTCACCTTCACGTCGCGCAACGTCAGCTGCAGTTTGTCGCCGACGCCGAGCAGATACTCCGGGAAGCCGCCGCGCTCGGTATACGCCTGACGAATCGGGTCGGTGGGAATCGCGGCGCGGGCGGGCGGCGCCTCCGGGATCGCTGAGACATCCGTTACCGAGGGCGACGACGAGCCACAGCCGGCGATCATGGCAACGGCCAGGACCCTTCCGAGATTCCTGAGACCCGGACACCAGATACTCCTCCACATCAACATCATCCTCGCCTCATTCTTCGACTCAGGGGACCCGGGATCGTCGTCGCCAGTTCTTGTGCCAGCCGCAGCAGGAGCTGACCGCAGCGCAATCCGTACGTCAGGGGTGCCAGCCGCCGCGGCACCCGGGGAAACACCTGCAGCAGCACGTCGGTCCTGGGAAACATGAACTCCCGCATCAGTCGCAGCCGGTCGCCACGGTGCGGACAGGTCCAGTTCCACAGGACCTCGCCGACGCAGGTCGAATGCCGGCTGCCGAGAACCCACTGCAGCACCCGCCTCGAAGTTCGGCCTGGCGCACATTCCGCATACCAGTCCCGAACGCTCGCTGGCAGGTCCACGCGGGCGGCGTGCAACAGCGTCAGGCCATAGAGTAACGGCAGGTTCAGCCCGCTGGCCTCAGCCCGGTATCGCAGACGCCCCCCGTCGAGAGTCCTGTCACCCAGCTGCAAAGCCAGATCCACAAGCCAGGTGACTCGTCGGTAGCTGTGCCGCAGTGCATGCGCTGCAGTATAGAGGACCTCGTCTTCGGCGCTCAACCCCCAGAACTGGAGCCCCTCCACCTGCACTCTGCGCCGGTGTGCCCAGATCTGCTCGGGGTCGAGCCATCCGGCACGGCGCCGGGCGGCAATGCGTTGACAGTGGAACAGATCATCGTGCAGATCGATGCCCACGTGCCGGCCGTTGAGCAGGTCGGGATAACGAGGCGTCGTCGTCCACCCCAGTTCTGTCAGCGCGTCAGTCACGTCGGCCGTGCGCCCCTCGGGACAGAGTAGATCGACATCGTCCATCGGACGGCACCCGGCGTCCGGATAGAAACGCAACAGAGCAGCGCCAGGCAGAAGCACCAGGTCATGGCCCTGCTGCTCCAGGATCCGCAACGCCTCAGCCAATTCCTGCAAGGCAACCGTCGTCGTCGTCGCCGTGCTGGCATGGGCACGATACCACGCGGCCGGCACCGGCCTGTCGCCGCCGGCCCTGGCCACGAACAGGCCTTCCAGTCCCTCGGTCACGATGGCCTCTTCGACGCCGACCGGCCAGGCGCCACCGACGACGCCCAGTCGGGCCATTTCGAGTGCCTGTTCGACTTGCCTCATTCTCCCGCTCCCGCCCCTCGGAGGCGACCGATGGTCGATCGTACGTGCAACAGCGCGACGCTGGCGTCCACCTCGAAACGCTCCATCAGGACCTGCACGATCTCCTCTTCCGACATCGGCTGGCGCCAACACTCACAGATCACTGCGGCCGTCTCGTTCAGATGGTGAATGCATCCTGCCACAGAATCGTACAGCAGTCCCCCGTCCACGAGACGACGGAACACGGGGTCGGTGGATTCCGGGATTCGGGTCATCCGGCGGCTCGAATGTCGGGTGCCAGCGTGCGGCTGAATTCGGCCACATCCGTCAGTGGCGCCGAACAGCTGGAATTGCGACAGACGTAGACGTGAAGGCTGCCATCGGCGGGCAGATGTCGCTCACGCAGCAGTGGCAACAGGTCTGTAGTCGAGTCGTCCGATGCAGTCTCGGCGCCGGAGATCACGCGATTTGGCAGATAGCTTTCGTGGGTGGTGCGAAGAAACGGCCGTCGCGCCTCGGCAGCTCCCATGAAGGTCAGTTCCAGAGGCCCGCAGCGGAACTGTGAGAGAGCACATGCCATATGACAGCAGGCCAGGGGAGAACTCTGCAGCAACCCGCCATAGGCCCGCAACGTGGCCTCGGCGCAATCGCGGAAACGGTTCACGTCGGTGAGAGTCGCCAGGCGCAACAGGGCGAGAGCGGCGAGGGAGTTCCCGGAGGGAGTGGCACCATCGAAGGGATTCTTCGTCCGCACGATGAGGTCAGACCTGTCGGCCTCGGCGTAGTAGAAGCCACCCTCCCCGTCCGTATCCCAGAAGCGTTCGATCATCTGCTCTGCCAGATCGACGGCGGAGGCCAGCCAGCGAGGCTCGAAAGTGGCCTCGTACAGATCCACGAGTCCGCCCACGAGGGCGGCGTAGTCGTCCTGAAAGGCATGGACGGAGGCCTGACCATCCTTCCAGCCGTGGCGCAGAGAGCCGTCGACGACGAGATGCTCGAGAAGAAACCGGGCAGCCATTGTCGCTGAATCGAGCCAGGCGCTCTCGCCGAAGGCTTCATACCCCCGGGCCATGGCGCTGATCATCAGACCATTCCATGCTGCCAGCACTTTGTCGTCCCGCCCTGGGGCACAGCGCCAGGCTCGGGCCTCGAACAGTCGCCGACGTCCATCGTCGATGGCCGACTGCAATTCCGTTCGGCTGACACCGAGAAGACGCGCCTGCTCGTCGATGTCGGCGCTGACATGAAGCACCGAGTCACCTTCGAAATTGCCCTCGGGTGTGATGTCGTAATAGGCGCACACCCGCTTCGCCGTGTGCTCATCGTCGATGACATCCTCTACCGCTTCCGGGGTCCAGACAAAGAACCTGCCCTCCTCCCCTTCGCTGTCGGCATCCTGTGCGGCACAGTAGCCGCCCTCGGCGCTCGTCATCTCGCGCACCACGTAGTCGAGTGTTTCACGCACAACCCGGCCGAACAGCGGCTTGCCTGTCGCCTGCCAGGCATCCACGTAGACCGGAACGAGGAGGGCGTTGTCGTAAAGCATCTTCTCGAAATGCGGGACCAGCCATCGCTCATCCACCGAATACCGGTGGAAGCCACCCCCGAGCTGGTCGAAGATTCCCCCCCGCGCCATGTGAGTCAGCGTGTGCACTGCCACCTGCAGCACCGCATCGTCACCGGTGGCGTGCCAGTGCCTGAGCAGCAGCGACAGTGCGGCGCTGTTGGGAAACTTCGGCCCTTGCAGGCTGAAGCCGCCGCAGCGCCCGTCATGCTGATCGATCAGAGCCTGTACCGCCGCATCCAGGATATCCTGGCAACGATCATCGTCGAGGTCATCGCCGCCATCCAGCGGATCGGCATTCTGCCGGAGAAAGGAACGCAATTTCTCCGCCTGATCCTCGACACGATCCCGCTGCCGTGCATAGTGCTCACTGACGGCCTGCAGCACGCGACGGAATCCCGGTCGGCCGTGGCTGTCCTCCGGGGGATAGTATGTTCCCCCATGGAAGGGCCGCAGGTCCGGCGTGAGGAAGACCGTCATCGGCCAGCCACCCTGTCCCGTCATCGCCTGTACGGCACTCATGTAGATCTCGTCGACGTCCGGACGCTCCTCACGGTCCACCTTGATGTTGACGAACCTGGCGTTCATCTGCGCCGCGATCTCCGAGTTCTCGAAAGACTCCCGTTCCATCACATGACACCAGTGGCAGGCCGAGTAACCGACAGACAGCAGGATGGGAAGATCCTCTTCCGCAGCCCGATTCAGCGCCTCTTCTCCCCAAGGATACCAGTCGACAGGGTTGTGGGCATGCTGCTGCAGATAGGGACTCGTCTCGCTGGCCAGGCGATTGGCGTGAGGGACGGCGACGGGGTTATCTGGCAACGGCCGGGCGCCTGGAAGGGAGGCAACTCAAGGAGAGAACGAGTGGGTAGTCGAATTTAAGGATGCTCTGTACGGTGGACAATCATCGGCGAGCCGAGCATCGAGTCGGCTCACCAGCGCCTGGAACTGACGCTCCGCGAACTGGCCCGCCTCGTGGCTGCCAGTCGACTGCCTGTGCAGCGGCCGCACGTCCTCCACGTAGGCATGCTCGTAGGCCGCCTGCTCCTCCAGTCCGAGCAGCGGCACACGCAACGAGCGGATTTCGACAAAGCTGATGTTCGGCGTACCCACACCATTGATGAGACTGCGGATCTGGCCCCATCCGAGTCGCGAGCGCAGAAAGATCCACAGGTAGTAGGGATTGAGTCCGGGTCGGAGGCGGATGAGGTCGACGAAACAGCCGATGTTGGCGGGCTCATCCTCCTCGTAGACGGCCACTCTGTTGCGTCCGAGGGCACCGCCACCGGAACGAGGCAGCAGCACGTCTCCGGCGCGAACGCGACTGCGCCGGGGATCGTGGGCGCTGTCTGGCAAGACACGCAGAGACCGCGAGGCGTGGAGGCCGGTCTCGGCAAAGTCCCCCTGTCGGATCGAGGCGATGCCGTCGACGACCGGCACGGGCTGCCCGCCAGTGACGATCGGCCCGTAGGTAAGCAGTTCGATGAAGTCGCCGAGCTCAGGGGCGTCGTCGAGGTCACGCCGGACGCGGGCCAGAGTCTGTTTTCCCACCCAGAAACCCGGATCCCAGCGACACCCACCCAGATCCCTACCTGAGACGACGGCGGCGCCGGTTACATCCTGACCCTGGTGCAGGCGGACCAGATCCTGCCGCATGGCCTCCAGGACCTGGGGCAACTTGCCACGCCCGGCATGCCGACGCTCCATCATCAGCGCGGGTGGTTGAGGGATCATGTCGATCTCCGGGACGCGGCGCAGAACGATGAGATGGGCCAGAGCGTTGAGGCCGGCCCGTCGGAAGGCACTGGCCGGCAGGGCGATGGCCGCCAGCAGTTGGGCCTGGCCCCCCACCCAGTCTCGGGCGACCTGCTCTCGGCGATTGCTCAGGACCCCATCGGAGAGGATGTAGGCGACCAGTCCCCCGGACCGGACCAGCCTCAGGGCGCGTTCCAGGAACAGCTCCTCCACTCGACAGTTGCCGGCCGGGTCGGTGAACCGACCATCCTGGCCAACGGCACGTGAGCCCCAGATCTGGTGCGGTGCGGCTGGCTCGGTCAGCAGGCGTCGGCGTTGTCCATCGGTCAGCAGGTCACGACTGCGGCCAAAGGGTGGATTGCCCACAGCGACGTCGGCACGCCAGTCGGACAGACGCTGGCCGGCATCGAGCAGACCATCTCCTGCCTCGACACGGGCACCCTCCGCGCTTCGGGCGTGAAGGACATGGGCGTCGAGTTCCAGGCCCAGGACATCGAGCCGGGTCGTAAAACCACCACGACACCCCTCGTCGAGCAGGATCCCGTCCCCCGCTGCCAGATCGATCACGCGCCGCTGTGAGGCCGGGGCCAGCATCTCGACGACGTGCCACAGGAAGCGGGCGACCTCGGTAAGCGTAAAGAACTGCCCGTGAGGAGCCGTGTGGCCCCGACGCCGACGGCGTGCCGCCGGAATGACCTGGTCGCTGTGTGCGATCGCCCCCACCGTCGTTACCCCAGACTCCCATCGAAGTGCCTGAGGATATTCACGTGATCATTCATTTCATAACTCTCAACTGATTGTGTCACAATCGCTTCCGTCACCTTTCGTCCTGACTGGCATGAGTGCTGCATTCAGTCTGCGTGGCGGACAGTCGGCAGAACGCTCGCTGGAATGTCCTGCCGCCCATTCCACTCACTCCCTTCGATCGGAGGATCGTATGTCCGAACTCAGGATGCCGGCCATCAACCAGGTGGCCCTTGCCGGGCGCCTCGTGCAGGACCCCGAGTTTCGTATCACCGACAACGGCACGGCACGGCTGACGAGCCGCATCGCCGTCAACCGCGCCTACCGCGACCGCAACGACGAATGGCAGGAGGAGACCTCCTTCTTCAACATCGTCGTCTGGCGGCAGCTGGCCGAGCGACTCGCCGACCGGTTGGAGAAAGGCACTCCCGTATTTCTCAGTGGCCGGCTGCGCTCGTACAGCTGGCGGGATGACGACGAGAACTCTCACTACCTCGTCGAGATTCAGGCGCGTACTCTCCAAGTTCTCGAACGCATCCCGTCGGGAGCCAACGGCACGGCCCAAGCCGACGGAGAGATCGAAGACGAAGTGGAGACGGAAAGCGAAGAGCTGGAGCTGGCCGCCTGACTCTCCCCACCGGCGGAGGCGGTGAAACTCGCCTCCGTCGGCCCTGCGAAACATCAGCACTCAAACAGGACCGCGATACCCATGCCGCCGCCAATGCAGAGCGCGGCGATCCCGCGGCGCACCTGGCGTCGGCGCATCTCGTGCAGCAGGGTCACAGCGACACGGGCACCGCTGGCTCCCACCGGATGTCCCAGGGCGATCGCGCCGCCGTTGACATTGACCCGATCCACATCCCAGTCGAGTCGACGCCCCACGGCCAGAACCTGTGCCGCGAAGGCTTCGTTGACTTCCAGCAGGTCGATGTCGTCCAACGTCAGATCGTTACGCTGCAGCAATTGCTCTATGGCCGGGGCCGGTCCGATCCCCATCACCCGTGGATCTACCCCCACCGACACCGAGTCGACGACACGGGCCAGTGGTTCGATGCCGGCAGTCTCGGCCACGGCCTCGGAGATCACCGTCATCGCCGCGGCACCGTCGTTCAGACCGGAGGCATTGCCGGCCGTGACCGTGCCCTGCTTGTCAAAGGCGGGGCGTAGCTGACCCAGCCCTTCCAGAGAGACGTCCTTTCGGGGGTGCTCGTCGACGTCGAACACCGTCGGCTCACCCCGGCGCTGCGGAATCTCCAGGGGGACGATCTCGTCGGCAAAGCGGCCCGCTGCGTGAGCCGCAGAATAACGGTCCTGGCTCAAGAGGGCGTATCGATCCTGCTCCTGGCGCGAGATACCGTATTCGCTGGCCAGATTCTCCGCAGTGGTACCCATGTGGCAGTCGTAGAAGCAGTCCCACAGACCGTCCATGATCATCAGATCCGTCACCTGCGAGTGCCCCATACGCTCGCCCCAACGCGACCCGGCCAGCCCGTAGACGACACCGCTCATGCTCTCCATGCCACCGGCTACGACGACCTGGGCGTCCCCTGAACGCACGGCAGCTGCCGCCAAGGCGATGGCCTTCAGCCCGGAACCGCACATCTTGTTCACCGTCATGGCCGGCGCGGAGTAAGGCACGCCCGACTTGACGGCCGCCTGCCGCGCCGGATTCGGCCCCTGGCCGCCCTGGTAGATCATGCCGAGGATTACCTCGTTCACGGCCTCCGCGGCAACGGCAGACCGCGAAATCGCCGCCTCGACGGCTACCTGACCCAACGTGACGGGGGTGACGTCGCGCAGGGCGCCGCCGTACGTTCCGATCGCGCTGCGCACCGCGCTGGCGATCACCGCCTCAGCCATCCGGCTCTCCTTACATCTGATTGACCAGGTTTATGCACGTATCTATCTTACGAAAATTACATGTACTTAAGAACTACTGCGTGAGGAGTGCGCCGGCGACATGGCCTGGGCGAAGAGCAAGGACTTTCTCGAACGATTGCAGTTGGGCAGCATCGTTCTCTACCTGATCTGCCTGGGTGGATATACCATCGACCGGGTGGGCCTGGCATGGGATCACGTTCGCGCTGATCTGTTCGGCTTCGCGTTCTTCTCGTTTTTCATCGCATCGACGATCCTGCTGCGCTTCGAAGAAGGCGGCGCCGACGACGAGGACGAGACGGCGACTAGCTGAGCGCGGTAATGTTGTTGGGGCAGTAGCTCAGTTGGGAGAGCGCGGGCTTTGCAAGCCTGAGGTCGTCGGTTCGATCCCGATCTGCTCCACCAG
>PVBE013009877.1_pt1 | contig 169036 bp, 135 predicted proteins | sample 1631181 | NCBI WGS metagenome assembly PVBE01 (sample SAMN08397723, study PRJNA350692) | Marine metagenome, whole genome shotgun sequencing project. | isolation source: water | place: Pacific Ocean | collected 2012-04 | reverse complement strand
GTACTTTACTCCACAACACCTCGAGAGTCCTCGGTGGCGTCAACTCAGGGCCGCGTTCCGCACCCGCACGTGCAGGCTTCGGCCATCAGGATGTTGAAGTCCCGGCGTGAGTGGCTGATTCGCGGGATGTTGCGCGCAGCGTCTGTCTCGATGCGCGCGTGAGGATGATCCAGGCCATGACCAACGGACCACCCGCAACTGAGCCCAATGTGGCAGACGGATTCTCGCCGTCTCATGGGGAGGCCTGCCTTGTCCATTGCCTATGTATCGACCTGGAGAAGTCGGGGCAGGCAGGCGCGGCGATGCCCACCGAGCAGTGGGACAGGTTCAACCTGAGCCTGGCGAAGTACCTGCGCCCTGTCGTCGATGACTTGGGCTTGCAGGACTCGGTCATCAAGTTTATGGGCGATGGCTGGCTTGTCTTCTCGTCGGATGTGGAGCAGGTCAGGGCGCTCTGTTGCCTTGCGCTCATTGTGGCGCGCAGATTTCAGGATGGCCTGAGCAAGTCTGTAGACATGCGTCCAGAGGATGTCCCGCCCCCGCGGCTGTCCATCTGTCAGGGGCGCGACCTGCTGGTCGTTCTCCCTGATGGTCGCAAGGATTGGGTCGGTGACAGCGCCCGCCGCGCAACGCGCGTCTGCATCTGCCCTGAGCCGAAGGAGATCATCGTGGACGACGCCACGCGCACGATCGTCTCCCGCGACTTCCACAACGCGCCCGTGGATCTTGGGAAGTTGCCGCCAGACCGGCGTCCGAAGGACGACGGAGAGCAGTGGGCGCTTCATCGTCTGAGTGGCCTGAAGCCCGAGGCCGGGCAGGGCTCCCACGCGCCTTTGTGCTTCGTCCGGACGCTTGAGCTCCTCGGCGACACCGCGCGGGCGGAGGCGCTCATGCAGCGCGCCACCCGAGGGCCGAAGGCGGTGCCAACCGCGTCGGTGGACTCAGGCATCGCACGGCGCTGGAGCCGCTTGCTGCGTGAGCGCGCAGAGCATGGCGACCGGCCCGGCGCCGAGCGCCCCAAGGCCGTGCCGGCGGACCCCAGGGCCTATCCGCCTGGCCTGCAGATGTGGAGGCAGGAAGGGAAGCTGGGCGAGATTATCGGCGGACCAGGGCACACGCACCCCACGATGGTGTGGGTGCCCCAGGGCGAATTCCGCGTGGGCAGCGACGGCGCTCACGGCAACGAGGCTCCCGCCCACCAAGTGACAATTACACGTGGCTTCTGGTTGAGTCGGTGCCTTGTCACAAACGCGCAGTACGCGGGGTACCTCAACGAGCGCCAACGAGAGCAGGACGACGCGCACCTCGACTCCATTACCGACGACAACAACTACTGGCGCGAGATCCATCAGGAGGGCGGCGTGTGGAAGCCCATCGGCAACCGGAGCCAGTTCCCGGTTGTCGGCGTCGACTGGTACAGCGCCAGGGCGTATGCCGCCTGGTATGGTCTCCGCCTGCCGACCGAGGCTGAGTGGGAGTTTGCGGCGCGCGGGCGCGAGAATCGCGTCTACCCCTGGGGAGATGTGTGGGACAGGGAGAAGTGTTGTAGCGCAGACGCCCCCGGTCGGCCCTGGATGTACCTGGACGGCCGCTACCATCCCGACTCAGCGCGAGCGACGAATGTGCCACGGCGTCTCATGGAAGCCGCCACGCACACCGATACGGTCGACGGCCACCCGACTGGCGCGAGTTGGTGCGGTGCGCTTGACATGGCAGGGAACCAGATGGAGTGGTGCGAGGATGTGCCGCGTGACTACCCGGATGACGGCTCCTCGTGGGTTGACGAATACGAGCCGGACCCGACTCCGGGGTTGGTCCGCGCCGTCAAGGGGGGCAACTGCTTCCACGGGCAGGACGAGTGCCGGGCGAGTTGTCGGAAGAACGCTACCAGCCCGGATTACGCTAATAACTCGATCGGCTTCAGGTGCTTGTACGCACCAGAGGACCAGGACGCGGGCGGTTGACCCGAGAGCGGCCAACGCTTCACGTTCGTTGGGCGCTCCGGCGGCGGCGACGGCCGACGGGCTGGAAGCGCCCGTCGCTACGCGAAGGCGAGAGGATTGAGAGTGCGGGACGCGGATCGCGGGCCGGATGGGGCCCCAAACATCCCGCATTCGGCCCCTCCAGACGACTGGCGGTGACGAGCGCGCATCACGCCGTGAGGACGTGCCCGAGGCATGTGGGCGATTTTCGCACCGTCTGGTTTGTCGTCACGTGACGACAAACATCCGCGTCGGGTGTAGCGAAGGCAGGGCGCGATGAATCGCGCCCCTACGCGGACGGCAACGGCGTCGGGACTGAAGTCCCTCTTGCGGGGTGTGCAGGAGGGCGGGGATGGGAGGGGCAGATGAGGGTTCGGAGTGTGGGTCGGGCGACCCGCAGGTACGGACGGCACCGGTCAACGGCAACGGCGTCGTGGAAACTCAGACGACGAGTTTCCCTGGGAGTTTCCCTGGAGATCCGACCCACGACAGCGCCGAACTGGAAGTTCGGCCTGCGCGGTCAACGGCGGCGGGTTAGTCCGCGAGCACTAGTGGCCCGCCACGGTCGCTGGGCAGGAGTTCCCACGCCGCGAGAGGCAGGCCTCGGCGCTCGTAGTAGCGGGCTTTCACCTGTCGGAGGAGATCGGGCACGGCCTCCCGGTGGGCATACGCGAACATGCACCCGCCCATGCCGGCTCCCGTGACCCGCGAGCCGATCACGCCGTCGACGCCGTCGCAGATATCGACGAGCAGATCGAGTTCGGGGCATGAGCAGCCGAAACCGCCTGGTTGGCGGTAGAGCTGGGCGGACTCGCGCTCAGCGGCGTCCGAGCTGTCGGCGAGATGGATCAGGCGCGCCAGCGCGTCGTCAGAGACCGTGTTGTCGTAGGGCTCGCCGCGTTCATCATCCAACCACCGCACGATTCGATCTCCGTCGTGAGCGGCCTGTAGCAGAACCCGCATCTCGGCCTCATCCCGGCGCTCCAGCGCCAGGCGATTGCGCGCGCCCCGAGCCGGCTCGCAGAGCGTCCACATGCAGGGCGAGCGGAGAGGGTACTCGGCCTGGTCGATCCGCCAGTGCCGGAGCGGGCGCTCCAGCTCCCCGGCGCGGCTCCCGGCGAGCTTCAGCGCCAGCTCGTTCGTGCAGTCGATCGGAAGGGCCTGGAACATCTCGTAGATCCGGCTGACAGGCACGCCCAGGTTCTCTGGGGTCAGATCCGCGACGCACTTGATGCGCTCGGCGTGTTCGGGGAACATCTCGCGCAGGAGCGTTGCGCCGACGACCTGCGACAGGCCTCGCGCGGTGGCCTTCTCCCGCCCTCCCACCGACTTGCGCGCCTCGACTAACGTATTGCACAGCACGATTCGCCAATCGTCCGGAAACGGGATGTGGTGCTCTTCGTACGGGTCGAAGGGGATGTCATATTTGACATGCAGGACGTGACCCCGCCGGCAGAGCATCTGCGCACCGGTATCGCCCGGTCCGCCGCGAGAACCGCAGTACCACTCGCCGGCCCCGATCACCCGGATGGCCTCGCCCATCGGGATGTCGAGTTGGTTGAAGTGGATGGCGGCAATTCCCGCGAGAGTCGCCAGAGCCGACGAGGAACTGACGCCCGCCGCCATTGGGATGTCGCCATCGACTACGAGATCTAGCCCGCAGAGCTGGCGGTCGCTGTAGTGGTTCTGTAGCGCGAGCATGGGCCCGATCGTGTAGTTCTGCCACGCCCCGACCTCGACGTGGTCCCAGGCAGCCTCAACCACCTCCATCCAATCAGATCCGCGCTCGTCGTCAGGCAGGAGGTCGGATATCCCGAAGGAGTAGTCCGGGTACGCCTGATGGGGGCTGTGAAGGGATATCACGTCGTCCGTTCGAGGCTGGACGAGGGCCACGATCTCGCGTCCAAACACGACGTGGTTCTTCCAGGAGTATTGGGTGTCGGTGTGGATGCCCATCGTGTTGATGCGGCCCGGCACGCGGATGAGGGCGCAGGGGATGCTCGGGTCGAGCGTGGTGTCCGCGGCCTCAATGACTCGCCACATGAGCGCGAGACGTTCGTCGTGAAGCGTCGCGTCGGCGCCGTATATCCGTGACAGCGTTGCGGCGAGCCCTTCGTCGGGCTGGGCGAGGCGCTGTCGCCATTGAGCCACGGTCATCATCGTCGCGTGTGGGTAGATGCTCACGTAGGTGGTCCTCGCTAATTGTGTTCAGCAACGGCAGGGCGGATGCTCGTGCTTATTCGGCGTTTACCGAGGCGGGTCCTCGCGTAGCGGCGCGTTGCGTTGGTGAGTCGAAAACTCCGGGACAGGTCACCGAGTTTCGCAGACGACTCGAAATCGGTACCTGTCCCGGAGTTTTTCTCGCCGCACTTGTTGGGAGGCACGAGCAGGTTTCTCGGGCGTCGCTCATGAAGTGTCCGCGCGATTGGCGTGCCGAATCCGTATGGGTAATCATGACCAAGGGGTGCTCACTTGATGACTCCGCGCGAACGTGTTGAGGCCGTGATGCGAGGCGAAACGCCCGACAAGATGCCGCTCACCATCTACGAATGCATGATCCCCCAGTGCACGGCTGAACGCGAACTCCGCGACCGTGGCATGTGCATCGTATATCGTAGCATGAACGTGTACCGGACGGTCGCGCCCAATGTGAAGCACAACAGCGAAAGCGTCGTGATCGACGGGGCCTCGCACGTGAGGAGCACTGTTGAGACTCCCGCCGGGACGCTAACCGGGCTCACGCGACCGGCCGGTTTTACGTCGTGGCATATCGAGAAGCTCTTCAAGGGCCCTGATGACTACAAGGCCCTGCGCGCAATGGTCGAGGACGAACGGTATGAGGAGAACTACGCCGCGTACCAGCAGATGGATGATTACCTCGGGTCCGACTTCATCCTCCGGGCGGGCGTGGGTTCCACGCCACTGCATCAGATCATGATCTCGTGGATGGGCGTGGAGACGTTCGCCATCGAGTGGGCCGAACGTCGCGATGAGATCATCGCGCTCAACGACGTCATGGTGAAGAAGCGCCGCGAGGTCTACCCTCTCGTCGCCAACTCTCCGGCGTCTCACGCCAACTATGGCGGGAACGAGGTGCCCGAGGTCATGGGGCGGGAGCGTTTCCGCGATTACTGCGTGCCGGTCTACGAGGAGGCCGCCGAGGTGCTGCGGGAGGGCGGGGTTCTGTTGGGGTCTCATCTAGACGGCAACGGCATTGCATGGGCCGACGAAGTGGCCGGCTCTCCGCTCGACTACATTGAGGCTTTCACGCCGCCGCCGGACTGCGACCTCTCGGTCGCCGAGGCGCTCGACCGCTGGCCGGGCAAGTTCCTCTGGCTGAACTTTCCCTCATCGATCCATCTGGCCACCTCGGCCAGAATCGAGGAGATCACGCGCCAGTTGATCGACGAATCAGGTCCGGGCGACCGCGTCATCATTGGCATCACCGAAGACATGCCGGCCGATCGCTGGCAGCAGAGCATGCTGACCATCGCGCGCACGATCGACGACTGCGCGAACTGAACCAACTGGACGATCGCGAGTGAAGGAAAGGCTGACATGAGCGTGAGCAAGCAAGACAGAGAAGTCATCAGAGATCTCGCCAAAGAGATTGCGGAGATCGCGGCGCTCCCGAAGCAGCAGGAGACGATTGCTCTGTGGAAGGCGTCAAATAGCCTGAAGCCCGTCCGACCGATGGTGATGATCGACCAGATCCCGTGGCATGAGATGGAGGTCGACGGGGAGCTGTCGCTTCAGACCGAGGACGGGTTCTGTCGGGGCCTTGAGGGTAGGCTTCGTCGGACGCTGTATTCGTGGCGACACATGCCGGTCGATATGGTCGTCGAGCCGGTCATTGATATCCACAAGGCCATCACGAACACGGGCTTTGGGGTGGCGACGATCGAGGAGACGGCTGTGAGCGACCCGAGAAACAGCGTGGTCGGCCATGGCTACATCGCTCAGATTACGACCGATGAGGACGTTGAGAAGATCCTCACGCCAGAGGTCGGCCTGAACGAGGAGGCCTCGGCGCGGGTGGAGGAGAGGGCGCGCGAGCTGTTCGACGGTATTCTCGATGTGCGGATGCAGGGGACCGTGCCGAGCTTCGCGCCGTGGGACGTGATCGTGCAGTGGTGCGGAGTCGAGGAAGTGATCATGGCGCTGGTGGACCGTCCGGCGTTCGTCCACAGCATCATGGCGAGGTTTACCAAGGCGCATCTGTCGATGCTCGACCAGCTCGATGAGCAAGGATTGCTCGGCTCTCACCAGGGCACGATCCACTGTAGTGGCGCTTACACCGACGAACTCCCGGCCGCAGGCTTCGACCCCGCGCATCCCAGGACGACTGACCTGTGGACGTGTGGCATGGCGCAGATCTTCTCGACGGTCTCCGCGGCGATGCACCAGGAGTTCGAGCTGGACTACGCCCGCGAGTGGTATTCGAGGTTCGGCCTGGTGTACTACGGGTGCTGCGAGCCGCTGGACGGCAAGATGGACATCGTCAGGAAGATCCCGAACCTGCGGAAGATATCCATGAGCCCGTGGGTGGATACGGACGCGGCGGCTGAGCGGGTCGGCGGCGATTTCGTCTTCTCCCGCAAACCGAGCCCGGCGTTCCTTGCGCCCGACACGTGGCACCCGGATCAGGTGGAGGACGACCTCCGGCATACGGCCGAGCGGTGCGCGGTCCACGGGTGTCCGGTCGAGTTCATCCTGAAGGACATCAGCACCGTTCGCTACGAGCCGCAGAGGCTCTGGGAATGGGCGGACATCGCGATGAGGGTGGCTGAGGGCTAACGGCCGTGGGGGCGCCAGATTCCGAAGTCCTGCTCGTTGACCCACTGCTCCGGTGGCGGGCCCTTCGGCGGATCTGGGAGGGGCGAGAACTCGCGGAGGATCCAACGGCCGATGCGCGTGCCGATGAACGCGGAGACGAAGACCGCGAGCGGGACGCCAAGTCCGGGCAGCAGCACATCGAGAAGCGTCGTGTCACCTGGGATTGAACTGGGATAGGCAATCAGCATGATGAGGATCAGCGCGACGAATGTCAGTGGAAGCACGGCGATCGCCGCGACGGGTCTGCGTCGGTCGATTACGGCGACGAGGATGCCCGGGAGAAGGCCGGCGCCGAACGCCAGGATGAGCACCACCTTGAATGCGCCGGGCTCAAAGGCGCTCATCGCGACCACAGTCAGGACGCAGAGCAGCATGTGACTGGCGGCCGCCAGCGCGGTCCACTGGTACTTCGCCTCGCGCATACCACTCCACGTTGGGAAGTAACCGCTGCGGGTATCCGTCATAATGCGAAGACCCTCCCCGGTCCGCGTCCTAGTGGCATAGACGCGTGGGCGAGGGTTCGGTTGCGGTGAGGGTGAGATTGGGTGGAGGCGCGGGCCGGATACTTGCGGCCAGACCTGCGGTCTGATCCTCGTATTCGGCCCCCCTGACGGCAGCCGCGTCAGTCGTTCTTGGGACCCGGTGGACGCCAGATGCCGTAGACGTCGGGATGGAGCGTCTCGGGTACGAGTGGGCTTGTCTTCGATCGGGAGCGGGCGCCTAGCCTGCCAACCAGCCTCCGGCCGGCCTTCGCGCCGATTGCTGCGAAGACGAAGATGGCGAGCGGCGCGAGGACACTCCATAGCATGACGCCGGCGAACGTTGATCTCGCCTCGGTGAGCCCCAGAGCAATGGCCGCCCAGACACCGGGTACGATTGCGGCGGCGGCGATCGGACGGCGCCTGTCGACTGCCCCCAGTACCGCCCCGTATGCGAAGCCGCCCGCGACGACCGCAGGGATGGCGATCCACTCGGCGCCCCTTGTCACGGCCGCCATGGGCCACGCCACCAGCAAGGCAACGGCGCTTCCCGCCGGTGCGCCCAAGAACAGGCCGATGTATGTCAGGTGCCACCCGTCGACGTGGTACGGCGCCACTATGCGGAGGAACCAGTCGTCTGTCTTGGTAGTCATGCCTATCACTAGCGTCTCCAGTGGGTGGACGCGTGGGCGAGGGTTTGGTTGCGGTGAGGGTGAGATTGGGTGGACGGCGCGGGCCGGATACTTGCGGTCATGTCTCCGACATGATCCTCGTATTCGGCCCCTCCGACGGCAAGGTCCGCAGGCAAGAATGCCTGCGCCACTAATCAAGTCCGAGTTCCTTGCGGATTTCGGCGAGTTTGGCGCGGGTCTGGTTCTTGTAGCCCTCGACGCCGTCCTGCTGGTATGTCGGCTCGTTTTCGAGGTCGAGCGATCCGTCCGCAGTGACGTGGAGGCCTTGGAGCCTGCCCTTCACCGCGACCGCGTCCATCAGAATGCGCATGAGACCGAAGAGGCTCGCCTCGTCGCGGCGCGGGACGGTGATGAGCACGTTGGGGACGCTGTTGGCGGTAAGATCGGCGATCGTCCCGGCGAGCGAGGCGTCCTGGATCTTGCCGAAGGGCAGGTCTTTGAGATCGGCGAGGTCGCCGCTGACATCGGGATCCTCGGGTACGATGGTATTGGAGGGATCGAGTTCATCCCAACGGACCAGCACGACTACCTTGTTGCGAGGGCCGCGGACGACGCCGTTGAGGATGGAGTGGTTGCCCGTAGGCCCGCGGACGCCAATGACGTCGAGCCCGCCGCCGCGCTCCTGGATCGATTCTGAGTAGAGCTGCGTGAACCAGTCGCCGAGGTACCGGTCGTCGGCGTAGTTGTAGAGCAGCAGCGTCTGTTTGCCGGCGTAAGCCTCGGCGAGGTGGAGCCACTTGGCGAGTCGGAAGGCGACGTTGCCTCTGGCGGACGACTTGAGACCGAAGGCTTGCTCGTGGGCGGCGGCGTAGCCGGCCATTGCCGCGTCGATGCGGCCTTTGGGAGAGACAACATCGGCGTTTGCCGCGAGAGCCATGGGGAATAGGCCGACGGGCGAGGCGGCGGAGAATCGGCCGCCGACGCCGTCGGGGACGGGCAACATGCCGAAGAGAGCATCGCCGTCCGCGCCGCCGTTCTTCCGGAACAGCAGGCTGCTCTCGGTTTTCTGAGTGGTGGCGACGACGCGCTTGGCGGGGTCTTCGACTCCGGCGTCGATCATCGCATCGCGGACGAGCATGGACGCGCCGAAGGTCTCGGCGGTCTTGCCAGAGCGGCTGACGATGTTGACGAGCGTGCGCTTCAGCTTCTTGCGGTTCGCGAGGTCGCGGAGGATGGCGTTAAGCCGGCGGACGTCGAAGGTGTCGCCCCCGAAGTGAACCTCCATGCCGCCGCCACGGTCTTTCCTGCTGAGTTGATTGTGGGCGGGCCCGTCGAGCACCTCGCTGATGAGCCGGGGCGCGAGGTCGGAGCCACCGATGCCGAGCACGAGGAGCGCGTCGAAGCGCTTGCGGGCTTTCTCCGCCAAGGCGACGGTATCGGCGATGATCTCCTCGCGGGTGTGGCATTGGGTCCACGCGCGCCAGTGCTTCTCGAGGGTCTCGTAGCCGGCTTCCTGCTCGGCGATCATGTCGCCCTGGATCGCTGCGAGGGCGCCGTCAAGTTCCTTGGCATGGACGGGAGAGATCTGGGCCTTGATGGCGTCTTTCCCGGGAATCGTTAGGGTGATCGGGGATGCCGGCATCGGAAAGACCTCGTGTCGGAATGGGTTTGTTGACTACTGAGAACCATAACATTCCCGATAGCATGAAGAGGTCCTTTCGTGGCCGCTCGTGGGTTTTGCGCTTCTGTTACGCTGCGTTCTCACGCGCGCGGTCTTGGCACGGGACAAAGCCAATAAGCGACGCCGCTTGCCGCCCGGCTCAGAGCTGAGCGTGACACGCGGCGCACCCCTGGGAAGACGGAGCGGATCGGCCATGGCATCGGCAGAAGAGAAGCAGCAAGGGCAGTGCTGTGAGGAGAGTCGGACCGAGTCGCATCGGGATAACATCAAAGGGCTCCTGGCGAACGAGACGTGCCGGTCGCTGATCGGTCAGCTAACGCAGTCGTCGGCGCCGCCACCACGGCCGGCGGACTCGCCGGTGGTTCCCACGCACGAACTGCCCATCGCTCGACAGGATCCCGCAGTGCCGAGCCTTACGCCTGCATCCAGTTAGGCATTCCTCCACTCGAGCATCCCTCCGTCCGGGCGTCCGTTGACGCCGCGTTTGGCCCCATGATATACTCGCGCCGCTGACGCGCAGAAACGGCTGGCTCCACACCAGGAGCCGGCCTTTAGGGGATTCTTCCTTGGGACACCTGATCAGGATGGAGAAGTGGGCCGAGAACCTCGACGAGGTGACGGTGGGCGAATGGCTGAAGCGCGAGGGCGACAGCATCGAGCCGGGCGAGGCGATCGCGGAACTGATCACCGAGAAGGCGACCTTCGAGTACGAGCCGGAGGTCGGCGGCGTGCTGCTCAAGATCTGGGCTGAGGAGAACAGCACGGTGCCCGTGGGTTTCGTGATCGGGTTCATGGGCGAGGCGGATGAGGCGATCCCATCTGAGATCGAGGGCGAGAACGAGGCCTTGATCCAGGCCACGAAAGCCGAGGCGCGGCTGAGCCTGGACTGGCCTGAGGGCGAGAAACCAGAGCCGCCGAAGCCGCCGACAATGGGCCGCGTCCGCGCGACGCCGCCGGCGCGCAGGTTGGCGCGAGATGCGGGCGTGACGCTCGAGGATGTGGCGGCGTTCGTCGGCGAGAGTCGGCGGATTACGGATCGAGACGTGCAGGCGTTTGTGGATGAGAAGGGCGAGTGAGGACGGCTGCCGGCTGGAAGCCGGCGGTCCCGGGAACGACGCGGCCAGTGCCGACGACGGGCGACGCCAAGTGAGCGAAGGAGCGAGGATATGCCAGTTCCAGAGCAGAGAGTCGCGTTGATTACGGGAGCGAATCAGGGGATTGGCAAGGCGATTGCTCTTGCGCTGGCTGACGATGGCTGCAACATTGCGGTCAATGATATCGTGGAGGAAGATGCGGCGGAGGGGACCCTCGCGGAGATCCGCGCGAAGGGCGTGGAGGCGATGTACTGCCAGGCCGACGTGCGCGATCTGGACGCGGTCAAGGCCATGGTTGGCGCGATTGCGAAGGAGATGGGCGGGCTGCACGTCCTGGTCAATAACGCCGGGATCATCCGCGATAACTACCTCGCGTTCATGAAGCCCGAGGAGTGGGATGATGTGGTGGATATCTCGCTCAAGGGCACGTTCCTCGTGACCAAAGCCGCGATCCGCCGGATGGTGCGCGCGAAGTGGGGGAGGATCATCAGCCTCTCGAGCGACGCGGGGCTGATGGGCGACATGCTGCGGGTGAACTACTCGGCCGCGAAGGCTGGAGTCGTCGGATTCACGAAGGCGGCGGCCCGCGAGTTGGCGGCCCAAGGCATCACGGCGAACGCGGTAGCCCCGGGCGTCATCAACACCGCCATGATCGCGGACATCGAGGAATCGCGCCGCCAAGGCATGCTCGACATTATCCCCCTCGGACGTTTTGGCGAACCCGAGGACGTGGCGCATCTCGTGCGGTTCCTCGCGAGCCCGGAGGCGGAGTACATCACCGGTCAGGTGATCCAGGTTGACGGCGGCCTGAGAATGTAGGCGTCGCGCAGGAACAATCGATTCCCCTTTGGTGTCTGTTGGAGAGACGCAACGGAGTCGGATCTGGAGATCCGACCTACGAAGGTACCCCTGAGGAGCTTGCCGTGTCGGAACGGACGGCGGATAGTCGACGGCGGGTCGTGGTGACCGGCACGGGCGTTGTCTCGTGTCTGGGCACGGGGCTCGAATCGTTCTGGAGCGGCCTGGTTGAGGGGCGCAGCGGCATCGCGCCGCTGACCAAGTTCGATCCCGCGGGCCTGCGCAACGACAAGGCGGGTGAGGTGCGGGACTGGGCGTTTGATCTGGCGGCGTTTGGTATGGAGGCGGCGCCGGATGAGGCGACTCAGTTCCTGCTAACCGCGACGCGCGAGGCGCTTGGGCAGGCTGGCTTGGCAGATGGATCGTTCGAGTCGGGGCGCGCGGGAATGGTGCTGAGCACGAACTTCGGTGGCGGGATGTCTTGGGAAGACCATGTCGCTCGCCGCGTGGCTGATGAGCCCGGCAACGGGAGCTTTGTTGAGGCAGCGTTCCATACCCCGCTCGCGCATCTCTCGACGGTATTCGGTATGACGGGCCCTGGCACGCTGCTGTCGATAGCGTGCGCGTCGGGCACGGCCGCGATCGGGTGCGCGCTCGATATGATCCGGCGGGGGCGCGCCGATGTGGCGATCGCGGGAGGCCACGATTCGCTGACGCCGTCGTGCCTTGGGGGCTTGAGCATCCTCGCCACGACGACTCGCGAGGAGCTTCGCCCATTCAGCGGCAATCGCTCGGGCACGCTCTTCGGAGAGGGAGCGGCGGCGCTGGTGCTGGAAAGCGAAGAACACGCCCTGGCGCGCGGCGCGAAGCCGCTGGCTGAGGTGCTGGGCTCGTGGCAGACGAACAACGCGTATCACCTCACGGCGCCGGACAAAGGCGCTCGCGGGATGACGCGAGTGCTGGCCGAGGCGATCTCGGACGCGGGTATCGGACCGAACGAGATCGACTACCTGAACGCACACGGGACCGGCACGCAGGCGCACGATCCTGAGGAAACCCACGCGATCAAGGCGGTGCTCGGGGATCGAGCGTATCAAATCCCTGTCTCGTCGATCAAGGCGGGAATAGCGCACATGATGGGAGCGGCCGGATCGGCGGAGGCTGTGGCGACGGTGCAGACTCTCGTCACGGGCACGGTGCCACCGACGCTGAACTACCAGGAGCGCGACCCGGAGTGTGACCTGGACTACGTGCCGAACGAGGCGCGCGAGACGACCGTGAACGCGGCGGCGTCGATGTCGGCGGGCGTGGGCGGGTCGAACGCGTGTATCGTGATGCGCAAATGCGAGGGGGGCGCCAATGTCTGATAGCCATCGCGCCCTCATCGTCGGGATCGCGCCGATTGCCTCAATGGGCATCGGACGCGAGGATTTTGCGGATGGACTGGCGGAGGGGCGAGAGGGTATCCAGGAGGTTCAGTCGTTCAACCCGGCTGCGTATGATTACGGGCTGGCGGCGGAGTGCCTCGACTTCGCGCTTGATGACTACCTGGAGTCTGAGAAGACGTACCTGGACCGGTGCTCGGAGTTGACGCTGGCGGCGTGCGCGCTGGCGCTGGAGGATGCGGGGCTCGAGCCGGGGGATGTCGATTCGGAGCAGGTCGGGCTCGTGCTCGGCACGGCGCATGGCGCGCTCGACAGCCTGTGGGCGCACAGCCAGCGCGTGCAGAAGAGCGGACTCCGGCGCGCGTCGTCGGTGCTGTTCCTGCATAGTTTCGTCAACACGCCCATCAGCCTGGCGTCGATCGAGTTTGGGATCCGCGGCCCCGTAACGTGTTTCTGTTCCGGGATGGCGTCATCGGGCGCGGCGCTGCAGTTCGCGCGCGATCTTGTGGCCGATGGGCGCTCGGAGTTGGTGCTGAGCGGCGGCGTGGATGCGTTGAGCGAACTGCTGTACTCGGCGCTGGATGAGGCGGGGCGCCAGGGCCCGGAGTTCGTGCCGGGAGAGGGCGCGGCGCTGCTGGCGCTCATGCCCGAGGACGTCGCCAGGGAGCGTGATGTGAACGTGCTCGGAGAACTCGTCTCGGTGGGTCTGGCGACCGATCCGGCGAACCCATGGTCGGCATCGTGGGCCGCCGAGGAGCAGGCGCTAGGCGAGGCGGGGATCAGCCGGCCGGATGCGCGCGTTTTCACGCCGCCCGAGCAGTATGGGAAGCCAATGGGCGCGACGTTTGCCATGCATGCCTGCGCGGCCGTTTGCCAGGGGCTTGACGATGGATGCGTGTTGATCAGCGAACGAGATCCCGCGGGGATGGCATGTGCCGCGGTACTGAGGAACCCATGAGCGAACAGCTTCTGCAGCACTACGAACTGATGATCGTGATCCGGCGGTTTGAGGAGACGCTGTACGATCTCTACGGGACAGGCGTGATCATGGGGACGAGCCATTTCTGCGCGGGCCAGGAGGGCGCGGAGATGGGCGCGATCGGGGCGCTTCGTCCGGACGATTTGGTCAGTTCCAACCACCGCGGGCATGGGCATTTCCTCGCCAAGGGCGGCAGCGCGAAGCGGATCATGGCGGAGCTTTGGGGCAAGGAAACTGGGTACGCGTGCGGCCGGGGCGGATCGCAACACATGGCGGACTTCAGCCTGGGTTTTCTGGGCTCAAACGGCATCACGGCCGGCATGATCCCGGTCGCGACGGGGGCGGCGCTGAGCCAGAAGATGCTCGATACGGATGGGGTGGTTCTCTGCTTCTTTGGCGATGGCGCGACGGGACAGGGAGCGTTCCACGAGGGCGTGAACCTCGGCGCCGTGTGGGACCTGCCGGTGATCTACTTCTGCGAGAACAACCTCTACGCGATGAGCACGCCGATTGCGGAGGTGTTTGGCGAGCCAGAGATCGCGAAACGCGCGACGGCGTATGGCATCCCCGGCGTGGTTGTCGATGGGCAAGATTACTTTGCGGTTCGCGAGGTGGTGGAAGCCGCCGCCGCGCGCGCTCGCGCGGGTGAGGGGCCGACGCTGATTGAGGCGCTGACGTATCGGTCCTTCGGGCATTCCAAGAGCGATAAGTGCGAGTATCGGACGCGTGAGGAGGAGGCCGAGTGGGCGGAGCGGGACGCGATCAAGCTGATGCGCGAGGCCCTAGTGGCGCGCGGCTTGCTGGACGAATCGAAGAACGCGGAGATCGTAGCGAGCGCCGAGGCGACGATTGAGGAGGCGGTGAAGTTCGCGGAGGAATCGCCCGAGCCATCGCCGGACACGGTCTGTGACGGGTTGCTGGCGTGTCAGTGTCCGGTGGACTGAGGGGAACGGCGCCGGCCGCAGGCAGGAATGCCCGCGCCACGGGACGGCGTTGGCTTATGGGCCGGCGCTTTCGCGGACGCTTGCCTTGCCTCGGTGCCAGACGACGGCCTGGACGGCGAGCGTCGCGGCCATGATGGATGCCACGAGGACGTATGGCGCGCGTAGGTTGACGTGCTGCGCGAGCAAACCCCCAAGCAATGGTCCCATGAAGACGCCACACGCGAGAATGGCCTCGTGGACGCCCGCGAGCTTGCCTCGGTCGCTGGTGCGACCGTGGAGGCTGTGGAAGAGGCTGACCGAGTAGACCAACCCCGAGCAGACACCGGTTGCGACAAAGACGAGAGCGAAGTGGATGGGCGTATCCGCCCAGAGGAGGCTGATCATGCCAACGATTGCGATTGCCTCGGCCACGGCGACGGGCCAACGCCGGTAGGCCCACCGCGTGGTGAAGATCGCGAGGAAGAACGCCCCCGACTGTCCCGCATGGTAGGACCCCACGAGCAGGCCGCGCAGGCGCTCGTCGTATTCGAGGAACTCGCCCAGCTTGGGGAACAGGCTGCCCACGGCGCCTGCGGCAAACCATGCGGCGAAGGTCCCTACTCGGCCCGCGAAGAGGAGCGAGGCCGTGTAGGGATTGGTAGAACCGTTGCGCGCGTCCGCAAGATCCTCGGCGGTGTCCTCGCGAGCCTTGTTGCGCACGAGCGTGAGCAGAACGCCCAGGAGCACGGCGAAACCGATGAGTGATGTGAACACGAGCCGTTGACTGGGCAGGCCCGTCTCCTGCCAGTGCGCCCAGAGGACGCCCGTATAGATCGGCCCGACCATCAGCCCGGCCGACCACGAGCAGTTGAAGATGCACATGCGGCGGGCGAGTCGGCGCGGACTCCTGCCTGCGAGATCAGCCAGCCACGCCTGAGCGGCGGGCCAGAAGAACGCCATCGACGAGCCGCCGAGTATCGGGATGAGCAGGAGAACTCCGATCCGGTTGGCTCGCGAGGCACAGAAGAGCGCCAGGCTGATGCCGATCAGCGATGCGTAGACGGAAACGCGGCGGCCCACCCGGTCGCTGATGGAGCCTGAGAAGAGGCAACAGATCGAGTAGCAGAGGGCGCCGACGGTACCGAGAAGTCCGAGCTGGAAGGGCTCGGCATTGAAGGAAAGGCCCGTCTCCTGATAGGATTGGCCAGAGGCGCGGATGAGCAGGTCCATGATGAACGCGGCGGCGATGAGTATCGCCAGATGGCCGCGATCCGGAAGTCGCTTCAACAATGTGGATTCCTAAGGCAAAGCACGTTGGCGCGGCGGGCGCGCGAATGGGCTGAAGTTCGGCGCCCGGAGCATAGCACCTTCGCGCCAATTCCGTGCGATTTCTGCGCTTCGGGGTATTGACATGCGATCCGTTTTGTGGTTTACTCCCGGCGCTGTTGGCACTCGTCAGAAGAGAGTGCTAACTGAGGCGATAAGCTGACCGCTCGTCGCTCTGCTCCGCCATGCAGAGCGTCCTGTGGCCAGCATTTCTTATCTCAGGACCCCGTTGAAAGGTGGTGCGCAAACCCCATGCTGAAACCGCTGGGTGGCCGCGTGCTGATCAAGCCTCTAGATTCCGAGGCGAAGAGCAGTGGCGGCATCATTCTCCCCGACTCGGCCCAGACGAAGCCCTCCGAGGGCACGATCATCGCCGTAGGTGATGGCAAGCTTCTCGACAGTGGTGAAATCCAGGCGATGTCGGTTGCCGTAGGCGACCTCGTGATTTACTCGGAGTACGCCGGCACGGAGATCAAGGTCGCTGGCGACGATCTCCTGCTGGTGGACTGCGATGCTGTTCTAGCCGTGCGCGAGCCTGATGCGAAGCCGAAAAAGAAGGCCAAGAAGAAGAAATAGCCGACCGCGCGGCGTCTCGCGCCCGGGGCGGCGTGTAGCGAGGAAGTCGCGCAGGTTTTTCGGCTGATTAGTCAACAGGAGGAACTGAGACCATGGCGAAGATGCTCGCCTTTGACGAGGAGGCCCGACGCGCGCTGGAACGCGGCATGGATGCCGTCGCCGACGCCGTCAAGGTCACCCTCGGCCCCAAAGGCCGTAATGTAGTCCTCGACAAGAAGTGGGGAGCCCCCACGATCACCAAGGACGGCGTCACCGTTGCCAAGGAGATCGAACTCGAGGAGCCGTATGAGAACATGGGCGCCCAGCTCTGCAAAGAGGCGGCCAGCAAGACGAATGATGTCACCGGTGACGGGACCACGACCGCGACCGTTCTGGCCCAGGCTGTTGTGAAGGCCGGCTTGCGCAATGTCGCCGCGGGCGCGAATCCCATGCTGGTGAAATCCGGTATCGAGGACGCCGTTGCTGCCGCGATCGCGGACGTGCGCAAGCACTCCATCGCGGTCAAGGACCACGCCGACATCGCGAGCGTCGCCGGTATCGCCGGCAACGATCCTGAGATCGGCGAACTGATTGCCGATGCGATGGACAAGGTTGGTAAGGAAGGCGTCATCACCGTCGAGGAGAGCAAATCCAGCGACACGACCGTTGATGTTGTCGAGGGCATGCAGTTCGACAAGGGCTACATCTCCCCGTACTTCGTGACAGACGCAGAGACGCTCGCCTGCGAGCTTGAGAAGCCGCTGATTCTCATCCACGAGAAGAAAATCAGTGTCGTTGCTGATCTCATTCCCACGCTCGAGGCGTGCAGCCGTCAGGGCCGTCCGCTTCTCATCATTGCCGAAGACGTCGAGGGCGAGGCCCTCGCGACGCTCGTCCTGAACCGCATCCGCGGCATCGTTCAGTGCTGCGCGGTCAAGGCTCCGGGCTTCGGCGATCGCCGCAAGCGGATGCTCGAAGACATCGCGACGCTGACCGCCGGCACGTACCTGTCCGAGGATCTGGGCATCAAGCTCGAGAACCTCGAACTGGACCAGCTCGGTCAGGCGGAGCGCGTCATCATCACCAAGGACGAGACGACGATCGTCGAGGGCGCGGGTTCGCTCGACGCGATCCAAGGCCGCATCGGCCAGATCAAGGCCGAGATCGAGACGACCGACAGCGACTACGACCGTGAGAAGCTGCAGGAGCGCCTGGCGAAGCTCGCTGGCGGTGTTGCGGTCATCAAGGTCGGCGCCGCGACCGAGGTCGAACTCAAAGAGAAGAAGCACCGTTTCGAGGACGCGCTCAGCTCGGCCCGCTCGGGTATCGAGGAGGGCGTGGTTCCCGGTGGCGGCGTTGCGCTTCTGCGCTCGAGCAAGGTCATTGATGGCCTGATCGAGGCCGAAGAGAACGACGACGTGCAGGCCGGCCTGAAGATCATCCGGCGCGCGCTCGAGGAGCCGATTCGTCAGATCTCCGAGAACGCGGGCCACGAGGGCTCGGTCGTCTGCAACAAGGTCCTCAGCGCGAAGGGCTACAAGCAGGGCTTCAACGCGTTCAGCGAGGAGTACGAGGATCTCGTCGCGGCTGGCATCATCGATCCGGTCAAGGTTGTTCGGACCGCGCTCGAGAATGCCGCCAGCGTCGGCTCGATGGTTCTCACCACCGAGGCGCTCGTAGCCGACAAGCCGGAGAAAGACGCGCCGCCGATGCCCGGTGGTGGCGAAGACTACGGCATGTAAGTCGGATCCGTAACCGCAGCAACTATCAGCGCCGGCCCTTGGATTTGGGGGCCGGCGCTGTTTGCGTTCTGCTCGCGGGCGACAGGCGGGGACGCCTGTCCTACGGAGAGGTCTACGCGTCGGTGGGAGGGTCGACGCGCTCGCGCAGCTTCGTGCCAAGCGAGGGCTTGTGCGGCTCGGGCGACGGAGGCTGGGAACCCAGCTTTGTCTCCCAGTCGACCTTGGCCGTGAGATGCATCAGAATGGCCAGCGTGAGCACGGCGCCGATGGTGACCGCGAGCCCCGTGTAGCCGGGGAAGAAGAACGAATACGAGAACAGGACCAGGAAGATGATCTGTGATGGCGCGGCGACGGTGAGGGTGAACTTGGCTCCCGCGGCTCGCAGGAGGTAACTCACCACCAGCACGACCGAGCAGATGGCGGCGATTGAGAATGCCAGGTGCATGTGGACATGGTCGACGAGGTAGGCAAGTAGCAGGTGGAACGAGAAGAATGCTGCGCAGACGAACGCATAGTGCATCGGGTGAAGGCGCTTCCCGTCCAGCATCCCCACGATCACCAGCAGCGATAGGAAGAAGAACAGCCCGATCGGCGCGAAGGCGCTGACGCGCGTTGCCCATGGGCCCGGGTCAAGCTGCATCGGCATGTCGATCGCCACGCCGAGGCCGGTGACGAGGCTCTTGAATTCCCACGTGAGATCCCACCCGTCGGGCGTTTCAGTCTTCCGCGTCGGCGCGAGGGTTGCGTCGGGGAAGTCGATGCGCGCGAAGTTGGTGCTGACGGCGATGGTGCAGTTATCGACCTGCGCGGTCGCTGGCCCGAATGAGTAGCGCCACGTATCGAGCCCGCGGGAGCGGTAGTGGACCGTGATGGGGACCGTCTCGCCGGGCTCGGCCGAGGCGGTGATGCTGACGCCCGAGACCCCACCGGACGCGTCGCGCGCGCGGGTCTTCTTGATGCTGAAGTCGAGCCCGTCGTATGTCGCGCCAGGCGATGGAAACTGTAGCGTGGCCTCGATTTCGCGGGCCCAGACCGAATCGTTGGTGACCGTGTAGTCGCCGGTGAACTCGACCTCGTAGGTGCGGTGCCAGATCAGTCCCTTGCGCCGGAAATCGGCTCGCAGGTTGACGTCAATCTTGGAGGAATCGAGCAGTAGCGGCTCGTGCAGTTGCCCGCCGGTTGCCACATCGCTGAGCGCGGCGACCGTCGGGGCAGCCTGCGCGTGTTTCCCGCCCCAGAGCCCCTCGACTCTTGGCCTGAGAGATGCCTCGCTACGCGAGGTGCGGGAGTACATCGTCCCCGATAAGATTGCCCACGCCGCCGTTGCGATCCCGAAAATGAGCACCACGCCCGCCAGTCGTGACCCGTTCATATCCACGCTCCTCTCGGCCAGTTCACATCGCAACTACATTGCTAGACGCTGGTTCGCGCCCGGCGGTTCGCTCGTCGCGGCACTTCACTCGCCCTTGCGAGTCAGCTAAGGCGCGCGTTCAACGACGGTGAGCGTGAACGTCTGCTCATCCTCGGCCTGGAACTCGGGCGCGTCCTTCGCGAAGTACTCCGGCCGGTACTGATCGGCTTTGACCTCATCGGGCCAGGTGCGTTTGGCGACGACGCGGACGGGGAATTGGCCCGGCTGAGGCGGCGTGCCCGACAGGACGCCCGTCGCCGCGTCGATGGACAGCCACGGCGGTCCCTCGGCCAGGGAGAACTCATATCCCTCGCGCTCCCAGTACGCGTAGCCCGGTTTCTGGTAGCGGTACTGCAGGTCGCCGTCGCAGCGTAAGGTCTTGACGGTGCAGGTGTGTGGCCGGCCAGCCTCGGCCTGGAGGATGGGCTGGCTGTAGATGCGAGGGCAGGGGATTTCGAGGGCCCACGATGGGCCGCTGGGCGTCCCGAACATGTCGATGGCGACGACGCGGTAGGCGCTTGAGTTGGGCGCGTCGCCCGTCGGTGAGACGACGCGCATTTCGGAGTGGTCCGTGGCGGCGACGAAGGTTGCGGGCACTTCGCCGAGGGTGTGGACCTGGTATGGCTCCTTGCTTGGCCTGAAGCCGCGCCGGTTGGACGCGTGGACCTCGTATCGCACGAGTAGCGGGCCCCGGGCGCTTCGGTTCCATGTCAGCCACAAGCCGTCGTCGCGTTCATCAAGCGCGAGGTCAACGGGCGGCATCGGGCCATCCCAGCGGAAGACCTGAGTCGGCGCCCAATCGCCCCAGAGGCCGGCCTCGTTGCACGCTCGGACGCTCCAGTAGTAGCTGTGATCGGGACTGAACATGCCCGTGAACGGACTGGCGTGAGAGTTGGTGTCAATGATGACATCGAAGGCCGGACGGTATGGGATCTTGAGATCCGGACGCCGGCTGACGCGGATGCGGTAGCGCAACGCGTTCTCAACCGCGCTCCAGCGGAAGTCAGCGGTCGCGTCGCGGATCGTGGCGTCGGCGGGAGGGTACTCGAGTTCGGGTGGAGGCGGCGGGGTGATGTTCGCCGTCTCCCGGTAGGCGTGCGTGATGCGCAAGCGGTGCGGCCCGTCCGTCGCATCGGTGTAGCGGATGATGTTCTTCCCCAGTGACAGGCGCGGCATGGCGAGCGGCGCGGTGAGGAGCGTCGTGTGGATATGGAGCGATGTCAGCCGGGCAGTGCCGAGGCGGATGCGGACATGGTAGCGGTAGACGGGTTTGTCGGTCTTGACGCCCAAGAGCGCATCCAACTCCGCCGAGCACGTCTGCGATCCGGCGGCCTCTGAGTCCCAGGCCAGTTGCCACGCCCGCCCGTCGAGCGATGCGTCGACTCCGGCTGACGAGGTGTCGAAGGTGGCGGAGACTTCGGCGCCGGCGATGACATACGGGCTTTCGATCGTGACGACGAACTCGGCCCCCTCGCCATGGCCGATGATCGCCCTCCCGTCGGCTGATACTGCCTTGCGTGATGAGGTGCAGGCGGCGAGCCATTCGTCTGTCGGTTGGGCGGTGAGATCCAAAGCCGAGTTCGCAAAGTGGTTGATTTCCACGTCGCCGGGCGTCTTGCCGACGTTGTCCCAGCGGTACGTGAGCTTCTCGCCTGGCCGGAGCGTCAGGTGCATCTCATGGCCGAGCGTGATGGATCGGTGGGGCGTGTCATCGCTACCTAGAAGCGCGGAGCCTGTCTCGCCGCGGCCCCATTTTGAGAACAGCGGACCGTAGCAGTGCTCGCGAATCGCCCAGTACGAGTCGCGCATGATCTCGTCGCCGGAGATGATGCGCTCGTTGTCGGGGCCGAGGTAGAACGCGTTTTCGTCAGTGTCGATGAACTGCAGTCGGCCATCGAGGGGGAGTTCGCTCATCACGTGTCCGTGCATGGAGCGATTGATGGGATCGAGTCCTTGGGACTGTTCGTTCAGCCCGGCGGCGAAGGCGAGCGCGCAGGTGACGCTACCCATGTCGTCACATAGCCCGGCGCCATAGGTGTTGAAGTGCCGGACGGGATCGTGCAACTCGCTATGCAGGAAGAGCGGAAGCGCGTGGTACCGGTGCGTCCGGGCGAACTCGTAGAGAAAGAGGATCTTCTCCCGGTCATCGCGCGCGCCGTGAAGGGCCTCGGCGAGGATGTGGTCGATATCGCGCCAATCGCCGCGCCTGTTGATGACGACCCATGGGTCGATGATGGGCGTGTCGCCAATGTTCGCGAGCGAGAGCGAGATGTTCGGCTGAAAAGCCACGTCGAGATTCGAGTAGCCCTGCAGCAGCGTGTTGTCCATGTCCGCCGTTCCGCCGAGGTTGATCGTGTAGGCATGGCGGGATGAATCGATGACGTCGGTGGCGACGGACTGGGGCTCGGATGCGATGAACGCCGTGTCGGCGGCGGCGGGTTGCGCAACCAGTAGGGCGATCAGCACGCTCGTCATGGCGTCCCTCCAGGGATTGTGAATCCTGGGTTCGGTGCGGGTGGGTCTCGGGCCTGCCGCGAAGGGAATGCCGCTCGCGTGCGCGAATTCGGATGCACACCTGACAACCCGGAGGCTGGACCATGCGACACCCCCTGATCGCGCTCGTGATGATGCTTCTCGTTGCTCCACTCGCGCAGGCGGAGAACCTGTATCCCGACCCAGGTTTTGAGGCCGGCGGGACGCCCGGTGAATCGCATTCAGGCAACAAGGCGGGGCGCTGGTGGTAACCACTCCCGTTCACTGGGTCGCCCTCAGCGGGCAGATGGCTGTTGAACCGTTTGCCACGTATCGGGTGAGCGTGTGGGCGAAGGCAGAGCCGGGGAATGGAGCCGTGAACGCCCCGTATATGTATGAGTGGGACAACTTCGTCTGGAACTTCACGGGGACGCGGGAAGTGGCGGGCGACAACGAGTGGCACAAGCTGGAGGCGACTTTCATCAGCCCGCTTGAGACCATCTACCTACACCCGCTGACGATGACGGACTGCGAGCGGCGGACCGCGTGGGTTGATGACATCGAGCTGGAGCTTGTTGAGCACCCGGACGAGACGATGGAAGCGATGATGGCGAAGCCGGAGCTGTCGGGCACGGAGATGCAGATTGTCGCTCGGTGGCTGATCGCGCGGGAGGATTGGGATGTGCGAGGCGCGCCGCTGAACATTTCGCTCCTGGGTGGGGTGCATCAGGATCGGATGGATGCAGTGCGGGCGTTGCTGGGAGCGGGCCCCGCCGGGGCGAGCGCGGATATCGCGTGTCTGCTCGCTCAGAATGCCGACTCGGATGAGGAACGCGCGCTCTACACGACGGAGATGGTGAAGTATGGCGCGCTGACGATGAACTACGGCATGCGCCGGTTCAACGAGAATACCGAGGGCATGACGGAGGCGGGGCGGCTGGCGATCTGCGAGGACGCCGTGTTGGCGGATTCCAACTCGACGGCTGCGGCGAAGGGCTATCGCATGATCGCTGAGGGCGTCGTGCCTGAGACATCAGGCGCGCAGACGACCGCGGAAAAGGTCGCGCTGCTAGACGCGTTTGAGGTGTCGGTTGCGAAGCTCTTGGCGGCGATACCGGATGGATCGGCAGCGAAGACGGAGGTGGCGGCTGTGAACGACGCGATTGTGGAGCAGCGTGAGAGGCTGGCGGAGATGCAGGCACGGCTCGGTTCGGTGACGCTGAAGATCGGCAAGAAGAAGGTCACGCCCGAGACGCATTCGATCGTGATCCCCGATGATCCGACGCCTCAGGAGGAGCACGCGGCGAACGACCTGCGATATCACCTGGAGCTGGTGACGGGTGACGTGCTCGACGTGGTCAACGAGTCGGAGCTTGCCGACAAGACCCGATCATTATCGGGAAGTGCGCGCTGCTGGAGGGCTGCGCGTTCGATGTGGTGCCGACGGAGCTGGGGCTGGAGGGCATCTACATCGCGACGAAGGGCCCGGTGCTGGCGCTGGTCGGCAATCAACGCGGGGTGCTGTACGCGACGTACACGTTCCTGGAGGACACCATCGGGTGTCGGTGGTTCGCGTATGACTGCAGCACGTGGCCGACGGAGGGGACGATCAAGGTCGGGAAGCTGCATGAGGTCTACGTGCCGCCGCTTGAGTATCGCACGACCGATTACCCGAAATCGCGCGACGTGGATTGGGCTGTGCGGAACAAGAACAACGGCACGCTGCCGCCGCTGGATGAGGCGCGGGGCGGGCACATCACGTACAAGGGATTCGTGCACACGTTCAATGGCCTCGTCCCGCCCGAGCAGCACTTCGCCGAGCACCCGGAGTGGTTCAGCGAGATCGGCGGGAAGCGTCAACAGGATCACTCGCAGCTATGCCTGACGAACGAGGAGCTGACGGAATTCACCATCGGGCGCGTGCGCGAGTGGATCGAGACGAACCCGTCGGCGACGATCATCTCGGTGAGCCAGAACGACTGGCACGGCTACTGCCAGTGCGGGCCGTGCAGCGACCTTGCCGAGGACGAGGGCAGCCAGGCGGGGCCGCTTCTGCACTTCGTGAATGCCATCGCGGATGACATTGCCGAAGGCTATCCGCACATCATCATCGACACGCTGGCGTACCAGTACACCCGCAAGCCGCCGACGCAGGTGAAGCCCTCGCCGAATGTGGCGGTGAGGCTATGCAGCATCGAGTGCTGCTTCATCCACGCGCTGGAGACGGATGAGTACAACGCGACCTTCGTCGATGACATCATCGGCTGGTCGAAGATCAGCGACCGGCTGCACATCTGGGACTATGTCATCAACTACGCGCACACGATCATGCCGTTCCCGAACCTGTACGTGCTCAAGCCGAACATCCGGTTCTTCATCGATCACGGCGTGACTGGGATCTACGAGGAAGCGTGTTACTACACGAAGGGCGCGGAGCTGGCGGAGCTGCGGACGTACGTGATGGCGAAGCTGCTGTGGGATCCTGACTATGACACGGACACCGCAATCGACGAGTTTTGCGCGGCGTATTACGGCGACGCGGCGGATGAGGTGCGGGCGTTCATCGACCTGGTGCACGAGTCGGCGCAGAGCATCCCCGACATGCACGTTCGGATCTACTCGCCGCCGAGTGTCGGCTACCTCACGCCAGAGGTGCTCGCCGAGGGCGATAGGTTGTTTGATCTGGCCGAGAACGCGGTGGCGGATGACGAGACGCGACTGCATCGCGTCAAGGTCGCGCGGCTGCCGCTGATCTACTCGAAGATCACGCTGGCGACGAGTCCTACGTACATGGAGAAGGACGGGAAACTAGTCAGTGGAGCTACGGCCGACATCCCTCGAATGGCGGAGCGTTTCGAGGTGACCGCGCGCAAGGAGGGCCTGACGCGCGTGCGCGAGGGTGGCGGTCTGAACACGATGGACGCGTGGCTGGACTCGCTTCCGGCGAGGCTTCAGGGCGCGAAGATTCAGACGCTGAGCAACGGGAAACTGGAGCTGAACATCCTGCCGAGTCTGGGCGGGCGGATCTGGCGGATGAAGTGGCTGCCGTCTGGGCGGGACATCGTGAAGGTATACGGTGAGGAGGGCGCGTGGCTGCCGCTGCAGGGCGGCTACGAGGAGTACAGCGAGGCGGGATACCAGTCGCCTGGCTGGGCCGAGCCGTACAACGTCTACGGGCAAGACGAGCGGTCGATTCGCATGGAAGTCAGCCTCAATAACGGGCTGAAGCTCAGACGGGCAATTGAGCTGGACGCCGACGAGGCCGTCGTGCGGATCACGTCGACGCTGATCAACACAACGGACGCCGCGAAGACGGCAACACTGCGGATTCGCCCGGCGTTTCAGGTTGCGAACACGCAGGAAGCCTCGGTGATGATGGAGGGCGGCGCGGAGTTCATCGAGTTGGCCAACCCAGATGACCCCAAGGCCGAGATAAGCCGCTGGTTGCGCGATGGGGACATGCCCGACGGGCGCTGGGCGATCATGGATGAGGAGATCGGATTCGGCATTCACGCGACGTTCGTGCCGGAGCAGGTTAGCCACTGTTTGCTGAACTGGAACGGGGCGGATGGGCGGGTGAACCTCGAACTGTTCTCACCGGAGACGAGGCTCGGACCGGGCGAGAGTATCACGATCGAGCAGAGCTTCGAGGTGGTTGAGGGCGTGGGCTAGAGCTGGCTTCAGACTCCGGGCGCCAGGGAATGTCGGATCTGGAGATCCGACCTACGGGGGCGTTGAACTGCCTCTAGGAGTCGAGCACTTCGCGGATCTGCCGGGCGAGCGTTGCGGGGGCGAAGGGCTTGGTCACGAGCGGATGGTCGCCGAGTTCTCCAGCACTCTGGCCGGAGGCGTGACGCGTGTGTCCGGAGATGTAGAGCACCTTGAGGCCCGGCGCTAGCGCGCTGAGTCTTTCGTAGAGTTCGGGGCCTCCGGCACCGGGCATGACGACGTCTGAGACGAGCAGATCGACGCGACCCGCGTGCTGCTCGAAGAGCTCTTGGGCTGCATCGGCGGAGGCGGCATCAAACACAGAGTACCCCAAGTCCTCCAACGCGCGCTTGGTGGCGAAGCGCACGAGCGCCTCGTCCTCGGCAAGTAGTATTCCCTCCGTTCCCGGCGGGGCCGGTTGAGAGAGTTCCACCACTTCCGGTTTCGCAGCCTCGGATACCCGCGGCATGTAGATGGTCAGGGCCGTCCCTTCGCCGGGCTCGCTGCTGGCCTCGATGTAGCCTCCATGCTGACGAACCGTGCCGTGGACGCTGGCGAGACCGAGCCCCGTGCCGCGGCCAACGTCCTTGGTGGTGAAGAACGGATCGAAGACGCGCTCGACGTTCTCGGGCGCGATCCCCGCGCCGGTATCGGAGACGCGGATCCGCACGTAACTGCCGGGCGGGATCTCAGACCGGAGTCCGGTCGGTTGGCCAAGGGTGGCGTCTTTGATCGCGATGGTGAACAGGCCGCCACGAGGCATCGCGTCCCGGGCGTTGGCGGCAAGGTTCATGAGGATCTGCTCCACCTGGTGTTGATCGGCGCGTATGTTCCCAACCCCCGCTGGATCCGCCCTCACGTCAACGCGGACGTCCTCTCCCATCATCGGCCTCAGCAGCGTGCTCAGCCGCTCGACGAGGGCAACAACGTCGATCACCATCGGCTGGAGACGCTGCTGACCCGCGAAGGCGACAAGTTGGCGGATGAGCCCGGAGGCTCGGTCAGAGGAACTGCGGATTTCCTCGAGTTCGTTCTCGGCGAGTTGGTGGATCTGGGGATTGCGGGCGAGGCGATCTACGTCAGTGATAATGGTCGTCAGCGCGTTATTGAGGTCGTGGGCGACACCGCCCGCCAGCGTCCCGATCGCCTCGAGCTTGGACGTCATGCGGAGCTGGGTCTCAATCCGTCGGCGTTCGGTCAGATCCCTGGCAATGCCGATCAGGCCGGTCGGTTGGCCATCGGCATTCGTTAATAGCGTCGTCGTCATCCACGTGGGGAACTCCGAGCCATCGCGCCTCACATGGCCGACGTCGCCGCGGTAGGCCCCGTCTCGCATGACATGCTTGGTGAACGGGACGACGTCGCGTTCGACCTGCTCTTGAGTGTGGGACATGTTCAAGTGCTGCCCGACCATCTCTTCGGGTTCGTACCCGTGCATCTTGGCCCAGGCGGGGTTGACAGACTGCAACGTGCCACTCATGTCGGCAACGGCGATGCCGTCGATGGACTGATCCACCGCCGCCTCGAGCCGGCGGAGGGCGTCCTCGGTCTCTTTCTGCGCGGTGATGTCCGTGACGACCGCCGCGATGTGGGTGGGGGCCCCCGCATCATCGCGTATGAGGAAGAAGCTCTCGAGCGTGCGGGTAATCTCGCCCGTGGTCGATACGATCTCCAGCTCGCCCACCCATTCGCCTGACTCCATCAGCGTCGGGAGGATCTCAAGTTGGAAGCGTTCTCGGGCGCGGGGGGTGTAGTATTCGGTGAAACGACGATTGGCGAGTTCCTTCGCGTTGGTGGTGCCGGTGATCCGCGACAGCGTCGGGTTCGTGTACACGATGCGCCCGTCCAGCGTCGCCATGCCGAGGCCCTGGCCCGAGGCGTCCGCGAACTTGCGGAACATCGTGACGGCCTCGACCTCTTGCTCCAGCTCGGCGACCCGATCGCGCAGGGCATCCAACTCGGGCTGCGCATCGTCGCCCGTTCCTCGCGTCCCAGCCATGCAGGCACCCCCGTGGATCGTGCCATCGCGCGCGGCGTCGGGCAGGATGGAGGAGTCTGTCCGGTCTCAGTGCCGCCGCTTGCCGATGAAATCGACCATGCCGCGGTAGAACTCGATCGTCTCGTCTGCGAAGCCGGTTGCGTTCAGGACGGTGAGGGCTTCGTTTGTTTCCGCGAGGTAGCGGTCCATCAGCCGCTGGGCGTACTCCAGCGAGCCCGTGTCCGCGAGGATATCGCGGGCCCTCGCCATGTCGAGATCGGTGGTGTCGGGGTTGCCCAGCATCTTCTCGAGCGCCGCCCACTGTCCGCCGCTAGCGGAGTTGCGGGCGTGGATGATCATGACCGTGTCCTTGCCCTCGCGGATGTCGGTGCCGATGGGCTTTCCGAGTTCCTCCTCGGTTGAGAGCAGGTCGAGGATGTCGTCACGGATCTGGAAGGCGAGTCCGAGCGGCTCGGTCATCGCGATCATGGCCTCGCGCATGGCGTCGGGGGCGCCGGCGAGATCGAGCCCCATGAGGGCCTGGTTCCGCGTGACGTAGTAGACCGTCTTTTCGCGGATCATGTCGATATACTCTTCCTCGGTCGCCGTGACAGTGGACAGGCCGAGGTAGATGTCTTTGATTTCGCCGCGGCAGATGACCTCGCAACCTGAGTTGTAGGTGCCAAGCGCCGCGAGCTTGCGGTCTGCCTCGAACTCAGAGGCCAGAATGCACTCGATGCCCCACGCATTGAATATATCGCCGACGCCGATCGCCACGTTGAGGCCGAAGGCATCGCCCTCGAGGGGATCGACGCCCGTGACATTCTGCGCGTACTTCGAGAGCATCACGTGAGCGGCGTCTTTCCCGCGTCGGAGATCCGACGAGTCGATCACGTCATCCTGCACGAGGAAGTATGCGTCGAGGAATTCGAGCGCGCTGGCGGGGATGTAGATGCGCTCGTCGTCGAAGATGCCCGTGGCGCCCTCGTATGCGGTGACGCCCATTATCGCGCGGACGCGCTTGCCGCCACGGAGCACGAAATCGCCGAGCACGTCATACACCCAACGCTCGACCTCGCGGTCCTTGTAGTTGGCGCGCTTGCCTTCAATGAACTCCACGAGACATCTCTCGATGGCGCGCTGGTACGTCTTGAGACTGCTGATAAAGTCCATTTGGCACGGTTCCTGATTCGATGTTAGACGGCTGAGGAGTGGGGTTCGTCGGGGAAAGGAAATGGACCTTGGTTCAGTTGCGTGGGGGCGCCGGGCCGTAGTGGATTGTGACGGTCACTTCCTGCTGAGCGGGGGTCACCGTGACGAAGTGCTTGTCGGTGGATACGCGTTTGAATGGTCCACCCTCAACGTCTACGCCGGTGCGGCGCGAGCCCGCGAAGTAGGGCTGGCGGATGCGGACCGTTCTGGACGCCGGCGCGGGTGCCAACGAGACGCGTAGCGTCCCCGACGCAAGGCGTTCGGGAGTCATGCGCGCGGTGCAACTGACGGGCCCATGCCTCGTCGGGAGCTGAGAGAACCTGATCTCGCCTCCGGCGCGGATCCAGACATGAGGTGAGATAGGGAAGAGGGTGAGACAATCGTCGTCGTCGCGGACGAGGATATCTCTCATGTCGATGATGAACTTCGCCGCCTGCGTTACGGAGAACCCGTCGTTCGCCTCAACGATGGATGCGCGCAGGCGGGTGATTCTGCGGGGCACGTAGTCTTTGCCCTCCAACTGCGCCACGCGGTCGTCGAGTTCGTCGACGTCGGAGGCGAGATTGCCCATCTGCGCCATGAGGTCGAATGACTCGGGCAGGAACTCACGCACCAGCTTGATGGCGGTGGCGCCGACCGGCGTCTGTCCTTCGCCGGACTTGTCGGCGGCTACTGCGTCCGGGAGGCCGGGCCACTCCAACGCGATTCTGGATGCCGTAATCGCGAATTCGTAGCGGGTCTTGACGCCGCCCCGCCAATGGTCCGGTTGTAGGAAGTCTGCGACGACGCCATTCTCGATGAGTTCTTGACCCGCATCGTACGCCCAGTGGTCCAAGGGCAATGTCTTAGCTGGACTCGGGTCACGCGACGGGTTGCGCAAGTCCCCTGTTCCCGGGTCGTATAGGGCCCACGGCAGGCTGTGGCGTGATAGGAGGATCCACTGCACGCTTTCGAGCATCTCAGAAGCGTCGGAGTCCTCCCCGAGGGCGGACGCCAGTTCAGCCGCCCCTTCCAGGCCTCGACGACCCCACAGGTTCGATGCGTCGCTGGGGTGAGGCCGTTTCCGCCTGCCGCTTTTCGGGAACAGGCCGTCATTGAGCTCCAGCGTCTTACGTATCCAGGCGGCGCCGCGCTGGATGCTTGGATACGCGCGGCGGAGCCACTCGTCGTCGCCGGTAATCAGGTAGTGCTGGGAGAGAGCGACCAAGGCCAGCCCCTGCGAGCGGGCGTCATCGCTTTGCCACTCGCCATCATCAGACTGAGCCCACCGGGCGAGTTGGGGTGGCACGGGCGTGTCCCAGAGCACTCGGAGGCGCGCTTCGGCCTCATCGTGGTATCCGGCATAGTCGAGGGCACGGGTCGTGAGGTGGAGCGTCTCGAAGGTGAGGTCGGCGGTCGAGGACGTCAGGAGCGTGCTGACCGCGATGTCCCACGCCTCGGTCGCTCCAGGCTCAGGAATGTCGATCTGAGCGTGATCCTGAGCGGCGCAGGAAATGGCCAGCAGAGCGATTCCCACCACCGACGCGATGCGCTTCACTTTACCCTCTCCTTTGCCTCAGTCTATATGACAGCGCGAACGCGTCGCTGGTTCACAGGGATTTGGCGAGCAGCGACAGGCGCGCGCCGCGAGCGGGGCACTTCGATTGTTGGGCGAACGTTCAACGTAGGTAATGGAGCAAGCATCGCGCACGCACCTCTGAAGGAGACCACGCCTACCGTGACCCGAATCCTAGTATGGAGCTTTATGGCGTCAGCCGTCGTGCTGACGCTGATATCCGCCGCTGTCCCCGGACAGGACGCAGCTATTGCATGGCACGAATCGCTTGAGGCGGCGCTTGAGGCCGCGGAAGAGTCGGACAAGCTCGTCATGCTGAGCCTGCACACAGAGTGGTGCCACTGGTGCCACGAACTGGAGAAGCAGACATGGCCGGACGCGCACGTCATCGAGGAATCGAGCGCATTCGAGTGCGTGCAGGTCGACCCTGAGAAGGTCGACACGGATGAGAAGTACGACAATGGCTCTTACCCGCGGATTCTGTTCATCAACGCCGCGGGTGACGTCGTGTATGAGATTGGCGGGTTCGCGCCACCCGACGCGTTCATCGGGGAGATGAAGAAGGCGAACATAGGCGCCGTGCAGCTTGAGGAAGCCAAGCAACTCGCGGCTGAGTTCGAGGCCGATCCGCAGGACTACAACGCGGCCTCCAAGGCGGGGCACCTCTACCTGGAAGCAGGGCATACGAAGGAGGCCATCGCGCTGCTGACGCCGGCGTACGAATGCATCGAGATGGTCGCCAAGAAGAGCCAGCCCGAGACCGCGTTCGACTATGGCGTCGCGCTTCTCACTGACCGCCAGTTTGAGGAAGCGATTGAGATCTTCTCAGGCGCGACGGAGACGTACCCGAAGCACGGTCGCTGCTGGGAGGGGCGGTTTGCTCTGGGTATCTGCTACGCGAATCTGGACAAGCTCGAGGAAGCGCGCGATGAGTGGAAGGCTGTCGCGGCGAGCAACAAGGCCGGCTCGTTCAAGGATCGCGCGGCGGAACTCGTCGGACGCGTGAACGACATGCTCGGAGACACGGGCGGCGATGAAGGCGGCGAAGGCTAGCCAACACGCCCGTTGGATGGTGAACAGAAAGGCCCTCCACGCTGTCGTGGAGGGCCTTCTTCGTTATTGGGCGCGAGCATGCGGGCTACAGTTCTTTGGTATAGCCGACGCGGACCGTGTAGAAGCCGAGGGCGTCGTCCTGGAAGTCGCGAACGATGGGCTCCGCGCGGAAGACCGGATCGAGGATGAACACGCTGCCATCGGCGAGCGGGTTGCCGGCCAGCGGAGTGCCCGAGGGCAGAAGCGTCCCGTTGACATCGGCGAAGAATCCGCTGCCGCTGTCGTAGTGGACGCCCCCGGATAGGGCGAACTCGAAGCTGGAGATATCGCCGGTCTCCTTGAACGCGGTGACGTCGGCCTGGGCCGTCCAGTCCTTCGATAGGTCGTGATCGACGCCGCCACCGAGGATCCACGTCATGGCGTTCTGATTCCCGACCTCGCTGCGTGATGCCGAGACGCGGATGTGGAGTCGGTTGCGGTCATTCTTGCCGAAGGGCTCCGTGCAGACGGCGCCAAGCGTCCATGTCTCCGCGTCCGGAGGAATGCGCCGGGCCCCCGTTTGGATGACGCGACCGTCAGCCTTCCGGAACTCCAAGTAGACGGCGGAGTCGGTGTTCAGCAGTTCCGTGGCGTACCTGAGCTGGAACCCGGTTCCGTCGGCATCAAACTCGTTCCCCGCCGTGCGGCCGTTGATCGCCATCTTGTGTTGGTCGACCCCAAATTCGAGTTTGTCGGTGATGCCGTAGGTGAAGCCGTACTGCGTCGTCTCCATGTCGCGGCCCTTGTAATCCGCGCCACGGTAGGCGTAGACAACGGACGCGGTCTTGTGCTCCTGAAGGTGCGCGGAGGGCGTAGAGACGCGCGGGACGTCAGTGACTTCGCCCGTGGCCGTGTTGCCGTACGGCATTTGGGCCGACACGTTGCCTAGCACCAGGCCGGCGACGAGCACGGTTGCTATGGTGGTTGTTTGTTGGCGGGTCATGTTATTGGCCCCCTAGAAGATGTCCGGCACGCCGTTGGCGGGCGTCGTGTCCGTCTGACCGAACATGAGCTGGACGCGGCTGTTGTTGCCCGACAGCGAGGCGGCGGTGACCGCTCCCTGGCCGTCGGTGATGGTAGCGTTGCCGCTGCTGTTCGCCGCGGCAACGGCGCTCTCGTTTCGGCCGCCGATGTTGTCTACGATCACGGCCTTCACCATGGCGCCGCCATCCAGGCCTGTCATGACGATTCTCTGGTTGGCTGCCGCGCCCCGAACGGGGATATCGACCGTGATGGTGGCGGGGCTAACCACGGTGCCGTCGGCGAGGCACTCGAACCAGAATTCCAGCCTGCCGAGGATGGTTGTCTCATTGGTCGCGCTGTCGGTCACGCTGACCGGGCCGAGGATCACGAGCTTGTTCGCCTTTGTAGCGGACGGCGTGCACAGGGCCTGGCCTAGGGTTATCTGCGTGCGGGCTGCGTTTATCCCCAGCGTCACGGCCGCCTGCGTGCCATCAGCGCGCTCGATGCGAGCCGTCGCGCCTGTGATGGCGAGCGTGTCGCCACCGGCTGCGGTCACGATGATGCTGTCGATCGTGTTCGCCACGGCAACGCCGTCGACCGCGCCGGCGTGGTGCGCCGCGATGGTCGCCAACACGGTGACCGCCACCGGGGGCAGGCCGCCGCCTCCACCGCCTCCGCCGCCGGTAGCTCCGCCGCCACATCCGGCTAGCATGGGGATTGCGGCTACTGTTGCGATGATCAGACAGACGCGTATCGAAGGGTGCTTCAGGTGCATGGTCGATCCTCCTGCTGAATGGGTGGTCTTAAGACCTGAGACAGCATTGCTTTGGATTGGTCGCACTTCGGCTGTCATCTTCGGTGGCGCGGGGGCGATCACCTTCTGAAGATGCTCTGCCTCCCGCGCAGGAGACCGGGTCGGCCATAGGGAAACGACGGCGCGTTGACAGCCGACATAGACATCGCCCGGAGGCGCCCTGATGATTGACCTGAGGTCCGACACATCGACACGCCCGACACCCGCGATGCGCGAGGCGATGGCCAAGGCGGAGGTGGGGGACGACGTCCTGCGCGAGGACCCGACCATCAACAGCCTGGAGGAGCGGTGCGCCGGGATGATGGGCATGGAGGCGGGACTGTACGTCGCCTCGGGCACGATGGGCAATCTGATCGCCGTTTACGCGCACACGCAACCGGGTGACGAGGTTATCATCGAGGCTGGCGCGCACATTGGACTGTACGAGGCGGCCGGGTATGCCGTGCTGTCGGGCGTTGCGTTGAACAAGCTTCAAGGGCGCCCGTATGGCGCGCTGGATCCGAATGAGATCCGCGACGCGATTGCCCCCGATGACGTGCATCGCGCCCGGACCAGCCTCGTCTGCTTGGAGAACACGCACAACCTGTCGAGCGGGACGGTCACGACTCCCGAACAGACGAAGGCTATCGCCGACGTCGCCCGCGCGAACGGGATGAAGCTCCACATTGACGGCGCTCGGATCTTCAACGCGGCTACGCACCTGGGGGTCGATGCGAGCGTGATGGTCGAGCACGTCGACTCGATTCAGTTCTGCTTCTCGAAAGGACTGGCCGCGCCGGTGGGATCGATGGTTTGCGGCACGAGCGAGTTCATCCACCAATGCCGTCGCGCGCGCAAACTGGTCGGTGGAGGCATGCGGCAAGCAGGGGTTCTGGCGGCGGCCTGTCACGTCGCGCTGGACACCATCCTGCCGAGGCTCGGTGAGGATCACGCCAACGCGCGCGTGATCGCTGAGAAGCTCGCGACACTCAATGGGGTATCGGTCGACCTTAACGCAATCCAGACGAACATCATCCGGTTCTCTATCTCGGCGGATGCCGCCGAAGGCGACCACGTGGTCGCGTGGATGAAAGAGCGCGACATCCTGGTGGATGGACGAGGTGGGCAGAACTTCCGCATCGTGACGCACAACGACGTCAGCGCCGAGGACGCGCAGACGGTGGCGGACGCGTTTGGCGAGTTGCTGGGGTAGGATGTCTCGTCGGTGAGTTCATGAGAGGCTGCGGGCTTGCCTGCGGCCTCTTTGCATGTCTCTGCAGGAGGCCGGCCTTGCCGGCCCGAAGTGCTGGGTAGGGAAGGGGGTGGGGGACATGAGTTACTCGCGAGTGGCCGGGCTCATCCTCGCCGTAGGTCCATTGGCGGCTGGCGGGTGCGCGAGGAGCACGAAGGGTGTAGTGGCCGACACACAGTCGGAACGGGCGCCGGTGGCGCAGCCAGTCGGCCAGGCGGAGGAAACCGTAGTCGATCCGCCGGAGTATTCGGAACCGGCGCCGGCGGCGCAGCCAGTCGGCCAGACGGGGGAAACTGTAGTCGATCCGCCGGAGTACTCGGAACCGGCGCCGGCGGCGCAGCCAGTCGGCCAGACGGGGGGGGCCATGGCCGATCCGCAGCGCTGGGTGGCCACATGGGGCATGCTTATCGGTACGATCACGTTGCGGCCGGATGGCACGGGACGGGTGTTTAATGTGCCGTCGGACGGCTCCGAATACACTGCCGTTACCTGGCGCCCCGAGGGCGACGAAGTTGCCATAAGATTCGAGGTAGGCGGCCACGAGACAACGGGCAAGCGGTCCGCTGACGGAGGCCACATACTGTGGGTGACGTACGACCCCCCAGTTACCTTACATGCTGGTCCGGCTGAACCCGACGGCAATGGAGCACGCGATGGAGGGCTACCGGTCATCGACCGAGGGTGAGCCCCAAGGGTATGGGGGCACGTGGGGCATGGTCCTCGGTACGATGACGCTGCGTGCCGACCACATGGGCCACCTGGGCTCCCCAGACGGGGAGTATGCCTCGCCGAACATCACCTGGCGAGAAGAGCGTGACCACATCATCGTTGAGCTTATCGAAGGCGGTAACGCCATGCCGGCCAGAATGACGGCTGACGGTACCTGCCTCATCGAGACGATCGAGGAGGATGGCGAATCGCTCAAACTCGTGTCGGTGCGGCTGGAAGGTGATGCGCGGGCGCGGGCGTTAGGGATGGATGACGCGACTGACTGAGCGCCGGATCGGTCGCGAGTGAAAGCCGAGCAGACAGGGCGTCTGGAGAACTTGAATTAGCTCGCGCCCTGGCCATGTCGCTCTTGCATTGCTCTAGCGGAATGAGTATTCTGCTCGTGCTCTCGCGCCATCACGCGCCACATTGTTAGGGTCGGACACCTCCATTGCACGGCGACGAACTGCACGAAGAAGAGATTGAGAAAGCAAACCACTTCACCTGGAATCTGCGGGTGAACGTTTGCGTGGAGTCCTTCTGGGGTTTCGCGATGGCGCTCATCTCCACGGCGACGATCATCCCCGTCTTCCTGTCGAAACTGGGCGCATCCGAGCGCATGATCGCGCTTGTTCCGGGCATTACCCTCGTTGGCTGGGCGTCGCTGCAGCTTCCTTCCGCGTATTACACGACCCGGTTGCGGCGCAAGATGGGACCGGTTGTCTGGCTGCACGTGCCGATCGTCCTGCTGTGGATGGGCGCCGCCCTTGTGGCGCGCGACCTCGCGGCCACGCGGCCCGATGTCGCCCGTTGGCTGTTCCTGGTGCTGATGGGAGCCGCCTACGTGGTGGGGAGCATCGCGATCCCGATGTGGGCGGACTTCCTCAATCGCCAGACCCCCGCGAGCAAGCGGGGGCGGTTCCTCGCGTGGATGTTCGCGGCGGCGAGTTGCTTCGCGCTGCTAGGGGGGATCGTGGCCCAGCGCATCTTGGATCACTTCGAGTTCCCGCTGGGCTTCGCGATCTGTTTCTTCGTGGCCGCTTGCTGCATGATGGTGGGACTGCTGCCGTACATGCTCGTGCGCGAGGTGGCGATGGAGCCGACGCGCTTTGAGTCGGCCCGCGTGTTCGCGCGCCACATCTGGTCAATCGTGCGCTCGCGGGGCGGGCTCAAGCGACTCGTCGTGACGCGGTGCCTGATGGAATCTGGGATCATGGCGGGAGCCTTCTACGCGGTCAACGCGATGGACGTGGCGCACTTGCCTCTCCGCACTGCCGCGACGTTCACGATCATCACCACGGCCGCCACGGCGCCGATGACACTACTGGCGGGGTATGTGGGCGAGCGGTGGGGCTTCCGAATCGTGCTGGTGTTCGCGGGACTGTTTGGCGCGGCGGCGACGGCGCTGGCGTTGCTGGGCGGCGGGACGATCTGGTTCTACGTCATGTTCGCCATGGTCGGGTTGGCCGTGGCGTGCGATCTCTCAGCGACGATGAACATGGTCATTGAGATGTCGCCCGACCGCGATAAGACCGTCTACCAGGCCATCTACAACACGATGCTCATGCCGATGCGGATTGCGTACCCTCTTCTGGCGGGCTGGCTTGCCGCTGAGCGCGGCATGGCGACGTTGTTTGCCGTCGCGCTCGCGCTGCAGCTCTGTGGGGCGGTCGCCGCGGCGGTTGTCGTGAGGGAACCGAGGAAGAACGCGGGGGTTGGTGAACAGTAGACAGAGAAGGGGACGGCATGGAGCGCACCAGGATCTGGGTTCACCTCGCTTTGAGCATCGTGGTCGCCTCTGGCGGCCTGTCGCAGGACGCGTTCGTCTCGCTTGACGAGATGGAAGACGACGTGGCGGCGAGATGGAGGGATGTCACGGGCGCCGGCGCCGCAGCGCTGACGCCGGACGAGGAGATCGTTAAGGAGGGGGCGCAGTCGGGGCTTTGGAACCCCTCAGCCGCCGCGCAGCAGATCTATCTCGACCCCGAGGGGATGCCGACGGACTGGGCCGTATATGGCGCGCTGGAGATGTGGGTCCATTCCGCGGAGGCGACGGGAGCGGTCTTCGCGGTCTCTATCCACTCCGAGAACGAGCAGACGCCGGGCGAGGACTATTACCGCTGCCTGATCCCCGTGGATTGGCAGGGCTGGCGCTTCCTGCACCTTGAACCCCGCAGCTTTTCCCTTGGCCGAGAACCCGTTGGATGGCGGCAGGCCGACTCGCTTCGACTCAGCATCGCCGGCTGGAGCGACCTCAGGCACGTCCCCGGAACCGTATTGCGCTTCGATGCCCTGCGTTTGGTCACCGCGACCCGCACTCCCGAGCGACGCGTGCTATTTGAGCCCGATACGGACTGGTGCGCCTGGTGGCCGCTGACGTACGCCACCGACCCGGTGCAGACGGGACGGTATGTGGCCGAGTGGTATGTGGCTGAGAGAACGGGCGGCGTGGTGAACCGATCGGTGCCGCGCAATTGGTCGGGCGGCGCCTACCTGAACATGTGGCTCCACGCGACACACCTCGAGGGGACAGAGTTGGCGGTCAACGTGGCGTCTGACAGCCCCGACAGCGAAGCCACGGATCGGTACGATGCGACTGTGGATGTCGACTGGTCCGGGTGGCAGCTCGTTTCGCTCCCATTGGCCAAGTTTCACCGTGGTGGCGAGCCGGAAGGCTGGCACGCGGTGGACGGCCTGAGCTTTGCGCTTGGCGGTGAGGATGAGTTCTCTGATGAGGCGCGCCTGTGCATTGACGATATCTGGCTGAGCGCGCTGGCAGGCGTTGTCGAGGCGGGGCCCGCGCTCCCCGGTGGGGACTTGGATGGCCCGCTGGTGGGGCCGATTGCGCCGACGCTGACGGCTCCCGGAGACAATGGCTCAACCACGCCAGCGGTCGACGTGGACGCGCTGATTGCGGAAGCGCTGGCGGCGAAGAAAGAGGGCGACCTTGAGCTGGCTTTCACGAAGTACATCGGCGCGTTGTTGCGCGAGCCGGCGCATGTGGGGGCGCACTGGGGGCTTGCATGGATTCTGGCCCAGCGCGGCGAGAAGGAGGCGGCCATCGAGCACTTCGAGGCGGTGGTCGAGATGTCGAAGGACGCGGAACAGGTCGCGGAAGCCAGGTCGGCGATGAAGCGACTGAGAGCGGGAGAGTGAGCATGAGACTCGCGTTGATCCTGTGCGTGCTCGCCGGTCTGGTAGCGCCCGCCGGCGCCGATGACGTGCCCATTGCCTACGTGACCGACGTGCTGGTGCTCGGCGGAGGGCCATCGGGATGCGCGGCGGCGGTCTCGGCGGCTCGGAATAGCGCGGGCGTGCTGCTCGTGGAGCAGCATGGCCACCTGGGCGGAATGGGCACGGCGGGCGGCGTGAATGTCTTCATGTCGTACACGCACATCGGCGGCGTGTTTCGCGAGGTGTTGGCGCGGCTGAGCGAGATCGGTGGCCGGCGAGGCGCGCAGTTTGAGCCGGAGGCGCTGAAGATCGTGCTCGATGAGATGGTCCTCGAATCGGGCGTGAAGCTGCTTCTGCATACGAAGGGCATTGGAGTTGAGACGACGGACGCGCCCGCCCCGGCGGGGTCCGTGCAGCGGACCGGCTGGGAGCGGATTACCGGGGTGGTCATCAACAACAAGTCGGGCACGCAGCTCGTGAAGGCGAAGCTGTACATCGACGCCACGGGCGACGGCGACCTGGCTTACTACGCGGGCGCGGAGTATAAGATCGGCCGCGAGGAGGATGGGCAGACGCAGCCGATGACGATGATGTTTCGGCTGGGTGGGTGTGAGTGGACCGGCATCAACCCGATGTCGATCGATGCGATGAAAGACATCCACATGACCGTCTACGACCTCCCGAACGAGGGGGAAGTGCTGGTCAACATGACGCGCCTGACGGGGCTGAGCGGAGTCTCTGGCGAGGACATGACGCAGGCGGAGCTCCGGGGTCGACAGGAAGTGCGTGAGGCGGTTGAGATTCTACGCAACAATATGCCGGGGATGTCGGAGGCGTTTCTGATTTCGACGCCGGCGCAGATCGGAGTTCGGGAGACGCGACGGATCATTGGGGCGACGGTGGTCAGTGAGGAGGATTTGGTCACCGCCCGCCACTTCCCGGATGTGATGGCGCGGAGCACGTATGGCATCGATATCCACAACCCGACCGGCACGGGCGCGCGGATGGTGAAGATGAAGGCGCCTTACGAGGTGCCATACCGGTCGATGATCCCGAAGGGGCTCACGAATCTGATCGTGACGGGTCGGTGCATCTCAACCACGCACGAGGCGCTGTCGGCGATCCGCGTGCAGCCAACGATGTACGGCGTGGGGGAGGGGTCCGGCACCGCTGCGGCGGTTTGCATCGCGCATGGCGTCGGCCCGTGGGACATGGGCCCATACGTCAAGGAGCTTCAGACGAGGCTCATCAAGCAGGGAGCAGACCTGGGCGAGAAAGGCGCGGGCCGCGTCAATCTGGTTGGGCTATGGCGCAGAAACGTGAGCCAATACGGGCAGGAAGACCGGTACCAGCCCCGGCCTTTCGTGGATGTCCCGCTCGACAGCCCGATCTACGAGGCGGTTGAGGCCGTGCGCAAAGCGGGCGTTACGAGCGGCGTGGGAGACGGCAAGTTTGGTCCGGAGGTCGTGCTTACACGGATGCAGGCGATTGCGTTCATCGGTCGCGGGTTCGATGTCATTCTTGGCCCTCTGCCGAGCGACCGGTTGCCTGAATTGCCCAAGAGCCTGGCGGGCCAGTGGTGGTCGGGGGAGCTGCAGACGCTGGTCGGTCGCGGCGCGGTCGAGCCGGGCGAGCTGACGGATTTGCGTCTTGATGAGCCGTGCTCGCAGCGGCAGTTGTGGAAGTGGTGGGGTCAACCGCTCGTCGACGAAGGGATACTTGTCCTGAACGAGCCGTCGCCTGAAAACATCAGAGCGCTCGTCCAGGTGGGCATGGCGGTGGAGTCTGGCGAATACGTCTGGGATCTGGATTTGCCGGCGAAGCGGGCGCACGCGGCGTTGTTGGCGGGGGCTCTCTTGGCTTGGCCCGGGATCACGGGGCATCCGCCAGGCGCAACGGGTCCGAGAGGGCCGGCGGGACCGGCCGGCCAATGATCGCTCACTCATTCATTCATCTCCCTCGGATCGGGTATAGCACGGAGAAGAAGCTCTGGCGCCAGGGCGTCCGCACGTGGATGGACTTCATGGCGGAGGAGGCGCCCGTCAAGGGCGTGGGGGCGGATCGGTGGAGCGAGTATCGGTACACGGTCGAGAACTCGATGCGCGCGCTGGCGCAGAAAGACCACCAGTTCTTCAGCGAGTGCCTCGCGCCGCGTGATCACTGGCGGACGTTCGACCAGTTCCGAGGCAAGGTGGGTTACCTCGATATCGAGACGACCGGCCTGGGTGCGTGGGACGACGTGACGGTGGTGGGCGTGTATGACGGAGCGAACGTCCACACGTACATCCACGGCGATAACCTCGATGAGCTGGTCGATGACCTCGCGCAGTATTCGCTGCTGATCACCTACAACGGCGCCAGTTTCGACATCCCATTTCTGAAGCGACGGCTGCGCGGCGTGAACTGGGACCACCTGCACATCGATCTGCGCTATCCACTGAAGCGGCTGGGGTTTGATGGTGGGCTGAAGGGCATCGAGACGCGGATGGGTCTCGAGCGCGCGCCCGACATCGCGCACCTCGACGGATTCGACGCCGTGAGGCTTTGGAAGGAGTACCAGCGAGGTAGCGACGAGGCGCTGGAGTTGCTGGTGCGGTACAACACGGCGGACATCACGAACCTCGAGGTTCTGGCGGAGAGGGCGTACGAGCAGTTGAGCGAGCAGATGCTGGATGAGATGGGATAGGGGAGTTGTCGTGCACCGGCGAGGGCGCCGGTGCTACGCGGCGCACGACGGGCTGGAAGCCCGTCGCTACGCGGATACAAGCGGGTTCAGCGGACCTCCATATCCTCGATGACGGACGGGAACTCCACGCCCACGGCGTGATGCGTGAAGTAAGTCTTCGCGACGCGCTTGACGTCGGCGGCTGAGACGTGCGCCACGCGGTCGAAGAACTCGGGCGCCGTCGGAGCATCGATCCCCAGCGCCACGCCGCGAGCCACGATCAGCGTGCGCGTGGATGGGTCATCGAAGAGCCGCGAGTAGCTGTTGCGCACGTACTCTTTGGCGTCGTTGAGTTCCTGCGCGCCCGGCGGATGCTCGCCGATCCCCTCGAATTGAGCCACCAGACCCAGCCTCAACGCATCGACCTGGCGCGGCGCCACGTACGTGTGGATCGCCAGATACCCAGGTGAGGCGAGCGGCGGGGCAAGCGATTCGATGAACTGACTCTCCTTGGCCTTCTCCAGCGGGAACGGTAGCCCGAGCATGCCCCACAGCGCCTCGTCCTCGTCGATACGCCCGATACGCTGTCCATTTCCGCCGAGGATCGCGTGGATGACGTACATGACCGGAAGATCGGGATCATCGTACGCAGGCGCGGGGACGCCGACGACCATGGAGGCGATCTCAAGCTGAGGCATGGTGCCGACCGCTAGAGCGTCATTGAGCGCGGCCTTCGAATCCGAGACGGCCAGGAGCTTGGGTCGCGGCGGGGTGTCAGTGTCGCCCTCGATGAGGTCGCCGAACCGCTCCGTTACGAGCTGAGTGATGGTCTCCGCGCGCATCGGCGCGAGGACGCAGACGGTGGCCAGGTTCGGCAGATAGAAGCGTTTTTGGAAGGCGTTCAGATCCGCGAGGCTGATGTTCTCAAGAGTCTTCGGCGTGCCGAGGGCATAGGCCCGCGGGACGGACTTCTGCAGGGCCTCGCGGAACAGGGCGTAGGTCGATTCACCCGGGCTTGCCTGGGGCCCGCCGGCGGCCTGTTTCACGAGGTTAATCGTGCGATCGTAGGTCTCCTGGCTGATGTCTGGGCTGAAGACGCCGTTGGCCAAGAAGGCAAGCGCGTCGGGGATCGTCGCGGGGGTGCCCGAGTAGCCCACAGACACGTACTCCCAATCGGTGTCGATCGTCAGCCCGGCTCGCAGATCGGTCATGTCGAGCAGGAATCCGAGTTCGGCGTCCTCATCGGCCTGGGCATCCCACGTGGCTTTGAGCGCGTGCTGAAGCACGGTGCGGATCCCGGCCTTGGAGGCGGGCTCGCAGTCAGCCGCGGCGCGGATGATGATCTGGACAACCGCGACGTCGGACGAGTAGTCCTGGAGGGCGCAGACCTGCAGACCGTTCTCGAGCGTGGTGATAACGGGCTGGGCTGCGCTAGCGGTTGCGAGGCACAGGGCGGCGAGCAGCGTCAGCATCGTCTGGTTTCGTCGGTTCATTGTTATACCTGACCCCCGGGGCGGCGGGGGGCGGGCGGGCGGAATATGACCTGCACCCTCGTGTCCGGATTGAAGTATTTGGCGGCCGTTGCTTTGATGTCGTCGACGGTTACTTCGTCGACTTCGTCTATGTAGTCGATGGCAAAACGGTACGTGTCGATCATCTCGTAGAAGCCGAGCGAGCCGATCTGGTCGCTGTAGGCCTCGTTGCTGAAGGCGTACGAGTTGCGTAGCTGACGTTTGGCCAGGGCGAGTTCTTCCTCCGTCACGCCGTCGGCCGCGATCGTGGCGAACTCGTCGAGGATCGCCTGCCGGGCGACCGTCTCCTTGCCGGGCTCGGTGACGGCTGTCATCAGCACAAGTCCGTCATCGCGGTGGGTGATGTACTGCAGGTCAAACGCGGTGATAAGCTCCTTGTCCTGCACCTCGGTCGCGAGTCTCGCGCGACGGCCCTCGCCGAGGATCGTGTAGATGATATCCATGGCGCAGACTTCCCGCTTGCGCTGGATCCCCGGCCCCCGGAATCCCATGCCGATGATTGTCATGCCCAAGGGCTTGGTCTGTATGTCGGTGCGCGCGCTGGTGATCTCAACGTCCGCGGTGGGCGGCTCCCATTCGACGGGGCTCTGCTCGTAGCCGCCGAAGGATGCCTGAACGTCGGCGAAGACCTTGTCCGCGTCAACATCGCCCACGATGATTACCGACATGTTGTTGGGGACGTAGAAGTTCGAGTGATAGGCGGTCAGCACGTTCTGATCAATCGTGTCGAGGCTCTCGGTGGTGCCACCGACGCTGTTGCCGTAGGGGTGGTTGGGGTAGGCTTGCTCCCACACGGCCTGCCCAATCATCTCCGCGGCCATCCCCTCGCGCTCGGCGATCTCTTGGCTGATGATCCGCCGCTCGCGGATGACGTCTTCGGGGGAGAACTTCGCGTCCATGAGCGTGTCCGCGAGAATCGGCCACGTTTTCGAGAGAGAACCGGGGCTCGTAACGACCTGTACCAGCGTGAAGTCGCGGTTGGTCGCAGCGCTTATCTGCCCGCCGCTGCCCTCGACCGTTGCGACGATCGGAGACGGCTCGCCGGCTTCCTCGCCGGTGCGGAAAAGCATGTGCTCGATGAAGTGCGCGACGCCCGGCTTGTCGACGGGGTCATAGAGCAAACCGGCTCTGACGTAGAGGCCGACCGCGACGACGCCCCAGCCGTGCTCTTCCTTGACGACGATGTGCATGCCGTTGGCGAGCGTATGCTCGCGAACGTGGCCCGCGTCGAGGATCGGAGCCGCCGACGCCGCCAGCGGGAACAGCAGGGCGAGCGCGACAGTGATTGTGATGACTCGTCTAGTCTGGTGCAAGTGGCTCTACCTCCGGGTGCGTCTTCGTGGCTGTCGGTTGGGGCTGCTACCTCAGCTCGCGCTTGAGGACCTTGCCCGTGCCTGAGCGCGGAAGATCCTCGGCGAAGACGACGGTTCGCGGCACCTTGTACGACCCCAGGTTCTGCCTGCAGTGTTCGATGACGGCGTCTTCGGTGAGGGATTCGCCCTCTCGGAGCACGACGAACGCCTTCACGTCCTCGCCTCGGCGCTCGCTTGGCTCCCCGATGACGGCGCAGTCGGCTACGGCCGGCAATTGGTGGATCACGTCCTCCACCTCGCGCGGGTAGACGTTCAGCCCGCCCACGATCACCATGTCTTTCTTGCGGTCGACGATGCGAAGGTATCCGTCTTCGTCCAGAATGCCCATGTCCCCTGTGAGCAACCAGCCGTCGACGATGGTCTCGGCGGTGGCCTCGGGCGCCTGCCAGTACCCTTGCATAACGTTCGGACCGCTGACGAGGATCTCGCCAATCTCGCCAACCGGCACTGGATTGCCGTCATCGTCGGCGAGTCGGACCGACACGTCCTTGACCGGGAGCCCGACCGAACCGAGCTTCTGAAGCCCGCTCGGCGGATTCACGCTAACCACGGGCGAGGCCTCCGTCGGCCCGTAGCCTTCGACAAACTGCACGCCGAACCGTTCCTTGAAGGCCGTCAACACCTTCGGCGGGCACGGCGCGCCACCTGTCACGCACAAGCGCATCGTATCAACATTGACGCCTGAGGTATCGCGCACGTTCAGCAGCACGCCGTACATTGCGGGCACTCCCGCGAAGACGGTAATGGCGTGGTCGCCGAATGCCGCCAGCACCTCCGCCGGGTGGAAGCGCGGAAGAAGCACGATATGCGCGCCCAGCAGCAAAGGCAGCACCATGCAGATCGTCGCGCCGAAGGAGTGGAAGAGCGGAAGCACGGTCAGGAAACGGTCATCCGGCGTGATCTCAATCGCCTCGGCGCAGGCCGCCGCGTTGGTTAGTATGTTGCTGTTGCTCAGCATCGCGCCCTTGGGCTGGCCCGTGGTGCCTGACGTGTAGATCAGGACTGCGAGGTCGTCTGGCTCGCGTGTGGGCAGCGGGGTTGACGGCGGGCTCGCGCACAGCGCGCTGAGATCGATGGCTCCGGGGACCTTCGTGTCGCCCCAGATGATCGTTGTCTCCACATCGGGAGCTAGCTCCGGCAATGCGAGCGTCATGTCGTCGAAGACGCTCGCCGCGATCAGCACGGCCGCGCCGGAATCGTTGAGGATGTGCGCGACCTCGCCAGCGCCGAGCAACGTGCTCACAGGCACCACCACGCCGCCGGCGCGGGCGATGGCGAAGTAGCCGATGATGAAGTGGGGGACGTTCGGCATCCACAGAGCGACCCGGTCGCCCGGTTTCACGCCCAGCTCGACCAGCGAGCCGGCGAGGGCTGTGGCGGCGCCGTTGACCTCGGCGTAAGTGAGGGTGGTCTCGCCCGCAGTGACGGCGGGCCGGGAGGGCGTTGCCTCGGCGGACTTGGCGAGGGCGCCCGACAGAGTCATGTTGCTCACGAGGACGTGGCTCCGTGGGAGAGATTCAACCGAACGGGCCTCTCTTCCGCCTCCGTGGGGCAAAAGCCTTCGCGAGGGAAGGAAATGGCTCCCGCACTGACGAACAGGGCCGCGTTTGTCATAGGGTGAGAGGGAAGGAAGCTCGCGCATTGAGAGGCGTTACCTGGCGTTCGATTCTGATCGCGTGTCTCATCATACCCCTGAACGCCTATTGGCTGATCCAGATGGAGGTCGTGCGCTACTCGGCGCATCCGACCACCGTATCGCTGTTGTTCAACACGATTTTCATCCTCATCGTCCTCACCGTCCTCAACGCCCTATTCGCCAAGATGGCGCCAAAGCGGGCCCTGAACCAGGCTGAGCTGCTGACGATCTACGGCATGGTCAGCATCGGCACGTGCATCGCCGGGCATGATGGGCTCCAGGTCCTCGTGCCGATGATCCCGTGGCCATGGCGGTTCGCCGACCCCACGAACAAGTGGGATGAGCTGTTCATGGGCCATTTCCCCGAGTGGCTCACGCTGCGGGATGAGTCGGTGATGGTTGGCTATTTCGAGGGGTCGACGAACCCATACACGTTGGCGATTCTGGGACCGTGGCTGAAGCCGCTGCTGATGTGGGGCCTGTTCGTCGTGTTGCTGATGCTCGTGATGCTGGCTGTGAACTCGGCGCTCCGCAGGCAGTGGCTGGACCGCGAGCACCTCAGTTGTCCGCTGGTGTCCCTGCCGATTGAGATCACGAATCCGAAGGCATCGCTGTTCAAGAACCACATGCTGTGGATCGGCATTGCCGTCGCTGGGGGCATCGATATCTGGAACAGCATATCGTTCCATTACCCGGCGATACCGATGGTGCCTATCGAGCATCAGGATATGAGCATCTACTTCCCCGGGCGCCCGTGGAACGCCATCGGGTGGACGCCCAGATCGCTCTACCCGTTTATGGTGGGTATGGGCGTCCTGATGCCGACGGACTTCCTTTTCTCATGCTGGTTCTTCTATGTCTTCTGGAAGGTTGAGCGGATCGCGGCGCTGGCGCTGGGATGGACGCAGATCCCGAAGTTCCCGTTCATCGCGGAGCAGACATTTGGCGCGTACGCGATGTTCTGCCTGTACGGGCTCTGGACGAGCCGCCGATTCCTGAAGGGGCTCGCCGAAAGCACCATTCGCGGCGCTAGACCGCAGGGAATGGCTCCGACGCATGCTGATGAGTCGTTGCTTGATGATCGGAATGAACCGCTGAGTTACCGAGCAGCGGTGCTGCTGGCGAGTGGCGCGTTCATCGCGCTCGTCTGGTTCAGCTCGCTGGCGGGTATGCGGCTCTGGGTAGCGGTGGTCTTCTTCATCATCTACTTCGGGCTGTCGGTGGCGATCACCCGGATGCGGGCCCAGTTTGGCGCGCCCGTGCATGATCTCCACTGGACGGGACCGGATACGATCATGCCCCTCGTCGGCGGGGCGAGGGCGTTTACCGAGAAAGACCTCTCGGTGATGGGGTACTACTTCTGGTTCAACCGCGCCTATCGCAACCACCCGATGCCTGTCCAGCTTGAAAACTACAAGCTGGCCGACCGTACCGAGACGCCGCTCCGGCCGCAGTTCTGGGCGCAGGTGATCGCCATCGTGGTTGGCGTCGCGTCGGGATTCTGGGCGATGATCCACCTGATGTACAGTTACGGCGCGCGGGCGAAGTCGCGCATGAGCTTCGGTCCGGAGTCATTCAACCAACTTGCCTCGCGGATCGCAGCGCCCGAGGGCCCGAACTGGTGGGCGACAGGTGCGATCGGCGTGGGGCTGGTCTTCACGCTCGTGCTGGAGACGCTCCGGCTGCGTTTCGCTAATTGGCCCTTCCACCCGCTCGGATATGCGATTTCGGGTAGCTGGGAGATGAACCTGGTCTGGATGCCGCTGATGATCGCTTGGCTCCTGAAGATCACGCTATTGCGCTACGGCACCTTCAAGCTGCTTCGCAAGTGCATCCCGTTCTTCCTCGGCCTCATCATCGGGCAGTTCGTGGTGGGGAGCATCGTGAACATCATCAGTATCGCGTTCGGTGTTCCGAGTTATATGTTCTGGCAGTAGGGCCAGGCTCGCCGCGATGCAACTTATTCGGGCCTGGCGGCATCTGTACTGTAGAGACAGAAACCCAACTGAGGAACTACACACTATGCGCCTGCGTCATCTGTTGCCGATCATCGCTCTGCTCGTAACCGTCACTGCGGTAGGCCAAGACATCGAACGGCCCGTTCAGCGAGGGATCAAGACCACTGAACCCGGGGCCGCGATAGCCACCAGCCTGGCCATCTCCATCGATGATATGGCTGGCGCCGCCGAGGCGTTTGTGCGGGCTCTGAATGATCTTCAGCCAATGGCCGAGGCCGAAGGGTTCACGGTTCTGGGCGTCTCGCACATTGCCACGCTTGTATTCGGGATGCCTCAGGACGGGCAGATGCCATTTGAGCTGCGGCTTCTGATCGCCGAGCAGCCGACGCAGGAAGACTACGACGCGGACTACGGCTTCAAGGTGATGGAACTTGCGCCCCAGAAGGTCGCGTATACCTTCCACAAGGGCCCGATGGACGAATCGCAGGGAACGACGATGGGGCTCATCAACTGGGTGATGGAGCAGGAACTGCAGCCTACCGGCGGGCCGGAGTTCGTGATGAACCTGTCGGAAGGTGAAGAGCCGAACGTAGCTGAAATCCGACTTCCCGTGAAGTAACGCAGGGCTTGGAGGCCAGGCATGAAGATGACTCGACTGCTGATCGGCTGCGTCGCCATCGCGGCGCTGGGAAGCGCTGCGTTGGGGCAGGCGCCGGTCCGCGAACTGCAGATGGGTACGAAGACGGCGTCGGGCGGGTATGCGACGACGCTGGACTTCGAGCTACCCGTGAATGACTTCGCGAACGCGGGGGCGACGATCGAGGAGCACGTGAAACTGCTCGACGAGGTGACGAGGGAACTGGGGTTCACGCCCACGGGCACGGCGCACCTCGAACTCGAGATCAGCATGGAGGCGCGCCCTGACGGGATGGTTCAGGCGCACATCAAGTTCTTCATCGCGGAACAGCCGACCGACGAGGAACTTGGGGACGAATTCGACATCGATGTTGTCCAGATCGGGGAGGAGATGGTCGCGTACACGTACCACAAGGGCGGCCTCGACAGCATGGAACAGAGCTTCATGAAGCTCATGCAGTGGGTCTTCGGTCAGCCGCTTGAGATGAACGGGTTCCCCCGGATCGTCGCGAATCTCGGCGACGACGATTTCCCGATCGAAGTGCAAATGCCGGTGAAGCCGGAGTAAGGACGGATGGCATTCGAAGCGTGACAACGGCCGTCCCCGCGCTGAGTGGGGACGGCTTTCCGTTGCTATCGCTCCTTGACGCGTCCATCCCGCACTGCCCGCATTTCCGGGTTGCGCTGCACGTGGGCCCAGAGGGCGGCAGTGATGGCGATGTTGGTGCGCTCATAGTCAATCTTCCCGAAGCGACCAGCCAACTTCATCGATTCGCGCTGCGGGACGTTGTCTTCGGTGACGACCGTGTAGGTGCGTGACCGAGCGATATCGGTGTCGACGACCGTCTTGTCCGTGAACTCGTAGCGGGCGCCGGAGATCTGCACCAGCCATTCTCGCCGCTGTTCCTCCGCCAAGTTGGCCTCGATGATGTCGATCAGTTCCTGCCCCGTCGCCTCGAAGGTCACCAGGACGCGGTTGAACGGCCGATGGTAGTTGACGAGGTCGGTGAGCGTGAGGTCGCCGGGCTTCAGCGGGATGCCGCGCTCGTGACGGTGGTTGCAGATCGCGATGTCCGCGCCGGTGGCTTCGCGCATCGCGTCGGCGATGAAGTTGCCCATGGGGCTCTCGGGCATCTCGACCGTGGGAGGATCAACGACCGTGCCGATCTTGTGGGTTTGGTAGCCCGTTAGCGGGCGGGCATCAAGTGCCGCGACATCTCCACGCCAGGTCCCGGCGGCGCCGGTGAGCCGGATGGTCTTGCCGCGAGGGATGCGGGCGGAGAAGACCCCGCTGCCGTTGACGGCTATCCGGACGGGGCGCGCGAGATCCAGCAACTCCGGATCGGGCGTGATCCACAGCTCGGAGGCATTCATCGCGTCGATCGTGATGCGGTTGTCATTGCCGATGCGCGCCTCGACGACGGCCGGCGGGCCCGGTTGCTCGATGCCGGCGAGTGAGATCCACCATGCTTGGCCATGGATCGGCAGGTAGGCGGCAAAGCTGATGTCGCGCGGGTGAACGTTCAGCTTGTGCTTGAGAAACCAGTCGAAGAGCCTGGGGTAGATCTCAGGCATGAAGTTGCGGTGGTCGGCGCCCGAAATGAGCCACATGTCCGCCGGGCAACCAAGGCTCTGCATGAGCGCCGACAGCGGCTTGGGCCCCGCATCGAGGTAGCCAACCCAATCCGACTCGCCGGAGATAAACCAAAACGGCGTGTGGCGAGCATTGCGGGCGAGTTCGGGGTGCGCGTAGCTGGACGCGAGAGGCGCGACGGCGGCGAAGACATCCGGGTGTCGGAGCGTGAGATACGATGTTCCGGATCCGCCCATCGAGTGACCGGTGAGGTAGATGCGGCGGGGGTCGACGCTGAAGCGCTTTCGCACTTCCTCGAGCACCTGGAAGACGTCATTCTCGCCGACGCCACGGTACTCGGTAATGCCGCGACCGTACGGACAGACGACGATCATTCCGCGTTCATCCGCGGCCTTCGCCATGTTGCCTGCCCCAAAGTCGGGGTGGTCGAAGAGCGTGTTCTCATCGCGTCCCGTCCCGTGGAGCGCGATCACGAGTGGGCGCGGTGACTCGGGCGAGTATGACCCGGGCACGAAGACGCGGTAGGGCTGCTCCGTGCCATCGATCTCCGAACGGTAGGTCAGGTGCATGTCAGGCCCCAGTCACGTCTCTGGCGTCTTCTCGTAGGCCGCCAACTCCACGCTCTCCATTCCGAACCAGGGGCGGTTGCTGACGGGGCCGTCTTCCTCGAGGTTGGTGATGCGGATGCGGTTCGTGCCATCGACGAAGAGAGCGGGGGAGACGTCCCAGCTCGCGCTGCCGAGGACGCACTCCTCGTATGGCGCGACGCCCTCGAATATGGGCTGCTCGTTGAGGTAGACGCCGATCTTCACCTCGGTCTGGCCGCGAACGGGGCACGTCAGGCCGCCCATGGTGAGCGTCATCGGTTCTGAGGGCGCCTTGGCGCACGTGAAGAGCGCCTGCATCGTGCCGGGGCTGCCTGTCTTCTTGGAGTAGACGTAGTTCGCGTCCTTGATATCCACCAACCCGCCGCAGGTGACGTTGTAGCCGTGAAGCGGGGCGCCGCCGCCGCCGAAATCGCGCCCGGTGAAGCGGATGCCGGCCTTGCCCATCTCGCGGATCTCCGCGGGATCGACCGGCCCGAGGGCGCCGACAAGCCGCGACCAGGCGGCCGTGGCGTATGTCGCTACGTAGCCGTTCTTGGCGCTGGCGTGGGAGGAACTCATGCTCGTGCTTGTCACGTCATCGAGGAGGAGCTGCTGCCACTGGGCGGTCTCGGCGTAGTGGACCCGGGCGGTTGCCTCGTCGCCCTCCCGCAGGGATGATTCCGCAGCAATGGCTGAATCAAGGTAGCGCAGCGTGTTGTGCCCGTATTCGAAGAGCTTGCGGTCCTCGGCGACGCGGCCGGCAACGTCGCCTGGGAGGTCGCCCGCCTCAACGCGGTCGAGGATCTTCGCGCACTGATCCGCCGCCGCGAGCATCTCAACAAAATCGGGCCCGTCGCTGTCTTCCGGGCTGGAAGCCTCGTAGCGCATGTGCTTGCGGGTGAAGGGGTTCTCAGCGCCGCTGTTGACCCGCCGCGCGACGCCATACTTCAGCTCCGTCACGTTGCAGAGCATCGTCTCGAGGCTGTCGTAGTAGCGGCGCATGGCGTCTGATGCGGGTCCATAGCGGCCGTCGAAGTAATCGCGGTAGAGCTTGTCTGGGTTGAGCTGGGGATCCCAGAGCGTCTGCGCCATTTGCCAGTTGGTGAGCGCCTTATTGCCCCAGTTCCCGGTGGTGCAGTGCATGTAGTGCATGTGGCGCGCGCCCGTCTGGTAGTAATACGGGATGTCGCTCTGCATGGCGCTCTTGAAGCAGATAGGCAGGCACTTGTAGCCGGAGACGTTGTAGTATTCGCCGATGAAGATCTGGCCCTTGTAGTAGCGGTCCGGATCAACGGCCCACCCTTGGTGGTGTCCGCGGTAGCGCGTGTTGTATTCCGTGCAAGTGGGATCGTCGATGGTATGGACGTAGCATCGAGCGATAGGGAAGAAGGTCGCGATGCAGCCGTCGTAGTCGAAGTCGTCGGGCAAGGGCTTGGTGGGTGGCTCGACGACGTCGGAGTACGCGAGGAACATGATCAGCACGTCGCGATTGAGCCGGCCCTCACTGCGGGCCCCTAGCATCTCCTGTCGGAGCGCGTGGACCAAGGCGAGGTTGCGATCGGTGCGCGTGCCGACCGTCTTGCAGGGCTCGCACTCACACCACTTGCCGGCATCGAGCGTCCAGAAGTTGATGGTATCGGCATCGCGCCAGGTGCCTGAGACCAGGTCCTCGACGAGCTTGCTGGTCAGCTCTTTCGTGGCATCGGCGTTGGAGGTGCAGTAGTTGTCGCCGAACTCGCGCTGGATCTTGGAGCTGCGCTTGCCACCCCGCAGACCGTACCACTCGGGATGGGCCTCGAAGTACGTGAGCTTGCCATCGCCGCTCGTGTCGCCCGGGAAGTCGGGCGGCGCGGTGTAGGGATCGTTTGGCTTGGCCTCGTCGCCATCGAACAGCGGGTGGTTGTAGGGGTATTCGGCGTGAGGCGATAGGAAGCGGTGGATGTGTTGGTGTCCGCCGCACGTGAGCTTGATGCCGCGTTTCTTGAGGGCCGGGTGGTTCAGCTCCGCGTCGGTCCACAGGTTCATCCCGTTGCGCGCCATCCAGTCGAGGAAATCCGCGTTGCCCCGGTCCTCCCAGGCCCAGAACCCTCGCGTCCGGAATGCGGGCGCGTCGGTGATGTTGATGATGGGCAGGCGGTCGATCCGGATGCGCGGGACTTCTTCGTTCTCGCGCCCCGGCGCATACCAACGCACGCCAAGTTCATGAAGGACGCGGTAGGCGCCGTACAGGACGCCGACGCGCGAGCCGCCGACGATGGTCATGACGCGGCGCTTCCGATTCTCGTCAGTGGAGATGCGGAACCCATCTGGATCGAGGTCCTCATCGTGCTCGGGGAAGAACTCAATGAGGTCGCCTAACAGCGCTTCGTTCTCGCTGAACCTGAAGTCGTCGAAGCGCCCGCTGAGGCGGCGCAGGTAGCGCTGGAGTTCAAGCGCTGCGTAGGCGTGCGTGCAAGCGTTGTCGTCGGAGTAATCGCCATCAATCCAGCCGACCTGGTGCTCGCCGAGAGCGGCTTCGCGCACAGATGCGAAGGGCCCCGGATCGACGACGATGCCGATATCGGTCGATCCGGGCGCGGACAGGCCTAGCAGACATGCGAGGGACAGGAGTGGCATCTGGATGGCTCCCTTGCTCCCGACGGTTACTCAGCCGCGAGACTGTAGCAGAGGATCTCTGAGTCGTTCCGGATGTAGATGCTGCGGTTGGCGTAGGCGGGGTGCGTCCACGAGACCAACGCGCCGTTGGTGGCGGTGGAAGGCTCGATGATCTTGGCGCGGTCGATCTCCTCATACCCGTCCGCCGTCATGTTTGCGATGATGAGGTCGCCGTGCTCGGTTGTTAGGAAGAAGCGATTGCCGTTCTTCACCGTGAAGATATTGCCGATCCACGCCCTCATCTCGGGGTCGAGGATCTCCGCCTCCCACAGGCGGGCGCCTGAATCGAGCCGGGCGCAGCGGTAAGTGCCCCGCAGGTCGGCGGCATAGATCAGTCCGTCCTCAAGCCAGGGAATGTTCATCTGCCCGCCGATGCCGAGGTCGCTGGATGCTTCCCAGAGCAGCGTCGCGGCGGGCGCGTCCTGGTCCAACTCGAAGGCGCGCGCGCAATTCCAGCTCATGATGTAGAGCAGATTCCCGTCGAGGCGGGGCATGCCGATGGACATCTCGGCCGTAGGCTTGACGGGCTCGGCCCAGTACAGCTCGCCTGTATCAGGATTCAGCGAGTTGATCGCCTCTCCGTGCCACGCCAGTAGCTGGCGCGCCCCGCCGATGTCGTAGATCACGAGCTGCGCGTAGCCCACGTTCTTGCACGATAGCGAGCGCCAGATCTCCTCGCCCGTGGGCTTGTCGAAAGCCACGACGGCCGTGCCCTCGCCACCCACAAAGGTGATGAGCTTGTCGCCATCGACGACCAGGTGCGTCCCGAAGCCCCAGTCAGGAGTCTCAGCACCGTACTTAGCCACGAGATCGTGCCGCCATACGACGGCGCCGGTGTCGGCCTCCAGACAGATGAGAAGACCCTCCGCGCCCAGGAAGTACACGCGGTCGCCATCGACGTGAGGCGTCATGCGAGGCCCATTGGCGTAGAGCCTCGCGTGGGTGTATGTCACGGCGTGCTCGAAGGTCCACAGCACTTCGCCGTCTGCCTCGTAGAGGCAGAGCAGGCGCTCCGTCCCCGCGCCCCTGGCGCGTTGCCAGTTCTCGTTGGGCGCGCCATGTTCGAGGAACACTGGTGGCTTGTCCTCATCCCGGATGAAGTCCGGCACGAAGACGCGGCCATCCGCCACGGAGGGACCCGCGTAGCCGCCGCCGATGTCCGCTCGCCAGCGGAGCGTTGGGCCGCTCTCGGGGAATGTCCCGAGAATCCCCGTTTCCCGCCACAGGCCGTCGCGCTGAGGCCCGAGCCACTGGGGCCAGTCGTCGGCGCGAGTGCTGGCAGCAAGAGTTGCGAGCACGGCGATGGCGACTGTACGGACGGACATACTCGTGTATGGCATGCTTAACTCCAGGCCGGTTTGTCCCGTGGGGCGGGCATTCTTGCCCGCCGCCGTCGGGAACGACCGCAGGCAAGAATGCCTGCGCCACGGACGGGCTAACGACCGCAGGCAGGAATGCCTGCGCCACGGACGGCTTCATTCGGTGGCGCCTGACCCGCGCCCCCACCAGGGCCAGTCGAGCGGATCGGCTATCAAGCCTTCAGTGTGCGGATTGTCGAAGATATACCCAGCGCGAGCCAGGTAGTCCGCATCGTCGCGGATGATGTGGTCGTATGTCTCGGCTTGCCACAGGGGGCCTTGGCGGCCCACCAGAGCGTTGATCTGCCTGGCAAGCCAACCCTTCAGCGGCCCCAGGATGCGGGAGAGCTGTTCAGCTGAATGGGCGTCGACGATGGGGCGCAAGATGGCATGCACGTGATCCGGCATCACTGTGTAGTCGTAGAGTACATAGCGATCGCCGTCCCAGTGCTTGAGCGCACCCACGACCAACCGGCCGATCTCCGGGACCGTGAGGTCGACCACGGCTGGACGCTGCAGACCGAAGCGCAGGAAATAAGTCGCGCCGGGCTCCTCCCAGTGAGGCAAACGACGCTGCCTGCGTTCGAAGCGAGTGATCCTGTTCTGATCTGAACTGTCGCCCAGCGTAGCTCACCTCGTCTACTCGTGGGGCGGGCATTCCTGCCTGCCGCTGTAGGGAACCCGCAGGCAGGAATGCCTGCGCCACGAGCGGCTTGACATCCGCAGGCAAGAATGCCTGCGCCACGGAGTTGCTTGCTACCGTTTCTTCTTGGACCAGACACCCTCGGCGAGCATGGTGAGAAGAGCGCTGTCCTTGGTATTGAGCGGCAGATCGATGCGCTGACGCAGACGGCTCGATTCGTAAGTTGCGAAGATGAGTTCCGTGCTGCGGAGCGCGCGCCGGGCGGCGAGCATGGGCTCGCGCTTCTTGCCGATGCAGTCGATGGCGTCAGCGATGGCGCAGTCGACGGCCGACATCCCGTGAAGGCCCTCGGAGGTCTTCACTTCCTTCCAGTCCTTCCGGCCCGCGCCGCGGACGCGCAGGTTGGGGGCGTGGTTTGAGATCTCGATCACGCCGAGGTCGCCGGTCAGCCGGATCTCGCAGCCGCCGATGTCGGCATCGTGGCCGGTGATGAGTTGACCACGGACCCCATTGGCATACTTGAAGTAGCTGATCCCCTGGCCCGCGTGAGACAGCTTGAAGACGTCGTGGCCATCGCGACCGTCGATCTGGCCGATGACCCACTCGACGTCGGTCTCGTTGTTCATGAAACAGAGCATGTCGAACCAGTGCGTGCCCCAGTCCATCATGTTCGGGCAGGTGGCCTCCATGCGCTTAAGCTCGCCGATCGTGCCATCGTTGGCGAGTTCTCGGGCTCTCTGGAACGACTCGAGGAATCGGCGCTGGTGGTTGAATGTGAGCTGCACGCCGGCCTTCTCACACGCGGCGGCCATGCGTTGCGCCTCGCCCCATGTGGGAGCCATCGGCTTCTCGCTGTGGATGGCCTTGACGCTGGCCCTCGCGCAGTCCTGAACGATCTTGCAGTGGGTCTCGGGCCAGGTGCAGACGCTGACGATGTCTATATCCATCTCCTTCAGCATATTGCGGTGGTTGGTGTAGAGCGCCTCGGCGCCATACTCCTCGCCAAGAGCGGCGGCGTTCTCGAGCTTGATGTCGGACACGGCGACGAGCTTGGCTCGTGGGTGGACGTGATAGCCGTGGGCGTGGCCCCGGCCCATCCCGCCCCAGTGCCCGTTCGGGCGTTGGCTTCCGGCACCGATGATCGCGGCACGGTAGGTCTTTGGCATGGGGAATCCCTCCAAATGGCGGCCCGCCAAGGGCCGCGCTTTCAACGACAAGACGCGTGTGGATTTCGTTGCAGAGGCGTAGTTCCCTCTGTGGATGACCACACCGCGGATCTGGTTGACAAGGCAGTGCCAATTCGCTATACTGACGCCCGTTCAGCAGTGCCCCCATAGTCTAGCGGTTAGGACGCCGGGTTCTCAATCCGGAAACCGGGGTTCGATTCCCCGTGGGGGTACCAAACAATAGCCAATCCAGACGGCAACCGGGGGTCCGGCTTGCCGTCTGTTCGCCTACCTGGGCACTTACTCATCACTCCGGGTGAGGGCCAGTGAAACGCCAGCTCGGACAGATCGCGGTCGAGATCGCCGAGGGTGACATCACCCGGGCCGACACGGACGCGATCGTGAACGCCGCGAATAACCACCTGCGGATGGGCGCCGGTGTCGCGGGCGCCATCAAACGGGCAGGCGGGGCAGCAGTCGAGAAGGACGCGGTGGCAAAGGGCCGATCCCGGTCGGTAGCGCGATTGAGAGCACGGCCGGCGCTTTGCCCCATAAGTACGTGATCCACGGCGCCGTCATGGGGACCGACTTGGCGACGGATGCATCGTTGATAGCTATGGCGACGAGGTCGTGTCTGGAATTGGCCGAGAAGCTGGGTCTTTCGTCGGTTGCACTTCCTGCCTTCGGCACCGGTGTCGGGGGATTTGGCGTAGGGGAATGCGCAACGATCATGGTAAAAGAACTAGACATTTTCGCAACGGAAGCCACACAGCTCACGCGGGTGGTGTTTGTGCTGTTTGGTGAGGAAGCTTATCGCGCTTTCTATGAGGGTGCGGAGGACGTGCTGGGAAGATAGCCCCACGCAACGAGAGGTATCGCAATGCGCAGCAGCTTGATCATAGCATTTCTCGCAGCAGCGTTGCTTGCCACGAGCGCATGCGCTGACTCGCCGATGATGAAGTCGCTCGATGAGTACGCGCAGATCTGTCGCGAGGTCAAAGCGGTTACCGGTCGCAGCGTTCAGGATATCCAGGGAAGCATGGGCGAGTTCGTTGGTCGGCATGTCGAGATCCGCGGGAAGGTGCTCGGGCGCGCGCATCCCGCCTCGGCAGGAGCCGGTGACGTCAGCGTTCTGCTTCGCTGTGATGACGATAGCTGCTTCATCAATTGCCCGCCCGAGATGGCCGATCTTCGCCCTGGGCGGCGCGTTCGGATGCTGGTTGAACTCCCCGAAGACGCGACCAGGCTTTCTGACGGCCGGCTCAAGGCCGTCACCGAGGACGCGACGCCGACCGGGCCCGCTGACGTAGCTGTCACGGGTGGCCGCGGTGAACCCGTCGTTGAGATCGGCGAGGCGGCCCGCGGCGTGCGCGATCGCGTGCCATGGCTGCCGGCCGATGGCGGAGCGCCCGTTCCGCCGAGAGTCCCTGACAGCGGCGGCAACACGATGGAACCCCTGCCTCAGCCGCGCACGGGTAGCCGGACGGGCAGCGCAACATCGGCTCTGCCACCTGAACTGCGTGGCCTGCCGACTCTCTCGAACCCAAACGGCGGCAGCAAGCCTGCTGCGACGAACTCAGCGGCCGCTCCGCCGCGCATGCCGGGCGTTGGCGCGCAGTACACGCCCGACCAGGCCGCGAAGATCTGGGCGGCCTGGATCCGAGGCATCAACTCGAAACGCACGGACCTCGAGGCGCTGCGAATCGCTCAGTGGACCATCTTTCACTGCTCCAACAACGACCTCGACCATCGGCTGATGTTTGCCGTCATGCGGTACGAGTCGGACTTCAATCCGCGCTGCAGGTCTCACGCGGGCGCGATGGGGCTGACCCAACTCATGCCGTGCAATGTTAAGGACTTCAAGGTCGCGGATCCGTACAGCATCGCGGAGAACATCCGGGGCGGCGTCGAGCATCTCGCCGAGTTCATCCGCAAGTACGAGGGCCGCTCGAACCACGATCAGACGGTCATGGCGCTGGCGTGCTACAACGCCGGGCCTGGCAACGTTGCCAAGTATGGTGGCGTCCCGCCGTTCAAAGAGACCCAAAGCTACGTGCAGAAGGTACCCAAACTGTTCGCCGAACTGGTTCAGCAAGCATATCCGTAGACCGACGGGGCAGCCTCGCCGCAACGATACCTGGGGCTCGTCGGGGGGTTCGGAATGAGGGCGCGGTCAACTGACCGCGCCCTCTCTGTTTATGCTGAGGGAGCGGGGCGCAGTGGCGGGCGGAATTCGGGACGGATGCAGCGGCGAAGGGCCTTGAGGTTTCGCATGTCCGCCTCGACGCTTGCCTCGGGTGTCTCCATCACCATCGGCAGGTGGCGCAGGGCGGGGTGATTCACAATCGCGCGGAAGCCGTCGAGCCCGATCTCGCCCTTCCCGATGTGCCAGTGGCGGTCGACCTTGGAGCCGCGTTCGGTGCGCGAATCGTTCACGTGCAGGAGCGCCAGCATCCCGAGGCCAAAGGCGTCATCAATCTCGTCGAGAGCGGCCTGAAGCCCGGCGGCGGAATCCCAGCCGTATCCGGCGGCGAAACTGTGGGCGGTGTCGATACACGCGGCGAGGCGATCAGGGCGTTTGGCGGCGCTGATGATGTCACCGATCTGCGTGTAGCTGCTGCCGATGCCGTTGCCCATGCCTGCTGAATTCTCAAGCAGGAGCTTCACGGAATCCGGGGCATCCGCGACGGCGGCGTCGACACCCTTGGCGACGCGCTCGATGCACCAGTCGCGGGGCTTGTCGGAGTGTTTGCCGGGACTGCCCAGATGGACCACGACCCCGCGGCATCCCAGTACGGCCGCGTGGCGAAGATCGCGGGCGAGGCGGCGAATGCTGCGCAGGTAGAGCGTCCGATCGGGCGACGCCAGGTTGATGAGGTAACAGGCGTGGACGAAGACGGGTTGGATGTCGTGGTCACGCGTGGCTGCGATCCAGCGCTGTGCGTCCGCGGCCTTGGGTCTGAGCGATTTCCACTGCACGGGCGCGCCGATGAATATCTGCAGCGTCTCGCAACGCCGCTCAAGCGCGCGGGCGAGGGTCCTGTCCCAGCCGCCTTGGGTGGGCACGTGAAATCCGATACGCACGTTGAAACTCCTGAGACGGGGCGCGTGTTGGTCCCCGTGGATGGCGATTGAACCGTATGCTAAAACACCGGCGGCTCGCGGGCGGTTCGCGGGCCTGGTGGGAGACGAGTGCTGATGAAGGCTGTATACCTGGACTGTTTCGCAGGCATTGCCGGTGACATGCTGCTCGGCGCGCTGATCGACGCGGGCGTGGATGTGGACGCCGTGCGGGAGGGCCTCAGTGGCTTGCCGATCCGCGGGTGGCGCATTGAGACGGAGAAGGTCTGGCGCAAGGGCATCGCGGGAACGAAGCTGTCAGTGCTGGCCGAAGAAGGCGCGGATGTTCCGGACCACCTGAGCCAGAAAGACATTGCCGGCGCGATCGAGGCCGGCGGGTTGAGCGAGGCGACGGTGAAACGGTCGCTGGCAGTGCTGACGGCGATCACCGAGGCCGAGGCGCAAGTCCACGGGATGCCGGTCGATGAGGTCCACTTCCACGAGGTGGGTGGGATTGACACGCTGGTCGACGTCGCCGGAGCGGCGGTTGCGCTGGAGCTGTTGGGAGTGGAGCACGTTGCCAGCGCGCCGATTCCCCTATCGCATGGATTCGTCGACTGCGCGCACGGGCGTTTGCCTGTTCCGCCTCCGGCGGTCGCGGAATTGGTCAAGGGCGTCGCGACCGTTCCGCTGGACCTGGATGGCGAGACGGTCACGCCTACCGGCGCGGCGCTGGCCGTGACGCTGGCCGAATCGTTTGGCCCCCCGCCGCCGATGACGGTCGAGGCCATAGGCTATGGCGCGGGGACTCGCGAGTGGGAGGACGTCCCGAACGTGTTGCGCGTGGTGGTGGGGGAGACCACGGGCGCCGTCGCGCCCGAGGCGCGCGAGGTCGTCGTGCTTGAGGCCAACATCGATGACATGCCGGCTGAGCATTTTGCCCTGGCGCTTGAGCGGTGCTTTGAAGCAGGAGCGATGGACGCGTGGCTGACGCCGATTCAGATGAAGAAGAACCGCCCGGCAATCATGCTGGCCGCACTCGCCCCGCCCGAAGACGTGGCAGCAGTGACGGAGGCGATTTTCGCCAACACGACGACGTTTGGAGTGCGCCGGTCATCGTGGCAGCGAATGTGCCTGCCGAGACGGCATGAGACGGTGGAGACGCCGTATGGCGCGATCCGCGTGAAGATTGCCGAGCGCCCGGGTGGCGAGGAGACCGCCTCGCCCGAGTACGAGGACTGTCTCGTGGCGGCCAGGAAGGGCGGGGTGTCAGTCGGCTCCGTCGCGGCGGCGGCTCAGTGGGCTTTCGAGCGGAAGCCGTAGCACGAGCAGAGCACCACCTTACGAACATGAAACGGCCCCGGCAAGCTGCCGGGGCCGTTTTGGCTAGCGTGATGGCGATGGGTCCTCAGAGCGGCGTGGATTCTTCTCTCATCCCTTGCTCGGTGGCATCGACTTCGTCGGATTCTACTTGCCCATCCTCGCCGAGACGCTCGGCTTTGTAGCCGCCTCGGGACTTGTCCCAGAGCCAGATTGCTCCGAAGACTATCACCAAAATGACGGCTGCGCCGGCAACATATCGGAACGCGTAGGGCGCGCCGACGGTTCGCGCGGCCTCAAGCTGCTCGGCGGCGCCTGGCACTTCTGCCGCGACGTCCCCCATCAGGGCTTGCAGGTCCGCGCCGGCGCCCAGAGCTTTCTGCGTGTATTTGTCGTAGATCCTGCCCATTGCCGGCAGCACGAAGTAGATCGAGAGGTTGCCCGCCGTCCCCATGAGGCCCAGCAACAAGGCGCCGCCTTTGGGGAAGCGCTCGGAGCAAACGCCAAGCATGGTGGGCCACATGTAGCAGACCCCGGCCGCCCAGATTGTTGCGGCCAGTATCCCGGTGAAGGGCGAGTTGGCGGCGCTCAGCGCCAACAGGCCGATGCCCGCGAGAATGGATGACACCCACATCAGGCCAATTGGCGACAGCTTGTGCGCGATTGGCCCCGCGAAGTGTCTCAGGACGAACATCAGCCCGCTCACGTATACGAGCAGTAGAATGCCCTGGAAGCCGACTGTCTTGCTGAGCGTTGCGTCGACCCACTGACCCGGCCCAAGCTCCATCGCGGCCGTCAGGAACATCATGAAGAACCAGATGATGAACAGTGGCTGCAGCGCTTCTTTCCACATGATCTTGGTCGACACATCGGCTGCCGCGCGCTCGGTCGGCGGGAACTTGGTCACGGCGACCATGATGCCGTAGATCACCGACGGGATGAGCACCATCCCGAAGCGGCACTCCCAGCCCAGGCTGCCCATCGCGTATCCCAGCAGGCCGCCGATGATCATCCCGCCCGGCCACCACGCGTGCAGGACGTTCATCTTGTGCGTCTTGTCCTCAGGGTAGAGCGTTGCGCAGAGCGGGTTGATTACCGCCTCAACGAGCCCATGAGCCAGGCCGACGATCAACATGCCGGCGTAGAGGATGGTGTACGCGCTCGCGATCCCCAACAGGTTACTCGTGAACACTACTAGCAGTGTGCCGCCGATGTGGAAGACCGCGGCGAGGCCCAGGAGGCAGCGCATGCCCATAACGTCACACAGCGCCGCGCCGACGAAGACGGAGGCCGCGAATCCGAGGAACGCCGCGCCGGCGGCCTTGCCGACCGTTCCGGCGTCGAGCGTGAATTCCAGGCCGACATCCTCCAATATAGTCGCCCGCAGGGCGAAGACCATCGCCGCCACGACGAGCGAGACACAGCTCAGCAGGAACAGCATTTTCGGGTTGTACTGCGCCGGTTCTGACGTCTCGGCAGTGGTCTCGGGGTCCTGCGTTTCGAGTTCTTCGGCCATCGTAATACTCCCCTAGTTGCTCAGAGGTGTGGGTGTCATCGTCAGACCCCAGTGCGAGGGGTCGGGCGGCTATTCGTCTCAGAGCACGCACTTACCTCCGCAATCGAGCAGGCAGTCGAGCGTGGGCGGCGAAACATCCGCCCATCCACGCAGCACAGGGAGGGACTGGCCCCATGGAGGCTTACCGCGTCGCCATCATTGGTACGGGCGGCATCGCCCGCTACCACGCAAACTACTACACGGCGAATCCGCGCACGGAAATCGTGGCCGGCGCCGACATCAACCCCGAGAACCTGGAGAAGTTCTGCACGGACCAGAACGTGCCTGGGCGCTACGCTGATTACGAGGAGCTGCTGGCGAAGGAGCAACCCGACATCGTCAGCGTTTGCACGTGGCAGGAGAGTCACCCGCGGATCACGATCGCGGCGGCCGAGGCGGGAGCGAAGGGGATCATCTGCGAGAAGCCTCTGGGCGTCGACCTCGCCGGGCCGGACGCGATGATTGAGGCCTGTGATGCGCGCGGCGTGAAGCTCGTCGCCCACCACCAGACCCGCTACAACCCCACCTACCCGGCGGCGAAGAAGGCGATTGCCGATGGTATGATCGGCGATCCGCTCTACAGCGTGGTCTCGATTACCGGCGGGCTGGCGAACATCGGCTCTCACTCGATCGACATCTCTCGGTATCTCCTGGGCGATCCCGCGCCGACATGGGTGGTTGGGCAAGCTCAGCGGCGCACGAATCGATATGAGCGCGGGTCGGTGTGTGAGGACCTGTGCATGGCGATCGTTGGGCTGGACAACGGCACCAGGATCCACATTGACGTCGATCTCCCCGACACTGAGATTAAGGTGACGCGCACGATGTTCGGCTCCGATGGTCGGATTATCGCCGATGGGCAAGTGGCGCGTGTCCTGCGATCGGGGGCGGCCGATTGGGAGGAGCTGCCGCTGGAGGCGCCGGTGGATTTCCTCGAAGACTTCATCGGGTCAATGGAGACGGGCTCTCCCCACCGGTGCGATATTGAACATGCCCACGCGGCTCATGAGGTGATGATGGCGATGTATGAGTCGGCACGCGGGCGAGTGATTGTTGAGCTGCCGCTGGCTGAGCGTGGGTGCCCGCTGGATGAGATGGCGGCTGACGGGACGCAGCCGGTTGAGGGCGCGAAGTACGATATCCGCCTCGAGACGGCGCTGAAGCATTATCACCCGGACGCGTGAAATCGGAGAGCGATCATGAAGAAGCTCATCGCCCAGGCGGCCGACACGGTTGTTCTGGCGGATGTGGATGTGCCCGAGATCCAGCCGCACCAGTGCCTGGTGAAGAGCGTCCGGTCGCTGATCAGCCCCGGGTCAGAGCTGAACCGCGTCCGTCGCTTGCCGGGCGACACGGATGACAAGTGGCCGAACCACGATCTGGGCTACGCGGTGAGTGGCGAGGTGATCGAGGTGGGGTCTGACGTGGATGACCTGGCGGTTGGGGATCGCGTCCTCACGATGGAACACCATCAGCAGATCGTCGCGTCGCCCAGCCCGCCGCTCGATATCCGGCCGACCATGAAGATCCCAGAGTCAATCGGTTGGGATGAGTCGCCGTTCATCATGTGGAGCCGAAGCTGCTACAACTGGACGATGAAGGCGGGCATCAAGCCGGGCGAGACGGTCGCCGTGATGGGGCTCGGGCTGGTGGGACTGCTGATGACGATGTGGGCCAAGCTCCGCGGGCCCGCGCGGATCATCGGTATCGACCTACACGACAGCCGGCTTGAGCTAGGCAAGCGGGCGGGATGCGATGAGCTGGTGAATGCCTCCGAGGGCAGCTCCGTGGATGCCGTCAAGGACCTCACCGGGGGCGCCGGCGCGGACTGCGTTCTGCACTGCGCGGCTGGATCGCACGTGGAGGCTTTCGAGCACAGCCAACTCATGACGCGCTCGGGCGGGCGGGTCGTCCTGATCGGCATCCACTCAGAGCCGTTGCGCATCCTTCGCGGCGAGTTCCTGTGGAAGGATATGCTTGGCGGGTGCACGGATTACGACAATGACATGGGGCTGTTCATGACCGGCGCGGAGCTGATCGCCGCGGGCAGATTGCCTGTCATGAATATCGTCACCCATAACGCGCACTACACCGAGGCGCCTGAGATCTACGATCTGCTGAACAAGCGCGAGCACGAGGCGGGGGCGGTGCTGCTGAGGTGGGACGGGTAGGCCGGATGGCGTGATAGGCCAGGAAGCCCGTCGCTACGCGGGCTCGATCGTCCCTACGCGCGTCGGTCGCCGGCGACGTAGGTGGCGGCGACGGCGTGGGGGGCGGTGCGGAAGACGATTTGGGAGAGGATCTCGTCGGCGGCGCGCTCCTCCTGTCCAAAGTAGGGGTCGACCTGGCGGAGGTCGACGACGACGAAGTCGGCCCATTTGCCGGGCTCGAAGCTGCCGATCTGATCGCGGAGGCCGAGTGTTTCGGCGCCCGCCAGCGTCGCCATGTATAGCGCGTGAGCGGGGCTGACGAGGCAGTCAGGATCGGCCAACTCGAGCTGCTCCACAGCCTTCGCGTGTAGGTCCTCGCCACCGTCAAGGTCCACGAAATCCTCGCGCAGTGCCTCGATCCGCGCGGCCGTCGCCTTCGCCATCGCTGAACGCGCCCGCGACGCGAAGCAGGCCTGGGACATCTCCGCGAACATGGAGAGAGTTGGGCCCGCGCCGACATCAGATCCCAATCCCACGACGATATCCCGCTTCAAAGCCTCGTGTAGATCCATGATCCCACTGCTCAGGAAGAAGTTCGAACTCGGGCAGTGAGCGATGCGGGTGTTGGTATCGGCCAGCAGGTCCCATTCGCGCGGCGAGAGGTAGAGGCAGTGGGCCACGATCGTCCGCGGCCCCAGCAGGCCGGCATCGGCGTAGACATCCGTATAGCTTCGCGCGCCGGGGAAGAGCTTGGCGACCGTCTGCAGTTCGGTCGCGTTCTCGGCCAAGTGAGTTTGGATCAGCGCGCCACAGGCCTCCGCGAGCGCCGCGACCTCGCTGAGCAGGGCGTTCGAGCACGTGACCGCGAACCTCGGCGAGAAGACATACCCCAGTCGTCCGTCCGCCGCGCCGTGCCACTCCTCGCATAAGCGGGCACTCGCCGCCAGCGATTCCCGCGTGTCTTCCAGGAGATCGCTTGGGGCGTTCTGGTCCATCATGACCTTGCCGATGAAGGCGCGAATCCCGGATTCCTCGGCGGCGCGGAATGCCTGGCGCGTGGCCTCCTCGTGGACCGTCGCGTAGAGCGAGGCCGCAGTTGTGCCTCTGGCGAGGGCGGCCTGGAAGAAGTGCTTGGATCGATCGAAGGCGTGTTGGGCGTCAGCGAAGGCGGCCTCGGCGGGGTAGATGAACCGCTCGAGCCATGGCAGCAACTCGTAGCCATCCATCGCCACCGAGCTGTATTGGGGAATGTGCGAGTGGGCATCGACGAGTCCCGGAAGGATCGCGGCCGAATCCCAGTCGGTCACGCCGGCAGAGGGGAAACGCGCCGAGATGTCGGTGAAAGCGCCGACCTCGATGATCCGGCCGTCGTCGCCGATTGCGAGAGCGCCGTCGTCGATGAAACGGAACGCGGTCTCGCTGTCGGCTGAGAAAATGGAACCATGGTGGATGCTGGTCGCGGTCATCTCGCATCACCGAAGGGCCAAGGCGGAGTCAGCACCCAGGCTTTCTGTTTCGGCGCGCGGCCTTCGGGCATCTCCTTCAGCACGTGACTGCGGCTCGCCTCGTCCCACGTGGGTTCCAGGCCCATGGCCGCGAATCCGGCGATGATTGCCTGCGCGCGGTCGGCCTCGACTCCCTGGCTCGCGTCTATCAACACTTGTTTCACGCGCGGTTGGTCGAGTTGGATGAGGAGACGGACAGCAGTGACGAATTCGTCGAGTCCGGATGGCCGGTAGGGGGCATCCGGGAGCTTGCCCTTCAGCGATCGCTGCAATACCCAGAAGTTGTAGTCGTCATCCGGCCTGAGACGGCACAGCGCGAAGGCCATCGTCAGGCGCTCGGTCGTGTTGTAGTCGCCGACGCGGTGGGAAGCGTCACGCAGGTGTTTGACCGCGGACTTCTGCCCGATGTATCCCAGCGCGAGCGCCGCTCGCTCACCGATCATGGACGACTCGGCGACGGGCTGGACGGTCTCAAGAAGGTTGACCAGCGCGCGATACGCGCCGGTATCCCGCCGGTACCCCAGGGCCTCCGCGGCCATCATCCCGGCGACGGGATCTGGCTCGGTGACCACGAAATCGAGCAGCGTGTTCGTCGCTTCCGGGCCATCCCAGATCGCCAGCGCCCAGATGGCCTGGTATCGCGACGGGCCGGACTCGTTGAGGATGGCTTTGATGCGCGTCAGAGCTTCGGGAAGGCCGGAGCGGGCGAGGGCATAGGTGGAGACTTCATTCGGCTCGCCCTCGCCGGCGGCGAGCAACAGGGGAGCGATGCGCTCGTCGTCGGTGACGAAGTCTCCGGCGCAATAGAGGGCGGCCTCCGCGACGGCGGGGTCGTCGGAGCGCAGGCAGTGCACCAATGCTTCGGCTCTCGCCTGGCGCTCGATCATGCGCAGCGCGCCAACGCATGTGGAACCCGCGTCATCATCCGATCGGAGCTTCGGCGCGAGGTCGGTGATCAGCTCAAGCGCGCGGCTTGGGTCGCCTGGAGGTGGGGGAGGCGGCGTCTTCTTCGAACCACGGACGATCGCCGCTCCCCAGATGACGAATGCCACCAGCCCGGCGAACAGGACGAGCATGCCGAGGACTTGGGGAATTCGGCCACGACCGTGGATGGACTTACTGGGCATTCGCTCACCTGGTGGGTGGCCGGTTGGGGCAGGCTGTCGGTCAAGCGAACGCTCGGAACCCCACCGGCGTTCCGAGCTACCTCGGCGCGAGCGCGAACCGGAAGTGACCGCCGAAGGGAGTGCGGCCTCTCGCCTCCACCCGCAGGGCGACGTTCGCCTTGGCATCAATGCCGGCGCTAAGCTCGAACGGGCCGACAAGCGTGTCGCCGTAGCGCGGGACATCGATGGTGATGGGCTGGTCGACCACCAAGTCGCTGCCTGGCGCATCGACAAGGTACACGCCGCCGGGGCGGTCGCCAGCAATCGCCGGGCTGACCCAGAGCGCTTCGCCCGAATTGCCGATGGTGGCGACGCACTCGATGGCGCGGTTCGCCTCGACCTCGACCGTTGCCCCTGGGGTCGCGTCGATCCACGCGCCGCCGCCGACGCGGACACGGACGGTGTTGAACTCCGCGTTGAGATACTTATGCGGGTTGGCGCCATCGGCGCGCGTATTGCCCACGGCGGTCATCGACGTCGCGGTCGAGTCCGTGCCGGTGCCCTCGGCGCGCAGCCCGACGATCTCGCCACGACGGCGGGCTGAGACGTACTCGTCCGCGTGGCGGGCGATGACCTGCGAGTAGCCACGAGGGTGGAGATCTCCATCGATCGTGATCCAGTGAGTGACCTCGGGGACGTGTTTCAGGTCGTCGATCCGCGCGGCCCATTTGCGCGCATCAAGGGCGCTGGGCCGAGGCGTGCCATCCGGGTTCATGATGCCATAGTCTGAGTTCTCGCCGACTCTGAAGCCGCCGGGAAACCACCATCCCGCCGACCCGTTGGCGCCCGACCACGCGACCATTCGGTAGGTGCGCTCGTAAAGCAACCTCTGCTCCTCGATGCGCTCGGAACTGTATTCGGGATGGATGCTCCGGCCGAACTCGGACCAGAAGACCGGCCTGCCGTTGCCTGCGAACCGCGCGTAGGCCGTGGTGAACCCGCCGCGTTCGTAGTTCTCCCAGTCGCCGCCGATGCCGTAGCCCTCAGGCGAGATGAAATCGAGGTGCTTCGCGCCCGCCATGAGGTCAAACGGCATGGCATGGTCGATCCCGGCCTGGCCCGTGCCGCCGTACCCGGATCGGACGCCGATGAGATGGTGGGGGTCCACGGCGCGGACCTTGCGCGCCCACTCGCCGTAGGACCGGCTGACGAGATCATCCAGGAAGCGCCGGTAGGCGGCGACCATGACGCGGTGATCGCCGTCGTTCAGGATCTGCTCCTGAGATGGTCCGGTGATCTGGCCACCTGCCGCGCGAGGCGCGTCGACGCCCCAATCCGCCTCAGCGTTCTCGACGCTCCCGTATCGCTCAGCGATCCACTCATCCCACCACGCATCGAGGCGGAGTCGGTTCTCGAATGGACCGAAGTGGGGTTCCCACGAGATGTCCCAGGCGTAAATGGTCGGGTTCGATGCCAGGTGACCGGCTTCGATCAGGTCGAGGGTGCTTTCGACGTTGAAGCCGACCGGATCGCCGCCGCCAACGAACAGATTGATGCGAACGCCGTGCTCGGCGCAGCGACTGGCGAAGTGGTTGAAAGCGGGCAACTCGTCGCGGTTTCGGAGCGCGATGCTGACGGAGTTCATCTTGAGGTCGGCGAGCGCCGCGAGGTCTCGCTCGATTACGCTGGGATCGTAGTTCGTCGGATGGAGCCAGTGCAGCCAGTAGCTGAACCACTCAAGCGCGGTTGAACTCGACGGCCAGTAGTTGATGCCATGCGGGTGCCAGCGCTTGCCTGCGAGCCAGAACTCGCCGTCGCGGACCGAAACGTAGGCACTCGAGGCGGCCTCGGGCGTCGCGAGACGGACGAACGAGTGGGACAACTCGTCGAGCACCTCGTCGCCCTGGCGCAGCACCGCGCGCGCGACGTAGGTGCCGTGTTCGGTCGGACGGTCCCAGCGTGCGGATTCGCCGGTCAGCACCCCTGGAAGCGCGCTAATGGCCCAGGTCTTCGTGAACGCGGGCGCCGCGTGCCCGACCTGCGTGACGGTCATGTCGAGGTGGAGTTCCTGGCCGCGGTCTGAATCGTTGGCGATCTGCCCGCCAATGATGGGCGCCTCGCCCGGGAGATAGCTGAACTGGTCGGCGCCGGCCTTGGAGATGTGCACGCGCCCGAGCAGGCGCCGCGCCATGCCCGCGACCACCGGCCCAATCGGGTCCATGTGGCGCTCAATGTACTCAGGGCCCTCGATCCCTATCGTGCCCCACGCGGCCCCTGGGTATGGCTCTGCGAGGGAGATGTATACGGATCCGGCGATGCCTCGGAGGTCGCCCTTTGCGTCGCGCGCCTCCAGCAGCGGAATCCACCGACCGATGCGCGCCTTGCGGATTCCCAGGCCGCGGGCCCGAGGGATCGCGCACGAGATGTTGCTTGTGGCCGGTAGGTCAACGTCGGGGCCGGTGATCTTGCGGGCGCTGGTCGGCGCGAAGGTCTTGTACGGCGGGCTGACGGCTTCGATGATGGGCGCCTGCGCGAGTAACGAAGGGTAAGGCGAGGCGGCGGTGCCGATCTCGGCAATGGCGTAAGAGTGCGGGCCCTCGGGAAGGGCCGCGTGGCTCTTGGCAAGCCCGAACATGAACGCGGCGGCGTGGGCGGGACGCAAGTGGTCGCCGCCATCTCCGCGCCCTTGGGCGACGTTGTCAGGCCAGTACTTGAAGTCGCGGGGAGCCAGCACGTAGCGTTCCCAACTCGGCGTCAGCCCGACCGTGGCCATCCATCGAGACTTGTCATCTTCACGCCACTCGACCGTGAGGTGGGTGGTTTTTCTGCTACCCTTGGCCCAGAAGCACGTCAGTTCATGGCCCTCCGGGAAGCCTGGAGATTGGAGCCTGTACTCAAGCGTCTCCCAGCTCTGGAGATCGCCGACCTTGACGCCAAGCGCCGGTTGCCCGTCGGGGCCTTTGAGGATGGCGAGGGACGTAGCACCCTCCTCGGGGCCGGCTTGGCGCCTCAGGGCGTCAGTGGTCGTCTGGTCAAGGGTCAGTAGACTGGCGCCGGTCGGCGTCTGGGCCAACGCATCGTCGAGTTGCAGCCATTCGCCGCCCTGCTCAACGAGCGTCTCCGCCCCAAGGGGGCCACCCATGAAGATGGCGAGGCCGCCGCGCCTCAGGTGAGCGTCGAGGGCGTCGAGCACGCCGAGAGGCAGTCGCTTGGTGTGGGGGAGGATGACGAGCTGGGCGAGGTCCGGATCGCCGGCGAACTCGCTGGGACTGACGTCGCGGCACTCGATGCCGGCGTCGGCGAGGGCTTGGCGGAGACCGTCGATCACGGCGGGGGATGCGTCCGGCATTCCGGTGGCGAGAATCGCGGCCGCGCGAGCGGCGCGGGCGCGGCGGGATGGCACGCCGGTGGCTCGGACGTCATCGAACGCGGCCTCCAGAGATTCGACCATGACGCCGGCCCTCCCGCGTCGCACCGCGTTGGCGTCGGGCGGCAGGCGGTAGCCCCTGCGAAATACCACGTCGCCCGTGTCGTCGTCGGTGATCGTGCCCCGAATGCGCGCGGCATCGACGCGCAACCGCAACCGATAGGCATGGCCTGTCTGCCACTCGAACCCGTCGACGCCGTCAGGCAGAACCGCGAGTGCCGCTGACCCGTCGTTCTGAGCTTGCCAGCGACCAGCGCGGCTCTCGAGCAACTCCGCGTAGCGGCGACCATCGGGCGCATCAACGAGCGACAATCGCCAGAAGTCCGACGGGCCCGCCCATAGAACCAGCGCGGCAGCGGCCCACGCGCCGTCGCGGACGCGCTCGCCGGGAGTGAGTAGAACGCTGATCTCCTGATCCGCCGCGACGGGGCTGGCGCTCGCCCAGCACGTCCCGCGGTCCGCGGCTCGGCCGATGAGGCTGCCGCCGCTCGCGTCCCACTGGCCCGACTCGACTTGCCAGCGGAGGTCGAGGTAGTCGCCCCGGGCGTATGATTCGAAAGTGTCTGAAAACAGGGAAATCTGGGAGATAACAGGGGGGGCGGCCCACAGACCACCGATCATGACCAGCTCGCAAGTCCACTTCATCGTGCCCCCCTCGGATCGGGCATGTGGGCCAAACGGGAGAACCGCGCTCCCGCCTGGTCCTGGAATGCTACATGGTTTCGGGCGCCGTGATGCCGAGCAACCGGCAGATGGTGGCGAGGATCACTCGCGTGCCCTTCACCACGCATAGACGCGCGCCAGTGAGTTCTGGTTGCGCTGGATCCATCACTCGGCACGTCGTGTAGAACTGGTGGAACAGAGCCGATATCTCGCGGGCAAACGTCGTCAGCCGATGCGGACCGAGAGTCGCGGCAGCAGCCTCGACGTCGCCCGGGAAATCGGAGATCTTCCGCAGGAGAGCCAGCTCATCCGGATGTTCGAGCAGTTCAAGTTTCGCGTCATCGATCGCCGGCACTTGGAAGCCCTCGTTCTCAGCTTTCCGAAGTACGCCACACGTCCGCGTGTGAGCGTACTGAACATAGAAGACGGGATTCTCGTTCGCCTGTTTGCCGGCGAGGGTGAGGTCGAAGTCCATGTGCGATTCGATGGTGCGCATGAGGAAGTGAAAGCGCGCCGCGTCGCGTCCGATTTCATCCATGAGGCTGCGCAAGGTCACGACCGAGCCCTTGCGCTTCGAGAGTCGCACGACCTCGCCATCGCGGAGGAACCGCACGATCTGAGAGATGACGAACTCGGCCTGGTTGAGGTCGATTCCGATGGCCTCGACAGCCGCGCGCATCCGCGGGACGTATCCCGCGTGGTCGGGGCCCCAAACGTAGATGACCTTGTCAGCGCCACGGGCGTACTTGTCCCGGGCGTAGGCAAGGTCAGACGCGATGTACGTTGGCGCGCCGCCCTGGCGAATCAGCACGCGGTCCTCGTCATCGCCATGTTCCTGGGTCTTGAGCCAGATGGCGCCGTCCTTCTCGTACGCGACGCCCATCTCGACAAGCCGGTCGATCTCAGCCAGCACAGCGCCCTTGTCGTGAAGCGTCCGCTCGCTGAACCACACGTCGAACTCAATGCCGAAGTCGCCGAGGTCGGCCTTCAGACTCTCCAGGACCCAGGCGACGACAATGTCGGCGAACGTCACCCACGTGTCGGCCTCGTCGGGCAGGTCCCGCAGGGCGTCGGCTTGCTCATCGAGGAGGCGCTGGGCGAAGTCGACGACGTAGTCGCCCTGGTAGAGGTCCTCGGGGAACTCGATCGTCTCACCGAGCAGCTCGAGATAACGCAGCCGAATCGAGCGGCCGAAGGTCTGCAATTGCGTGTTGTCACGGCCATCGTTGACGTAGTACTCGCGCTCGACTTCATACCCGCAGAACTCGAAGATGCTGGCCAACACGTCGCCATACGGGCCGCCGCGAGCGTTGCCGATGTGCAGCGGGCCGACCGGGTTCGCGGAGACGAACTCGACCTGAATCTTCTGGCCGGCGCCGATATCCGAGCGTCCATAGGCGCCGTCGCCCTTGATGCACTCCCGCAAGGCGACGTAGAGCCAGTCGTTGCTGACGTATAGGTTGAGGAAGCCGGGCCCGGCGATCTCGACTCGGTCCAGCACCGAAAGCTCGGGGATGTGGTCGATGACGATCTGCGCGATGTCGCGAGGGGACTTCCTCGCAGGCTTGGCGAGCATCATCGCCACGTTGCAGGCGAAGTCGCCCATATCCTGGCGCGGCGGTTCTTCGACAGTGAACTCGGGGACGTCGAGTTCGGGCAACGATTCGTCGGCGACCGCCGCCGCGATGGCGTCCGCGATGGCGGTTCGGAGCATGTCCTGCATGCTTGTCTCCTGGCTTGTCGGACTGCGTGCGGGGTAGGTGAAGGGCCGGCTCAGATGTCGACGACAACCAGGTCTTCGGGCCTGACATCGTCATCGCCCTCGAGCCACGCCTCAACAATACGGGCGATCTCATCGCGGGTCAAGGTTCGATCCGCAAGCTTCGCGCCGAGCACATCCAGGCGTCGCGAATGCACGAGTTGTCCGCCGAGCGCGCGGTTTAGATGCGCGACCACGTCTTCGCTGAAGACCGACATCACCTCGCGCGGGCGGGCCTTCAGGCTGAGCGTCTGGACGCGGTTGAGCGCGTGGTTGACGGGACTGTCCGCGCCCAGCGACTCGACGTATGCCTGGACCGTTGCTGTGATCTCGGGCGAGTGCAACTGCTGGATGTACGTTCGGATCGCCCCGAGGGTTGCTTCGCGGATCTGATCGATGCTAAGCAGGCGGACCTCGTCGTCCAGGCGGAGCCCGCATCGCGGACAGGTCGGCCGGTCACTGAGCGATTCAGCGAGACCCGTGCCCGAGCAGTGCTGGGCGATCTGATCGTCGAGCATCGTGTCGACGGCCGGTTTGTCGATGTCCATCTCCACCGCGAGCCGCGAGAGCCGCTCGAGCGTGAGGTACTCTTGCGATTCGCGGAACGTGGAGAATGCCTGGAACTTCGACGCGCGGTACTGGGCTGCGTGGCAGGCGAGATACGAACGCCGGTACGCCGCCATGAATGCCTGAGCCGTGCGCTGCAGCGCGGACCGGTCGCGGAAGAGCTGCTCGCCCGACCCAAGGTAGGTGAGGATACGACTGCGGATGCGCACGAGTTCGGAGTGATCGTCGATCGAGAGGCTCGGGTCGTTGAGGTACTCGTGGATCGCGATCAGTTCCTGGGCCGGCTCCTTGAGGAACCCCTCAAGGTCCTCGGCGAATTCGAGCAGCGTGCGGAGCTTCATCCGGCCGCCCTGGGTCTTCATGTAGGCGGCGGTGCGACCCAGGACTTCCTTCAGTCCGGTGGCCGCCGGCAGGTTGTCGTCAAAGGCGGCGAAGAACGCATCCAGCGTGGCGAGAGCCTGGCGCGTCTCCTCCCAGTTGGCGCCGTTCTGCGTGAGGCGCGCCGAGAGGCCCTGGAGCTGTGATTTCACGACCGCCGCGCGCTGACCGTAGGCGTCGCGAGCCGCCAGGAATTGATCCCAGAGAGCCTCTTGCGTGAGGCGACTCGGCGTTACGACGGCCGTGCCCAGGGCCGCGCGGGCCAGTCGGCCGATTTGCTGCCACTCGCCCATCTCCAGCAATGGCGCCTGCATGAGACGGCTGACATGCTGGCGTATGGGCAGACCGATCTGTCGCCATGGATCGGGAACGCCGTCCTCACCGACCGCTGCCAGGAACCCCGTACGCACCAGGGCCGCCACGGCGACCTCGAATAGCTCGACGGGCAACCCGATCTCGGATTTCAGCATGTATAACGCGAGGTCGCCACAGTCGAAGACCTGGGATCCCGCCGGGCGATCTCGGCGTTCGATGTACTCCATCAGGCCACGGACGGCGGCTCCGTCAGCGCGCAGTTCCCACCGGTCGTCCTCTTGCACGGCGATCCCAAGCGGGACGGCGATGCTCTGGATCAGGGCGTTGAGTGGATTCTCCTCGTCGACGGGCGCCTCGGCGGGAAGCACGAACTGATCGATGAGCAGGTCTGTCTGTTCCTGCCCCTCCAGCCGACGCGTCGGGGCGATCGGCGGGAAGCCCGGGAAGAGGCGGCTCAGCGCGGAGGCCCCCATGGCCGCGACGGTCGAGCCCCAGTCGCCGCGCACGGGGTTGAGTTCCTGGGCCGACATTACCACGCCGCGGTTGTTGAGCACCTCGCCGCCGTAGTAGGCCTCGACGGCTGTGGCCCGCGCCTCCTGGGCGAAGGCAGCTTCTTCCTCCTCAAGCCGCATCCGCAAGCCTTGCGCGTCGGGAGTGCCGCTGAGGCTCGGTTCGTCCAGCAGCGTCCGGCAGGCGAGCCCGGACTTGAGCGTGTCGAGTTCCTGGTCCGTCAACGGTCGCGGCACCCACGCAACGAGACCAGCGGTCGCGCGCGTGTTCGGAAGGGCTCCAGCCAGCGCCAGCCAACGCTCGCGCTGGGCGGCCGCTCGAAGGGGATCGGCGACGTAAATCAGGCAGTCCTCGAGGCTGGAGGGATCCGCCAGCGTTGTCGCGGCATCGGTGAGGGCGCCAGCCTGCATGGCAGCCATGTTGGCGGCCTCAATGGAGACGTAGCGCGTCGTGTTGTGCCATTCGACAGGCTGAGACAGCGGCCCCATCGCCAGCTCGCCGAGCGGGAGAATGGCGTCAGAGCTGACGGAGTGGAGGTACTCGCGCAGCCGCGGGTCCTCCGGGTCAATCGTGGCCTTCATGGCGGCCAGGCGTCGCCTGGCCGCGTCGGCGAAGGTCGTGCGCGCGTCAGCCCGGTACAGATCCGTCCCCTCGCCGGGTTGCTTGCGGACCTCAATGTGGCGGCCCTTCAGCCGCATCTGCTCAAGCACGTCCTGAAGCTGCGAGACGGGCAGCTCTGGGTGATCGGAAGCGGGGAAGAGGGCATCGGCCAACTCGGCGACGGTCGGCGCGAGGTTGGCGAGCCGACAGAGGGTCAGAGACTTCGCGGCGGCCAGACAGACGTCTTCCTGGCCCGGGGCGATGGTTGCCGAGTTGCGCGCGTAGAAATCGACGACGTCGTAGGCGTAGACTGAGACGTCCGTATGATTGGCAATCTGCGAGGCGAGGTAGTCGTACGCCTCCGCGGGGCTGACGAGATCGCCGGCGGGACGCGTGTCGCCCGAGCGGATGCCTCGCGTGGCGTCGCCGGCGATCGTGGCGTGGACGAAGTCACCAAGACTGCCAATTTCAGAGAACAGCCGCGTCGACACCGACTCGACGCACTGCTGCGTGAGCGGGTGCAGGGGATAGCTGCCGCGCAGGCGGTCGACCCCGAACGGTGGCGCCGGCATGCGCTTCTCGTGAGCCGCGTGGGTCGCGGTGATCTCGGCGTCGAACGCTTCAGAATCGACCGGGCGAACGACGCGACGCGCGACGACGTCGCGGATGTGGGCGTTCGAGAGGCCGAACGCTCCCTCAGCGTCGCGCTCGATCTCGCCAACGGCGTACGGATGCGTCTCGGCGAGCATCTGAGGGCTGTGGCGCAGGCCGATAAGCGTCCACAGGGGCGTGATCTTCGCGCGCTGGGCGAGGAAGTGCAGGAAATCCCAGTCGCCGGTCATGCCCTTGGTGCCGGCGCCTGACATGAACGCCGACAGCCCGTCGATCAGCCAGAGGACGCCACGGAGGTTGAGCGTGCGCACGGCCTCAAGCAGCGTCGCCAGGCGCTCCACGCGTGATTGACGGAAGTCCAGGGGGAGGCCCACATCACCGACGATGGTTCGCGCCAGTCGGGCCGCGCCGCCGGGACTCTCCGCGCGGAGATGCTCCCAACTCTCAAAGCCTGGCACGCGCTCAGCAACCGCCGCGTCGAGCGCATCGCGGTGGGCGGGCACGAGATGGCGGTCGATGAGCTGGAGCGCGTGAGTCAGTTCGGTGAGCGGGATGTTGGTGGCGTACTTCGGTCTGTGAAGCTCGGTTTCGGTACACTCAAAGATGACATCCTCGAGCTGGTCTTGCTGACCTCGATGCGCGCCGAGGTCGCACATGACGACAAGCAGTGGTTCCGAGCTAGCCAAAGCGTCGCACAGTCCGGCGAGATGGGGATGGCTCGCGGCAAACGCGTCTCGCGCGCGTTGCGATTCGGCGAGCAGGGAGACCAGCCCGAGCAGGTGCGATTTGCCGGAGCTCGCGACGCCATGCAGGTAGAACGCCCCGCCGTAGCGCTCGGGACGGCTCAGCGACCGCAGAATGGCCGCCAGCGCGGCTTCGTTCTCGCCACCGTCGAGAACATACTCGCCGACCGTCTCCGTTAGCGCGGCTTTCGTGATGTCGCTGATCTGAGCGTCATCTTCGTCGAGTTGCGCGCGCAGCGCTGTGATCTGCGCCAACTGGACAGAGCGGTCCAGCGCCACCGCCTGAACGAGGTCGGTAACCTTGGGGCCCGCGGAGGGGCCAGCAGGTGTTGGGCGTCGCGTCGGAAGCATCTATCTCCCCGCGTGGTTCGCTTTCAGGATGGCGGCGGCGGCGGATTCGAGCGATTCGTAGGGCAATACGGCGGTTCCGGCTTGCGGGCTCTCTGCCAAACCAGCGGCTTCGGCGTGCTCCAGCAGGTAGTCCACCACGACCGGGCGCAGCATGAACAGGTGAACGAGCAGGCCCGACCAAAGACGATCGAGACGGACGTAATGGCCATCGGCGGCGATGGCATACATCGCGTAGGCAAATGTCGCGATGTCCGGCACTCGCACGACCGGAAAATGGCCCAGGCAGCGGTTGCCGCTCCGAGAGATCCAGGCCGACCCCAAGACCCCTCCCTTGCGGAGGACTCGCAGGATGCGCCGCGTGGTTGAGGAGTTGGTGACTCCCCACTGCCGCTTGGCGCAGGTCGCGACGGCCGCGTGCGTGATCGCGCCCTCATCTTCAAAGAGCCCGTTCGCGTTCGCGGCGGAAAACTCCTCGGCACTCAATCCTTCGGGCGTCCGCCGCTCGACGAAGTGCGGATACAGCACGTCGAACGCCGTGGCTCGCACCATGGGCTCGTGCCGCGCGACGACGTACGTCAGCAGTTGACGACCGGATTGTTCAGGCAGTGACGATAGAAGGGTGTGAAGCCCCGTAGGCGTGACGTGACGGCGCCTGCCGAGGCCAAGTCGCGTCATCACCGCGGTGGCGGCTCGGCGCCTGGCGGAGTCGGTCTGGGCGTCCGCCAGAGGCATCGCCGCTTCGATGAGGGCGGTGCGATCCGACTCGCCATTGCAGAGCGCCCGCGCGACCTGTTTGCTCGCGCGGTAGTGTAACTCTTGCGTCAAGGCCGGGCAATCACGCGTTCGTGGCAACCGATCACATCGCCCTTCGCCTGATCCACCCGGCCGCCTTGACACGCATGTCGGCTTGGGCTACACTGCGTCCTGGTGGAAAGAATGACAACGACGCCGCTTTGCGACACCTTGTGGTATTGGCGCTAGCCCGAACGCTCGGGCGGGTGTCTTGGTGCATGTCGTTGCACAGGTAGACAGCCAGGCCGTAAGCGTTCGGGGTTCCCGGTGCGCAAGCGGCCCTTTTTTGTGCCCCCTGGTAGAACCCCATTCGCGTTACAGCCACATCCGTCGGTCCGTCGACCTGCAGGTATTCTCCGGGGACACGCATACTCCTTGCCGGAGAGCGGGAGGACTGCCCCGAACTTCGGGGAAATCGTGTCTTCTTGGCCCATGGGTCGACGTGAAGGGAGGTCGAACATGGTGCGCGCACGCCACACTCTCCTCATGCAATCGCTAGCGAAGCGGCTGTCGACGCGACCGTGTTGCTGGCCTACATGTCGGGCGCTAACAGGATAACGAACTCAACCCGTTAGGAGAGATCAGCCATGTATGTGCCAGACCTCACAGAGTTCAAACAGCGCGCCGAGAACGGGAATCTGATTCCCGTCTACAAGGAAATCGTCGCCGATATCGAGACCCCCGTGTCGGCGTTCATGAAGTTGCAGGAGATGGGCAATGGCAACGCATTCCTGCTTGAGAGCGTTGCCGGGGGAGAGAACATCGCCCGGTACAGCTACATCGCCGTCAAGCCCGACCGGATGTTCACTAGTCGTGGCCGCGAGATCACCGTCAGCGAGAGCGGCGAAGAGCATGTGAGCACGCTTCCCGAGGGTGAGGATCCCCTCGACGAACTGAAGAGATTGCTGGACAAGTATGAGTTCGTCAAGATCCCGGGGTGGGAGCGATTCTGCGGCGGGGCCGTAGGCTACATCTCCTACGACATGGTCCGGTTCTTCGAGGACATACCCGACGCGAACCCGGATGACCTCGACCTGCCGGAATGCGCGATGATGTTCGCGCACACGATCGTCATCTTCGACCACGTCATGCACCGCGTCCGCGTGCTCAGCAACGCGAGCGTGGGCGACGACGTGGATGATGCTTACCGCACGGCCTGCGAGCGCATCGACGAGACGATTCTCGCGCTCCAGGGGCCGCTGCCGGAGGCAAAGCAGTTCAGCGTGGTCCCGGGCCAGCTCCCCAAGGTCGACGCGTCGAGTTACTCGTCCACGATGACGAAGGACCAGCACCGAGACGCTGTCCTCGCCGCGAAGGAGTACATCGCGGCGGGCGACATCATCCAGGCGGTCATCAGCCATCGGATGAGCACGCAAGTCACGGCCGACCCGTTCGACGTTTACCGCGCCCTGCGCGCGATCAACCCCTCGCCGTACATGTTCTACCTGAGTTTCGGCGACTTGAAGCTCATTGGCGCGTCGCCGGAGATTCTTGTCACCGAGGACAAGGGTGATGTCGTGACGCGCCCGATCGCCGGGACGCGTCCTCGAGGCAAGACGGGTGAGGAGGACCTCGCGCTGGAAGAGGAACTGCTCGCCAGCGAGAAGGAGCGCGCGGAGCACGTCATGCTCGTCGACCTGCACCGCAATGACATCGGTCGCGTCTGCGAGCCCGGATCGGTCAGGCTCGACGAGGGCGACCTCATGTTCATCGAGCGCTACAGCCACGTGATGCACATCGTCAGCAACGTGCACGGGCGGCTGAGCGCGGACAAGGACCAGTTCGACCTGCTGCGCGCAACGTTCCCCGCCGGCACGCTGTCGGGGGCGCCGAAGATCCGCGCGATGGAGATCATCGACGAGTTCGAGCCGGTCCGTCGCGGACCGTATGGCGGCGCGATCGGGTACTTCGGCTTCGGTGGATCGATGGACACGTGCATCACGCTCCGGACCATCGTCATGAAGGGCGATATGGCGCACGTGCAAGCCGGTGGCGGGATCGTGGCCGACAGCGATCCGGATGAAGAGTACGAAGAGACGCTGCTGAAAGCCGGGGCGCTGCTGGATGCGATACAACTCGCGGAACAGGGACTGGTTTAGGAGGCCACCACGATGATCGTGATGATCGACAACTACGATTCGTTCACCTACAACCTCTACCAGTACCTCGCGAGCATGGGCGAAGAGGTGCAGGTATACCGAAACGACAAGATCACCGTCGATGAGCTCGCGGAGCTTGGGGCCGATCGCATCGTCATCAGCCCCGGGCCGTGCACGCCCAAGGACGCGGGGATCTCGTGTGACGTGATCCAACGGTTCGCGGGCGAGTTGCCCATCCTGGGCGTGTGCCTGGGGCACCAATCGATCGGCCACACGTACGGCGGCGTCGTGGATCGGGCGGACAGGCTGATGCATGGCAAGACGAGCATGATTCAGCATGACGGCAAGGGCGTCTTCGATGGGCTGCCCAACCCGTTTGAGGCGGTTCGCTACCATTCGCTGCTGATCTACCGAGATACCGTGCCGGAGTGCCTTGAGATCACTGCGGAGACAGACATCGGTGAGATCATGGGCGTGCGGCACAAGGAGTATCCGATCGAAGGCGTGCAGTTCCATCCGGAATCGATCCTGACTCATTGCGGGATGGACTTGCTGCGAAACTTCGTGAAGCTGTCTGGTTAAGGAGGCAGTGCCCAGTGATTGAGAAAGCGATCGACATGGTCGTGAACGGCGAGAGCCTCACCGCCGGCCAGGCCGAGATGACGATGGCGGAGATCATGGCAGGCGAGTGCACGCCGGCGCAGATCGGGGGCCTTCTCGTCGGTCTCAGGATGAAGGGCGAGACTCCCGTGGAGGTCGCTGGGTTCGCGCGTTCGATGCGCGATAGCTGCCTTACGGTCCGCACGACGCGCGAGGATGTCGTCGACACTTGCGGCACGGGCGGCGATTCGTGCGACACGTTCAACATCTCCACCTGCGCGGCGCTGGTTGCCGCGGGGGCGGGCGTGCCGATTGCCAAGCACGGGAATCGCTCCGTTTCGAGTCAGTGCGGCAGCGCCGACGTCCTGAAAGAACTCGGCCTGAATATGGACATGACGGCCGAGCAGGTCGGATGGAGCATCGACGACGTGGGGATTGGCTTCCTGTTCGCCCCGAATCTCCACCCGGCGATGGGATATGCCATCGGCCCGCGACGCGAGATGGCAATTCGCACGGTCTTCAATATCCTTGGTCCGTTGACGAATCCGGCCGGCGCCAAGCGCCAGATCATCGGCGTCTTCTCGCGGGAGATGGTCCCGCTGGTTGCGGGGGCGCTGCGCGAGTTGGGCTGCGAGCGCGGTCTCGTTGTGCATGGCCTCGACGGCATGGACGAAATCTCGACAATGGGCCCGACGCTGGTGCAGGAGGTCAACTGCGGCGTCGATGGCGATGTCGAGTGGACGCTCGATAAGTTCGGCCTGGACCAGGCCACTCCCGAAGATCTCGCTGGTGGCGAACCGGCCGAGATGGCGGAGCAGCTTGTTAGCATTCTCGAAGGCGAGACCGGGCCGAAGCGAGACATCGTGGTCGTGAACGCGGCTGCCGCAATCTATGTCGGCGGCAAGGCGGACAGCGTGTCGGACGGTTTCGACCTGGCCGAGAAGAGCATCGACGATGGCGCCGCGCGACGCACGCTGCGCAAGATGATCAGCTTCTCCAACGGAGAGTAGCGCAGTGATTCTCGATGAGATCGTCGCGTACAAAGAGGGCGTCGTCCGCGAGGCGAAGCGCCTGATGTCGCTGGATGAGATCAAGGCGCGGGTGGCCGATGTTCCCGAGCCGCGCAACTTTCGCGCCTCGCTCGAGGGGCCGGACGTGCGTGTCATTGCCGAGATCAAGCGCGCCTCACCCTCGAAGGGCCAAATTGCCGATGAGCTATTCGACCCGCGCATCATCGCTCAGGATTACGCGGGCAATGGCGCGGCGGCTCTCAGCGTGCTCACTGAAGACAGATACTTCGGCGGCGAGCTGTTCCACATTCGCCGCGCGCGCAAGTACATGCCGCTGCCGATCATGCGCAAGGACTTCATGTTTGACCCGTACCAGATCTACGAGGCGCGCTTGCACAACGCCGACGCGATCCTGCTGATCGTCCGCATTCTCACCGATGACCAGATCGTGGACATGACGGGGATCGCGCATGAGTTGGGCATGGCGGCGCTGGTTGAGACCCACAACGAGGCCGAACTGCATCGCGCGGTGGATCTGAGGGCCGAGATCATCGGCATCAACAACCGCGACCTCGACACGATGACGCTTGACCTGGCGACGACCGAGGCGCTTGCGAAGCACGTGCCGCGGGATGCTATTCTGGTCAGCGAAAGCGGCATCTACACGCGCGAGGATGTCGAGCGTGTTGCTCGCGCGGGCGCTCAGGCCGTGTTGGTGGGCACTTCGCTCATGCAGGCCGAGAACTTGGCGACCGTGATGGCGCCGCTGACATCCGTCTACCGACCCGGTTTCGCGCCGACTGACGAGTGATCCGTTGCTCGCCGTGTGTGGGAGGGGTTGAGCCCCGTCGCCATTTGCCGACGGACGCAGGCAAGAATGCCTGCGCCACGGGTCGACGCCGTGAGTAGGAGGGGTTTCAACCCCGACGCCGTTGCCGTTGACTGGACCAGGGAAACTCGATGTCGGAGTTTCCACGGCATCCTTGCCGGCATGTCGTCTCCGTTCCGTACGTCGATCGTCTCGATCGACGACGCTTTAAAGGGGAACTAACCATGGCCACATCCGAGAAGAAAGGCTACTTCGGCCGCTACGGTGGTCAATACGTGCCCGAGATGCTCGCGCCCGTGCTCGACGAGCTTGATGCGGCCTACGAGCAGTACCGGCACGACCCGGAATTCCGCGAGGAACTTGAGCACTACTACCGCGAGTACGTCGGCCGTCCGACGGGCCTGACGTACTGCCCGCGCCTCAGCGAAGAGTGTGGAGCGAAGATCTATCTGAAGCGCGAGGATCTCTGTCACACCGGCTCGCACAAGCTGAACAACTGCATGGGCCAGGCACTGCTCGCCAAGCGGATGGGCAAGCCACGGATCATTGCCGAGACGGGCGCCGGTCAGCATGGCGTCGCGACAGCAACCGTCGCCGCCCTGTTTGACATGGAGTGCATCGTCTACATGGGCGAGATCGACACGGTGCGTCAGGCGCTGAACGTGTTCCGCATGAAGCTCCTGGGCACTCGCGTCGAGCCCGTCTACAGCGGCACGAAGACGCTCAAGGACGCAATCAACGAGGCGATCCGCGACTGGATTGCCAACGTCGATGACACGTACTACATCTTCGGCAGCGTGGCGGGTCCGCACCCATACCCGACGCTCGTCGGCGACTTCCAGAGCGTGATCGGGCGCGAGGCCCGGGAGCAGTGTCTCGAGAAGGAGGGCCGATTGCCGACGAAGGTCGTGGCGTGTGTCGGCGGCGGCTCGAACGCGATGGGGATCTTCCGGGGCTTCATGGATGACTCCGAGGTCGAACTGATCGGCGTTGAGGGTGGTGGCCGGGGGATCGAAGGCGATGACCACGCGGCGTCGATCTCGGCCGGGACGTATGGCGTTTTGCACGGCGCCGCGAGCTACACGCTTCAAGACGATGACGGTCAGATCAAGGGCACTCACTCCGTCTCAGCCGGGCTCGATTACCCCGGCGTCGGACCTGAGCACTCGAACCTCAGCGACCTGGGGCGGGCCAGTTACACGTACGCCACCGACGACGAGGCGCTCCATGCCTTAACGGCGCTGAGCGAGCTTGAGGGAATCATCCCCGCGCTCGAAAGCGCGCACGCCGTGTCGTGGGCCTTCACGCACAAGGACGAACTCAAAGCAGACGACATCGTTATCATCAATCTCTCCGGCCGCGGCGACAAAGACGCGGAGGAAGCGCGTCGCGTGCTCGGGGAAGAATCGTGATCCACACGCCTGGAGGCAGCCCCGTGAACCGCATCGAGAAATCGTTCGCAGACGCCAGGGCCGAGGATCGCGGCCATCTGATTGTCTACATCACTGCCGGGCACCCGTGTCTGAAGGGCACGGAGATGCTCGTGCCGGCGCTAGCCGAGGCCGGCGTCGACATGATCGAGCTTGGCATTCCGTTCTCGGACCCTCTGGCCGATGGCCCGATCATCCAGTCAGCCGGCCAGCAGGCCTTGGCGCGAGGCTGCACGGTGGCGGGGGTCATGGAATCGGTCACCCGCATCCGAGAGCAGACGGACATCCCGATTGCCTTCATGACGTGCTGGAATCCGATCCTGCAGAATGACCCGGCGACCTTTGCCAAGACGGCGAAGGCGGCCGGGGTCGACGGCATGCTCGTCACTGATCTTCCGCCGGAGGAGGCGGGCGATTGGCTGAGCATTGTTGACGCCAATGACATGCAGTCGATCTTCCTTGTCGCGCCGGCGAGCACTCCTGAGCGGATCGAGAAGGCAGCAGAGCTGTCGACGGGGTTCGTGTATTGCGTCGCGCGCGCCGGCGTGACCGGCGTCCGCGATGAGGTCTCTCCGGAGTTGAAGGGTCTGGTGTCGCGCATCCGCGAGAAGACCGACAAGCCGATCTCGGTGGGTTTTGGCGTGTCGAAGGCCGACCACGTCCGTGAGGTCTGCAAGCTGGCGGACGGGGCCATTGTCGGGAGCGCGATGGTGAAGCTCATCGACGACGGCGATAGTCCTGAATCCATCGTAGAGCAGGCGGCTGCCTTCGCGGCTGATTTGGCGACCGGCAAGGAGAGATAGCGGTGGGCATCGCGCGGGCCGACCTTGTGCGGATGATCGATCACTCCGCGCTGAGAGCCGACACCGACCTCGCGACAGTTGAGGCCGCGTGCCGGGTGGCGGTTGAGCATGGCGTCGCGTCCGTCTGCGTCATGCCCGCCTGGACGCAAGTCTGCGCGAAGCTGCTGGCTGAGTCGGACGTGCTGGTCGGTGGCACGGTCGGCTTCCCTCTCGGCAGCACGTTGATCGCGATCAAAGCCCTCGAGGCCAGGTTGAGCATTGAACTCGGGGCTCGCGAGATTGACTTCGTGATGAACGTCGGCGCGGCGAAGTCGGGCGACTGGGCAACCGTCGAGAGAGACGCGCGCGAGGTGGTGCTCTCCGTCAACGCGATGGGAGAAGAGAAGCAGCGCGAGATCAAGTGTAAGATGATCCTCGAGTGCTGCTATCTGACCGATGACGAGAAACGCCGGGCGTGTGAGGTTGGCGTCAGCGTCGGCGTGGACTACGTGAAGACGTCAACAGGCTTTGGGACTGGCGGCGCAACGCCTGAGGATGTCTCGCTGCTCCGCGAGAACGTCGGCGCTGAGATTGGCGTTAAGGCTGCCGGCGGAATCCGCACGCTCGCTGACGCCGTGACGATGATTGACGCCGGCGCGACCCGCCTCGGCACCAGCGCAACCGTCACCATACTTACCTCTACAGTGTAGCCGCCGGAGGCCCTCGTGCCCACTTACCCAGCCAGGGTCATCACGCTTCGCAACTACCGCATCCGCGATAGCGAAGCGATCTGCCACTTCTACTCGGAAGAGCGCGGCAAGATCGAGGCGACCGCTCGCGGCATTGGCAAGCCGGGCAGCAAGCTCACCCCCGCCACCGAACTCTTCACCCTCTCTCGCTGTCTCTTCGCGGACGGACGCAACCTCGACCACCTCACCCAGTGCGAGGTGGAGGAGGCATTCTACTCTCTGCGCCTGGACATGCGACGGATGGGGTGCGCGGCGTTCATCGTTGAGTTGGTCGACAAGACTACCGAGATGGGCGAAGAGGGCCTGGCGATCTTTGAGCTGCTGGAGATGACGCTCCGAATCCTATGCGATGCTGATGACCCGTACATCGTGACATGGGCGTTCCAGGCTCAGTACATGGCGCTCATCGGCCTCGGCGCGCAGGTGGACGCATGTGTCGCCTGCGGCGAGATGGATGCTCAGACGCTGGTTGCGTTCTCGCCGGGCTTGGGTGGGACGCTCTGTCGGGACTGCGCGGGGGAGGACGAGCACCGGGTCATCAGCCCGGCGACGCGCCAGAGCTTCAGCGCGCTGCGTCGACTGGGGCCTGAGGGCGCGAGCCGGTTGAAGCTCGACCCGCGTGTCTCCCGCGAGCTGGCGTGGCTGATCGGCGAGCACCGCGACTTCCACATCGACGCGAATATCCGCAGCGCGAAATTCCTCGCCCAGATGAGCGGGCGATAGGGGCAACCAATGGACAACTCCGATGTCGTTCGCATCATGGACGAGGTCGGCGACATTCTCGAGATCATCGGCGAGGACGCCTTCAAGTTCCGTAGCTACCGGCGGGCGGCCGAGAGCATTCGCGGGCTTCCGGATGACTTGGCGACCATCCGCGAGGGCGACGGCCTGACCAGCATTCCCCGAGTGGGGAAGAGCCTCGCCGCGAAGATCGAGGAACTGCTCGACGATGGGACGATGGAGTACCACGAGGAACTGAAGAGCCAAGTGCCCGATGGCTTGCTCGACATGCTGAAGATCCAGGGCATCGGACCGAAGAAGGTCTCGCTTTTCTGGAAGGAATCCGGCATCCGAAATGTCGACGAGCTGCAAGCCGCCGCGGAGGCGGAGGAACTGCGGAAGCTCGCGGGGATGGGGGCGAAATCTGAGGAGAAGATACTGCGCGGGATCGCGCTCTTTCGCGAGGGGGACGAGCGGGCGCGGCTGGGTGACGTGCTGCCCATCGCCGAGGCCATTGTCGAGGCGCTCGACGCGCTGCCCGAGACTCTGACGGTCACTTACGCTGGCAGCACGCGCCGGATGCGCGAGACGGTTGGCGATCTCGACATCCTCGCCACCAGCGAATCGCCTGAAGTTGTCATGGAGGCGTTCAAGGCTCTTCCTGAAATCCGAGAGATCATGCTCTCGGGGGAGACGAAGACGAGCGCGATTCTCGAGGTCGGCCGGCAAGTGGATTTGCGCGTCGTGCCGCCCGAGAGTTACGGCGCGGCGTTGCTGTATTTCACGGGGTCAAAGAACCATAACATCGCCCTTCGCGAGCGCGCGCGCAGGATGTCGCTGACGGTCAACGAGTATGCCGTCTCCAGGCTGACTGACGAAGGCGAGGCGGGGGAGAGCGTGGCGGGCGCGACCGAGGAAGACTGCTACGCCGCGCTCGACGTGGCGTGGATCCCTCCGGAGATCCGAGAGGACCATGGCGAGGTCCAGGCGGCTGTCGCGGGTGAGCTGCCGGATCTCGTGGAGCCGGGCGACATCCGGTGTGACCTCCAGATGCACAGCGAGTGGAGCGATGGCACCCACACGGTCGCCCAGATGGCCGAGAGCTGCATGGCGCGGGGCTACGACTACATGGCGATCTCGGATCATTCGCAGTCGCTGCAGGTCGCGCATGGCTTGGCGCCCGGCAAGCTCGCGGCCCAGCACGCCGAGGTGGGCGACCTCAACGCGACGCTGGACGATGCGGGCAAAGGGTTCCGCGTGCTCCACGCAAATGAGGTTGACATCAAGTCTGACGGATCGCTCGACTACGAGCCGGATGAGCTGGCGGCGCTCGATCTCGTATTGGGGTCAATTCACCAGGGATTCACTGACGACCGAGATCGCATGACCAGGCGCATCGTCACAGCGCTCGAGACGGGAATGGTCGACATCCTCTGCCACCCGACGGGACGCCTGATCCTGAAGCGCGAGGGCTATCCGGTCGACATGGAGGCGATCGTTGAGGCCGCGGCTGAATTCGACGTTGCGTTAGAGGTCAATGCCTTTCCCCAACGTCTAGACCTGTGTGACGTGCACGTTCGGCTGGCGATGGAGCGCGGTGTGAAGATCAGCATCAACACGGACGCGCATCGGCCGGAGCATCTCGCGAACATGCGCTACGGAGTCGCCACCGCTCGGCGCGGCTGGGCGACGAGGGCGGCCGTCATCAACACATGGCCGCGTGAGGACTTGCTGGCGTGGGTGAAGTCGAGGCGGGAGAGGTTCTGGTGATGTGATCGGAGGCCACGATGGACTACGGGTGGCGGGCGCTGATCATGGTGGGGACATCGGTCCTGGTCTACGGATCGTTCATCGTGATCGCGTTGCACTGCTTCTGCACGTTCCTTGGCACCCACGACCCTCTGTTCTGAACCGGGCGCCCGTTCCTATCGCTGGCCTACACGGGCGCTTCATCGATGCCGAACGTGGCTGCGATTCGCTTGAGATGCCGATCTCGAGTCAGGATGCGCACGCCGTGGACCTGAGCCACGGCTGCGATGAGCAAGTCAGCGAATCGGTTTCTGGGCGCATCAAGGCGCCGTCCCATGGCTGCGGCTCTAGCGCCCATGCCATCGCAGGGCAGGTCTCGCATGAGGCCCATCTCTGCAGTCATTGCTGTGGCATCCGCATCGTCCAACGCCCCGCGCAGGACCTCGGCGACCACCACCTCGCAGGTGGCGGCGCGCCGTGACACGACTAACTCCCTCACGAGATCCCGGTTGCGGGCGTCGCCGTCAGGCGCGAGGGCCTCAACCCAGGCGCTTGTGTCGATCAGGACCCATCTGTCCAATCAGGCTTCTCCTTCGGCGCGCGCAGAGGCCCACCCCAAGGCCCAAGCAGTACCATCGGTTCATCGCGCGATGGCAGTTCACGCCCCTCGCGCATGTCTCTCAGGTCCTCTGGGGTGAGGTTGAGCTTCGTCGTCCCCAGCCGCGCAAGCAGACGCTCCCGCAGGCGTGACTTGACGTACTCCTCGAGCGCCGTGACGACGGCCTGCTTCTTGGTAGGGGCTTCCGCCAGGCTCTGGACCTGTTCCAGCAGTTCCTTGGGTATATCAAGCGTAGTTCTCATATGCATCACCTGTATGCATTGTAGATGCATAAGATATATGTGTCAATCGCCTGCATCAACCGGTGGCAGGTACGCTTCCTCCATCACCTCCGACAGATGCTTCACCTGCATATCGAGGCCAGCTTCGCGGACGCCCCGGGCGAGTTGGATGACGCACGCCGGGCAAGCGGTTACCAGCACATCGGCGCTCGTCTCGGCGACGTGCTTCGTCTTCCGGGCGATGATTCTATCCGACATCTCCGGCTCGCTCATGTTATACGACCCCGCGCCGCCGCAGCACCAGTCGGCTTCCTTCATCTCGACCAATTCGACACCAGGGATGCGTGTCAGCATCTCGCGCGGCTCCTTGGTGATTTTCTGTTTCCGCCCGAGATGGCATGGGTCGTGGTAGGTCACGCGCAGATCCGGCTCGCGCGGCTCAGGCAGATCAAGCTCGAATAGGATCTCGGTCGCGTCGCGCGTCTTGCCTTGCAGCGCCTCCGCGGCCTCGAGCAGATCAGATTCCGCCAGCAGCTTCGGGTATTTCTTCAGGAACGATGAGCACGATCCGCACTCGGTGACGATCACATCGACGTCAATGGCCGAGAGCGTCTTTACGTTCATCTCCGCCAACACGCGCGCGGCCTCGCGGTCGCCGTAGGAGTAGGGCGGCAGACCGCAACAGCAGTTTGGGGGCACGATGATATCGCAGCCGCCAGCCGACATCAGGCGGATGGCGCCAACGACCTGGCTCGGGACCTGGAAGTTGCTCCCACAGCCGACGAAGTAGGCCACGCTCGGGCCGGTCGGCTCGCCTGCCGGCTTGAGGCGGAGGTAGCCCTCGGGGAGATCCTCGGCGTCCTCGAAGCCCAGGTCTTTCATCTGATCGCGGAAGAACTTCGGCGGCATCTTCTCGACGAGCGAATCGGCCTTGGCGAGCTTCTGACTTACGATCTTCAGCAGTCCCAAGTTTCGCGCGAGTCCGGAGATGCCGGTGTTCTTCCCGAGCGAGATCATCCGGACGTATCGGGCGAGCTTGTCTGGGTAAGGCAAGAGTTCGCGGAAGATGAAGCGCTGAAGCCATGGGTGTCCGTGGGTGTCGCGGTACGCCTCGCGCGCCTCGACCATGATCTCGTCGGTCTCAACGTCGGTCAGGCATGCATCGGTACACGCGCCGCACATCAGGCACTGGAAGAAACGGTCGTACATCTCCTCCATCAGCTCATCGTCGCCACGCTGCACCGATCGGACGAGTTCGTTCCGCGCCCGCGCGACATTGCCCTCGCTGCCGGTGACGCGGTACGTGGGGCACGTTCGGATGCAGAAGCCGCACCGGTTGCAGCGGGCCAGTTCGTCAGAGACGAATTGTGAATCGATCTTCGGCATATCAACCTCAATATGGTGGTCGCGTAGCGACGGGCTTCCAGCCCGTCGAGATCAGCACGGCACGTCAGGCAAGATCCCCGCCGGATCGGAGGCGGCCTTGATGCCCGCGCTGATCCGGTCGGGCGTTGGGCAAGCGATCATCTGCGCGGCGAGGCCGGCGGGCGCGTCGGTTGTGATGAACCCGTTGGGCGCCGCGGGATCGCCGACTAGCTCGCGTCCGAACGCCTCGGCGGCGCCGGGCGCGATCACGTGAATCACGCCGCTCCCCGCGCTCGCGCGGATCGAGACGGTGGTACCGGTCTCAGCGGCCAGGCCGGCGATGCGGACCAGGGGAGCATGCATCTCGCCTGCTGGCACGACGACCTTCAGCCCGGTGAATTGCTCGCCGATCAGGCGGGACGGCTCGGTGACATTTCGCCAGACAGGGCCGGCGCCGTCGGCGTCGAGCGTATCGGCAACTCGTCCGCCGTGATTCTCGGCGAGACTCGCCAGCCCGCCGCGCATGAACTCGACGTCCGCGGCATACCCCCGCATCGATAGCAGCATCCGCCACTGTCCGTCACCGGACGTCAGCCCCAGGGGCTTCGCGGCGAGCGTCCAATGGACGTCATTCACCAACTCGATGGCCGATGGGAGCAATTGGGAGACGCGGATGTCGTGGGCGATCGCCAACGCGCTCTCGATGTCGTCGATGGCGAGCACCAGCGTCTGCTCCGCGATGGGCAGAGGCAACGTGCGGAACGTCGCCTCGACCAGCATGCCGAGCGATCCGCCCGAGCCAACGAGCAAGCGTTTGATGTCGTAGCCGACAACGTTCTTCACGGTCTTGCTGCCGGACGTCTCCACTTGGCCGAGGCACGTTGCGAAGCGCACGCCTAGCAGCATGTCGCGGACCTCGCCCAGTGCGAAGCGGAGAGGGCCATTGCTGTTGGCGGCGATGACGCCTCCCACGGTCGCCGCGTCAGCAAAGGGCGCGGTGAGCGGACAGAAATGCCCGTGTTTCGCGAGTTCGGCTTGCAGGTCGCTGATGGTGACGCCGGCCTGCACGGTGACCGTCAGGTTCTCCCAGTCATTGTCGACGATCTCCGCCAGCCCGCTGGAGCTGAGTGCCGGCGCCTCGGTGAAAGCATCGACCTTCGTACGGCCGCCGACGGGCACGAGACGTTGTTCGCGTCGAGTCGCCTCGGCCAGCAAGCCGGCGGCCTCCTCATACGATCCCGGGGCGATCTCGCCGGATGACGGGATGTCGCCGGAGTAAGGCAGAGCGACCAGCTCTCGTTCGCCGTCCGTCTCGTCGGGGAGGACCTTGCCTGGGTTGAGCGTCCCGTTAGGGTCGAAAATTCGCTTCAGTCGGCGCATCCCGGCGAGATCCTGTGGGGCGCACAGGAGCGGCATCGCGTATGTCTTCTGCGAGCCGATGCCATGCTCGCCGGTCAGCACGCCGCCGCGCTCCACCGCGAGCCTGCAGATCTCCTTGTCGGCCAGCTTGACACGCGCCAGCTCGTCGGCGTCCCGGTCATCGAACAATAGTTGCGGGTGCAGATTCCCGTCACCCGCGTGGAAGACGTTCCCGATGTTCAGCCCGTGACGGCGGCCGATCTCCTTGACGTCGGCCAACACGCGCGGGAGTGCGGTGCGAGGGACGACTATGTCGGTCACGAGTTTGTTGGGGGAGATCCTCGCGACGGCGCCGAACGCGCCCTTGCGACCCCGCCAGATCAACTCCCGTTGCTGTTCGTCCTTCGCGACCTCAAACCGCATCGCGCCGATTCTCTCGCACACGTCGGTGATCTGTTTGACCTGGTCGTCCATGCCCGCCGCTTGGCCGTCGAGTTCGATGATCAGCACGGCTTCCGCGTCAAGCGGGTAGCCTGCGTGGACGGCTTCCTCGACGGCGCGGATGATGTCGCGATCCATCATCTCAAGCGTGGCGGGGATCATGCCCGAGGCGATGATCCCGCTGACCGCCTCGGCGGCCGTGATGATCGAATCGAACACCGCAAGCATGGTGACGATCTTCTCGGGTTGCGGGAGAATCCGGCACGTGATCTCGGTGACGACGCAGAGCGTGCCCTCGGAGCCGATCACAACGCCTCGCAGGTCGTAGCCCGCGTTCTCTATCGTCTTTCCGCCGAGCTTGAGCACCTCGCCGTCGGCCAGGACCGTCGTCATCCCGGTGACGTGGTTGGTCGTGACGCCGTATTTCAGGCAGTGCGGGCCGCCCGAGTTTTCGGCGATGTTCCCGCCCATGGTGCAGACGCGCTGGCTCGACGGATCGGGCGCATACAGGTGCCCGTATTCCTCCAGCGCCTCGATGAAGTCGAAGTTGAGGTAGCCAGGCTGAATCCTCGCCCGCTGGCTCTCGAGGTCGACCTCGATGAGTTCTTCCATGCGGGAGAACTCGACGATGACGCCGCCGTGTAGCGGCACGGGGCCGCCCGACAGGCTGGTGCCTGATCCTCGGGCGGTGGCCGGGATGCCCTTGCTATTGCAGAAGCTCAAGACATCAGCGACCGCCTGCGTGCTCGTCGGGAACACGACGAGATCCGGCGTACCTCGATCGAGCGCCGCGTCGTACTCATACGCGCGCAACTCGAGCGGTTCAATGGTCGTGTTCTCGGATCCGACGGCCTCGGTCAATCGCGCAATCTCATACTTGGAGAGCGCCATCTTCTGTCCTTTCCAATGACATCCCTGTCGTCGTGTCCGTCTCTGACTTGGCCGCCGGTGTCTCGCCGGCACGTCGTTGACTGGACCGCCGGCATCCTTGCCGGCACGTCGTGGATCGGAGTTTCCCCGGCATCCTTGCCGGCATGCCGTCGCCGTCGCCCCCGTAGGTCGGATCTCCAGATCCGACAAACCCTCTCCTATAGCAGTTCCTTCAGCGCGCTCAGGAAGACCGCAACGTGGCGCTTCGTGGAGCTGTGCCCCATGATGCCCACGCGCCAGACGAGCCCCTTGAGATCACCCAGGCCGCCGCCGACCTCGAGCCCGTACTCGCTCAGCAGGGCCTTCCGTCCGCCGACGTCATCGAATCCATCAGGCAGTCTCACCGCATTCAACGTCCAGAGCGAGTTCTCGGCCTTCGGAAAGAGACTTAGGCCCAGGTCGGCGAGGCCGGCTACGAGCAACTCGTGATTCGCCTCGTGCCGCGCCCAGCGGGCCTCCAGACCCTCTTCCAGGATCAGCCGCAGGCCCTCGTGGAGGCCGAGGATCATGTTGATGGGCGCCGTGTGATGGTAGGCGCGGTCCTCGCCCCAGTAGTTGCAGATCATGGTGAGGTCGAGGTACCAGCTCTGGACCTTCGACTTGCGGGCCATGACAGCGTCAACCGCGCGCTGGCTGAACGAGACAGGGGAGAGGCCGGGCGGGACGCTGAGGCATTTCTGCGTGCCGGAGTAGCACGCGTCGATGCCCCACTCATCGACGAGCACCGGGTGCCCGCCGAGGCTGGTGACAGCGTCGACAACGAACAGGGCGTCGTTTTCGTGGGCGATGCGGGAGATGTCCTCCAACGGTTGCAAGACGCCCGTCGATGTCTCGGCATGCACGACCGCGACGAGCTTCGTCTTGCCGCCCTGCACCGCGGCTTCGATGGCGGAGGGATCGATCGGCTCGCCCCACGGCGCTTCTACCTTGACGCACTCGCCGCCGGCGCGCTCAACGATGTCGCACATCCGGCCGCCGAACACGCCGTTGACGCCGATGACGCAGCGGTCGCCGGGCTCGATGAGATTCACCAGGCACGTCTCCATGCCCGCGGATCCCGTGGCTGACATTGGGATAGTCAATTCGTTCTTCGTCTGCATGACCTCGCGGAGCATGCACTGGACCTCGTTCATGCGATCGATGAACCAGGGGTCTAAATGCCCGATGCACGGCTGGGCCATGGATGTCAGGACGCTTGGCGGAACGTTGCTGGGGCCGGGCCCCATGAGGATACGCTCGGGTGCGGCGACGGCGGCTGGTAGGTTGCTCACGAATGTGCCTCCTTGAGTCATCGGCGCCGAGGCCGTGGCCCCGACCGCGACGTGACCTGCGTTACTTCAACGAGGATAGTGCCGCTCCAGCGAGGAAAGCGGGTTCTGAGATCGTCATGTAAGAGAGCGAAGTACTGGATGCGGAGCCGCGCTTCAGCTCGGGAAGGACACCACATTGAAAAAACAAGTCTCGCCCGCCATGATGGTCGCGGCGGTCGTCATTATCATCGCCCTCGGCGTGACCGTCGCGTATATCTCCTTTAGCGAAAAGGGCACGGACAACCCCGGCGACATTGCGATTGAGGATCCCTATGCCGGCCAATCTCCCGGTGAGGGCGCCGGGGCTAAGGACAAATACGCGGAGCCGGACGATTCACTGAAGGGCTACCCTCCGCAGTAGTCGCCTCCCTGGCGGCAAACAGAGGCACTTTCCCCAACCGGGGCGCTTGACCTCTTCAGGTTAATCACAACGCGCCTGCCCGATTCGAATCGGGCAGGCGCGTTGTGGTTTTGGCAGTAGCCTGATACTACCTGACTGTAAACTTGCCGCTGAGGAACGTGCCGCCCGAACGCAGCCCCTCGGCGTTGACACCGGTAACTCCCCACGTGTACGCGCGTCCGATCTCAAGGTCCAGCAGATCTCGGTCGTCCTCTGACTCGATGTTGCCCGTCTGCGGGTCGTAGTTGAGTTCCGTGCCGTTCACTACATCCGAGACCCAGAACGTGCGTCCGGGATTGTCATTCTCAACCAGCATCAGGCTCACTCGGTAGGCGCCGAACTCGGGGTGCCTGTGCCACTCAAACAGCAGGTCACCCTTCGGGACTTCGCCGTCGATGGCCGGTCGCACGAGTCTCAACTCGGGAGTCCATCCAAGTGGGGCCAGTTCTACCGTGCTTCCCGCTCTCACCTCGCATGAACGCCAGTTGAAGTTCGCGGAGTAGTCGGCGAAGTCAATGCCGAGGGTATTCTCCAGGCGGAACGCTCCCTCCGGCGAACGAACGCGCGGCAACCTACTAAGTTGGACGGTCAGCGTGTACCGGTCCGGGATGACACCATCCATGACGAGGTTGCCACCTGCGTTCGTGGTTGCTATCCATGGGGCTTCCTGACGCGCGTTGAACCGCCTGGTGTTCCCGGTGTACCGCTGAATGTAGACGTCGACAGGTACGCCGGGAGGGTAGGGCCTGCCCGATACGGTCAGAGGGAGTTGAATGCGCCCGCCCTCGCCTGGCTTCGCGGCGAAGACGTGAGCGAGCGCCGGCAGTGCCCCCTCGGGGCGTTCGGCGAGCACGCCGACATACTGCTCGGGCAGTGGCACGTTTTCGATCTTGAATGGGACGCGAACATACCCATTCGTCGGCACCAGCAGGCGGCACGTTATGTCCAGGGGTATATCCCCCGTGATGCCGCGGAGTATGAAGTTGTACTCGTTCCGGCCGTCCCGCGTCCCGTACATAAACGGCCCGACACCGAAGGTCCTCCGGCCGCTGGTCCAGCGAACCAACGGAGCCAGCCGACGGCGCCCCATGGGCGTGGCGGGGGCGGTCAGCTCCACATTCGGCCAGGGCTCGTAAATCGCCGCGGACAGCTCGGCCGAACTGCCGTCGACCTCGAACTTGATCGGCTCAATCCTGACGCCGCCGGCGCTCGTGACGGCATCCATGCTACCCCACGCGAGGGTCACTTCGTCAATCGTGACATCGCCGCACGCGATCAGCTCGCCCTCAATGCTGATGGATGATGCCTTTGGTGAGGGGAGCGATGTGACAACCCTTTCGATGGCAGACGTGTAGTCCGAGGTGACCCCTGATACCCTTCCCACATGTCCATCATACGTGGCCGCCTCCCACTCCCCCCCAACGTCATCGGTGATGGTCACGTCGGCACCCATGTCCACGAAGGATGCGAACTGGGTCTCATCCGGTGCGGCGACCAGGAGAGTGATCGCCATCTGGGGCACGGGAGCTACCCCCGTGGGCGGGGAGGTCCGTCCGCCCAGGAAACTGACACCGCCAAGGGTCAAGTCAATGGCCGACACCGCGACAGTGTAATCTCCCGCCGTTGCCTGAGGCACTTCCGGGGAGATATTGAGCCGATCGGAGTAGACCCGATGCGTGCCCGGGGCAAGCTCGACGAATTCCAGGCCGGAGCGGCGGGTGAGAGCAGCAATGGCATCGTCCACCGTGCCGTCCGTGAGTCTGAGGCTATCGCCGATGATGGCAATCGCACGCTCTGAGCCATCCGTGAGGAACGTGTGTCCCGTCTGCTTGGCGACTTCATCCAGGATTACGACGAGAGGGACGTTGGTCATGTCAATGGTGACGGCCTGACCCGATCCCGTTGCCGCGGCCGCCGCCAGCCCTGCCACGAGTGCTGCCGTCTGCATCGCTCTCATGCTATCGATCCCTCCTCCACGCTCGACTGCTGTCGCTCTTCGATGACGCTCTCCGCTGGCTCGGGGCCAGACTCCGAGTGCTCCTCAAGGGCATTGGGATGCATGGGGGCCTCAGTGCGAAAGCCGTTCGTCAGGTACGTGACCATCCGCACGAGTTCTTCTCGCGTCTCCGCATCGAGCAGCCTGACCACTTCCACGGGCGGGTTGCCATCGGGTTCGGGGTGCGCTGTCTCTACAACGTACCCGGACGGCTGTCCCTGGCCCGACAGGGGGAAGCCGGGGGTGAAGAACGAAGCCAACTCCAGGCCCGCGATCTTGGCGCCAGGCTCTGCTGTCGGCTCCGTCGGCCGGCTCGCCAGGGCTGGCCTGTAGTAGCGCTTGCGGGGTTTGCGCGCGGGAGGAGGTGGGGCAGCGGCCTCAATGGGCTCGTCGGAGGGGGCTACCGCGTCCGCGGGCTCATCCTCGCTCGGTTCAGCATGCAAGGGGACGACGCGCGAGGGGGCTGCGGCCAGCACAGGCGATTCGATGCGGTCCACCTGACGGAGGCCAATGCCGGCCAGCCAGAGCATCGCCGCCGCCACGACCGTCGCGAACGCGCCCTGCGCCAGCCTCCACCTTGCGGCACGGACCTGTCGGTCGAGCACGTGCCGGCGCAACGATCTGACGGCCTCGTTGGGGTCGGCGTTACGCATGTCTGGCAACGCGGCCATCCATGCGTCGACGGTTCGCTCGTCATCCCGTCCATGGTCCTGGTTCACTTGGAGTCCTCCTCGAAGTCCACGAGTAGCTCTCGCAGTCTCGCGCGGCCTCGGCAGGCTGCCGTTCTCGCCGCGCCGGGCTTGCAGCCGAGGGTCTCGGCGATGTCATCATAGGACCACTGCATGTAGTGGAACATGATCACGGCGCCTCGCTCTCGCTCGGGTAGCCGATGCAAAGCGGCGCGGAGTGCGCCGATCAACTCCTGGTCCTCCGCCGCCTCCGCCGGGCCCGCCTCGTCGCCAGGCACGTCCCATGACTCCGAAACGGTCCTCGTCTCGATCTTCATCACCCTCGCGCAGCGCCGCCTCACGATGGTGTAGAGCCAGGGCAAGAAGCGCGCTCCGCGGCGGTACTGCCGTCTCTGGTCGTAGAGCGTGACGAAGGCGTGCTGGGCGATGTCGCCGGCGAGGTCGTGTCTTCCCGTCATCCGGGCCGCGAAATTCGCGACTAGCCGGTAGTGCCGATGCATGAGCGCCTCGAAGGCCGCGTCGCATCCCCCGCGGGCTTCCGCCATCAGGTGCTCATCGGTGACCGCGGTCGCCCGACGGGCCGACGTCCCGGATGGGACCCCAGACGGCGCGAGTGCCTCGATAATCGCCGACACGTGTTCCGCCATCCTCAGCTTCGCCCTCCCTGCCCTGTATTGCACCGTCGCAGCCGGATGTTACGTGGCTGAGGTTATATTCGCCGGGCACCTACGCGAACCCTGAGCGGTTTCGGGGGTTCTTAATCATTGTGTCACGTGCAATTCCCGCGGGGTGATTCCTCCATGCGCAGTTCGTCGATCTATATCATCGCACTTGTCGGGGCCGTTCTCGCGCCGATTGCCTCCCACGCTCAGGCCGAGGATTGGCTGGCGTTCAGCTCCAAGGTCAACGGAAATCGTGAGATCATGCTCGTGCGCGCCGATGGCACGGGGCTGCGGAATCTCACGAATAACCCCGCCTTCGATGACAAGCCCTGCTGGTCGGCGGATGGAGAGCAACTCGCGTTTGTCAGCGATCGCACGGGGAACGACGAGATCTTCGTCATGAACGTGGCGTCGGGCAAGGTCAAGAATGTCAGCAATCACGAATCGACGGACCGCGATCCGAGCTTCTCAAGTGATGGGACGCAGGTTGTTTTCGCTAGCGAACGGACCGGCAACTCCGACCTGTTTGTCGTCCCCTCCGCTGGCGGAGCGCCGGTGAACATCACCAATGATCCCGCCTGGGACGGGCCGGCGGCGTTCTGTCCCGTGGCGCCGTGGATCAGCTTCATGTCCGACCGCAACGGCAACCAGGACATCTTCATGGTCGCGCCCGACGGCACGAACCTGCAGCAGATCACGAAGCACGAGGCCTACGACTCCGATCCGATTTGGTCGGGAGACGGTCGCTTCATCGCGTTCTTCTCTCACCGCGAGGGGAACGTCGACGTCTTCGGAGTCGACATGGAGACGGGCCAGATGGTGAACATGAGCCGCCACCCGGACTGGGACGGCGATCCCGCTTTCTCCTCGGACGCTCAGTGGATGACGTTCGCATCGTACCGCGGGGGTAACAATGAGGTCGTGGTGGTGCCCACCGCCGGCGGCGAGGTGGTCAACCTCACCAACCACGAAGCCGATGATCATGAGCCGCGTTGGTCACCATCGGGCGAGCACATCGCGTTTCTCACCGATCGCGACGCGTACGACCGCGAGATCTACGTGATGAACGCCGACGGCTCAAACCCCATCAACGTCAGCAACTCCGTGGGCGAGATCGTAACCACGCTTGGCGGCCGTGAGAGGTCCGTAGCAAGTCTTGGCGAAGCGTACCCCCCAGCACCCGTGCGAGTTATTCCGCGACATCAGCCTTCCCACGCGACCGGGCCGCCTGGCCCCCTGGCACGGGAAGGACTCGTCAGATAGGAACGGGGACATTGCACGCGAGCACTGGTTTGTCGTCACGTGACGACAAACGTCCGCGTCAGGTCTGCCGAAGGCACGGGACTCACTTCCATCCCGTTGAGGTGCTGATCGATGCTGACTGACAACAACTTCGCGCGCGTGCGCAAATGCCTGATGCTCGAGGGCAAGCCAGACCGCGTTCCCACAGCCGAACTCCACGTCGACCTCGAGGTGAAGGAGGCATTCCTGGGCCGCCCAATCGCCTCGGCGCAGGATGACGTCGACTTCTGGGTCGCGGCGGGCTACGACTACATCGCGCTGTCGGCGGGGCTTCTCAACGTTGGAGGCGTGCTGTCAGGCGAAGCGACGATGCGGAAGCGACACAGTTACACCGCGTATGGCGACGGCCAGCGGGAAGTGACGTGGGCCGCCGAGGGCGAGGGCGTCATCACCACGCGCGAGCAGTTCGAGAACTTCGCGTGGCCGGCCCCGGACGACATCGACCTTGAGCATATCAAGGAGCACGCGGCTCTCCTGCCCGAGGAGATGCGCATCATTCTGATCATCGGCAAGGTCTTCACCTCAACGTGGATGCTGATGGGGATGGAGGGATTCGGGCTGGCGTCGCGGTTCGATCCGGAGTTGCTGAACGACGTCTTCGCGCGCGTGGCCGAGATCCAGTACCGGACGTTCGAGCGAGCGCTCGACCTGCCGGGGATCGGCGCGCTGTGGATGAGCGATGATATGGCGTATGGCACGGGATTGCTGTGTGACCCGTCGATCTTCCGCGAGCATGTATTCCCGGTCTACCGGCGGATGGGCGACCTGTGCGAGCAACTCGACTTGCCGTTTGCGCTGCATTCCGACGGCGACCTCACGCCGCTTATGCAAGACATCGTCGACTGCAAATTCCGCGCGCTCCACCCCATCGAGCCGCAGGCCATGGATGCGAAGAAAGTCCAGGATGAATGGGGCGACAGGCTCTGTCTGATGGGCAACATAGACGTGGATCTGCTCTCGCGCGGGAGCACGGACGATGTCTCCGATGCCGTCAAGCGCAACATCGACCTACTCGGCCGCGAGGGCGGCTACTGCGTTGGATCGGCGAACTCGGTCACCTACTATGTTCCGCTTGAGAACTACTGCGCGATGATTGAGACGTCACTTGAATATGGCAAGCTGTAGGACGCCGCGCTGCCCATGCCACGGTCGTCGTATCCGTCCGTGCCTGCGGATCTCCTGATCCGCTTCGTTGCCGTCGTACCGCTAAGCGCCAGCTTGGTTCCGTCGCCGTCCTTCATCCCACCTCCCACCGTCTCCCACCCGTGTCAGAGGGGATGTTGAGAAAGCCGTCCTTGCGTTCGGGACTGTCCAAGCAACGGCACGCAGTGCCCGTTGCGCAGGACTGTCCCTTGTTGGTGTGGCTTTCTCCACAGGCCCTCTGACACTAGAAGCGCTTCCAAAGTCCAAGCGTCGACGGAGAACAGGGGACAGTCCTGCGCAAACGACGCTTGGACAGTCCCAGACGGACAGCGTCGGATCTGGAGATCCGACCTACGTGGGTATTGGGACCACTTGTGGTGCTCCCAGCCTCCTCGTTCGTCGTCCTCCGTTCCCTGTGGTCAGTGGAGCGCGGACGCCCTCGTGGGCAATTCCGTCGCATCCTGCAGAGGCGCAGAGCCGCACGTGGCGAACTGTTGAATGGCCGCGAGAGACCGTTGGGGAGACGATAGTCGGAGGTGGTTGATGTGAGTGAGGGTGAGAAGCCGGAACGGGTCATTGAGTTGGCGGAGCAACTGCTGCGCGAGAAGCAGGCGGAAGCGGCGGTCACGATGCTTCAGCCGTGGGTCGAGGCGAACCCCGACTCGCCTGCTGGATGGGAATTGTTGGCTGTCGCGTATTGTCAGCTCGGCCGATGGGCGGAAGCGGAAGTCCCCGCTGGGCAACGAGTGCGGCTGGAGCCGGACAACGCGTCGGCGTGGTCGAACTGGGGCACGACGCTGCGGAAGAGCGGACGGCTGGACGAGGCGCGCGATGCACAGGCAAAGGCGCTTGAGATCGAGCCCGGATATGCAAGGGCGCGAACCGAATTGCGGAAGACGGAGAGGGATCGGGCGGGCGGAGACCGCGCGGGTCGCAGGCACGAGACGGCAACAGCGGTCGACGACATCACTTCGGACGATCCGCCTTGGGAGAAGTGGCACTGCCGGCGGTGCAAGGCCGAGGTGCCGAAGGACCGGGATCTCTGCGACACATGCATGGAGGCGGATCGCGTGGCGGCGGGGTCAAAGGCAGAGGCTGACCGGCAAGCCGCAGAGACAACTGCGGTGGCGCAAGCGGGGGGAGTGGCGAGCGGAGATGTGCAGAATTCGGAGTACGTAGGGTATGCGGTCCTTGGTCTGTTGTTCGGGCTATTCGCGAGCATCGGCGGGGCGGCCGTCGCCCTGATGAACAAAGACGATGAGAGAAAGCGAAAACTCGGCTGGTGGACTGCAGCGTGGGGCGCGGGATGGTTCCTGGCTTGCATTGTCGGGTGGCAGACAGTCCTGGGGATGGTACTTGGAGGCGGAACTGGAAGTGTGGTGGCCCCGGGCGTACCGCGCACGGCGCCGGTCGTGACAGCAAGCTCCTGGGAGCCTGTGGCGTTTTGGCGGGGTTCGGGGATTAAGAACACCGATGCGTTCACCGTGCAGTCGCCATGGCGCATTGGGTGGCGGACCTGGCCGAGCGAGACGATGATGGGGATGGATGGGAACTTCATCATCCAGGTATACGACCTCGCGAACACCAGTGGACCCATGGCGGGTCTTCCGGTCGAGGTGGCCGCGAACGTAATCGGGCGTTCCGAGGACTACAGCACGTACTACACGTCAGGCACTCTCAGGCTGGAGATCAACGCGTCGCAGGAGTATGAACTGACGGTCTACCAGGGAGTGCCGTGACGGCGAGGAGCTGGAGACGCGCGGACGCCGGCGGACGAGACGCAAGGCGACGAGAAGTGGACGGTATGCCCCTCCTACAGTGTCACGGTATCACCTGTCTGCTGCATCCAGGCGCGCAACCTCGCGCGGAGGTCCGCTTGGGTCTCAGCGCATTCGCTGCTCCCGGCGAGGTTCTCGCTCTCCAGGGGATCTGTAGCGAGGTCGTACAGCTCCTCGAAGCCGCCCATGTTCCAGATGTACTTGTGCTGGTCGGTCACGACCGCTCGCTGGAAGACGTCCGGCACCACGTTACCGTTGTACTCGCTGAAGACGGCGTCAGGACCGGCAGCATCGTTCTCCACGTACCCGCGCAGTGAGGTCCCCTGGATGTTGTCCCTCGCATCGAGTCCCGCGTAGTCGAGAAGCGTCGGCGCGATGTCGACATGGCTGCAGAGCTGGCTGCGTCGCGATCCAGCAACGCCGGCGGGCGGGCGGACGATCATCGGCAGTCGGATACTCGGCTCGTAGCAGACCATCTTCTGGAAGTAGCTGTGCTCGCCCAGCATCTCGCCATGGTCGGGGTGGAAGATCACCAGCGTGTCATCGGCCTTGCCGCTGGCCTCCAGCGCATCGAGGATGCGTCCGATCGCGTCATCCACCAGCCGCACGCAGCCGTAGTAGGCCGCCCACGTCTCCAGCCACTCATCGTGCGTGTAGTTGCCCCCGACTTGGCCCGGCAGGTGGGTGAGGTGCATGTCGGGCTTGCCGGTCTGTGGTCCGGCAAGCGTCGGTGGCGGGGTGACATCGCCCGGCGAGTACATGCTGAGGTATTTTTGGGGGATCACGAACGGCGGATGCGGCAGCCACAGGAAACTGAATAGCGCGAAGGGTAGGTCATCCGGCGTTTGCTCGATGAACCGTGCGGCCTGAGATCCATAGTAGAGATCGAGGTAGTCGTCAGGGGCGAGAGGATGCGTGCCGGGATTGGGCGCTGAGAACCGCACGTCTTCGATGGTATCGCCGAAGCGCGTCGGGCAAGGGTGTTGGTGGCCTGATAGGTCAGGCAGTGTCAACCCCTTGGCTTCGACGTGCTGGCGGTGCTCGGCATTGCTGATGAACGTCTCAAACGGGACGCGCTTGCGAAGCGGCGGATCGCATTTCACGTAATTGACGCCCACGTGCCCCATGTGGTAGCCCGCATCGGCGAGCAACTCGTCGACCGTCACCTCGCCCTCGTTGAGCAAGGCGGACGACTCGTCGCCCTGCTGCCCGAAGCCGTTGATGGTCGAGCCGCAGGAGTGGGGATATCGGCCCGTGTGAAGCGAGCCCCGCGCGGGGACGCAGAGCGGGCAGGTGCTGTAGTAGCGGTCGAAACTGACGCCGTTTTCGGCCAGGCGGTCGATGCTAGGGGTTAGCTCTCGTCGCGCGTCGGTGAGGCCCTCGTGGCGGGCGAAGCTGCCGACGCAATCGCGTCGGTGCTGGTCGGTCATAATCCAGAGGATGTTGCTAGGCATGTGCGGGTTCTTCCCGCTTAGGAGGGGGATCCCTCTGGGCACGGCCGCGGGCAAGAATGCCCGCGCCACGAGATGGCAGAGCCACGAGATGGCAGAGCCACGAGATGGCGAGCAGTTGGGGGTCAGATGAAGATCTTGTAGTTGGTCCTGCCGACGGCCGGGCCGATGATGGCCCAGATCGAGCCGCAGACGTAGTCGCCGAGGATTAGGCCCAGGAAGAAGTGGACGCCCTCCTTGTGGACTTTCATGCCCCAGTAGCGCGTCAGGACGACCTTGATCAGCCAACTGACAAAGAACGCGAACCAGAAGTAATCCATGGCGAAACTGATCGCCAACGCGTACCCCGCCGGGTGGAACGGGATCGTCGTGAATCGGAAGCGGAGGGCCTTGAGGATGAACATGAACGCCGCGCCAACGCCCATGAACAGCATCGCGTTGTAGTCCGGACCCTCGGGCACATCGATCCAGGTGCGCAGCCGGTTGTATGTCTCGGCCCCGACCCAGCCCTTGAAGCCCTGAGCGCGGGCGCTGGCGCCTTCCTGGAAGGTGACCTGCAAGTTCGCCCAGTAGGCGAAGACGATGCCGGCAACGGTTGCCAGTACCATCGTCTTGGCAAGCGCGCGCCGATTGATGTCGGCGTGCTCGGTCATCTTGAACGCCTCAAGCTGATTGGGCATCGGGTGGCAGCGGTAGCACCGATTGAACCAGTACGTCGTGGATAGCGCGGTGAGGTTTCGCGGCCCCATGTTGTTGGCGCCCGCGATCTGGACCATGAGCCGGTGTGGGTTGACGAAGTAGATTTCGTGCGGCGCACCAAACTCGGCGCGGACGCGCGTCATCGCGAGACTCAGCAGGTAGAAGATGACTAAGAATGCGACGATAGTAGGCGAATTCATGCCCGCCTGGACGCCGAACACGACCAGCAGCGCCGAGCCCAGAACAAGGCCCAGCACGGCGAATCGATATGAGAATGGCTCGTCGTAATCGCTCAGCCTGTCGCCCTTGCCGATGACCGCGCTCCAGACACTCGTCAGATGCGCCCGCGCCGCCCACAGTCCCGAGACCGCCAGCGCGAGCCACGCTCCGCCGGCTTGCTCGTTGAGATACGGCAGCCCTTGGGCTTGGCGCATGCCGATCATTCCGCCCGCGAGCATCTCAAGCTTGGAGAATAGGTAGAAGAACCAGCAAGAGAACGAGAGATCCGTCGGCAAGAAGAACGCCAGCCCTATTGCGAAGGGGTACATGCTTGTCGTGAACCGGCCCATGTGATCCCAAGGCATGCCGGTGAGGTGTTGGCGGAGGTTGTACTGCTTGATGTATTTCAGCTCAGGCACGTGCGGGAAGAACGCGTGTAGACCGTTGACCAGGTCGATGGCCAGCGCGACCCCAAACCCGATCCACATCAGCCGGTTTCGAAAGAACTGGCCCGACTCCTGGCCCTTGGTCATTTCGAGCGGCAGGACAATCAGCGGGAAGGCGAGCTTCTCGTGCTCAGTCCACGGGCGACGGATGATGACGTTCAGGCACATCAGGACGGTGATCAGCACTGCTAACCACAGCCCCCACCAGCCGAGCGGCCCGATCATCGGCAGGAGGTTCTCGCGGTGCCACCAAACCGACGCGCCCTCGTAAAAGCCCGTTAGGGCCGTCTCGTCCGTCACGACGAGCCACGTCGGGAGGTAGTGGTGGAACAGCTCTTCCCACTTGTTCTCGGGCGTGGCGAAGCGAAATGGGTGGCCGACGACGCCGAAGAGGTTCTGCACGAAATCGTGCCCGCAGAGCGTCTCGCCGATCACGATCATGATGTAGATGACGAGCATCTCCGACTGCGTGAAGGCGCTCTTGGGCGCGACTTTGTGGAGGATGAGGTTGATCAGCGCCAGGCAGAAGAGGATGAAGATGGGCGTGATGAAGAGGGGCAGACACGACCCGTCGAGCGAGTACCAGCGGACCTCGACGACCGTGACCCAGTACGCATTTATCGGCATCAGCGCCAACCCGAGCAGAATTGCCCGAACAGTCACTGTCGGGCGGGTTGAGACCGTTGCCGGAGCCTGGGTGGCGGGCGCTTCCGCATGCACGGCGGCAATTCTACGACCCACGGTAGTGTCTGTCAAGCGATGGTGGGGAGTCCCGAATCCGCGGAACGGAACCCGGCGAACAGGCGTCGTGTTAAGTAGCAGGAATGCTCGAATCCCTAGCGAGGCACGCGCATGACTCCCGCACTACTGGCCGCGCTGGTGCTGGCGACGCCCGCATCCGCGAAGACGTACTACCTGAACTACTCAGGCGCTGACGGTTTCGTCGAGTTCCTGGATGGACTCGTTGCGGCGGAATCGGAGTGGGTGGATGGGCTCGTGCCGCATTGGGAGGCCCTGAAGGGCGCCTTGGACGAGCATGCCGGGAACAACTCGCTGACGGCGACGGGCTCGGCCGAGGCCCTCAAAGCCCTCGAAGCCGTCCTGAAGCGGCTCGACGTGCCACGCGCGCAGGTTCAGGTGTCAGCCCAGCACATCCGGCTTAAGGCCCCCCAAGCGCTACTCGGAGCGCCGATAGACCCGCCGAGCCCCGGCGCCAGTCACGCGGGCGAGGCGGGGGCAGCGATCGAGGCCCGCGTGGCGGTGGGGGACTGGGCCAAGCGCCTGGAGGACCTCGGAGCCGATGCCGTGACCGTTCTCAATGAGTCGTGGGCGACCGTCATCAACGGGCACGAGGCGACTGTCTTCATCACGTCAGACGATGCCGAGAAGCCGGTGGCGCACTGCCTTCAGTTCCGCCCCGCCGTCATGGCGGATGGCTCGATTTGGCTGACGCTGAGTTTCGGGCGCATTGTCCGCGATGAGCCGGATACCGTGCCCGTCGACCTGGCAACCGGCGGCGAGGAAGCGTGCGAGGCATGCGGCCCAGGCCCGGGCGACTGGCGCCTGATTCCGGAGTTGACGGTCACGACGCTCGTCCAGCCCGGCCAATCGGTCCTGCTACGAGGCTTGAAGTGGTATGTCGGCGAGGACGACTCGATGCGGGCGCCCGCCGATGAATTCGTCATCGTCACGCCGAGCATCATGCAGTAGACATCCGCACGACAACGGAGAACGGCGTCGGGGCTGAAGCCCCTCTTACAGGGATTGGGTAGATGAGAGCGCGCGGCGATGGATGCGATGAGTGTTTCTCACCGTGCCTCGCCGGGAACATCGCGCAATTCCTGGAATGTGAGTTCAGCCCCGACGCCCTGGACGTATGCACGACCGCGGAAGAGGCGTCGTGGAAACTCGCTGAGTTTCCCTGCTGAAGCCCCTCTTACAGGGGTTGGCGATAAGCGAGGAGGGGGAATTGGATGATGAGGAAGGGCGAGTCGCAAGATGATCCCGGGCACCGGGCGCTGCGCGCGGGGAGAGAGTCGGTGCCTGGCGAGTGGTATGCCATCGCAACTCGTGCCGCCATCGAGGACCTGCGGCCAGTGACGAGGCTGATCATCGACGAAGCCCGTCGGCTTGAGGACGAAGGCCGGATCAGGCTGCACGTCGTCGTCGTCATGCCAGACCACTGCCACATGATACTTGAGTTGCTCGGATCAGCAGGCCTCCCGCAAGTCAGGCAACTCCTCAAGGGCCGCTCAAGTCGGATCGCCAATCAGGCGCTCAACCGCACGGGCCCGCTGTGGATGGAAGCCTACTACGAGCACCTCATCCACGACGGCCGCGACGCGCGCGAGCAATGGTGGTACGTCGTGCAGAATCCCGTCCGCGAGGGTCTCGCCGACAAGTGGGAGGAGTACCCTCACATCCACACCGGACGCCACGTGATCTGACCAATCCATGTAAGAGGGGCTTCAGCCCCGACGACGTAGACGTCGGCACGACAACGGAGAACGGCATCGGCACGACAACGAAGCAACGTCGTCGGGGCTGAAGCCCCTCTTACAGGGGTTGGCGATGAGCGAGGAGGGGGAATTGGATGACGGGGAAGGGCGAGTCGCAAGATGACCCCGAACAGCGGCACCCGCCGGGGACATCGCGCAGTTCCTGGAGCGCGGCTATGAGCGTTTCCTGATCTTGCCCGCAATCGCGGTCAGTTCCCCGTCATCGACCCATATTCCCCGGCACTTCGTGCAACTGTCGAGCGACACGCCGGCGAAATGCTTGAACTCAAACTCCTCGAGGATGGCCAGACACACGGGGCATCGCAGGTCCCGGCTGGGGAGAGAACGCTCCCGCTCGGTCCGCCGGAATGCCTGGTCAAGCGCATCCAGGGCGTCGACGTCGCTCCTGGCGATCTCGTTGAGTTCGCCTCGATCAAACCACGCCCCGCCACACTCCGAGCAGCCCTCGACTTTGACGCCGGCAACGGTCTTGTCGACCAGGATCTTCGTGCATCGTGGACAGATGCGCATGTCGGGCACCCCACTGGTGTCACATTCCGTCGCGATACACCATGCAACACTCTTGCCAAGCCATGATTCTCGCGTTGATTCGGCGCCGCGATGTCCTCTTCCTCCTCGCGGGTAGCGTCCTTGACTTCAGGCCCGCCGTTGGGTATAGTTCTTACGCGGAGCCTGACTCTGGTTAGGGCCCGTCTTTTGTACTTTGGGGAAGGAGCGAGGTTGATGAAACTGACCCGCCTGCTGATGGTAGCAGTACTCCTGCTTGCTGGCACTTTTGCCTACGCGCAGGATGCAAAGGACATCGTAATCGCAGGCCAGATCGTGGCCCGCGTGAGGGACAAGGGGGACTTCGACTCCCTCTCTATCCGTGCCGGCAAAGTCGACCACCGCATCAGTGACGTCATCTCTGACGAAGACACCCAGAACCCCAAGCTGCGCCTTGCGACCGACGGTGGGATCCCGACGATCTATGTCGGCGATACCAAGGTCATTGGCGTGCACCCGGGCGATGCGGAGCCGCAGGGGATCACCCAGCGTCAGCTCGCGGCGATGTGGATGAAGAACATCAAGCTCGCGCTGCCGAAGGCCACGCCCGTATCGAGGCTTCCCGCGACGCCGGGCCCCGCGCCCGAGCCGGTGGTGACTGGGAACCCGCTGCCGCGCGTTCCCGATACCGATGAGCCAGAGACGCCGACGCCCGCGCCGGTCGGCCCAAGCACGGCACACGCCGGGCCGACGCCGATTGCATCGACCGATCCGACGGGTGACGCCGTCCCGACGCCCGTCCCCAGCGAGCTGCCCGAACCTGAGGCGACGCCTCGCGGAGCGGCGCTACTGCTGCTCATGGACTCGTTCAACAGCGTTCGCGCCCTGACTGAGGAGGAGTACCTGGCTGGCCGCGATCGACTGGCCGCTAACGTCATCGCGAATCTCGAGCCGTTCATGTCCAGCGCACGCGGCGCGGCCTCGGCCAGCGGCGAGACGCAGCCCCCGCGGCCGATCACGGTGGTCGGTCCGGAGACGCCCGTGACACCGACGCCGGTTGTGCCGACACCAGTCACGCCGACCGCGCCTGAAGTCGAGGACCCACCCACGCCGACCATTCCTAACGTGCCCACCGCGCCGGCGACCACGGGTACCACGGTTGTCGTGCCCGAAAGTCCCGTTGACACGCCCTCGGGCGATCCGTCCTACACGCGCGTTCCGCAGAAGCAGCACATCAAGCGCAAAATGGCGGCCGCACAGGCTCCTTACATGGCGCTGAAGGCCGCGGGCAACCCGCAGGCGACAGCCGTCTACGCGTTGCTGAAAGCGTCGCGCACCGCCCACACCGCGGGCGACTTCGACCTCGCCGAGTCGAAGGTCGACGAGGCGCTTCGCATGATGGGTGTGCCGATTCCTGACTAGGTGAGCAAGCGCGCAATCCACGCAGACCGGATCGGCCGAGCCAATTGGGCTCGGCCGATTTCGTGACTGGAAGGTGCTCCGTGCAAGCCGTGCTGGTGGACCTCGACGAAACGCTCTACGCGCCCGGAGATGCGTTGATCCAGACAGTGGATCGGCGGATCACGGCGTTCATCGCGTGGCGCGTGGGCTTGCCCTGGGATCGTGCAGACCTCATGCGTCGAGATCTGTGGATCGAGTTCGGCACGACGGCGCGAGGACTGAATCGACTGTTTGACATCGACCCGAGGGAGGTCTATCGCTTCGCGGTCGACGCCGTGGACCCGTCACTGCATTTGGTCCTGGACCAGACCGTGGGCGAGGCATTGCGGCGGATATCGGCGCCGCGTTACGTCTTCACCAACGCGTCTCGGGGGTACGCCGAACGGGTCCTGGAGACGCTGGGCATTGCCTCCTGTTTCGACGGCATCTTCTCCATCGAGTCTTGCTTCTATAACCCGAAGCCGACGCCGATCTGCTACCGGCGCATCCTCTCAACGCTCGGCCTCGACGGCGAGCGCGTGGCCTTCCTTGATGACAATCCCAACAACTTCGCGCCGGCTCTGGCGTTGGGGATGACGTGCGTCCAGGTGGGTGAGCGGGGCGGTGCGCCGGAGGGCGTCTCGCGCGTCGCCAGGTTTCAGGATGTCCCCGACGTGCTGTCATCGCTGGGGTTCTGATTCTCGCCCATCAGTTCGTCTGGGGGGATGCGCGGGAACCTCATGTCGCCCATCAGTTGCTCCATCAGCTCCTCCTGTTCCATGCGCTCGCGGATCTCGCGGGATCGCCTCCGCACGCGCCAGTAGGCGAAGGCGAATATCAGCACCATCGCCAGGAAGATGGTGCCCTCGACGACCCATGGTCGGCGGACTTCCGCCGAGCGACGCAGAACCTCATCACGAAAGCTCGTCTCGGCCTCCGACTCCGAGAGCCCGTACGCGCGACGGATGGCGCGGAAGACGTCGTCGGTCTCCCTGTAGTGGAGGATGAACTCGCTCAGCCCTTGTTGCCCGCCGAGGGCGAGCAGGTGATCGACCAACACGAAGCTCTGCGCGTACGCGACGGACCCACCAGCCGGATCGCTCGGGAAGTCGGCGAGGTCGGCGATCGTATTCAGGTTGCCCTCGCGCGCCGCCGCGGCAAGGATCTCAGCGTCTGCGGCCGACCAATCATCGGCGTAGTACTTGGCCCCGCCTTCGTGCAGCCACCTCGGCGCGTTGGGTTCGTGGTCGCCCAGGGCGGCTCCGATGAACAGATGCGCGATCTCGTGGCGCACGACGTCGCGGAATGACGCTTCCGACAGCTCCTTAACGATCACGCGGCCCTGAGACGGCATCGCCAGCCCGCGCACCCAGGTCCCGTGCTTCCCGTTGGCCTCGGCTTCGAGCTGTCTGTGGGATTGGCAGATCGTGATCTCGGCCCGATCGTCGAGTTCGATACCGAGGTCTCTCGATAGGCGCGTGATCAGGGCGTCGGCCTCCTCGATGGCGAGGTGGGCGCGTTCCTCGCTGCCCGGATCGTATCTGGCGAGGCATGCCTCGCCGAGCAGCGTTTCGGTGGCAGTGAGGGCCGGGGCGCAGGAGAGCAGGAGGAGAAGGATGATCGGCAGGGGATGCGTCACTGGTCCGTCCACTCAGGGCAAACGCCGCGGGCGTGGCACCACCGGCAGTGCTTGCCTCTCACCGCCGCATCGGAGGGGGTCTCGTTGATTACTTGCGCGAGCGCGCTGACGCGGTCGACGATCCCCTCAAGCTCTCTCGGGGGCTTGGTGGCGTCGTAGACGCGGCCCGAGCGCAGGGCGTGGAGTTCGACTTCGACGGGGCGATGCTCTCGGTCCTCCGCGACCAATTGCAGGATCCCCGTCCTCAGGTCATCCTGCGACGGGCCCTCCGTCGGCGGACGGCGGGCGGTGGTGAGAATGATGAAGGCGATCGAGTCGTCAGTCCGCTCCTCGCGCCGGTTCGCGTGAGCGTCAAACAGCCAGCCTCCGATCTCCCCGCGAATGGGGACATCGACTTCAGCCACCAACGGCAAGTCCTCAATGCGCGCCGCGTGGTATCGTTCGACAATGCTTGTGCCCGCGTCGCGACATTCGTCCTCTTCGCGGCTGTCGGCGCAGGCCGTGCCGTCGAAGGCGTCGATGAACCGCTCGCGCAGCCGGTCCAGTGGGAATTCGGCAGGCCCGCCCATCCGGTAGCACTCGTCGAGCGCATGCTTCACCGCGGCGTGCAGCGCGCGGGCGGCATCAACGTGCCGGGCCTCGCCCGTGGTGGAGTGCCCCACGCGGTAGAGGCGGTACTTCATCGGGCAGGTGCCATACGCCTCAAGCAATGAGGCGGTCAGGGCTGCGGAGCGGTTCACGGCGATTCGGTTCCTTCGGTGGAGTGACGCGGACGACACTCGAAGCGACTTGCGATTTCCTCGAACTCGGCAACCGCGTCAGCGCTGAGCACGCCCTCCACAGCCGCTGCCTCGAGGACGTAGCCTCGGTCGCCCGCCGTCCAGAAACCAAAGTAGGTCTCGCCATCGTCGTCCATCGTGTAGCCCCGCCAGGTCCTGAGATCCTCGTCATGAGTGGGCTCGACGCGGGGGAGGTCTTCCTCCACGCGCCAGAGGGCGATCGATGCGAGAAACGTGATCATCGGCATGCCGTCGCGGATGTGGTAGGCCCGCAAGGTAAGCGTTGACCGGGCGCCCGGACCATCGCGAGTCAGCCGCAAGGTGCTGCCGCTATCAGGCTGAATGGTCCAGCCCTCGTCGGCGCCGACGGTGAGGGCCCACCCGTCGGACTCGTATCTGGTGTCTCCGGCCTCGGTCAGCACGGTGACCGTGTCGCGGACCACCGCGTCCGTGGACGTTCCGGCCCCGGTGCGGACCTGGGCCGGCGGAGGACTGCTCGGGCACCCAGTGAGGGCGGCAATGCTCAGCGCCGCGACGGGCGCGAGCGTAGACCGAAGTATGCCCGCCACATGGGGATGCCGATTCATGGATCTCTCGATCTCCGATCAGACCTCGATGTCCAACGCCTCCATCGCCTCGCCGACTACGTGGAACGATCCCGTCACGCAGATTACGTCCGCCGGGCCGGCGAGGTCTCTCGCGCGGTCGATGGCCTGACCAACTCCATCCACCGCGATAGCGCGCGTGCACGAATTCGCGGCGACGGCGCGGATCGCCTCCGCGTCAGCGGCGCGCCCGGAGGTGGCGCGCGTGCAGACCACATGCGCCGCGATGGGGAGGAGGGTCTCCGCGAATCCCGCGATGTCCTTGTCCTTGGCCATGCCCACCACGCAGATCAGCCGACCCGCGCGGTCAGCGAGCAACTGCTCGAGGCCCTCGCGCAGCACGCGCGCGGAGATGGCATTGTGCGCGACGTCCAAGACAGTGGTTGGGTGGCCGTCGACGACCTGGAACCGGCCAGGCCACACGACTTCCGCGAGCGCCCGGCGAACCGCGTCGGGACGGATGGGGACGTCGGGCGTCGCGAGCAACTCAGCCAACGCGAGGGCAACGGCTGCGTTCTCGCGCTGGTGATCGCCCTGGAGGGGAAGGCGCAGACCATGGTACGTGGCCCCGGCGTGAATGGTGAAGCGGTCCTGCTCGCCCTCTACCTGAACGCTCGGGAATGTGGCGACGGGCGCGTCCACTGCACTCGCGCGGTCGGCTAGCAGCGCGGCGACGGCCGGCGCTTGTGGAGCGAAGACGCATGGCACGCCAGGCTTCAGGATGCCCGCCTTCTCAGTGGCGATCTCCTCGAGAGTCTCGCCGAGCAGATCGGTGTGATCGAAATCGATGCGGGTGATAGCGCACGCGTCGGGTGACAGAGCGTTCGTGGCATCGAGCCGGCCGCCGAGTCCCGTCTCGATCACGGCCACGTCGACGCTCGCCCGCGCAAAATGCATCAGCGTCAGCGCCAGATGGGCCTCATAGAACGTGATCGGCTGCAGGTCGGGGTCCGTGTTGATCGCCTCGATGGCCGGGCAGAGCTGCTCCGTCAGCCCGGCAAACGCCTCGCGCGGGATGGGCACCCCGTTGACGCGCGTGCGCTCGCGGATGTCGCGCAGGTGAGGCTGGGTGAACAGGCCGACCGTTTGGGAGTGGCGCCGCAGGATCGACGCGAGCATGGCGGCCGTCGAACCCTTGCCCTTCGTGCCCGCGATGTGGGCGATCCGATAGGCGGTTTGAGGCGCGCCAATGGCCGCGAGGAGGCGGCGGACGTTCTCAAGCTGAAAACGATCGTGACCAAAGTAGCTGGCGCCCAGTTTCTCAAAGTCGATGAGCCCTTCGAGGACGGCGAGGGCCTGTTCATAGGTCATCTGCACGATCCCTGGCGAGAAGATCATTGGGCGAGAAGCGAAACTTCGCCGCAGTGATTCCGGCCTCCTGCTGGGGCGGATGGTTAACGCAAGACGGCCACGCCGTGGTTAGGCGTGGCCGTCGGTGTCGGGCATCATGGTTTCGTCTCGTCAGTGATTGTGGCCGTCGTGAGAATCGGCTTCCGCCGCGGCATCCGCTTCGTCCTGCAGTTGCTTCTTGATGGACTCCGGAAGCGGGCGCATCAGGGGGCTGATCGATTCGGCCGCCTGCCACGTGCGGCCGCCGATATTGGTCAAAGTCCGGGCCGCCTCCCGGCGCGAGACCGTCTTGCGCGGATGCAGTTCCTTGATGTTATCGCCGAACGCGAGCGAGATAGTGTCGGATTCAGGTTGGGTCAGATCCGCGAGGACGGCGGCGAGGTACTCATCCGTGACGCGATCCGCATCGTCCAGGAACGACTTGAGGAGGATGCGCAGGCTCGGAAAATCCTCCGGCGGCGCAACTACGTTCTCAGTGCCGAGCGTAACGCCCGCTCGCAGGAGGACCACGTGTTCGCGAGTGATGGCGCGCGCGTACTCATACGAGCCTTGGTCGAAGCCGACTATGTGCCCGGATTCAACCATGCCCTGGATGTAAGGGAAGTAGTTCACGTTCGCCTGGAGGTCCGAGAATGTCGGCGTCACCGACTCAATCTGCTTCTCCGTCAGATGGATCCGGCGGGAGGGCTCATCGCGCCAGATAATGTCGCTCGCGCGGACGAGCCAGACGATGTAGTCGCCACGCTCTATTGCGTCGTCTGGGAGGAAACGGCCGCCCCCTTGCGGGAGGATGCCCAGGCGCGCTAGGCCCTCGACGAGATCCTCATCGGGATCGCCTTCCATGTCGGCGAATTGCGGATCGGCCTCATCTGGGTGGTAGGTCACCGGCAGATCTGGCCCTGCGCCGAGTTTACAGCCTGAGAACCATACTGCGATAAGTGCGACGGCAATCGTGCCTGCAAGGACCATTGGCACGTGCCGCTTGAGGGACGGCATGCAATAATCCCTCCCCTTGCGGTATCTGAGATGAGCTAGATTAGGATTTCACTATAGGGTAACGTTCGGGCGCCTGCGAGATTCCTCCGACTGGCCGATAAAATCTGCAGGCAACGCAACTTGCGCCTATGACGCGGGCCACCGGCCGCCCGACAACTCGCGAAGAAGCTCGTCGTACTCCGCTCGGTCGATCGGGAAGGAAACAGGCTCGCGCTTGTGCGATGACAGGACGATGGCGTTGAGCATCTCGACGGATGTGCGGCCATGGTCGGACGTCACGGCCGGCTCAGTGCCCTGGCGGACGGCGTTCAGGAATCCGGCATACATCGCCGGATGGCCAGTATACTCTAGTTCCGGGGCCTCGAGTGTCTCCCACTCGACCTCGGGCGTGTCCCAGGCAACGTCATGGTTCTTTACGAAGTCGGTGGCTGAGCGCGATGGCTTGCCGAGTTCGACCTCGCCGCCGATGATCAGCGTCCCGTTGTCCCCAATGACTTGCGTGTGCCCTTTGGGGGCGGCGCAGGCGTTTGAGACCTGGAAATGGAGATCGAGGTCGCCCTCGAAACGGAATTGGGCCGTCGCTACGTCTTCGACTTCGATGTCGTGGGCGACGTTCTTGACCGAACCGTAGACCTCCAGGGGCGCGCCGAAGAGGTAGTTCATCGTATGGAGATCATGGACTTTCTGGTTGATGAGAACCCCGCCGCCCTCCTCACCCCACGTTCCGCGCCACGCGCCGGTCCGGTAGTAGGCCATTGTCCTGAGGCCGGGGGAGAGGTGAGCCGCCTGCCAGAGGTCGCCCAGAGCGCCCGATTCGAGCACTGACTTGGCGAGACGCATGTTTGGGGAGGCGGACGATTGGTGGATGATCGCCAGGACCTTGCCCGCGTCGTCAGAGGCGGCGATCATGTCGTCGCACTCGCGGGCGGTCATGGCCATGGGCTTCTCACAGATGATGTGCTTGCCCGCCTGGGCCGCCGCGACGGCCATCGGGTGGTGGAGGTAGTGAGGCGTGCAGACAGCGACCGCCTCGACGTCATCCAGCTTCAGCAGGTCCTCGTAATCGGTGAACCATGGAATCCCGCGTTCCTCGGCAACGGGCTTGGCCACGTCTTCTTTGATGTCGCAGCACGCGACGAGTTCGCAGCCCTCAACAGCGTCGATGGCGCCGCGATGCGAGCCGCCGATGCCGCCTGTACCAATCATGCCAATGCGTAGCGGATCCATGCCTCTGCCTCCTGGGGCCGTCTCGGCGTGGCCGAGATCAGATGAACTGGCAATCGGTTACGATGAAACGCATGCCGGGTTTCAACGGGAAGGAGTCTCTCACCTCGTGGCAGCGGTCGACGAATGGCTGGACCTGCTCCTCGTCGAGCACCAGGAGCAGCACCTCGTTCAGCCCGGGGTAGACCGGGGTGCCCTCATGGACGTTGCGCTCGCCCGCGCCCTGAACATCGGAGAAGCGCGTCCAGCCGGTGATTCCCTGCTCCTCCATGACCTCCCGGACATCCGGCAGCACGCCGGATTCAACCATCGTGTAGACGAGTTTCATTCCTCTTCGCGCTCCTTGGACCTGGTGCTCAAGCTCCCGATCACCCCTGAGATTCGCTCGCCCAGCCTTCCGCTGGCCTCGGTGACATCTGTTGTGATGGTGTAAAACGCGGGCACGATGAGAAGACTGAGCACGGTCGACAGTAGCAGCCCGCCGATCACGACGTGAGCCATCGGGGCGCGGAACTCGGACGCCTCGTTCAGCGCCAGCGCCGTTGGCAGGAGCGCCATGACCGTTGAGATCGTGGTCATGAGGATCGGTCGCATGCGCGTCGGGCCCGCCTCCAACAGGGCCTCACGCGTGCTGGCGCCCCTGGCTTTGAGCGTGTTCGCATAGTCCACCACCAGAATCGCGTTCTTGCCGACGAGACCGATCAGCATGATCACGCCGATGAGGGACGCGATCGAGATGGTGCCCTTCGCGATGGCGAGCGCCAGGAGGCCGCCACCAAAGGCCATCGGCACGGTCAGCATCACGTTCAGCGGCTGGAGGATGTGGCTGTAGAGCGCGGCGGTGACGATGTAGACAAGGGCGATCGCCAGGATGATCGCCGCGCGCATGTAGCCGAACTCCTCCTCCATCCGCTCCTGCTCCCCTGTCCAGTGCACGCGGACGCCGGCGAACTCGCCCGCATCCTCCATCTCCTTCAATACGGCGTCGGCGGCGACGCGGCCTTGGCTCGCCTTAAGTCCCTCGGCAAGGAACGCGGAGATCGTCACGCTACGCTCCCGGTTGTAGCGCTCAATCCGCGATGGCCCGGTCGAGACATAGACATTCGCGACGTCGGATAGGTGCACGATCTGGCCTGTTCCGGAGAGGCCGACAAAGAGGCGCTCGACCTCTGAGAGCCTGTTACGGTCGGCTTCGGCCAACTGCACGCGCAAGTCGAACTCATCGCCCTCCTCGCGGTATTGGCTTGACGTGTCGCCGTCATAGGCCGTTCTCAGGGCCATCGCGATCTGAGCCGCGGTCATCCCGTGGTCCGCGGCTCGAACGCGGTCGATCCGGGCCCGGACCTCTGGTCGGCCCGCTTCTGATGACAGGTCTGCGTACAGCAACTCGGGGATGCCGCGCCAGCGTTTCTTGAGAGTAGCGGCGGCCGTCTGAAGAGCCTCGGCGTTCGGGCTCCGGAGCATGACCTGCATCTGTGGCTCAATGCCCCCGTTGCTGTCTTCTGATCGGGCAATTGTCAGGGAGACCGACGGCAGAACGCCCTCCAGATCATCGCGAAGGTCGAGCGTGAACTCGGCGTCTGACCGGAGCCCCTCCTCGCGCCGCTGGGTCTTGCCCGCTAACATGATCTGGGCGTTGCCGAACTGGCCTCCCGTGCTGCCGGCTCCAAGGAACACGCTCCCCTGGGTGCCGGCGGTGACTTGCACGTCCTCCACCTCCGGATATCGCTCGCTGTCGCTGAGGATCTCCTCGATGGCGGTCAGGTGTTGATCGGTCACTTCGAGTCGCGTCCCGGGAGAACTCTCAAGCATCACGTAGATTCGCCCGGTCGCCTGGCCGGGGAAGAACTCCACCTGCACTCGGCCGGACTTGATGGATGCGAAGGCGACCCCAACGAGCACCGCGTAGCCAAGGATCACAGCGATGTACGGGTGCTTCAGCGTCACCGGCAGCATCTTGCCGTAGACGCGCTCGAGGAAAGTGAATGGGACTTCGACGATCATGAAGATGTAGCGCGACCAATGCCTCTCGCGTCGCTCGGCCCGGTCGGCTGTCTCGCGGGAGAACCACCAGGATGCCAGCATCGGGGTGAGGGTGAATGACATCAGCAGCGAGAACAGCGTGGCGACCGTCACCGTGATGCCGAAGGGGTAGAAGAACCGGCCCATGATGCCGCCCATGAATGCGACGGGCACGAACACGACGACGTCGACCAAGGTGATGGCGACGGCTGCGCCACCGATTTCCGATCGACCGTTCAGCGCGGCCACCGCCGGCGATTCACCCATTCTGAGGTGGCGCTCAATGTTCTCGATGACGACGATCGAGTCGTCAACGAGAATCCCGACCGATAGCGACAGCGCCATCAGCGTCATCACATTGACCGTGAACCCGAAGAAGTAGATCGGCAGGAAAGTCGCGATGATCGATGTCGGGATAGCAAGCACGACGATGATCATCGCGCGGAAGTTTTTCAGGAAGAGGAACGTGACGGCCGCAGCTAGTAGCGCGCCCAGGATCAGCGCTTCTTCCACGTCGCGCACAGCCTCCTGGGTACTCTCCGCGCCATCCATGAAGATGGAGAAGGTGATGTCCTCGGGGAGTTCGCGCCGCATCTCCTCGAGGGCCTCATGAACGCCCGCCGAGACCACTACCGTATTCGCATCGGTCTGTTTGATGACGTTGACCGAGACGGTGGCCTTGCCGTCGAGTCGGCTGATCGTGTCTGGATCGGCGATCGTGTCGCTGACGGTGGCGATCTCATCGAGGTACACGATGCCGCCATACGGCGTGGAAACGCGTAGCTTCCGGATTTCGTCGACGCTTTCGAATTCTCCGAGCGCCCGCACCGCAAAGCTCCGTCCGCCCTCCTTGAGATCGCCGCCGGGCACGTCGAGGTTCTCGGCCGCGACGATCTGGGCCAACTGAGTGACGGAGAGCCCCACCGCCTCGAGACGCTCCGCGTCGGCTTCCACGCGGATCTCGCGCTCCTCGCCGCCGGTCACGTTTACCGATGACACGCCCTGGACCATCCCAAAGCGTGGCTTGATTCTGTCCTCGACGTATGTCAGCAGGTCCTTGGGAGAGCGTTTACCCGTGACGCCCAGCGACACGACGGGGGCCGAGCTGAAGTCGACCTTGTATACGATCGGGTCCTCGACATCATCGGGGAAGACGGCCTTGGCTCGGTCAACCGCGTCACGCACGTCCGCGGCCGCGACATCGAGATCGACCTCGAGGTCGAAGCGGATCATCACCGTGGAGACGTTCTCCTGGCTGGACGCAGAGAGATCGTCCACGCCATTGATGATCGCGACCTCGTCCTCAAGCGGCTTGGTGACGCGCTCCTCGATCTCCTCGGGGCCGGCGCCGGGGTAGATCGTCGATACCGTGACCATGGGGAAATCGACCTGTGGGAAGTATTCCACAGGCATTTTCCGGAGCTGGGTGTAGCCCAGGATCAGCACGCCGCCGATGAACATGATCATCGTGACTCGGCGGCGGACGGCTAGATTGGTGATCCACATTGTGACAAGCGCTCCGGAGAGTGCTGGAATCTATCTCGTGTCGGGCGTGCGGTTGGGGTGGCGGATGACTAGATGCCGCCGGTGCGTTCGATTGGCTCGACGCGCTCTTCGTCGGCGAGGTCGGCCTGCCCGGCGACGACGATCGTATCGCCCGGTTCGATTCCGGACGTCACCTCGACGTGGCCGCGTTCGGATGCGCCGAGTTCGACTTCGCGGATATCGATTCTGTTGTCGACCACGGCGTAGATCTTCCGGACATCGCGGTCCTCTACAACCGCGTCGACCGACACCAGCACGGCGCCGGCGTTCTCGGAGACATCAAGGGCGACGTCGGCGGACATCCCGGGGCGGAGGATCTCGCCACTGTTCTGTATCAGGATGCGCGCGATGAAATTGCGCTGGCCCGGGATTGATGCCGGGTTGATAGCGATCACATTGCCAGTGAACTCCGCGTTGGCCAGACCCTTCACGGTGACCGTTGCTTGCTGGCCCTCATGGACCTGAGCGATTTGGCCTTCGCCGATGACGGCCTCGACGTAGACGGTGGAGATGTCGACGATCATGAAGACGGGGTCTTTGTTGCCTGCCTGCTCCCCGGGGTCGGTGAAGCGCATCGTGACCAGGCCCGTGAGGGGCGAGTAGACGCGGTTCTTGCCGACCATGATGTGCGCGAGGTCCGCGCTTGCCTGGGCTTGGCGGACTCCGGCTTCAGCCGCGTCCACATCGCCCCTGCGCACTTTCACCTGGCCCGTGCCCGCCTTGGCCATGGACACTTGGTCTTCCGCCAGCCTGACTTGGGTGCGAGCCAACTGTACGTCTTCCTTCGAGAGCGTGATCTGGTTTCGCTGCGACTCCGCCTGCTTGAGCTGTTCCTTGGCCTGATCGAGCTGCAACTCCGCCAGGCGGACCTGCTCGGTGGTAGCGCCCTCTTTGGTGAGATCGAGGGCCTCTTCCGCTTGCTTCAGTTGCGCCCGGACGGCCTGGAATGTTGCCAATGCCTCGCCGAATTCAGTGCCCGAGGCGGCGCCTTGCGTGTAGAGACGCTTCTTCACTTCGTACTGAGACTTCGCAAGGTCGTGCTGCGCCTTTATCATCTCGACCTGTGACTCGGCCTGGGCGATCTGTTGCTCGCGGGCGCCACGGCGGACATCCGCGAGGCTCGTTTCCGCCTGCTGGACGCCTATCTCGGCTTGGCGGATGCCGTTGTTGACATTCGTCTCGGTCGCCTCAGCGCCGGTCAGCGCCTTCTGCAACTGCGTCTCGGCTGACTCAAGCTGCTTCTCCGCTTGCTCGACCGTGATGCCGGTGGTGTCGCCGGTGAGATCGACCGTGTCCTTCGCTTGTTCGAGCCGCGCCTTCGCCGCGGCGACCCCCGCGTCCGCCTGTCGCGCGTGGGCATTCAGGATGTCCGTACCCATCGACAGGAGCAGGCAGCCCTTCGTGACTCGGTCGCCGATGTCAGCGTAGACCGCCGTGACGATGCCGCCGCCCTCGGGGATCACGTTGACCTCGCGGACCGCCGCGACAGAACCGGTAGCGCGGATCGTCTCCTTGATGGGGGCCCTGACAGCAGTGGCGACTGAGATCGGCGTCGCGCGCTTCGTGACAACAGCGGCCGCGCCTTCCTCCGCGAGCCCTTCCTCGGGCGCGTCCGCCTTCTTGGCGCAGCCCATGATGCCCGCCGCGCTGACCACGACGGTGAGCGCAATGAGAGCGATGAACGTTGTGCGGGGCCTCATTCTACCGGTGCCTCCTGCAAGTCCAGCATGCCCATCGCCGCGCGAAGCTGGACGATGGCAAGATGTAAATCGAGTTCAGCTAGCGCCCGGTCTGTCTGGGCTCGTGAGACCTCCGCCTGCGCGTCGATCACCTCTCGGCCGAGACCGATGTCCGTATCGTAGCGCAGTCGCGAGATCCTCAACTCCTCGAGCGCGGACCGCTCCTGCACGGCAGCCGCGGCGATGCGCTCGATCTGGTGGTCAACCTGCAAGTAAGCGGTCGCGACTTCCGCCGCGATGACCTCAGCGAATTGCTCCATCCGGAGCCGGGCTTTCTCGAGACTCGCGCGCCCCTCGCGAAGAGCGTTTTTCTTCCGGTCCGCATCCAATATGGACTTTTGGAATACGAGCACGACTGAGTAGGAGAGAGGAGATGAGCCGAAGCCTATGGCTGTCTGGTCCTGCAGGCTGGCCTGAACGGTGACGCTCGGGCGCCGCGACGTGCTGGCGACATTAAGCCCGGCCTCCTGCAGCCGAATACCCATCATTGCGTTGGCCATCTCGGGTCGCTGGTCGATCGCGATGCGTATCGCTTCGCCCAAGTCGCCCTCGGGTCGCTCTGGGAGGTCCGCGACGCTCACGTCGACTGGCGTGGTCTGCGGGAGTCGCAGCACCTGCCTGAGGACGACACGGTGACGCGCGACGGTCGCGCTACGCTCGGCGATGAACTTCTCTTGGCCCGCCACCTGCGAGTCTGCCTGGGCGATGTCGAAGAACGCGATGAGGCCCTCGCGATAGCGCTTTTGCGTCACCCGCTGATGCTCCATCAGGCCGGCGAGCGTCTGATAGTCAACGTCGAGCATCCGCTCTTCGAACGTCAGCCGTAGCAAGGACTCGCGCGCGAGCTTGGCCAGCGCCAGTTTCGTGACGGCTGTGCTTGAGGCGGCCACGTCAACGCCCGCGCGGGCGAAGTCCTGTTGAGAGCGAGTCTGGCCCCAGTCCCAGAGCGGCTTCGTCGCGGTGAGCGTCTCGGTGTGTATGGTGCTGATGAAGAACGTCTCGAAGCCGGGCGGGAGGGTCGGGACAGGCCCCTGATACACAAACACGCCGCTCAGGTCCACTGTGAGTCCGTCGAGCGCGAGCGCCTGCTTCAGCCGGGCGTCGGCCTCCGCAGCCGTCTGGGCGTCGATCTGCAGGCCCAGGCTGTTCTCGATAGCCATGGCGGCAGCCGAGTCCGGGCTGAGGACCAGCGTCTCTGGCTCTTGCGCGCTGCCGTAGCCTGAGACGATGATCGCGCCTGCAACAAAGGCCGGTAGTAGTGACGTCGGGATCTTGCGGGTGAAGCGAAGTGACAACGTAACCCTCTTCAATTGATCGGACAGCCTCTTCAGACGATCAGCGGTACGTTCACGAGGCGTCCGAGTTCTCCTCCGTGGACTCGCCGGTGAGAGTGCTGAGTTTCTCGGGGAACTCACCAATCTCCTCGGCGATACGCTGCATGTCCTCGATTCGCCAGCCTCGGCGGGGGTGACAATCTGGCCACGGTCGCCAGTCGTCACGCGGCGTGGGAGAAGCTCTCCGATCCTCGGGGCATGACGTTTCGTGGAGTGGCTCTGAGCCTGCATCGCGGCGCGAAACACTCCACGGATAGTAGATATGGTTAGGATAGCGACCATGGTTTGGCACGTCAAGGCGCGTCCAGCACTATGGGCTGATCATCGGGCGTGATCCGGCTGAAGATGGATCGGGCCATCAGGAACTTAACTGCGGCAGGAGCGCACCGGTTGCTCGCCGAAACCGTCCTTGATGATGTAATAGGGGAGGGAGTTCCATGCGAGGATCAGTACTGGCCGGTATTCTAGCTGTCCTGCTGTTGCCACTTGCTGCCGCATTCCCCCAAGACGCAGTCTTCACCGATAGCGTGTGGATCGAATTCGGAGAACCCGAGGCCGGCCAGGGACTCGCGTTCACCAATCCGCCGGAGACGTCGCGGGCCGTCGAGGTTGCGGGGCGCGCCTGCCAGGCCATTGTGCATGAGAATGACCAGCATCGACTCCATTTCCGGGTCGATCCGGGGTTCAACATCGCCGGTCGTGATACCATTTCGGTTGTCGTTGAGTATCTCGACAACGGCCGAGCCGACATGGGGATCAGGTACACCGGCGCGTCCGGGATGCTGCCGTCCGATCCCGTGCGGCGCGGCAGGTCGGACGAGTGGAAAACCGCCCGTTGGCAGCTCACGGATCCCCTGTTCGGGCAGCCGGACGGTGGTGGGATTGAGTTTGCGATCCACGCCTCGGGCTGGTCTGGCACGGCGGATCTGCACGTTGCCTCAGTGCGGGTCACCCATGAAGCTGTCAAGCTGAGCGTCGAGCCCAGGATCTTCGCCGGAGACGGCGCTAGCCATACCCCAGTCGCCGTAGAGGTCTACCAGGCCAATGGCGTTGCGGCACCTGATGGGACGGAAGTGGCGGTCTCGTGCAACGATGCAGTCGTTCCGCAGACGGTCGTTACTCAGAACGGCCGCGCTGAGCTCAATTTGACCCATGGCACGGAGACCGCCACGTTGCGCGTGACAGCACAGTATGGCGATGCGTCCGACACGGCTCTCATCTACCAAGTGGCGGGCGAAGGGGAGTTGGTGGAGTTCACGCAGGCGCTCGATCCCGCCTACATCCGAGAGAACCTGGTGTACGCGGGGCGGGAGGCCGAGTCGATTACCGTCGTGCAAGATGTGGACCCCAACGATCCCGATGTCGTTGAGGTCCGCCTCACCTTCCCCGAGGGGCTTGAGAAGAACCGAGCGCTTCTAGTCATGGATGAGCCACCCTTGCCGGGGAAACCCAACACGCTCCGGATGGAACTCGGGAGCGACGGGACGCTCTTTGAGCTGAATGTGCTCATGGGAGACGCTGGGGACGAGGCGTTCCTGTATCAGGCCTTCTCCGACCGCGGCGGGCTCGATGGCGAGCACTCGGCCGCGATGGATGTCGACCGAATCGGCTACCGCGAGGGCGGCGATAGTCTGATCGACCTGCCGGTCAATTGGGCCATGCTCAGCCTGCATTTCGTGCCAGGTACCACCGAGGGCGTGCTCTACATCCGGAAGGTGGAGGCCGACTGCATCGGGACGATAGCGTCCGCCGCGAATGCCACCGGGCCGGTCACGGCGTACCGTACGGAGCCGGTCATCATCGAGGGCGTGGCCCCGATTGGGTCGGATCAGGGGGAGTATTGCCGACAGATATCTGCCCTACAGAGCGCACTTGAGGCGATCGGGTGCGCGGCGGACTACGATGACCTCATGGTCGCCTCGGGGGCTGCGTTCAGCATTGCGTGGCGCCCGGGGGCTTACGTGTACCACGTCTGCGAGGCGTGCCCGGACGATGTGGTCGTGGCGGGGGCGTTGGCAACGGGCGCCTCGGCTGAGCGGATCGAATGCCAGAACGCCGACGTCATGTGGGATCTGCTCCGGGCCAGCATCGACGATGGCCGGCCGGCACTTGTGCCCTACGCCCTGGGCGCCCGAGTCGTCTACGGGTACGACCCTGACGAGCGACTTCTCTACCAGCAGGCGAACGTGACGCCGCAGGATCGGCCGCAGACGGTGGCGCTGTCCCGCGTCTTCGCTTCAGGACGGCCAGCGGACCCGCAGTCCGTCGTCGTTCTTCGGTACGACGAGGATGGCGAAGTGCCAGACCTCGATTGGGTGGGGATCTTGGAACGGGCCGTTGGCTACGCGGATTGGCCGGTCGACGAGCCGGTGGAGGGCGATCTGGCCTTCGGCATCGCGGCCTATGAGACGTGGGCGGAAACGATCCGCGCCGGCCAGGGAGAGTCGACCGTCAAACTTGCCGTCGACCTGACATTGCCCTTCGCGGCGCGCATCATCCAGAAGCGCCGGTCGGCGGCCCGCCTCCTGGCCCGCGATGCAGCGCTCTCGGACCACTTCGCCGATGCCGCCGAATGCTACCATGCCGCCGCAGACCTGCTCGAGGCTATCGGGCCAACCTGGGCGGTCGGCGGTTGGACCGGCGAGGAACTGCGGGCGAGCTTCGCCGACCCGGCCGTGCGGGCGAGCGTTGCCGATCTCATTGCCCTGGCGGGCGAGCAGGAAGCCGCAGCGGTCGACTCGCTGCGATTGGCGCTGGCTGAGCTAGCGCCGTAGGGTGTCGCCGGCTTGGCTGCGCGCATCGTCCATCAGTTGGCGGATTGCTGCTGTCTGATCATCGCTGAGGGGGCATTGATTCTTGGCCGTCGCGGCGAGGTCCATGGCCTTGGCGCGCGCGCTGTCGATCATGTCGGTCGGGCTATCGCGCCACGCAACGGGCACGCGGAAGTCCATGAACTGGGGCATCCACAGCTCTTCGCGGAAGTGCCGGAACGTGTGCTCCGTCTCCATGAATCGGGCGCCGCCCGGCACCGTGGCCAGGATCGTCTCTTCGTCGATCCGCTCGTCGCTGATCTCCACCTCGCGCAGCATGTGGGCGAACGTGTCCGCCATCTCCAGGTCAAGGACGAGTTGGACAAGGCTCCCGACATCGCTGCACGCCAGGCTGCCGCAGCCGACGCTGCGCGCGCCGGACATGATGTCGATCGCCGTCCCCATGCCCTTCTCAAGCAGCGTCTGTGGGCCGACTGTCTGGCCACTGGCGTTGAAACCCCAGATCCTGGGCCACCCACCGAAGAAATGACACTGCATCTCCGCTGCCGCCGTCCGCTGAAGCATGACATCGGGGCCCGCCTGCCTGTGGGCCATCGCCCTCATGTCCATCACCAACGCGTTGGTCTGGATGCTGGTTGTGATGTCATCCACCGCGAGCGTGATGGCGCTGAGCGCCAGGGATTCCGCAGTGGTTTGAGCGGCTTGCCCGGCGACCGTAACGGGAGTCGCCGCGCCCGCCACGGGCATCGCCGCCGCGCTGAGTGGCCGCCCCAGCAAGCGACGAGCGTCCATGGCTATCTCGACGTTCTCGCGAGTGATCATAAACGGCGAGTTGACCCACATCCGCGTGGCAAATGGCGCGTTTTTCTTCGCCGCTTCGGGCGAGCCTTGTGCTGTGTTGTAGGCCTCGATGAAGTAAGGCAGCATCTCCGCCGAATACACGGACACGCAGCCCGGTCGCTTGCTGTTCAGCAGGATCGTCGCATAGGCGTGGAAATCCGAGCACCCGGTCGGCGCGTCAGTGGGGATGAACGTCGGGTGGGCTCGACTCGGAATCTCGAGCGCGTCGACGACATGTGACCATTGCTCGAGATCCGCTGTCGTCGCGGGGCGCAATTCGTTGGTTTCCACGTCACACGCAATGAGCGCCTGCCCATGCGTGTAGACGCTGATGTCGTTGCCGGGCCACGGGGGCTCCGTGTTGGTCGCCAGCCACGCCTCCTTCTCCGCCGCGATACGGTCGAGCACTCTGTCGCGCACGGCCTGCGGGAAGCGGACACTCTCGCCGTCGATCTCGCACCCGTAGTCGGCGAGGTAGTCGAACAGCTCATCCGTGCCCTGAATCCGCATGGGCAGCTCCGCCCAGAGCCGAAGCGCGGCCGCGGCGACCATGTCGGTCTCGTCGGGTGAGAACGCGCGGACCTGCAGGCGGGTCTGGAGTCGCATGGGTGCCTCCCGGGTGGCGGCGAAGTATCGAGCGCGAGATTGTGCGAGGGATGGCTTGGTACCTTCCCTGCCGGGGAGAGGTGGGTTGTCGTTGCTCCGAGAAATGGACTGGTTGAGCTGGCACTTGCGGGCAGGGCCTGCGTGACCGGCTTCACCATTCGGAGGATCGACGCTCACCCATGACTTCAGACTGTGGATGTGATTGTTCCGCGGCAACGTGCATGCCCGACATGCGCCTGGCCGCCATCAACGATCGGACGGCCGGCGCGTGCGTCCTCGTGCCGGGAGAAGGCAACCGCAAGGTGTCGGTAACCGTTGTCGCGGAGAACGCGGTGGCCGGCTTGCGGTTTGATCCCGCCGCCGGGACGCACAAAGGCATTCAACTCCTCGTCGACGCGGACGTGAACCAGGTGCAGCTCCTCGACGAGGATGGCGAGGTCACCGCGACCGTTCTGCCGCCGGGCGAGGTGCGGCTCTCAGCAGAGATCGTCGGCACGAGCGTCACCGGCTACATGAATGGCGAGCTTATTGGGACAAAGGTCGCGGAGAAACCCGACGCGCTCAACACGTATCTCGCATGTAGCGGGCGAGGGAGCGCGGTGTTGACTTCTATCTGCACGGAGCCGATTTCCGAGTAATCGCCGCACATTCGAGGTGTCACGATGCCCAAAGCCAGGAAGATCCGGGCCGGAGTCGCGCGCGTCAACATCACGCCTGCGGTGGGGGTCGAGTTAGTCGGGTTCGCCGGCCGGGGCCCGTCGATCGGCGTTGGCGATGAGTTGTATGCTACCGCGCTGGTGGTCGATGACGGTCGCGAGACAGCCGCCATCTTCCACCTCGATCTGATCGGCATCGACGCCACGTGGACGCAGATGGCCGCCGAACTGATTGGCAAGAGGGGCCGGCTGCCGGCGGAGAACGTGGTGCTGTGCTCCACCCACACACACTACGGACCGACGGTCCGCGCGTATGATGATGACCCCAATGTGAGCCCCGAGGCCGCGTTTATGGCGGAGCTGAAGTTCAAGCTCGCCGGCGCGGTCCAGGAGGCCCGTTCGAGAATGGGGCCCGTGGTTGCGAGCGTGGGGCGCGGCACGTCTGATATCGGCATCAATCGGCGCGAGATGCTCGACGATGGCACCGTGATCCTGGGCCGCAATCCTCAGGGCACGATCGACCGCGAGGTCATCGTGGTGCGGCTGAATCGCCCGAGCGGCGAGCCGCTGGCGTGCCTGCTGAACTTCGCGACCCATCCCGTCAGCCAGACAGGTCATGGGCGGCTGATTTCAGCCGATTTCCCGGGCTATGCGCGCGAGACGATCGAGGCGGTCACGGGCACCACGTGCATGTTCATCCAAGGCGCGTCGGGGAATATCAACTCGGATATCATGGAGCACTCTCTCGACACGCCCAAGACGCTGGGCAAGCGTCTCGGCGGCGCGGCGATCTCGGCGTATGAGACGGCTGAGCCCGTCGCGCTCGGCCCCATCGGCGTCGCGTGTAAGGAAGCGAAACTCCCCGCCAAGAACTACGACACGCTTGAGGATGCCCAGAGCGCAGTAGCCGAGCATCAGGCAGCGTGCGACGAAGCTGTCGCGGGGAAGGGCAACAAGGGCCGGATCTGGTGGGCTGAGCACCAGCTCAACAAGGCCAAGGCGTGCCTTGAGAGCTTCGAATCCGGCAAACCCCTGCCGCCGGTTGTCGCGCCCATCTGGGGCGTGGTCATGGGAGATGTTGGGCTGGCGACAGGGCCAGGCGAGATCTTCTGCCAGATAGGCATGGCCGTGAAGGACGCGGGCGCAGTCGCCCACACAATGTACGCGAGCTGCACGAACGGCTCTATTGGGTACGTGCCGATGCCGGAGGCGTATCCTGATGGCGGGTATGAGGTCGATCGCGCATCGAGGGTCGGCCCTGGCGCGGCTACCATCGTGACCGACACCGCTATCGCAATGCTGAAGCGGGCCAAGTCGCGCGCGCGGAGGAAGTAGCGGCATGGCTTGGGCGCTACTGTGCATGGTGTCGGGCTGTGTGAGTGCTGCGGGTATTGGCGACTTCCGTGCCGACTACGGCCTGGACGCGGCCCGCGATGTGCGTCAGGCTTTGGCTCTGCAACCGGACGAAGTGCTGCTGTGCGACCTATCCGTCGACCTTGATGAGCAGATCCCCCAACTCGCCGCGCAGGGCCTGCTGAACCGCGATGAGCCGACCGTGTGGATCGACCAGACGCCCGTCGGCTGGGGCCATGGCGAGGCCACGTGGCAGACGTACTACCCCGAGACGCACGGGTTAGAGTTCACCCGGATCGAGTCTCTGCCTGAGTTCCTCAAACGCGTCATGCCCGCCGTCAACGGGCTGGTCCTCTACGATCAGTCGGGCGTGACAGACCAGACCACCCTCGCGCTGAATCTGGCCAACCTGAACGCGTGCCTGCCCGTTAGCAGGCGCGTCTACGCCCGCTATCGGGACGCCTTCGGTGACGCGCCGGTGATCGCGGAGGCGCCGCGCGACGCATTCAGTCGCCGCGAGATCTACGAGTGGCTGATAGCGGAGGCCCTGCCGCTGACGGATCTCTCGGCCGTCTTCTCCGTGCGAGTGCTGGCCGGCGCCCACCCGCATGGATCCAATCAGTCTCTGGACTACGCGTTCTATCGGCGATGCCTCATCTTCGCCTTGGCGGATTCAGATGACATCTCCCAGGAAGGCGCGGAGCTGGCTGACGCGATCCTGAGCCGGCTCGACCGCCCGGCGCATGTTTTTGGCTGGGGAGATGGCGAGTTCCATTTCTGCAAGCGGCTGTCGCTGAGGGGACACACCTGGTGCGCGTCCGTCGCCGCGCCGAATCTCTCGTTTCATGCTTCGGTCCCGCCGCTTCGGCCGCCGCCATACACGCAAGACACGACCCCGTCGGTCGCCACCCCGGAGAAGAAAGTCTATCTCGCGTTCGTCTCAAACGAGGGCGACACGACGACGGCTCTGACGCAGCTTTACTACCGTGGCTGGGACCAGCCCGCGCGCGGGAAAGTGCCGTTGAGTTGGGCGACGAATCCTGCCTATGTGGAGCTGTTCCCGGCGTCGGTGGAGTGCTACTTCCGCACGAAGACGGAGCTTGATTACTTCGTCTGCGCGCCGAGCGGGCCGGGCTACTTCTACCCCCAATACATGCCGCTGCCTTACTTGCGCGATGTCTTGGCTGAAACCGCTCGGTTGTTCGAGGAGGGTATCAACCTCACCGAGCTTGAGCTGTGGCAGGGAGAGTCCCGGACGTCTCTCGAAGCGTATGCCGACATGCTTCCCGGCCTGCGCGGGCTTACGCTCGAACATGACATATTGCCGAACATGCGCGTCGGCTCGCGGTCCGTGCCGATCCTGGGGCATGGCGAGAAGCAGCAGTACTGGATCACTCGTGATGAATTCGCGGAGCGCAGTGAGGTGAACGTCGAGGGCGTCATCGAGTACCTGGACGGGCTCTATGATCCCGATCAACTCCCGATGTTCCTGCCGTTCTATGGCTTCAACGAGAGCATCCCCAACGGCATTCTCGAACTGAGCCGAGCTCTCGACCCGGAGAAGTACGAGATCGTTGATCTGGGAACGTTGATGCACCTGGCCTCGCAGGTTGAGCCCGCCGACCCTCCTCCCGCGCGCCCGGTAAACCAGCGCTGGACGCCTGAACTGGTTAGGGAACTCGCAGCCTGGTCTGATGTGATGAACGGAGCGATTGTATCAGTCACCGATGACGGCCTCCGGATTGAGATCGGGGAGGGGACGACCTGGGCCATTGCCGCGATCCCGGACCTGCTCATCCCGGCCGACGCGGTGAAGCTCCAGGTCGGCGTCGCGGAGCTTCGATCAGACACCGGCGGGTGGATCATCAAGTGTTACGGCGACTTCGCCGGTCTCGGACACTTCGCCACGTGGCTGCCGGTAGGCTTCCAGACGACGGAGCCGACGGCGTCGGTGCAGCTCACTGAGCAGGTGCTGGACGCCCGGATCTCGCCCATGCGGCAGTTCCAGGTCGGCCTCGTCGGCGAGCCCGGCGATTACGTGGTATTCGACTCAATCGACTTCTGCCCCTAGCACCCTAGCACCGCAGGCGTGTGGCGAAGCCCCGAATCCCCCCAACAGGCCCCCTGTCGCTAGCGTGACATTCATCTCACGCTAGCGAACCGCGCAACTTTCTTGCATAGAAGATCGTTGTCTAGGGTAAGGTACAGATAGTTGAACACACTACTACACCGCAGCTACTGACACAGCCAACATCGCGCCGAGGCTGGACAGTCCGAGGGAGGGCCGCAATCTACACCGGCATCGCCGGAAGGAGCGAAGGGGAATGGCCAGGAGCGTGGAGAGTAAGCAGTTGCTCTATGCCAACACAAGTGCCCACACTTCGCTGGAGACATCGGTAGCTGGAATCGGCGTCGTCATCAAGGCGCCCCGACGCCACACGCTGCGCAAGCAGTCCGATACGAAGCCCACGTCCGACCGCGTCGTAGCGTCCTATGAGGCCATCAGCGCCGCGCTGCGGGAAGCCCGGGACATGGGGGCGAGAGTTGTTGTCGTCCGCACGGACTGCGAACCCATCATCTGGCAGTTGGAGAAGCAAGCCCCCGTCAGCCCCGGCCAATTGGGGCGTCACCTCGAGACCCGCAGCCTGCTGAACCAGTTCCACAAGGCTGAGGTCTCGCACATCAACCCCGACGAGAACCGCGCCGCACACGACCTCGCCCTGCGCGCCTGGGAACACGGGTGCAAACTCAAGGGTGAAGTCGAAAGCCAGTTGCAGTTGCCATTGCCAGGAGCCTGAGGCCGTAGGTGGGCGTTCACGCCACATAATCACCGGAGCGCTCGGCGGGGGTGCCGAGCGTTCGTCGTGTTCTGGGGGAACGGAATCGGCGCTCGAGACGTCGAATACATGATGGACCTGGGGGAAATGGGCGCACGAGGGGTTGACGGACGGCGTGTCATGGAGTATCCAAAGACCCCTGCCCGACGTAACGAATGACGAGCACGGATGCTAACACGGTACGGGTGACGGTTTAGACCAATGGAACGACACGTTCGCTTTACAAACCAGGGGCAGACGCTGCTCGGCGTCCTGTTCACTCCCGAAGAGCACCTCCAGCGCGACACGGGGCTGGTCTTCCTGCACGGCTGGGCCGGCTATCGCATTGGCCCGCACCAGATGTTCACGAAGATGGCGCGCCGGGCGCGCGCTTTGGGCTTTCCTTGCCTCTGCTTCGACTTCCGCGGCCGTGGCGACTCCGAGGGCGATGCTGAAGATGCCTCGCTTTCGACGATGATCACCGACACGCAGGCCGCATCGCGGACCTTGTGCGAGCAGGCGGGCGTGAAGCGGCTAGTGCTCGTGGGCGTGTGTTCGGGGGGAGAGGTGGCGCTTGGCGCGGGAGCGACCATTGCCGAAGTCGATTCGATGGTTCTGTGGTCGGTGCCGATGGTCGCGGCGGACCGCTCGCACTCCGATCGCGCGAAGCGGACAGCGATCATCTGGACGTACATTCAGAAGTTCTTCCGGCGCGAGACGTGGGCGAAGCTGTTCGCCGGGGCGCTGAACTTCTCGATGATCAAGAAGGCGCTGGTCCGAGGTGGCAAGGGCGAGGGCGAGGAGAGCACGGTTGAGGACAAGGAAATCGACTGGCACCGGCGGTTCATCGAGTTCCGAGGCGAGATGCTGTACATCTATGGCAGCAACGATCCCACGACGCCCGACTGTATCGCCCACTACGAGCGGCTGAGCAGGAACGCCGGCCGGACGTTCACCCACGAGATCGTCGAGGGCGCGAACCACTCATTCTACGCGTTGACCTGGGAGGAAGAGGTGCTCGGCGCCTCGCTGGCGTGGCTCGACGAGCAGTACCCCATCCCGCCCGAGCCCGAGGCCCACACCGGCCCGATCCCGTTGCCGGCATAGGCCGTGGGCACGTCCGCAGGCAAGAATGCCTGCGCCACGTGACGGCGGGTCCGGACACGCGCGTCCATCTCGGCACATCCACTTGGCGCGGCGGCGGGCCGTGTGATAGACTGCCCCCATGAGGCGTTCGGAGCCTGATCCCCCTACTGTGGCGGAGCTACTCGCGTCCGAGACACGCGTCCGGTCCGTGCCGGAGGCGGATGGGCCTTTGCACGTGCTGATGGCCTCGCCGTCGGCGTATGCTGTCGCGATGGGCGGGCTTAGCTTCCAGGCTGTGTGGGAGAGCTTCCTCGCCACTGGCATGGTGGACTGCGACCGCGCATTCTGTGCCCTCCCCGACGGAGCGGCCGTGGTGCCGGAACGCAGGTTCGGCTCCTACGATCTGATCGGGTTCTCTTTGCCGTGGGAGCTGGAGTGGCTCAACGTGCCGGCCATGCTCAGGGCAGGCGGGCTGTCAGTCTGGGCGCGCGAGCGTTCGGATGATGATCCGGTCGTGATCGTCGGAGGGGCATCGATCACGATGAACCCCGTTCCCTTGAGCGAGATGGTTGATGTCTTCGTCATCGGCGAATTCGAGCCAATTGCCGACCGCGTGGTGGATGCGCTGGCTGAGGCGGACGGGCGCGGGGCGCGGCTAGCGGCCCTGGCCGCGATTCCGGGCCTGTACGTGCCGTCGGTTGAGCCGGGCGGCCCAGTCGAGCGCCTGCGCTGGGACGGAGTCGTCGATTCGCCGCGCTCATCGCTGGTCGTGTCCGAGCACTCGGCGTTCCCGGGACGGTTCCTTATCGAGGCGGGGCGCGGATGCCCGATGGGCTGCGATTTCTGTCTGGCCGGCGAGATCTATGGCGCCGTGCGTTTCGCGGCGCCCGAGACCTTGCTTGAGACGGCGCGGGCAGGGATGGCCGTCACGCGGCGGATTGGGCTCATCGGCTCGGCGCTATCAGGTTTTCCACGGGTTGATGAGTTGGTTGCGGAACTGGTGGATGCCGGCGCCAACGTGTCCTTATCATCGCTACGAGCCGACAAGCTGACGCCGCTGCTGCTGGAATCGCTAGCGCGCGGCGGGCAGAGAACCGTGACGATCGCTCCTGAAGCTGCCCGCGAGCCGTTGCGCCGGTCAGTGGGGAAGAGCATCTCCGACGAGTCGCTCGCGCAGGCTATCGCCGCCGCCGGCGACGCCGGAGTTCGTGAGGTCAGACTGTATTTCATGACTCACCTTCCGGGCGAGACGGAGGAGGATGCGCTGGCCATCGCCGACGTGGTCGAGCATTGGACGCGTGAACATCCGAAACTGAGGTTTGCCGTGACGGTCTCGCCATTCGTTCCGAAGCCGTGGACGCGCCTCGCAGGGGCGACCTTCGCCGCGAGAATCGACGTGCGCAAGCGGCTCGAGAGCGTTGCGGGCGAATTGCGGAGGCGGACGCGAGTCACGGTGCGATCCGGCTCGGCGAGGTGGTCATCGGCCCAGGCTGCTTTGGCGCGCGGTGACGAACGAATTGGCCGGGCCATCGCCCAGGCCTCGGAGGATGGCGGCGATTACTCGGCACTGAAGCGGGCCCTGAAGGCAGAGGGCATCAACATGGACGCGCCCCAACAGGCGCCAACCGAAGCACCGTGGGTGAGAGCCCTCGGAGAACTGACGTGAGGACGTGACTGATGAAGCTTGGTATCTTTGGCCTGCCGCTGTGTGGGAAGACGACCGTCTTCCGCATTTTGGCGCGCCGGAACGACTTGGCAGACGCGCGCGGCGAAGCGCAGCAGGCCGTGGTGAAGCTGCCCGATGAGCGGCTGCAGCCCCTTGTGGACATCTACCAGCCGGCGAAGGTCTCCCCGGCTGAGATCACATTTGTCGACACGGTGTCGATTCAGAAGGGCGGCAGCGGACGCTCGGAGAGCTACTCGGAGATGCTGAAAGACGCCGACGCCTGGGCGCTCGTGGTGCGGTGTTTCGACCTGATGGGCGATGATCCAGCGCAGGCGGCGATTGGCGACCTCGAGTCGTTGACGCTGGAGATGGCGTTGACAGACCTCGCGATCATCGAGCGCCGACTCGAGCGCCTAGTGAAGGAGCTGCGACTAGGTGGCAAGGAAGCCGTTGCGGAGAATGAGGTCCTGACGCGGTGCGCGAGGCACCTGGAAGCCGGTGGCCTCCTTCGGCAACTGGGGTTAGAGGGAGACGATGAGAAGGCGATTCGCGGGTACTCGCTTCTGACGATGAAGCCGATGCTTGTCGTGGCGAACGTCGGTGATGATCTGGCAGGGCAGGCCCCGCTTGAGGACGGGCAGGCTTTGGCCGCGTTTCGGGTCACGTGTGAGGAGATGGGCTTCGAGTCGGTGGCGTTCTGCGCCGAGCTGGAGTCGGAGATTCAGGAACTCGACCCCGAGGAGCAGGCGGAATTCCTCGCCGACTATGGCATCGAGAACCCGGCGCGGGAGAGCTTCATCCGCAAGTGTTTCGATCTGCTCGGCCTGGTGACGTTCTTCACCGGTGGACCGACGGAGGTCCACGCGTGGACGATACCCGCCGGTTCCACCGCGGTTGAGGCCGCAGGGAAGATCCACACGGACCTGGCGCGGGGATTCATCCGAGCCGAGGTGATTGCGCTGGACGACTTGGTTGATGCGGGCTCGGAGGCGGAATGTCGCGCCAGAGGAACCTCACGACTTGAGGGGAAGACATACGAGGTGAAAGAAGCCGACGTCGTGCTGGTGCGATTCAGCGTGTGATGTCGCGATCTGCGCAACGCATTTTGATCGGATCTCGTAGAAGGAGTTGGGAAGATGGCTCGCATGACATCAAGAGAACGCGTGCAGACGGCTATGCGTCGTGAAGTGCCCGATCGGGTGCCCAAGACCGCGGGCTTCACGCCCGACGTGCAACGGCGCTTCGAGGAAGCGACCGGCTGCACGAACTCCGCGACGTACTTCGACTTTGAGAATCGCGGCGTGGGGTTCAGGCCGGCGGCCGAGACGACCGATTTCACGCGGTTTTACCCGGAAGGACTGCCTGAAGGCACGAACATCAACGAGTATGGGTCCGCCCACGTGCCGGGCGACTTCTACCACTTCTGGCGGCTGCAGTTCCCGCTGGTCAACGCCAAGAGCCTCGACGAGATCAAGGCCTTCCCGTGGCCGGACTACACGCCGGAGTGTCGCCACGAGCACATTGAGGACGCCGTCGCCGAATTGCACTCGAAAAACTTCTACGTCCAGGGGGGCGTTGGTCACATATACGAGAACGCCTGGCAGATCGTCAGCATGGAGCGCCTCCTGATGTCGTTCGTGGACAACCCCGACGAGGCGACATTCATCCTCGACAGGATCGCCGAGGATCGGGCGTGCATGGCGCGGCGTTACGCTGAGGCGGGATGTGATGGACTGGGGACGGGCGACGACGTCGCGATGCAAGACCGGATGATGATGAGCCCGGACACGTGGCGCAAGTGGCTCAAACCGCGCTGGGAGTACGTGTACAGCGAGGCGAAGAAGATCAAGCCCGACATCCAGATCATGTACCACAGCGACGGCGACATTGCGCCCATCATCCCGGACCTGATCGAGATCGGGCTCGATGTTCTGAATCCCGTTCAACCCGAGTGCGTCGATCCGGAAGCGCTGAAGCGCGAATACGGCAATGACCTGGCGTTCTGGGGTTGCATCGGCACGCAGACGACGATGCCGTTCGGCTCGGTGAGCGATGTTCGCAAGGCAGTGAAGTGGACCATCGACACGGTCGGCGCCGGCGGCGGACTGCTCGTCGCGCCGACACACGTGCTGGAGCCGGATGTCCCCTGGGCGAACATCCAGGCGATGTTCGACGCCGTGGACGAGTATGGCTCTTACGAATAGCTCACGCATGGGAGCATTGATGATGAGGAAAAAACAGATCGTCCGGATGCTGTTGTCGTTGACGGTTCTGGTCGTGCTGGCCGTGGCGCCCGGTTGCATGAAGGCCGAGCAACACCTCTACGTTCAGCCTGACGGTGGCGCGGACCTGGGATTTGGGCTGCGCATGCCGCCGCCGCTGGGCCCGATGCTAAGTGGGATGATGCAAGGGCAGATGCCTGAGGCCGAGGACATGCCCCCGGGCGCGGACATCAAGGTCACGCAGGAGGGGCTTGATACGGTGGTGGCTATTCGCCTGCCCGGCGATGCTATTCCCAAGCATGATGAGATCTTCGGCATACAGCGCGACACGCGCCTGCTGTCGAGCACGTATCGGATTGACCTGGATCCCAACAAGCTCCGCGAGATGGGGGAGGCGCTGAAGCTCAGCGCCGAGGCCCCGACCGAGCCGAATGCCGCGCGCTTCATCCAGTTTGGCGGCGGGATCCCCGATCTCGGCGACATGGGCGGCATGATGGAGGGGCTGGGCGACCTGTTAGGCGGCGTGCTTGGGGGCGGCGAGGGCATGCCGTCCATCCCGGGCATGGACATGACTGAGATGCTCGCGCAAGTGGAGATGGCGATCTTCGTGCACATGCCGGGGCGGTTGATTGAGACCAACGGCGAGCAGGTCGATGAGAGCACGGCGAAGTGGGCGCTGGACCTCAAGGCGCTGTCGGCCGGCGACGAGTTGCCTTCGGTGGAGGCATCTTCAGAGGGCGCGATTCCATCGATCATGCTGGATCTGTCTACGCGACTGAACGAGCACCACGGGCTCGATGTGTCGCCCGAGGCGCTGGGCGACATCGTCATGCGCGGGCTCCTGCCGAACCCAGAGGTGGAAGCGGGCGATCAAGGCAAGACGCCGGTGGACACGCACCTGATCGGAGAACTGGTCACGGTGGCGGTGGGGCTGGATGAGGCGGTCGGTTCGGAGAGTACGCCGGACGTGATGGCGGCGCTGGGCTTGCTGACCGACGACCCGGGCCTTTCCAGCGCGACGAAGGCGGCAAAGCGCATTCCTATACTCAAAGACCGCGACTTGACGAACCTGGCTGTGGAAGACATAGCGGGACTGCTGACCGGGGAGTAGTCGACGCACCGCGGAAAGAGGCTAACCGTGCGACTAGCACAGTTATTTTCAGCAATGAACGGGGGTGGCAACGCGGACCCGACGGTGCCCATCCGTTTCGTGGCGCACCTGCCGAACTTCGCGAAGCTGTACTCGCGCCTGTGGAAAGACAAGCGCGTGCCGCTGTTTCCTAAGGCGCTGATCGTGGCGGCGGCGGCGTATGTCATTTCGCCATGGGATCTCATCCCAATGATCCCGTTCATCGATGCAATCGACGACATCGCGGTTTTCGTTCTCGCGCTGAGGGCGTTCATCCCGCTCTGTCCGAAGAATGTCGTGGCGGAACACGTGCAACTGATTGACGAAGGGAAGTAGAGACGCGCGCGGTAAGCAATATGGCAGCCGAAGAGGCCCAACAGTCCTCGCTTCCGATGGTCGCAGTCCGGGATTTCGACTTCTCCCGTGACATCGAATCCGTGCTGCGATTCCAGGTGGAGATCTACGAACGCAACTTCCCCGGCTTCATCGTGACTGAGGTGTTCTTACGCGACTACCGTCGACAGCTCCGCCGCGCGGGGCGACAGTGGACGGAGGCGCTGTACGTCGCGTGCGATGGCCGGCAGACGCGCGGGTTCCTCTGGGTCGGGTTGGTCTCGACAATGGTCAACCCATGCGTGGGCTACATCAAGAACCTCTACATCGACCCCGGGCTCCGCGGTCAAGGGTGGGGGAGGGAGCTGCTGAGGATCGCCGAGGATTGGGCCGAGGAGCGCGGCGCAAGCGAGATCGAGCTGGACGCGAGCGTGTGCAACGAGGACGCTGTGAAGCTGTATGAGACCGGGGGATATGAGATCCGCAGGCTTCGAATGGGGCGGCGCTTGAAGCCCTGAGGAAGTTGATGCGGGTGGGAGGTCATCCCTCGCCTGCGGGGAATCTGACTCGTATTAAGAAGACATGCCCAGCAAATCCCCAAGGAGGGCCTGACTTGAAAAAAGGCATGTGCTACGGCTCGCTCCCGCCGAAGCTCTCCCCCAAGGAGAAGCTTCAGCTCGCGAAGGATGCCGGCCTCGACGGGGTCGAGATACCGACCTTCGAGACTCAGGAGCAGACCGAACAGATCGCCGAGCTGGCCGCTGAGTCCGGAATTGAGATCCACAGCGTCATGGGCGGCAGCCACTGGCAGCTTCCGCTTTCCAGCACTAATGAGGAAATCCGCGTGAAGGGCGTTGAGGGTATCCGCCACGCGCTCCACGTCGCCAAGTGGGCGGGCGCGCCGGTGGTCCTGGTCGTGCCGGGCGTGGTTACCGCAGACGACTCCTACGAGGCCGTGTACGACCTATCCCAGAAGAGCGTCCGTGAACTGATCCCGACGGCCGAGGAACTCGGCGTTACGCTGGCTGTCGAGAACGTGTGGAACAAGTTCCTGCTCAGCCCAATGGAGATGCGCGACTTCATCGACAGCTTCGACCACCAACTCGTGCAGGCGTACTTCGATGTCGGCAACATCCTGCTTTACGGGTTCCCGCATCATTACGTCGAGACGCTTGGCAAGCGCATCAAGAAGGTCCACATCAAGGACTTCAATGTCGGTCAGAAGCAGTTCGTGCCGGTACTGTCTGGCGATGTCGACTTCCCGCGCTTCATCAACGCGTTGAAGGGCCTTGGCTACGCCGACTACCTGACAGCCGAGCTGCCGCCCTACCCGCAGTACCCAGAGCAACTGGTTTACGATACGGCGGCGCATCTGGGCCAGATCATCGGCTCTTGAGCTTCGTGGCGTGAGAACGAATAAGAGGGGCTCCCGAATGGGAGCCCCTCTTCGATTCTATGTGTCTGTCGGGGCCGGCCTAGTCGATGCAGAGCCGTTCCTTCCAATGCTTGCAGATGACTTCTGTCTTCTCCGCGGACACGCCGGTGTAGCTCTCGACGTTGCGCACCAGTTCCTTCTGCTTGTCAGTGAACTGGGCGATGTACGGCTGCAACTCCTCGTTCTCGAAGAAGCACTCCGCGAACAGCCTTCCTGACTTCTGCGCCTCGAGCGTCACCACGCGTGAGGCCTCGTGCGCGTCCGGGTGACCGTAGGCCGCGAGGAGGATGTACGCGGGCTCCGCGGCGCTCATGCCCTGGCTGAGGTCAAACACGGTCTTCATCTGATCCGCGTCGGTGATGATGCGGCTCATCAGCCGGTTCGCGCGCACGGTCGTCGCCACGAGGGCGACGACGACCTCTGTCATGAAACGCTGCGACGCGGAGTTGGATAGGTCGCGCTGGTGTTCGCTGATCTGGTCCATGTAGACCGTGATCATGCGCGGCATGAAGGCCTTCCAGAAGCTCTTCATGTTCTCGAAATTCCAAGGGTTGCGCTTGTGGGGCATGGTCGAGGAGCCGACCTGATCGGCTGTAAACTCCTCGGCGACCTCGGAGATCTCCGTGCGCTGAAGGTTGCGCATGTCATCGCCCAAGTTGCCCAACACGCCGAGCGTCGACACCAACGCGTGCATGAAATCGGTGACCGGTTCCGCCTCCGCGATTTGGGTGGAGGAGATCGACGGCTCCAGGTCGAGTTCCGCCAGCACCTCGCGCTCGAACTCAATCGGGTCGTCGAAGAAGAGCGCCTGCGCGTTGTGCGCGCCCGTGCCTCCGCTGATCTTCCCGCGAAGCCCCGCGGCCGCCGAGCGTATCGCCTCGATGCGGCCGCCGAGTCGGCTGACGTATGATGCAATTGCGAAACCGAATGTGATGGGCACTGCGTGTTGTCCGTGCGTGCGGCCCATCTGCAGCGTGTCTTTTTCGCGCAACGCGAGTTCGATGAACGTTGTCTCCAGCTCAAGCAGCGCGGGAATGACGGCTTCCTCGGCGGCTCCCTTGAACCGCATCGCCATCGCCGTGTCTTTGACATCGAAGCTCGTTAGGCAGAGGTGGATGTACGGCTTCGCCTCGTCGCTGATTTCGTTGCGCAGGCAGTTCACGAGCGCGCGCGTGGAGTGGTGGATGCGGTGATCCTCCGCGACGACATCCTCGAGATTGACGCGGCCAATCGCGTCCGTGACCTCGTCTGCGATGGCTTGGCTGCAGACGCCTCGGCGGGCGAGGACGCGAACGACGGCGGCTTCGATCTCGAGTTCAGCGGTCAGACGGGCGCGCTCGGTGACGTACGGCCCGAGCATGGCAACGAGTTTCTCGTTGTTGGCGTAGTAGCGGTAATCAAGCGGCGATACGCAATCAAACATCTCCATATCGGTCGTCCCTTCCTGTCCAATGCATTTGGGCTCTATGCTTGGTCTTTGGAGCGAGTGACCTCAACTTCGGTGTAATCGATTAGGCCGCCGAGGGGGACGCTTTGCTTGCGCGCGCGCACCGTCACCTCGTCGATCTCGAACTCGCTGAGAATCGCGCGGGCGATGTTGAGCGCGAGCGCTTCCAGCAGATTGAAGCCACGGCGCTGGATGTTGGCGATGAGATCGTAGACGGCCTTGTAGTCGGCGGTGTGATGCAAGTCATCGGTCTCTCCCGCCTTGGTGAGATCCAGGAGCATCTCGACATCGTAGGAGAACTGGCCGCCGAGGTCCCGCTCCGCGGCATCAACGCCGTGGTGGCCGTAGAAGCGCATGTTCTTGAGGATGATGCGGTCATGCATGTCAGTCAATTCGCTCGCTCTCAGTGATGATCACCGGCACGCGGACATCGTGCGCGGCCGACGGAACGTCCGGCAGGATCTGCATGCTGAACGCGACCGCGATCCGCCCGGTACCCGGTCCGAGGGTCGTCTGCAGTCGGTCGTAATAACCGCCACCATATCCCATGCGGTCGCGTTCTTGGTTAAAGGCAACGCCGGGGATCAGCACGAAATCAATCTCCGTGATCTCGACGATAGGGCAGCGGGACGGATCGGGCTCGGGGATATCCCACAGACCGGCCCTCAGGTCGTCCGGCAGTGACGCGACTTCTCGCAACTCAAGCGCCTTGGTGTCGGGATTCACGCGTGGGAGCACGAGCCGTTTGCCCCTGTCAAGCGCCGCGCCGAGCAGGTCGGAGGTATCGACTTCAGTGCCGAAACTGGCAAAGAGCAGCACGCACCGAGCGCGCTCGAACTCGGGCGATTGGTTCACGCGGGCGCAGATCGCCCGACTGCTTGCGGCTCGGACATCCGCGGGCAGAGCATCGCGGCTAGCGATGGTGCTCTTGCGGAGCGCGCGTTTGGCATCGGCTATGGGGTCCACGAGATTCGCGTCACTCATTCGTTGCCGTCCGCCCAGTCGCGGAGTTTCTGCCACCAGGTGCGGTCATCGACATCGCGGCCGTGACCGGGAGCGCCATCCTTGGCGCGAGCTGTGAATCCCAGCGAATCCACCCAAGTGGGCAGCGCGACCCTCATCCGGTACCGGAAGACCTTGAGCTGAAGCGGTTCAAGCTGCAGGTAGACGTCTTGGCTTCGAGCCTTGATGGCTTCCTTGCTGAATGTGAAGTGCGGATGGTACTCGCGCTCGACGAAGGGATCATCGCGCGAGATCGTGAGCACGTGTTCGGATATGGGCGGTGTTGTCAGCGTGAGCGTGATGTTGCGGGTGACGTAGGAGTTGTTCCATAGCACGAGGACGGTCTCGCGTCCACGAACGAAGGGAAGGGCCACGATGGCTTCGCCGAGAGTGCCTGGGATCTCCTTGCTCGTCCAGCTTCGCATGATCGGCGCTGCCCCGGTAAGCTCCCTACTCAACTCGCGCACGGCCCACCCCGACGGCGATACCTCGCCATCTTCCCGTTCAAGCCCAATCTCGGTGGCTGACTGGGTCTGGGAAAACGTGGCGCCCGTCGCGCCCGCATATGCCGCGAGCACCATCGCGCGCGAGAGCTTCAGCCCGTCGACGCGCTCATCGACGCTGGCGGGGCCGCCGACGCCGGAGGTCAGGATGGGGACCCGGACTTGGTGGGTAGCCAACAGGGCCTCGACCTCGCCATGGCTCTGCGCGAGATCGAGACCGGCCCAGAATGGGCTCGGCGATCTCAGGTTCTTCCCGCCGAGTGATTCGCCCAACACGCCGCCCGGGGGAAGGGGGCGCGCGCTGAGGGCCAACGCGTTGAAATGGTCTCCCATTCGCAGACCAAGGCACGTGTCGAGCAGCACTCGCTCGGCAGAATCAGCATCAGCCGCCGCGGAATCGAACATCGGCGACACGATGGCCGCCGACATATCTTCAGCGCCAATGGCGGATCTGAGAAGCTTGCAGGCGTCGACGAGTCTGGTCGCCTCCGCCGCGATGTCAGCGCCGGCGAAGGGTCGGTCAGGCCGCCAGGCGGGACCGTAGAGCCCGATCTTCCCGGCGAGACCGGCGACGACCTCACGCAGCACCGGCTCCGGGGGGAGTCCGTCAAAGTGCAGAGCAGGGATCGCTGTGGTCTCGGACAGTCGCGGCTCGACTTGGGCGAGGATTTCCTCGGCGGTCGTCTCCGGGCCTGCCGAGACGACCATCTCGCGGAGTTGCCAAGGCCCTGGCGGGCGGCTGCCAGGCGTCGGCGAAACGCCGAAGGCGGGGTAACCGCGTGTGGCGGTGATATGCACCGGAATGGAGGCGTTCTCATCGTCGATCGATATGATGACACGGCCCCAATACGAGCCGGGCAAGAGCGCCTGAACGCGAAGCGCTGCCTTCATCAGGCCCTTCTTTGTGATGGGGAAGCTGCGTGAATCGAAGGCAAGGGCTTCCGGGACGTCGCCGTTGATGTCGAGGGTGCGCTTGGCGTCCCCGGGGGAGTCCACGAGCACCATGATCGGAGCATACGTGCCGAGAGCGCACGTTGCCTCATGCATGTACGAAACGCGGACGCCCTTGACCTCGGCCTGGAGTTCGACGGCGTTGCCCAGCGCGCGCTCGGTGGCGTCAAGATTGCCCTCGGGCTCCCAGCCTGGCGGGAGCGCGCTGGTGGTCTCAGGGGCGGAGGCGGGGGGCGGGGCGGGGTCGCCAAAGATCGCGACGCTCTTGAGCGTGAGGACGCCCCCAGAGCGCGCGCCCAGGTGCAGTGAGAGCGCTTGTCCCGTCGCGGGGGGGGCAATGTGCGCCGCCAGGTTCTGCTGCTTGTTGCCCGTGATCGTCGCGGCCCAAACGGGTGTTCCGGTGGGCGCCTCACCGACCGGTGTGAGGTATGCCTCGAAGTTACTCCCGCCCTTGGATGACAGCGAGACGCGAATAGCCAGCATGCCGGTCGATGTTTCAGCGGGAAGCGGCGCGGAGATCCCGGCGAAGCCTCCGCCAGGGGTCAGCACGACCGACGGGGCAGCTCCCGCATCGCCCCAGACCACGGAACCGGCGCCCTCGACCGTCGCGACCCAGCCATTGGCTCCGGGTGTCAGCGGCAGGTCGACTGGCGCAGGTTGGGCCGTCGCCGCGATACATGATGTCAATGCGATGATGGTGCTGATGAGCAGCTTCGTTCCCACTGTTACTCTCCGTGAACGGGGCGCGGGCCGGTGCTATCAGGCCCTCGATCCGGTTCTCCTGATGATGCGCGGAATCCTCTGGGGCGACGCGCGCTAAGCGATCCCAGGTTGTTAGACACCTGGGCAAGGCGTTGGGTAGCATCGCCGAGCGGGATATGCTAGGAGTCGATCACGGACGTTAGGGTCGCGATCGCGTCGTCGCAGAGCGCTTGGGCGTCCGCAATCGTGTCTTTCTCGGCGATGACGCGTATGACCGGCTCCGTGTTGCTGGGGCGGATGTGGAGCCAGCTTCGGTCGTTAGGCCAGATGACCTTCACGCCTTCAGTGGGGTCGAGTTCCTGGTCTGCGTACTGACGGCGAGCTGCCGCAAGTGCCTGCTGAATGCGCGCGGAGGGACACTCGATCTTGGTCTTGTGCATGGCGCTTGGTTGGAAGTGCTTAGTCCAGGCGGCGATGGTGCCATGCTGCGCAAGTCCCTCGAGGATTAGGCCCATGCCGATCATGCTGTCGCGGCACGGATGCATGTCCGGATAGATGACGCCACCATTGCCCTCGCCGCCGATAGTGGCCTCTTCGCGTAGCATGGTCTCGACGACGTTGATCTCTCCGACCTTGGCTCGAATGACATGCGTACCGTGCCGCTGGGCGATCTCGTCGATCATCCGGCTGCTCGAGACATTGGTGACGAGGGGGCCCCCCTGCCGGGAGGCAACCACGTCGCACGCAAACGCGAGGGTGAACTCCTCGCCGATGGCCTGGCCGCGCTCGGAAACGACGGCGAGTCGGTCCGCGTCGGCGTCCTGCGCGAATCCCACGTCGGCTTGATGGTCCCGCACCGCCTGACAGAGGTCACCGAGATTGGCGGGGATCGGTTCTGGGTCGTGTGGGAACTGGCCGTCGGGCGTATCGTGGATCATGACGACGTCGCAGCCCATCTCGGTCAGGAGGCGTTCCGTCATCACTGACCCGGCGCCGTTACATGCGTCGACGACGACCTTGGGGTGGCGGCGGCGGATAACTTCAACGTCGATGCGGCTGAGCACGAGGTCGATGTGGCGCTGAACGGCGCCGGTGTCGTGTTCGACCTGGCTCAGCTCGGCGACCGACGCGAGACGGAAAGTGCCCTGGTGGTATACGTCCAGCAACTCGGTGGCCTGGTACGAGTTGAGGAACACGCCATCCGCGCGGACGAACTTGAGCGCGTTCCACTGGGCCGGGTTGTGGCTGGCGGTGATCGCCACGCCTCCGTCCGCCTGCAACTGCTTGACGGCGATCAGCACCGTCGGCACGGGCACGACGCCGAGATCGATGACGTAGCAGCCTGTCGCCAACAGGCCGCCCACGACCGCCGACCGGACCATCTCGCCGGTCTGTCGCGTGTCGCGGCCCACGAGCACGACGCCGCCGTCGACCCAGCAACCGAAGGCCTGTGAGAACCCGACCAGGAGCTGCGGCGTCAAGGACTCGCCGACGACGCCGCGGACGCCCGAGATGCTGATCTTGAGCGTGTGAACGGGTGACAGATGGTCTGCCATTGGGCTCTCTCCTGCCAGGTCGGGCCGACTTACATGACCGCCCGGCGCACTCGGCGCGCGAATCGCTCAGCGAGGCTCTCTGCCTCTTCGTGTTGCTCCGCCTCGGTGATGACGCGGACAAGAGGCTCGGTTATAGAGGCGCGCACGTGTACCCAACTGCTGCCTTGGGTGATTTTGACGCCGTCTTCCATGTCGATCTCGCCGCCGAACGCGCCTTCCTCGGCCTCACGTCGGATCTCGTCGATGACGCCGCTGACTCTCTCGGCGGGGCACGGAATCGTCAGCTTGAACATGTGCAGCTTGGGGAGGCTGTCGACGAGGTCGCCGATGCTGCGCCCCGTCTGCGCCATCAGTTGGAGAATGTGGCCCAGCGCCGCGATGCTGTCGTGGGCGCAGTTGATGTGCGGGAACATCACGCCCCCGCTGCCCTCACCGGCGATCGAGGCATCGTTGCTGAGCGCGGCCTCGGCAACGAACGACTGGCCTACGCGCGTGCGGATGACCGCCCGACCGTATCGGGCCGCGACGTGCTCGATCCCGGCGCTGGTGGAGACGTTGGTCACAATCGGACCTTGGTGGCCTTGGCTCAGCACGGCCTCGGCCGCGAGGCAGAGCGTCACCTCATCGCCAGGCGCGCCCCCCTCGGCGGTGACGACACCGAGGCGATCACCGTCCGCATCGTGGGCAAACCCGACATCGGCCTTCGCGGCTGCTACTATCGCGCGAAGTTGGCCGAGATTATGTGGCTCAGGGGCAGGTTCGTGGGGGAAAGGCTGGCCGATGTCCGTGTTGATCGGGACGACCTCACACCCCAGTTCAGCAAGGAACTCTGGTGAGACGCCCGAGCACGCGCCGTTGCAGCAATCGACCGCCACCTTCAGGCTCGCGGAGCGAATGGCGGCGACGTCGATGTGACCGAGGATATTCGCCATGTGAGCCTGCGGCGCGTCGTCAGTGTGGTGGATGGTTGCGCTGATGTCGGAGTGCTGGGCCTTGGCGAACTCGTGCTGATGGTAGATGTTGAGCAGCTCTTCGCCCTGGGAGGGGTTCAGATACAACCCGTCCTCGCGGATGAACTTGAGCGCGTTCCACTCCATGGCATTGTGTCCGCCGGATACGGCAATGCCGCCGGCCGCATCGGTAGAGCGGACAGCCCACTGCAAGGCCGGCGTGGGGCAGATGCCGACGTGGACGACATCGCAGCCCGTGGCCAGGAGCCCGGCCGCGACGCACGAGGCGACCATTTGGCCCGATGGCCGCGTGTCCTGGGAGACGAGGACGCGTGAGGGGCCGACGAAGGTCCCGAACGCCTGCGCGAAATTCGTCAACAGGCGAGGATCGAGGCTCTCGCCCACGACGCCGCGAACGCCGGTAATGGATATCTTCAAGGATGGCATGGCTGGATGCACCGGGTCCCGTTTCTGGTCTGCGGCGTCAGCCGATCTTGACCTGAAGCCCCGGGTGAGGGGCGACGGGCCAAGCTCTTGCGCCTACCCCGCGAATGGCCTCGACGACCTCGTCCTGGCGCCCGGGGGCGTAGGCGAACATGCACCCGCCGCCGCCCGATCCGTTCATCTTCGCGCCAAGCGCCCCGGCATCGAGACTCGCCTGGACCATCTGGTCGAGTTTCTCGGTGGAGACCTGGATGTGCCTGGACAGCTGCTCGTGATGGCGAGTGAGCAAGTCGCCGAAGAGAGCTGGATCGGGGCGTTCCTTGTTGAGTTCCACGAGGGCCTCGCGGCAGATGTCGCGGTTAATGAGGTTGCCTTCGAGCATCTCGCGTCCGCGGGGCTGCAATTGGTCGAGAACCGGTCGGGCCTCGTCCAGGTGCGTCTCGTGGATGTCGAATCCCGGAAGCAGGCCTCCGGCGATCTCAACGGCGTCAGCCATCGCCGCGCGTGATGCCGCGAGGGTGCCGGTGGTGTTCTTGGGGGTGAGCGAATCGCCGAGTACGAATCCGTCGAGCTTCGCGGCGAGGGGCGTGCATTCGATATCGCCCTCCGTCTTAATGTGAAGCAAGCCGCCGAGGGCCGATGAGTAGTGATCCATCATCCCGCCCGGCTCGTCGAACTCGATGACCTCGGCGCGGTGCGCGTCTCGCGCGACCGCAGTGGGGTCCACGTCATGAGAGCCACCGTGGGCCGCCTTCAGGAAGCCGATCCATGCGTTGAGCATGGCCGATGAGCTGCCACATCCGGCGTTGATAGGGATGTTGCCTCTGACGGTGATGTCATAGCCGGGGTCGAGAGGATAGCCATCGCGTCGGAGCACGTTGATGGCCGACGGCAGGTAGTCCCGCTTGTTTCGGTACGGAAGCTCCTCGCGCGGATCGTACTCCTCGCGCGCGCTGATATCCGGCAAATCGAGCACGAACATGCCATCGCTGCGCCTCACGCCCGCGAACGTGATGTCGCGAGTCACGGCGATGGCGATGACGGGCAAGCCCAGGAAGTCCTGGTGCTCGCCGAACAGGCAGAGCCGGCCTGGGGCCGACACTTGGATGCGATCTGCGGGCAAGAGGCTCACTCCGTTCGGATGAACGCCGTATCACCGGTTGCAGTCGGCCTACGTGTAGGAGTAACACTTCGCGCAGGCGGTAATGTCTCGCGACCGGCCATCGCGCCCCCTACAGTCCGTAGGAAACCAGCGCCAGGAACAGTCTCTCCGCGTAACCCAAGCCGATGCTGCCGAGAATCAACCCCGTCAGGACCTGCGGCATGCCGCGGACCCACAGGCGATGCGCCGGGATCTCAATGTACTCGGGCTTCGTCTGCCAGCGCTGAATGAGCTGTCGGCCGCTCTCGATGCCCGCCAATAGCTGCTTGCGGGACGGTTCCTTGGTGGTGAACACCGCCTGCAGCACCCACCCGATGTAAAGCCGGAAGGTGTAGGCGGCGATCGTGAGCAGGACCACCAACCCCCAGTCGAGCTGGACATCCGGCAGGAACTGAATGAGCATCGGCCACATCGCGGGCAGGAGGTTTGTCCCGCAGCGAGCATGCTCTTTGGGCATGGCGCGGACGACGCTCTCATCGAGGCTACCGGTCTGCTCTATCGCGTTGACGACCTTGTGCTCGGCCGCATGGTAGCCCGCCACGGGGCTGATGCGCAACACGATCAGGAACGCGAGGAAGCGGATGCCATATACCACGATGCGCCATGTCGTGTCGGCGGCCTCACCGGTTGGGAATGCGGTGAACGTGTAGAGGCCGACGAGGTTCGCGCTCGGGACGATCTGGCCCAGGGCATATATCATCGTATACGCCAGGAGCGTTGAGAAGGCGAACATGCCCAGGAATCCCATGCCGGCCGTCACCAGCGCGAGATCCTTGGCGCTACGCACCGCACCGGTGGATAGGAAGACGCCGCGCAAGAGCGCCAATCCGCTGATATGTCGAGGCCGGGGAAATGGCGTTTCCGCGGGGCTCGGATATGGGTAGGGACTGAGCGGCCAGTTTCTCATCATGCTCCAAATGCGGGCGCGTAACCGCTGGAATCACATCGGCGCCAGCACTAAGCCGGCGCCGCCAAGCCGACGGACACGGACGCGTTGGGACACGGCTCCAGATCACTTTACACCACAAACACGATGTGCTATTATATCGGCCCGTGGCTCGGCATTGCAAGTCTTTCGCCGCGCCGCCGGGATTTATTGATGGTGTGGTCGCTCGGTACGCACCTAAGGCCCAACTCGACAGTTACCGGCACGTCGCCCGCCGGCGCAAGTGGCTCCGGCGCGGGTGCGATGTGTTCTGGGCCCTGGCTTAGGATCAAGCCGGAGCCTTCGGGATTGCACTACAGGGAGTGTACGACAATGGCAAAGGTATGCGAAATCTGCGGTAAGCGCCCCGCGCGGGGCAACAACGTTAGCTTCTCTCACCGTCGGACGCGTCGGACATGGAGGCCGAATCTTCAGCGCGTGCGCGCGACCGTCAACGGCCGGCCCCGTCGGCTGACCACCTGCGTGTCGTGCCTCAAGGCCGGCAAAGTGACGAAGCGATCGGCGGCGTAGCTCGCCGTCAAGCGAGTTCCCAATACGGTCTGGAGCCGGGCAGCTGCTGCCCGGCTCTTTCGCTGTCACCGCGGCTGGCATTGTGGAGGAGTCGGGCCCGATTGTGCGGAAGATTCGGTGGGCCGATCAGCATGCTGGCCTCCGGAAGTATCCGAAGAGAGATCGATCATAGGGAGTCTGGCCAATGCGAACGCAGCGGCATCTCGGCGCACCTCAGCGGAAGGGCCGGCCGGGCGAGCTAAGCCTGCCTGACGACGGCGCCGACCTTAGCCTGCTCGACGGGGCGCTCGAGGGCCTCGAGCTTGATGCGAAAGCCGTCATCCCCGCCCTGCAACGCGCTCAGAACGTCTATGGCTTCCTTCCCCAAAGCGTGATGGGCGAGATCGCCAATCGGCTGAAGGTCCCTGGGGCCCGAGTCTATGGCGTCGCTACCTTCTACGCCCAGTTCCACCTGAAACCGCGCGGCAAACACATCATCCTCGTCTGCCGAGGCACGGCCTGTCACGTCGGCGGGGCGTCGGACATCCTACGCATGCTTGAGGGCCACCTCGGCGTCGAAGAGGGCAACACCACGGAGGATGGCCAGTTCACGCTCGAGACGGTGGCATGCCTGGGCGCGTGTGCCCTGGCGCCGGTCATGGTCATCGACGGCGACTACCACGGACACTTGGATGACGCCGCCGCGCTCGCGGTGATTGACAAGTACGCCAGCAGCGGCGACGGTGCGGAGGACAACGATGCTGACGGCAACTAAGATCAGCACCCGCGAAGAGCTTGACCGCATCCGCGATGATGCGCTGGCCGCGCGGAGCGCCTACCGGAAACGAATCTCGATCTGCAACGGCACGGGCTGCCACGCGTGCGGAGGGACCGACGTCACCGACGCGTTCCGCGCCGAGATCGAGGCTCGCGGCCTGGCTGACGAGATCCATCTGCTGCCGACAGGCTGCCAGGGCTACTGCCAGCGCGGCCCGATCGTCGTAATCGAGCCGGCGGGCGTCTTCTACCAGCGCGTCACGCCTGAGGATGTGCCGGCCATCGTCGAGATGAGCATCGTCGGCGATGAGTTGGTCGAGAAGCTCCTATACGAGGACCCGATCACAGGCGAAACGGTCCCGCTAGAGAAGGACATCCGCTTCTATGCTGGCCAGGAGCGCATCGTCTTCGCCATGAATGGCGAGATCGAGCCGACCAAGATCACCGACTACATCGCGCTGGGCGGATACCAAGCGCTCGCCCAGGCGCTGCTGGACATGGACTCAGACGGGATCATCGCCGAGGTGGAGAAGTCCGGCCTCCGCGGGCGAGGCGGAGCGGGGTTCCCAACCGGCACCAAGTGGAAGTTCTGTCGCGGCGCCGAGGGCGACCAGAAGTACATCATCTGCAATGCCGACGAGGGCGACCCTGGCGCGTTCATGGATCGGAGCCTGCTTGAGGCGACGCCTCACAGCGTGCTCGAGGGGATGATCATCGGCGCGCTTGCGATGGGCTGCAGCGAGGGATACATCTACGTGCGGGCCGAGTACCCGCTCGCCATCAAGCACTTGGAGATCGCCATCGCCGACGGCGAAGCGCTCGGGTTGATCGGCGACAGTATCCTCGGCACCGACTTCAGCTTCCACGTGCACATCAAGGAAGGCGCCGGCGCCTTTGTCTGCGGCGAGGAGACGGCGCTCATCTCCTCCATCGAGGGCAAGCGCGGACTGCCCCGTCCTCGACCACCGTTCCCCGCCAATTCGGGCCTCATGGGCAAGCCGACGAATATCAACAACGTCGAGACCTTCGCGAACATCCCGCCCATCATCCTCAAGGGCGGCGACTGGTACGCGAGCATGGGGACGGAGAAGAGCAAGGGCACGAAGATATTCTCCCTGACGGGCAAGGTCCAGAACAACGGGCTCGTCGAGGTGCCCGTTGGGACCACGCTTCGCCAGGTTGTGATGGAGATCGGCGGGGGGATGCACGAGGGGCGCACGTTCAAGGCCGCTCAGATGGGCGGGCCGTCGGGTGGCTGCGTCACGACCGAGCACCTCGACTTGCCGATGGACTACGAGTCGCTCCAGGAAATCGGCGCCATCATGGGCTCGGGTGGGCTGGTGGTGATGGACGACCGGACGTGCATGGTTGACGTCGCGCGCTTCTTCTTGGAGTTCACCCAAGACGAATCATGCGGCAAGTGCGTGCCATGCCGGATCGGCACGAAGCGCATGCTTCAGACGCTCGAGGGCTTCACCCAAGGCCAAGGCGAGCTTCGCGATCTCGACAGGCTCGAGCAACTCGCCCAGGATGTGAAGAACGGCTCGCTCTGCCAGCTTGGCGGAACAGCCCCGAACCCCGTCCTCTCGACCCTCACGCACTTCCGGGACGAGTATGAGGCGCACATCGTCGACAAGAAATGCCCGGCCGGCGTCTGCCAGGCGCTGCTCAGCTATAGCATCGACTCGGAGGAGTGCATCGGATGCACCGCCTGCGCGAGGGCGTGTCCGGTTGACGCCATCAGTGGCGAGAAGAAAGAGCCGCACGTTATTGATCCCACTCTCTGCGTGAAGTGCGGGCTGTGCCTCACCAAGTGCAAGTTCGACGCGGTCATCAAAGCCTAACACCACCCGCCGTCTCGTACGTCGATCGGGACGATCGACGATGCGGCTGGAGGAAACTGATGCAGATAACCATCAACGGTCAGGGATACGAGGCGCGCCAGGGCGATACGGTCCTGGACGTTGCGCTCCGCAACGAGATCCGGGTGCCGAACCTCTGCCACGATCCCCGGCTCGAGCCGACCGGGCAATGCCGGCTCTGTCTCGTGCAGATTGAGGGCGCGCGCGGCCTCCCGCCGTCGTGTTACACGCCTGCCGCCGACGGCATGGTCGTCACGACCCACACGCCTGAGATCGAGAGCATTCGCCGGACAAACCTGAGATTGTTGCTGTCTGATCACCCAAATCAGTGCCTGCGCTGCGAGTCGAACGGCGACTGTTCCCTGCAGGACCTGGCGTATGACTACGGGCTCGATTTCCCGAATGATGAATGGGAGCCGAAGTTTGCGCCCGATCCGAATGACAACCCGTTCATTCTTCGCGATTACAACAAATGCATCATGTGCGAGCGCTGCGTGAGGATCTGCAGCGAGGTGGTTGGCGCGTCGGCGCTGACTACGGCGCAACGCGGGTTCGATTCCGTCATCGCGACCGCGTTTGACGGAGCGCTGATGGAGAGCCCGTGCGTGCTATGCGGGCACTGCGTCGACACGTGCCCCACCGGCGCGCTCATCGACAAGAAGCGCCTTCGGCAGGGCCGTGGAGCTGACTTCGAGCGTGTGCGGACGACATGCTCGCACTGCGGCGTCGGCTGCAACATGTTCCTGCTCGTTCGCGACGATAAGATCGTTGCCGTCGAGCCGGACCACAACGGTCCGGCGAATCGCGGCAGTCTCTGCGTCAAGGGCCGCTACGCTTACGACTTCCCGCATCATTCGGATCGCCTGACCACTCCCCAAATCCGCCGCGACGGTGAACTGCAGGACGCATCGTGGGATGAGGCGCTCGACTTCGTCGCCGATCGCATGAAGACGATCCTGCGCGAGAGCGGCCCGGATTCGTTCAGCGGGTGGTGTTCCTCCTGCTGCACCAATGAGTCGAACTTCCTGTTTATGAAGTTCATGCGCGCGGTGATCGGCACGAATACGGTCGACAACTGCGCTAGAAATTGTCACGCTCCCACGGTGGCCGGTCTGGTCACCACGCTTGGGGCGGGCGCGATGACGAACTCTATCGCGGAGCTTGAGCACGCGCCCTGCTTCTTAGTACTCGGATCGAACATGACCGAGACGCATCCGGTGCTGTCCTTGCGGGTTCGCAAGGCTGTCAGCAACGGATCCAAACTGATCGTCATCGATCCGCGGCGGATCGAGTTGACGGGAATCGCGACGCGCCATCTCCAACTCAGGCTCGGGACCGACGTCGCGTTGCTCAACGCGATGATGAATGTCATCATCAGCGAGAGTCTGCACGACGAGGCGTTCGCGACGGAGCGCTGCGAGGGCTTCGGGGAACTGAAGGCGGTCGTCGCGGAGTACACGCCCGAGAAAGCCGCGGAGATCACGGGTGTCCCCGCGGATGAGATCATCGCGGCCGCTCGCGAGTACGCCACGGCCGAGCGCGCGCCGATCTGCTACACGATGGGCATCACTCAGCATCGCCACGGCACCGACAACGTCAAGACGATTGCCAATCTGGGGCTGCTCACGGGTAACGTCGGCAAGGAAAGCGCCGGCGTGAACCCCCTGCGTGGCCAGAGCAACGTGCAGGGCGCGTGCGACATGGGTGGCCTGCCGAACGTGCTGACGGGATACCAGAAGGTTGACGATCCTGAGGTCCAAGCCAAGTTCGCGGCGGCGTGGGAGTGTGAGATGCCGCCCGAGATCGGCACGAAACACAATCAGGCAGTCGAGGCGATGGGAGAGGGGAAGATCCGCTGTCTCTTCCTGATGGGCGAGCAGCCGCTGCTCACCGACGCCAACGCCAACCACGCGCGCGAGTGCCTGGAGAAGCTCGATCTACTCGTGATGCTCGACAACTTCCCCGGCACTACGGCAGAGATCGCCGACGTCGTGTTGCCCGCCGCCGGGTGGGGCGAGATTGACGGCACGTTCACCAACACGGAGCGTCGAGTCCAGCGCGTTCGCGCGGCCGTGCCGGCTCCGGGCGAGGCGAAGCCGGACATCTGGATCATCTCTGAGATTGCCAAGCGAATGGGCAAGAACATCGGCGAGCCGGTTGCCCGCGATATCTGGGACGAAATCGCTAGTCTCACGCCAACGATGGCGGGAATCAACTACGATCGCATCGAGGGAATCGGTCTGCAGTGGCCATGCCGCAGCACTGACGACGAGGGCACGGTCTTCTTGCATGCCGACCTGTGGACCGACCGCAAGGCCACGTTCGCGCCGGTTGAGTATATCGGGCCGGACGAGCTGCCTGACGAGGAGTACCCGCTGCAACTCACCACCGGGCGGCGGCTCTATCACTATCACACCGGTCAGCGCACGCACCACTCCAAGGGCATCGACACTGTCGCGCCCGAAGAGCTGGCTGAGATCAACGCGGCCGATGCGGAGCGGCTGGGCATCGCCGACGGCGAGATGATTAAGATCGCATCGCGTCGCGGCGAGGTGACGGCCCGCGCGCAGGTGACGGACCGGTCACCGGCGGGGATGGTCTTCATGTCGTTCCACTTCGCCGAGAGCCCGACGAACGTGCTGACCAGCGCAACGCTCGACCCAATCGCAGGCATCCCATCATATAAGGCCTGCGCCGTCCGCATTGAGAAGGTCGCGGCGGAAGCGCTGTAGGAGGGGTTTCAACCCCGACGCTGTCCGCTGTTTGTACTCGAGGACCCAATGACCGATCCGGGGCGTAAGACTGCAGCCATCACGACGCTCGGCTGCAAGCTCAATCAGTACGATAGCGAACGCATCCGCGAGCAACTCGTGCGGCGGGGCTACGACATCGTCGAGTTCGATCAGCCCGCGGACGTGTATGTCGTCAACACGTGCACGGTGACGTCGAAGAGCGATCGAGATTCGCGGCGACTCGCGCGCCAGGGCAAACGGCGCAACCCCGAGGCAACTGTGGTCGTGACGGGGTGTTACGCAGAGATCGGATCCGAGGTGCTGGCGGAGATCCCCGAGATCGATCTCATTCTCGGCAACACTGAGAAGGACGGCCTGGCATCGCACTTACCATGGGGCGCTGACGTGCCGGAGGATGAAGCGGAGCCATCGCATTCATCCGAGCGGCTGATCGAGTCCTTCGCCGGGCACACGCGAGCCTTCGTCAAGGTCCAGGAAGGCTGCGACGCCCACTGCGCGTATTGCATTATCCCCAAGGCCCGAGGCGCGAGCCGCAGCGTTCAGCCCGTGGATGTAGTGAACCAGATTGAGAAGCTGGTCGAGGCGGGGCATCCTGAAGTCGTTCTGATCGGGGTGCATCTGGGCATGTACGGCAAGGACATCCCCGAGGAATATGCCGACCTGGAGGAGCTGGCGCGCTGGGTCTGCCAGGTCCCCGGGCTTGGTCGACTGCGCTTCTCCTCCATCGAACCGATGGAGGTCACGCCCGGGATCATCGACCTCGTCGCCAACCACCCCCTGGTCTGCCGGCACCTGCACCTTCCACTGCAGAGCGGCTCTGACGAGGTGCTGCGCCGCATGGGACGGCCGTACGGGACGGCGGAGTACGGCGACCTCCTGATGCGGGTCCGCGAGGCATCGCCGCTGACAGGAATCGGCGCCGACGTGATGGTTGGCTTCCCCGGCGAGACCGATGAGCAGTTCGAGGAGATGCGCGCCTTCCTCGATGCGCTGCCGTTGAGCTACCTCCACGTGTTCAGCTACTCCCAGCGGCCGGGCACGCGCGCGGCGGAGATGGCGGACCAAGTCCACCCCGAGGTGAAGCGCGAGCGTAGTCGCGCTCTGATGACGATCTCGACTGAGAAACGCGAGGCGTTCTCGCACGCGAATGTGGGGGAGACGCTTCAAGTCGTCGCCGAACAGCCCCTCGATGGGGACGAGGGCTTTCTGGTCGGCGTGAGCGACAATTACCTCAAGGTGCGCTTCGCGGGTGGCGCGGACGTTCGGGGAGGCATCGTGCAGGTACGCGTGACCGAAGCGGATCCCCACTTCGTGAGCGGAGAGATCGTCTAGACGCGGTTACAGCGCCTCGACGATGTTCAGCGTGTCGCGAGCGATCATCAGCTCCTCATCCGTGGGAATGACGAGGACGCGCGCCCTCGCGTTTGCCGTGGAGACATCAGCGGGCTCGTCGACGCCCTCGAACTCCTGGTTCCTCGCGTGGTCGATCTCCAGCCCCATGAACTCCAGCCCCTCGACACACTCGTCGCGAACGAGCGGCGTGTTCTCACCAATCCCGGCCGTGAAAGCTACGGCGTGCAGCCCGCCCAGGGCAGCGGCGTAGGCGCCAATGTACTTGCGGATTCGGTAGCAGAAGACATCGATGGCGAGTTGCGCGCGCTTGTCCCCAGAAGCGGCGGCGGCCCGAATGTCGCGCATATCGCTGCTCACGCCGGACAGGCCGAGGAGCCCGCTGCGCTTGTTAAGCATGTCGTCGATTTCGTCCGTGTCGACGCCTTCGCGCTCCATGATGAACGGAATGGCGGCTGGGTCAATGTCCCCGCAACGCGTTCCCATCACGAGGCCCTCGAGTGGCGTGAGGCCCATGCTCGTGTCGACACATCTGCCGCCCTTCACGGCTGCCATGCTGCAGCCATTGCCGAGGTGACAGGTGATGAGTTTCTGCTCCTCGCGGGGGATGCCGCGGGCCTCCAGCATCTTCGTCGCGACCAGCGTGATGTACCGGTGCGACGTGCCGTGGAAGCCGTAGCGGCGGACGCCGTGCATCACGTAGATCTCGTGGGGGATTGCGTAGTGATAGGCGTGAGGAGGCAGCGTCTGCCCGAACGCCGTATCGAACACGGCAACTTGCGGGACGCCTGGGAGCGCGGCTTCGCAGGCGCGGATGCCGGCAAGGTTCGGCGGGTTGTGCAGCGGCCCGAGTTCGATGCAATCCTCGACGGCGGCGATGACGTCGGCAGTGATGAGAGCAGACTCGGCGAACTTGGTGCCCGCGTGGACCACGCGATGCCCGATAGCATCGATGTCGTCGATGGAGCCAATTACGCCGGTGTCTTCGGCCGTTAGGACCTCAAGAAGGAGCCGGACCGCGGATGCGTGGTTTTCGATGACGTGGGCGCGACGGACGGGGTCCCGGCCGGGCACCCGATGCGTCAGTTCAGCGTTGATCCCGCCATGGATCACCAGTCTCTCAGCGACCCCTTCGGCGATGACCATCTCCGTATCCATGTCGTACAGGCAGTACTTGCCCGACGAACTCCCGTTGTTGATGACAAGAACCTTCACGTGCCTTCTCCTCGCATTCGTGGGGGGAACAATGGCCAGGCGACAGCACAACCGGCGCCAGAACTTCGGCGCCGGAGTTTGCCACTATAGAGAACCGGGCCGAGAGGTTAGCTTGAGTCGGCCTCGCTCGAGGGCTCCTGGCGCTGGGCGTCGGCGTCGCGCTCAAGCATCTCCTTCGTGCTGTCCACGGTCGCGCCGATGCGGTCAACGTACTCGCCGAGCTTATTGATGACGTTCCGGGCGTAGTTCTCGGCATCGGCGCGGATGCCGTCGGCCTCGATCTGCGCGCGCTCCAGAATCTGCTCCCGCTTGCGTTGCGCCTCAACGACAAGTTGGTCGTTGTCGAGCAGGAGGTTGGCCTGCTCGCGCGCGGCCTCAATGATCTTGGCTCGCTCTTGGTGCGCTTCCTCGATGATTCGTTCGCGGTCCCGCCCGGCCTCATGCACGGTGCGGATCTCATCGGGGATGCTGGAGCGGAGTCGGTGCGCAATGTCATACACGTCGTCGGCGCGCACCATGGCCCGGCCGCCGAAGACATGCCAGAACTTCTCGCCGCCTTCGATCGCTGCTTCTAGTTCATCGAGGAGCTCGTCGAGGTCCATGAGCGTCTGCCCCCCACAAGATTACTGCGAGATTTGCCAACAGGTGCATTCTACTCCAATGCCAGCTTCTTACGCAAAGCCTTCTCAACCGCTCCGGGGACGAATGTCGAAACATCGCCGCCGAGCGAGATGACTTCTTTGACGAGGCTGGAACTCAGAAACGCGTGGTCCGCGTGGGTCATGAGGAAGATCGTCGGGATCTCCTCGGCGAGCGCCCGGTTCATGTGCGCCATCGTCATCTCTCGCTCAAAATCCGAGACGACCCGCAGCCCCTTCACGATCGTGTGCGCGCCGCGCTCCCGCGCGTAATCCACCACGAGCCCCTCGAAGTATCCCACGTCGACGTTGGAGATGTGGGCGCAGGCGGACCGCGCGAACTCAAGCCGCTCCTCGGAGGAGAAGAGGGGCGCCTTGCCCGAGTTGCCGGACACGGACACGATGACGCGGCCGAAGATGCTCGCGGCCCGCGTGATGATGTCCACATGCCCGTTAGTGATTGGATCGAAGGTGCCAGGGCAGATGGCTACATGTTCGCCCGCGAGATTGCTCATTGCGACGCGCTCTCCTCCGTCGGTTCGAAGAAGGACATCTGCGTCTCGCCGAATCGCTTCGTGCGGAACGGGTCCGGAAGGCCCTCCAACTCGACATGGCGAGAGTGCTGCAGGATTAGCACCCCACCGGGCGCCAAGCCCTCGCCGGCCAACGCTGCGCTCGCCACCGTCAGCGCACCGGTATCACTGTAGGGCGGGTCGATGAAAACCACGTCGAAAGGACCGTGCTTCGAAAGCGCGACGCCGATCAGGCGCTTCGCGTCCCCCTGAAGAACCACAGCATCGTCGGCTAGTCCGGTATTCTCCAGGTTCAGCCGGATGGCCTGCACGCAGCGCCGATCGCGCTCGATGAACACGCCGAGTTCCGCACCGCGGCTAAGGGCCTCGATGCCCACGGAGCCAGTTCCCGCATAGACGTCGAGGAACCGGCAGTCCGGGATCAGGCCCGTCAGGCTCGAGAACAACGCCTCGCGCATGGCGTCGGAGGTGGGGCGGAGGCGGGCGCCCTTGGGCACGACGAGCCGGTGGGATCCGGCGGATCCGGCGATCACGCGCATGGGCCGTCCTCCAGCAAGTGGTCTGGCAGCGGTCCGTCGAGGTGAACGGGAACGGAATCCGTGAGTTTGATCGCTCGCTGGCTTACCCGGCATCGGTACGCTGCGACGACTACACCGGCGTCCCGCGCCCTCAGAAGCGCCTCGCACAGCTCGGGGTCGGTCGCTGAGTTGGGGCGAAACTCGCGCGCGTCCGAGCGCTGGATCACGAACAGGACCATCGCGCGCCCGCCTTGCTTGACCACGTTGGTCAGCGCTTCGACGTGGTGGCGGCCTCGGATGGTTGGCGCGTCGGGGAATATGGCGGTCTTGCCGCGCACGAGCGAGCAACCCTTGGTCTCAATGAGCCACTCCTCCCCGTTCACGCGCGCCCAAAGGTCAATGCGCCGATCTGCAAGGGCAACTTCCGTGCGGAGTTCGTCCACGGGACCCAGCGGCGATACTCCGCCAGCCTGCAGCGCCTCGGCGGCGATATGGTTGGGCGCGCGGGAATCGACGCTTACGAGAACGCGCTTGTGACGCGCGAGCACGAGATCATGCGTTGTCCGCCGGTGAGCCGCATCGACGGGGTGCGCGTAGACCTCGGCGCCGGGGAAGATGAGTTCGCCCAGCCGGCCGGAATTGGGGACATGCGCGAGCGCGATCTTGCCCCCAATATCGATCCGCGCAGCAAAACGGTTGAGACGCTTGATGACGAAGGCCTGTTGTAATGGTTGAGGAAGGTTCATCGGTGGTATGTCGTGAAGTGTATACCATTCCCTCGGCGCGCGGCAAGTCCTCATCCGCAGGCCGCCGGGCTACTGGAATCACGTGGAGTTGGCGGTCCTGGGATGATCAGAAGTCTCTTGGTTGCGTATGATGGCTCGCACGGCGCGAGAGTCGCGCTGCAGCACTCGGTAGACCTCGCCTCTCCCAGTCAGGCGCGCGTGGTTCTGCTGACGGTTGGCGGAGCCGAGTCCGACGCGGATGGGCTCGCCGGCAACGGCGTGGACTTAGTGGCGCTCGCCGAAGACGCCGCCTCAGATGACTCCCTCGCCACGGGCAACGATCCCGACCAGGTGGTGCAAGAGGCCGTCACGGTGTGTCGCGATTTGGTGGTTCGGTGTGTTGCCCGACCAGCCTACGGTGACGTCGCGTCTGCCCTCATTGCGGGGTCGCGGCTGTCAGACCTCGTCCTGGTGGGGCGGGACGCGTTTGAGAGCGCGGGGGGAGCCGATGTTGCCGCCCGCACGGCCCGCCGCGTGGCCGGCCACGCTGAGAGCCCCGTCGTCGTGACCCCTCGAGAGTACAACCCGGTGCGCTCGGTGATCGCGGCTTGCCCCCCATCTGATGTGGGCGCCAGGGCGCTGCGGACGGCCGCGGAACTTGCGAGCATCCTGCAACTGAATGTGGAAGCCCTCGTGTTCGGGGACGATCGCGACCTCGTGGGCGGGTGGGTGAGGGATGTGAAGCGCTACTTGGTTGACCACGGTCACGCGGCGGAAGTGCAGGTCCGAAAACCACCAGCCGGGCCCCAGATCGATTCCGCGATCGGCGCCCGGCAGAGTCCTCTTGTGGTAGTCCCCCGGGGCGGCATGTGGGAGACGCTCCGCCACCAGGATCTTATGTCGTCCGCGCTCCAAACACTGGGCGCGGTTGTCGTCGTTCAGCCTTAGCGGAACTCGGGGCCTTACTCCTCGTCCGTTTCGGCCTCAACGCCTCGCTTGCCCCTGGTTTTCCACAGATACAAGCCGGCTGTTCCGGTGGCCAGCAGCAGCGCCGCGTAGCTGATGATCGCGATCGCCACGTGCACGTGCAGCCAGAACATGTTCTGGAGCGCCGGCATAAGGTCCTCGACGCCCTTGTTCTCGAACCCCAGGAAGCCGTAGCCCAAGATCAGCGCCACCAGCGGCATCGACCAGAGCCCAACGACCGGGCTTTTCACGCGCACTTGCATGATGAGCAGCAGGAGAACCATCGACCAGGCGAAGCACGAAGCGTACTCGTAGCCGCTGCTGAACGGCAGGCGGCCCGCCTGGATCGAGCGGAGCGCCATCGCGGCCGTGTGGAAGCCGAATCCGACAATGGACGGGACGACGCCGAGCAGAACGATCTTCTTCGATGCCATGCTCCGGAAGGCCGTGCCCACCAGATAGCCGATGAATGTCAACAGGTAGCAGAACAGGAACGCCTTGGTGAGCCACTCTTCGGGGCCCTCCAAACCGAGGAAGCTGGACGCAAGGGCTTCCTTGAGCCCGCCGGTCGGCGCGCCGTATTGGTGGATGCTTGCGCCCTTCGGCAGCATGTTGATCCCCGCGTAACAGAAGAGCACGGCAAAGGCCCCGACAAGGGCGATCCAGGCGGTCGTCCGTTTGGCCCAGCCGACCAAGCGGCCGTGCAAGTACATAACGTAGACGAACCACGCGACGAGAGCGGATGTCTCCTTCGGATCCCAACTCCACCACTTGCCCCACGCGGATTGGGCCCAGACGGCGCCGGTCGTGATGACGAGAGTGAGAAGCACAAACCCAAGCGCGATCAGCCGGTAGGTGATCGTGTCGAGACGCTCGGGAGTCAGCGTGTCCTCTTGCTCCTCGGGCGTCGTATCGTCGATGATTACTTCCTGTTCTTCAGTCATGATTACTCACTCCTCCCGTCAGCGGCGTAAGTGCCGGGGGCCAATTTGACGCCCGCGGCATCTTCAATAAGTTTGCGGTCAGCGTCAGCGAACACCCGCTCGTGCGAGGCGACGTACACGCCGGCCTCTCCAGAGTCCTCGGTCACGTGAACGAGGAACGAGCGGGGCTGGATGTAGAACATGACGATCATGCCGAGGCTCACGAGGATGAACCCGCTCCACACGAACGGGATGCCGAAGTCGCGGCGCACTGAGAGCGCTGACATGTAGACGATGTCGTCGAACTTGATTGTGTAGCCATGGAACTTGGCCTCCTCGCCCACGTAGACCCACCCAAGTTCGTCGAACTGGTGGTCTTCGCCGTCGAGGCCCCAGATGCCCTGAAGCTGGATCGCCGGATTGCGCGGATCGCTCGTGCTCCAACTCCCCTTCATCTCGCCGTCTTCCTCAAAGGCATCGAGCACGAATTCGGTCGCGAAGACCGCGGCCTGGTCATCCGCAAACCGGACGAACCGCTGTTGGGGATCCAGGTCCCAACCGCGTCCGTCGTGCTGGGTGGGGGCCATTGCCGTCGGCAAGGTGCTGATGATCGTCTCGCCGTCCGGGCCGGTGATGCGCATCTTGAGGCCCGAGAGTCCCCATGATGATTGCCCGAATTGAATCGCCGAGTGTTTGATGGGGCTGTTGACAGTGGCCGTCCCGCTCTTGACTTCCTCGTCGCCAACCAGGAGGACCACGTCGCTCTCGTACGTTGACGGCCGGCCCGAGTCTTCGTACCAATCCATGCGGAAGTCGTCAAGTCGCACGTCGAAGCCGAAGACGTCATCCGAATCGACGTGAGTCTCGCCCTCCACAATTTGTATGTAGTCGTTCATGGAGGTCCAGGGGAGGCAGCCGAGAACGGCGCCGACTGCGATCAGGAAGACGGCGATGTGGGTGCCGATGGTGCCGTAGGCCGCCCACGGCCAGCGTCTCACAAGGATCTGCGCGTGCGTGGGCGACTGCTCGGCGACCGCAACCTTGCTGCCGATGCCGCTGAGCGTGCGCGGGAGAGATTCGACAAGGCCCGTCACGGTCGGCGATCCGGTCCAGCACGATCTACTGAGCTTGCGGGCCAGCGCCTCGGCCTTGGGGCCGCGGAACCGGTTGCCTGCGCGGCGCCAACTGCGAGCGACGCACAGCGCGAGGTTCAGTAAGAGAATCCCGAGCAGGATCGTGAACCACGTGGCTGAGTAGACATCGTCGAAACTGACCGATGTCATGATCTTGCCCAACTTCTCGCCGTACTTCTGCGTGTAGAACGCCGGGGACTTTCCCTGCGGTACCACCGCGCCTACCGTCGTTACGACCGCTAGGATTGGGAGTACCCAGATGGTCGTGCGAACCGTGGCCAGAGAGCGCCAGAGGTCCCCCAGGATCGACGGTTCTACTTGGTCGTCCTGGGGTGGGGCTGTGTGTTTGCTGTCGTCAGGCATCTTTTCGCTATCGGGGTGTGGCACTGCGCCAGACTCCCGTTACTCCTTCGTGTTGTCGTAGTGGCGTCCCCGACGATGCTCATGAAGTTGGCGGGGGATTGGCATCAGACTCCCCAGACTCCTCCACGAGGTCGTCGTAGTGCCCACGATGCTCCTCAACGAGTTGGTGGAACGTAATGGTACCATTAAGCCATGCGCGACTCATGGGCCAGACGCCAGGCTTCCATAATACGTGGTATAGGTGCCATAGCACAATAGCCGCGACGGCGAGCACGGCCTCCCAGCCATGGACGGCTCGGGCACCGTCCCAAGCCCATTTGGGCATGTGGCGCAGGGCGAAGTCCTCGCCGGCCATGAGGAAGCCGGTGATGCCCATGACGAATGTCCCCCAAATGACGCCGAGATACTCCATTTTCTCGGGGATGCCGAAGCGTCCGAACACGGGAGGCTCGTCGGAGAATCCGAGGAGGTACTTCACGATCCCGAAGACGCTGGCGATGTCACGCCTGCTTGGGAGCATGTCCAGCAGCCAGCGGCGACCGCGTTTGGCAACGACGAGGTAGACGAGGTGGTAAAGACCTCCGGCGCACATCACGGCGCCCGCCACTCGATGCACCAAGGCCCGACCGCCAACGCCGCCACAGAGCATCAGGATGAACTTGGCGAAATCGCTCTCGGGCGCCAGCAATGGGATGCCGGTGATGGTGAGGGTTGTGAACGAAGCCATCAGCACCCAGTGTTGCACCCGCTCGTTGAGCGTCATCCGTAGGAGCGAGCCCTCGGGCGGCTTGGGCAGGTGGTGGATCTTCTCGTTGTATGTCTGCAGGGCGCCGCTACGTTTGCGCCGCCAGTATGCGAGCAAGTCGAAGACGATGTAACCGCCCATGCCGCCGATCGTGCCGACGATGAGCAGCAAGTAGATGATGCGGACCCACTTCGTGACCGTGGCGGAAGTGCTGCCGGGGGTCAGGTGGACATCACCGACGGAGTATTGGAGGTCGGTGCCTGGATGGCACTCGCCGCAGGTCCCGCCGATGTTGTCAGGGTGAATGGAAGACGCCGGATCGTCCGCCGGGAGAATGAGATGGTGCGCGTGGCAGCTCGTGCAGTTCGCCGCGGCTACGTCGCCCCAGCGGTTGGCCTTACCGTGATAGCTGGCCTCGTAGGAGGTGACGCGGTCGGCCGACAGCCCTCGGATCCTGACGACCCTGGCGTCCTCGTGACAGCCCGCGCACGTGGCCGACACTGTCCCGGCGTAGGTGCGGGCCTCGGGGTCTTGCGGGTGCAGTATATCGTGCTCGCCGTGGCAGTCAGTGCACGTGGCGGCCTCGTCCTCGCCCGCGGACGATGCGCGGCCATGCGCGCTCGCGCGGTAGTCGTCGTGCGCCTGTTCGTGGCACTGGCCGCAGGTCTCGGGCAAGTGGGCGCGCGACACGGAGTCGAGAATGGTGCCGTCGGCTTCCTCCGGATGAGCGCCATGGCAGTCCGTGCACACGGCGGCCGGCGACTTGGGATCCTGGTCGTGAGCGAGGCCGTGGACGCTGGCGCCATAGGCAAATGGGCTGTTGAGGGTCCCGCCGTGGCACTGCGTGCAGACGCCCAATACGTTGGCGTGGGAGACAGGAGAATCCGGATGGTCGGGCCCGATGATTCCATGGTGGCCGTGGCAGTCCTTGCACGTAGGCAGCTTCGACGCATCGCCGTTCAGGTCGCGCAGGACGTGGCCGCTGAGTTTTTGGTGGCACTCGCGGCACTCCTTGGGCTTCATCGCGCCCGCATGCGGGACCGTGCCCGCGTCGGGGTGGCAGTCTCCACAGGTGAGCGACCGGTGGGCGGCGCCGACCATGGCAAGCCGCTCGACCTCGGCGGTCGTAGGCTGCCCGTCTCCGATGCGCTTAGACAGACCTGGGGCGGCATGGCAAGAGAAACAGATCTCAGCGGCATGCGCGGTCTCGGCGCCGCAAGCGATGGTCGCGATGCAGAGCGCGACCACGAGGTGGCTGAACAAGAGTCGCCAGCCGCTCGGTGTTGGTGGGCAAATGGCGGGGTTCAATGGCACGATCACACAGCTCCAGGGATCAAGGAATGCACGTGAGACCAGGGCCCGGCGCTAGCCCATAGTGCAAAGGGCTAGCGCCCGACCCGGAGGTTCACGAGGCGTCCATTTGTCCGCATCGCCCTACGGGGCGACGGCGGTTACTCGCCGGCCGGCTTGGCGAAGGTGTGGGCGCCATTGGGCATGTGGCAACCAACACACGTGTCGCCCTCTTTGGCCATGCCCTTGGTGTGGGCCATGTCCAGTTGGTCGGCGTGGCACGGCTTGCAGATCTCTTCGGCCGGTTCGCGCAGGTTGTTCTCGCCACCGCCCGAGTGCGACGTGTGGCACTGCACGCAGCCGACGTTCTTCTCAAAGTGCGTGCTGGTCACCAACTCATTTACCTGCTGGTGTGTCGCGCCTTCCTCGACGGGGAGGAGGTCGATCTTCTCCAGAAGGTTCTCGCCGGGCGTGTAATCGACCGGGAGATCGCCTTCTTTGGCGGTGTAGCGGGCGTGGCACTGCGCGCAGATCGAGACGCGCGACGCGTTGTTCTCGATGTTCAGCGAGTTGATGACCAGAGGGTACTTTTCCTCGGTCTTCGCCTTGGAGTGCGCGGAGCCGCGACCATGGCAGGTTTCGCACCTGATGCCCTCTTCCGCTGCTTCGCCCGCGTCGGCGTCCCAGCCCGTGTTGTGCTTCCACGGTTCGTCGGTGTCGGCCGGCGGCTCATGCGTGAAGTGAGCCGTCTCCTCGTACGCCGTCATCTCGTCCTTGTGGCACATGCCACAGAGCTTGGACCCCTGGAATTCTGAGTCCTCGGGGATCGCCTGTTCCCCGCCGTCCTGGGCAATCGCCACCAGGCAAGCGCTGACGGCCAGTACGGCTATGGTCAATACGACAATGCAGTCCTTACGCTTCATCGGTAATCGCCTCCGCGGTCATTGTACGTCGTCTGGTATGTCGGCATGGCACATCTCGCATAGCTCCAACTCATGACAGCCCCGGCACGACCCATCTGCTTCATACTCGCCGACTTCCTTATGCTCCATCGTGAAGTCCTCGGGGTGAGGCATCGCCAGGCCGCCATGGCACGTCTCGCACGTGTCGCGCTCGGCATCTTCGTCGCGCCCGTGGCACAGGGCGCAGAGCGGTTCGCGCTCCGGTTTGCTGCCGTGCTTCTTGGTGAAGGTCTTCGACTCGTGCGAGCTAGGCGGAGTGCTCTCATGACACGTCTGGCAGTAGTCCGTGTCGTGGCACGTGGCGCAACTGTCCGGGGCGCTCTCCGCCTGGCCGCCGTGCGTATCCATCATCCAGTCGTCTGGGTGCGGCATCTCGACGCCATGGCACTCGCGACACGTGTCGGCCTCATGACGGAGCGCGCACCGGCTATCCGCTTGTTGCGACGCCCCGTGAGTGTCCAGCCACTCTTTGTCAGAGTGCGAGGACGGCGGGTTGTGCGAGTGACAGGTCGCGCACTGATCGGGTTTGTGGCACAGGCCGCAGTACCGGCCCTCTTGATTCAACGCCAGCGACCCGTGCGAGGTCCTGATGCTGTCCGGATGCGGCATCGGAATTCGGTGACAGATCTCACAGTACTCGTCGCTGTGGCAGCGACGGCAGGACTCGCGGGATTTCTTGCCCGTCTTGCCGTGGGTGCTCGGCCATGCCTTCGTGTGGCTATCCGGCGTTGTGCCACGGTGGCACGAAGTGCAGAATTCCTTGGCGTGACACACGCGACAAGATGCGTCGTTGCGGCCTAAGTTCGGATGCGTCTTGACCCAGTCCATCGGGTGGGGCATGCGAACGCCGTTATGGCAATCGGCGCAGTGGGACCCGCTGTGGCATGCGCGACAGGTGTCCGGTTCGGCGAGGGCGGATCCGCCATGCGCGCGAATCCACGGGCCGGTTTCGTGGGATTCGGGACGGCTGTCGCCGTGGCAACGCTGACAGAAGTTGGTCGGATGGCATTCGCGGCAAGAGTCCGGCTCGTGTTTGGCGGCCGCGGGATGCGTGTTGCGGAAGTCAGTCGTGTGAGACGACGGGCGCCCCTCCGTGTGGCACTGAGTGCAGTACTTGTCCGTGTGGCAGGTGCGGCAGTTGTCGCGCCTCTCGCGGCTCTCCGTGCCGTGGATCTCCAGCCACCCTGTCTCGTGCGGCATGTAAATCTCATGGCAATCCTGGCAGAATGCCTCCTTGTGGCACTTCCCGCAGGCGTCGGCGTCCTTCTGAAACTGCTCCGCGTGCTCCTTGATGTAGCCAGGGCCGTGAGCGCGCCGCGCCTCGTGGCACTCGACGCAGAAGTCCGCCTCTGGGCTGTCGCCACGCGTCTGGTGACATTCTCTGCACGCGTCGCGTTCGGACGGATCCATCGTGGCGTGAGTGTTGACCCAGTCAGCGACATGGGTCTGGGGCCGCCCGACGGTGTGACAGGTGTTGCAGAAATCCTCGCCGTGGCAGCGTTTGCACGTGTCCTCGCCCGTGACGAGGATGTTCTGCTTGTGCTGGGAGATCCACTGCGGGTTATACAGTGGCGCCCTGATCTCGCCGAGCTTCTCGTGGCATAGGCCGCAGCGGTTGGGCGCTTCCTCACCGTCGTGGCACTTGAGACACGTCGACATAGACGGCGTGTTCTTGAACGGAGCCTTGCCGCCATGCACGATACTCGCGTGGCAGTCCGTACACTCTGCACCGCGATCCAGGTGCTTCTGATGCGTGATTATCAGCAGGTGGTAGGTGAATTCGTCGGGTAGTGTCTCAAGCTCATGGCAGTGGATGCACCGCTCTGATGGGACCTTGGAGATGCCCGGCTGGATGTCCTCAATCTCGGGCCGCTCGGTAACGTGCTTGAAGCCCTCGCCCAACCCGTCGATCTTGGTCTTGATCATGCCGATCACGCCGGAGTCGTAATGGCACTCCTCGCACGAGACGTCCTTGTGGCTGGACTCCGTCCACGTCCGGTGGATGTACTACATCTCGTGACAACTCTTACAGAACGTGGGCCGGCTGGTCTCATGAATCATTACGACCATGCCGATGAGGCCAAGCAGGCAAACAGAGGCAACAATCAGCTTTCGCCGCCAGAGAAAGCGGAGAAGGGCAACAAGTCTATCGCGCATGGAACATAGCTTTCTGAGCGCCCTCGGGGCTTCAACTACTGTCAGTTGGCTGGTTCTTCTGTTCAGTGGCGCGTTAAACCGCGCCGCCAGCCTGGATTTCCTCGGTAATGCACATCTAGACTGTGGCGTCGTGCATCGGCATCATACCAGTATGCCAGATGCCGAGAAAAGCCGAGTATCAGCCGCCCCGGAGAATCTCCGGGGCGGCTGAATTCGTCTGGTCTTCGAACCGCCTAGGCCGTTCTTACAGCGCCGACAGGATCGCGATCGCGATGTCGAGCAAGCTGAGCGCGTACTTCGTATTGTGCGCGCCGTTGCTGGCATCGGCCTCAACGAACTTCTTGTTGAAGACCGCGACATCGTACTTCGCTTTGTCGGCCGCCGACAGTACGGCCGGATCGATCCACGCCGGATCGGTATCGTCCAGGAACGGAGCGAT